>Ga0272447_1000525_pt1 | contig 28516 bp, 27 predicted proteins | sample YNPCB0133_FD_194589 | JGI IMG/M metagenome (GOLD analysis project Ga0272447, IMG submission 194589) | Hot spring microbial mat communities from Yellowstone National Park, WY, United States - YNP-CB-013-3 | ecosystem: Environmental > Aquatic > Thermal springs > Hot (42-90C) > Sediment | place... | reverse complement strand
CGCACGGGCCGATGGACTTCTATCGAGGGCAAATCGCTGAACGCATCGTGCGCCATTGCCAGCACCACGGTGGATTGTTCACCGAACAAGACCTTGCCCATCCGCCTGCCGAGTGGTTGGAGCCGTTGCGTGTGGACTATCGCGGCTATACCCTGCACGCACAGCCGCCTGTCTCGCAGGGACATATTCTTGCTCAGATGCTGAACCTCTTGGAGGGCTACGACCTTCAACGCATGGGCGCGCTCAGCGCTGACGTTATCCATCTGCAGGTGGAGGCGAAAAAACTCGCCTTCGCGGACAGGCACGCCTATCTGGGCGACCCGCGCTTCGTGTCGGTGCCGATAGATGTCTTACTCAGCAAGCACTACGCCGAGCGGCGCAGGCAACAGATAGACCCCTATCGCGCTGCCGAGCATGCCACTGCAGGAAGCATTGAACACGACACCACGTACTTCTGCGTGGTAGACCGCTACGGCAACGCCATCTCCTTTATCCAGAGCGTTTTCCACTCCTTCGGTTGCGCGGAAGTGGTGGAGGGCACGGGCATCCTGTTCAATAACCGCATGACGGGCTTCTCGTTAGACCCCAACAGCCCCAACGTGCTGCAGCCAGGCAAGCGCACCGCGCACACCCTCAACGCCTACCTGCTTACCCGCGGCGAAGAGCTGGCGTTCGTGGGAGGTACGCCGGGCGGCGATGTGCAGGTGCAGAGCAACGCGCAGGTCATCTGCAACCTTATTGACTTCGGCATGAACCCACAGGAGGCGGTGGAGGCTCCCCGCTGGCAACACGACCCGGAGGGGCTGAAAGTGGAGCGCCGCGTGCCGACGGAGACTCTGGTCGCGCTGGAGCAGAAGGGACATCACGTGCTGTTGCTGCCGGAGTGGGGGCAATCGGGCGCGGTGCAGGTGATTGCCGTGCATCCCGAAAGCAAGGCGTTGCTGGCTGGCTCCGACCCCCGCTGCGACGGACACGCCGCCGGCTGGTAAGATGTTTCCCTGCTGCTGCGGCGTGGCGGGCTAGCGAGCTACCTTCTCCGTCTGTTGTACGAGGGGCAGCAGTTTGGCGTCGATGTCCGCCTCGTCTATGCCCACATCCGCCTTAAACAGGAACCAGTGTTCCACATGCTCCACCGAGCCACCTGCTGGTATCTTACTCAGCGGTCCCAGCGTCTCCACTTCCAGCATCTCAGCGTTGGTGAAGGTCTCGGCGTTGCAACCGTAATCGGGGTAGGTCGCGTTCGGGTCATAGGGGAAGCGCTTCAGGAACACCTCCCCGTTCAGCACGTATGCCGCCCAGCCCTGCTTGTTCAACATGCCTACCTTCTGCTTGCTGCGGTCGTCGTCAGGCACGGAGGGGTCCTGGCGTAGCTGGATGTAGCGCGTGCCCCAAATCCAGCGCGGGTCGCGCATATCGGTGTAATGCCACAGTACCAGCGGTCGAGCAGGCAACAGATACTCGGAGTGTGGGATATAGGGTTCCTGCGGGAAGATAGCTCGCCCGCTAGGCGCCATCACGGTTAAGCACCAAGGTGCCGCTTCGATGTCCCACAGATTCTCGTTTGTGAGCCGATGTACCAGCTTCACGTGGTCGCTATCGGGCGAAAGAGAGATCGCTATCTGCTTCACGATTCCTGTCGACGGTTCCACTGGCTGCGTGAGGGTGAGTGTCTCAACATCCCACTGGTACGCCACAGGCTCGTTATCGGGAGCGTAGGTGCGCGGCATCTGTTCAGGAGCGTGCCAGAGTCGGTGCCCTCCGTAGGCACGCCATTCGCTACCACCCGTCTTTCCGAGATGCTCTTTCACTTCGTAGAATAGGTTCTGTCCTCCCACGAAACCGCAACGGATAACACGGGGACCAACGTCCGTAGTGATGACTAACTCCATGCGCCCGTTGCTCAAGCGGACGCAGTTTTGCCAGCCGCCATACGATACTTTATCCTGAAACTGCAGCTGCCCAGAAGCCACTGAAGCGAACAAGGGAGGGATGAATAATCCTCCAGCATACACACCCATCGCTGTCACTCCTCCTTCTACATGATGTGTCTCACAGGCACGTTCTCGCCTTCTGCGAAAGGTTCCTGCCTGTGAAAGATTTGAGCGCACCGATGAGCGTCTGCTATAATGCAAAAACGGTTCAGTGGTTGTGGTAGGAGGCTCTTGCTATGGTAGGGCGGTTACAGCGGTGGTGGCGAAAGGCACGCGCAGTGTTTAGTATCTACTTTCAGGACTCACTCGCTTATCGAGCGCAGGCGTTTATTTGGATACTAACCGACGTGGTGCCTGCGTTAGTGATGCCGCTGGTCTGGCTTTCCGCCTACGGTGGGCGGGCGCAGATTGGCGGCTACACGCCAGGCGACATGGTGCTTTACTACTTATGTATGGTGACCTTTACGAACTTCGTCGTCGCGCATATGATGTGGGACGTCGCAACGGAGATCAAAGAGGGTCAGTTTTCGGTGTATTTAGTGCGTCCCTTCAGCTACTTTCAGACCACGTTCATCCGCAATTTGGCATGGCGTGTGTTTCGGCTGGTGGTCTTCGTGCCTATGCTTGCTATCGGTGTCTGGATTTACGCTCCCTATCTCTCCGACACCCGCTTCGAGTGGGGGTTGACATTTTGGCTATCGCTGGTGTTGGGACATGTGGTCTCCTTTATGCTGTCGTATGCGCTGGGATTACTCGCCTTGTTCTTTCAAGAGGTGTTCAGCGTCTACAACATCTACTACATCCCGATGTTGTTCCTATCTGGGCAGCTGGTGCCCATCAGCGTGTTCCCCGATTGGCTGCAGGCGGTGAGCCGTTACCTGCCCTTTCAGTATACTGTTGCTTTGCCAACCGAGATATTCATGGGGCGAGTGCCAGAGACGCTGGCTTGGCAGGGCATTGGGATGCAGCTCGCGTGGACGCTCTCATTGTACTTTCTCAGTCGCGTTTTCTGGCGTCGAGGGCTCCTATACTATACGGGGGTAGGTATGTAACATGCGCCGTTACTGGCGGCTGTATAGAGTGTTCTGGCGCAACGGGTTCCGACGCGAGCTGGAGTTCCGCGCCAACTTCTGGGCGAAGGTCATTACGAACTTCGCGTGGCTCTTCTTCTTCATCGCACTGGTGGAGGTCATCTACGCGCGCACGGATGCAATTGCTGGCTGGAGTCGTAACGACGCTTTCCTGCTGGTCGCGACCTGTTACTGGATGAGCGCGATCGCCAGCATCACCTTTTTCCGAAATCTAGGCATGCTACCCAGCCTGATACGGTTGGGGACATTTGACTTCGTGGTAGTGAAGCCAGTTTCCAGTCTTTTCTGGGTATCCTTTCGCTTCGTCAACATGGATGAAATTGGCACCCTACTGGGTTCCTTCGCGATGCTCGGATACGCCGTGGCACAGATGCGCCCCCTACCCGATGCGGTGCAAGTGGTCGAATACTTCGTGCTGTGCTTCAGCGGACTGACGATGTACTACTCTTTATATCTGTTGACCATGACACTCTCTTTCTGGCTGGTGCGCGTGGACAACCTCTCTGCGTTGATAGACACCATCCTCTACATGGCTCGTTTTCCCACAGATATCTTTCGCGGAGTCTTGCAACGCATTCTGACATTCATCATCCCCCTTGCCTTCATAGCCACCATCCCTTCGAAAGCGATGTTGGGACGTATGGAGTGGTGGCTGCTGCCAGTGGGAGTCGGGTTGGCAACGATATTTCTAGTTAGTGCAGTGACTTTCTGGCGGTTTGCCACGCGCCACTACTCTAGCGCAAGCAGTTGATGAAGGATTGCCTGCCCGCGTTCCGCTATGCGTCTCCGTTACTTTACGCACAACAGCTGCTCCCTGTATAGGTTGAAGGGACACAGTGCGCGCACCCCTAACAGGCGTGCCGCCTCATAGGTATCCAGCTTAGTGCGCGGATTGACCTTGCCGATGCGGCATCGACGCTGCACTCGGTCATAAAAGGCGCAGCGCGCACAAAGGATGCGTTTGGGTTGTGTATGGTTCTGGTGCATCGTTCCGTTTCCAACACTACACGGGGCACAGGCACGTACCTAGCTTCCGAACCCGCTTTTTGCAACAGGTTCGCTGCGATGAGGCATGTTTTCCTTCAAAACTCACGGGGTATAATGCCATTGAAGGTGGTGTGCGCTACCAATGGTTCAGGGCTTTCTGCGAAAAGTCGGTATTATCCTGGAAATGATTAAGTTCGAGCATACGGTGTTCGCGCTGCCGTTTGCGCTGCTGTCTGCGCTGCTAGCGGCGCGGGGATTACCAGAGTGGCGCACACTCGGATGGATAATAGTGGCAATGGTCGGGGCGCGCAGTGCTGCGATGGCCTTCAACCGTATCGTTGACCTGCACTTCGACGCGATGAACCCCCGTACCGCAAACCGTGCGCTGCCGCGCGGGCATCTTTCTGTAGGGCAGGTTGTACTGTTCACGATAGTGTCTGCAGCGGTGTTCGTGCTGGCAGCATGGCAGCTGAATCCACTCTGCTTTGTTTTGTCTCCGATTGCATTGTTATGGATTTTGGCTTATTCTTATACCAAACGCTTCACTGCGTTCAGCCATTTGTGGTTAGGGCTGAGTTTAGGTATCGCCCCCGTCGGTGCATGGCTGGCTGTTCAAGGGCGTTTTGACATTGTGCCGATCTTGCTGGCACTCGCGGTGATGTTCTGGACCGCAGGCTTTGACATCATTTACAGTCTCCAAGATGTGGAGTTCGACCGTCGGGTCGGCTTGCGGTCGCTGCCGCAAACGCTTGGAGAAGCTCGCGCGCTATGGGTGTCGCGGCTGATGCACGTGGGTATGGTAGTGCTACTCATCGTGGTGGGACAGGTAGCCCAGCTACACTGGGGATACTACGCAGGGGTGGCGGTGGTAGCCGGCCTTATCGCCTACGAGCAAAGCTTGGTGAAACCCAACGACCTTAGCCGAGTGAATCTTGCCTTCTTTACACTGAACGGCTGGGTGAGCATACTGCTGCTGGCGTTCACGGTGGTAGACTGGTGGATATTCTGGAGGTGATGTGTGCGCATCGGTAGCGTGCCCTATTTGAACGCAAAGCCCTTGATTGCGTGGTTCGACACCCCTGAAGGTCGGCGTAGCGGTGTGGAAGTGGCGTATGATGTACCTTCCCGCTTAGCCCGCATGGTAGACGTAGGAGAAGTCGCGTGTGCGATGGTTTCCTCGGTGGAGCTGTTTCGTCATGCAGACTGGAGGGCGGTTCCGAGCATCGCCATTGCTAGCACGGGCAAGGTTCTTAGCGTACGCCTCTTTGCCAAAGTGCCAGTGGACAAGGTAAGCTCTGTAGCATTAGACACTAGCTCGTTGACCTCTTCGGCACTGGTGCAGGTGCTGTTTGCCCGCAGGTGGCAGGCAATGCCCCGATACATCCCAGCAGCACCGAACCTGCGGGAGATGCTTCAACAGGCGGATGCGGCGCTGCTCATCGGAGATTTAGGCATGATGGCGTGTGCCGAAGGCTTATATGTTATAGATTTAGGCGAAGAGTGGTATCAATGGACAGGTTTACCTTTCGTGTGGGCACTGTGGCTGGGACGCGCCACGAGCGTCACGCCGTCGTTAGTAGACTGTCTGTATCGGGCGCGGCAGTGGGGCTTGGAACACCTTGATTCCATCGTGCGGCGGGAGGCAACCCAGCTATGCCTTGATGAGGGCTTAGTCCGCCACTACCTACGCGACGTGATGCAATACGAGATGACCGACGCGCATCAACAAGCCCTCCTCCGATTTGCGCAAGAGTGCAGGCAATTAGGGTTGGTTTAGTCTCACAGACGGCGATAGCCTCCTGCACTTCGTAGTGCCTCTACCTGCTCCGAAGACAAGTGATTTAACGAGATGTTAGCCATCCGCGCTAGGACCACCAACTGACAACTCATCTCGAAGGACTCTAGCCGCATTAGCACATCGGGAACAGATTGGTGCAAGGTAATGACGCCATGGTTAGACAGAATGATCGTTTCATGGTCGCGCACTGCTTCGGCGACGGCGTTGGCGAGCTGCTGGCTGCCTGGCTGGATATACGGCACACGGGCGATACGCCCCAGATAGAAGACGTTCTCGATGTTCAGATCGGTGGGTACCTCGATATCGGAACAGGCGACCAGCGTGGAGTATGGCGGCGAGACATGCACCACCACTTGCGCATCGGGGCGAGTGCGGTAAATTGCTCGGTGCATAGGTGTTTCCACCGACGGCTTAGCTCCCATAAATTCATCCCGATGTAGCAAGCACAGGGTGGTTTGCTGCGGGGTGAGTTGTCCCAACCATGCCCCCGAAGCAGAGATAAGGAAGTACTGTTCGTCGACACGCAGGCTGATATTGCCCGAAGTGCCCCATGCGAGCCCACGTTCTCCCAAATAGCGCCCCAGTTCACACAGCTGCTCCTGGAACTTACTGAGTTCTGTCATGGCTCAGCGTCTCCCGAATCCGCCGCGCAGTGTGCCGCAGCCGTTCTTGCAGCGACTGCACGGATTCCCGAAGCAACGGATACGTGCCGTGCTGGTATACGATTCTGCCAGCCACCATCGTCATCAACACGTCGGAAGCGTTTGCCGCAAAGGCTAATACAGCGTAGGGGTCGTAGACGGGAAAAGCGCGCACATTGTTCACAGAGACGACACACAGGTCTGCCTGCTTGCCAGGCTCCAATGTGCCGATGTGTTCTGCCATACCAAGGGCACGCGCTCCACCGAGGGTCGCCATCTCTATCGCCTGCCGTGCCGTCATACACGCCTCGGCGCCGACTGTTGCTCGCTGTAGCATCAGCGCAGTACGCATCTCCGCAAATAGGTCTAGCGTGTTGTTGCTAACTACGCTATCAGTGCCAAGCCCGACCTTCACCCCTTTCGCCAGCCACTGGCTCAGCGGGGCAATGCCGTTGTAAAGCTTCGCGTTGGACTGGGGGCAGTGGGCAACGGCAGTGCCTGTGGTCGCGAAGAGCTCTGCATGGCGCGAATCGGTTTGTACCGCATGAACCAGCAGCGAGTTAGCCTGGAGCCAGCCCTGCTCATGCAGGAGGTCTATCGGATGCCTGCCTGGCACCTCCCAGTCGATGCCTCGCTCAGCATACATTCTGGCAAACTCACCAGTCCCCTCGCACAACAGGGCAACCTCCTCCCTAGACTCGGCAGCATGGATGCACACAGGGTAGCCTCTCGCGTGAACATAACCTCTTATGGCAGCCATGACCGAAGGGCGAACCGTGTAGAGCGCATGGGGAGCAACGCCGATACGCACTAAAGTGCCTCCCGCCACGTCATGAAGCCACTGCAGCTTCTGCTCTAGTTGTTGGAGCGTTTTCCCAGCGGACTGGTCAGCAGATATGGCGAACACCTCCTGATACACCAGCCCACGCAGACCGGTCTGCACGAGGGCGTACGCCGACTGCCCCGAGTCGCTGGTGTCCGCCACGGTCGTCACGCCGGACGCTGCCGTCTCCAGCGCGCCCCACAACGCCGAATCACGCCACTCAGCTTCCGTCAGTAACTGTTTGAGCGTTACTAACCGACGTATCCACTGAAAGAAGGGCAGGTCCTCGACCGCGCCTCTCAGCACGGTCAACTCCAAGTGCGTATGTACGTTCACCAGCCCAGGCAGGATAATTGCCTCGCCAAAGTCCTGCACATCTGTGCCACCGCGTGTCCTGGAGCGTCGGCGGACGTCAACGATAACTCCCTTCTGGATTACCACCTCCCCCTGCTCAATTGGCTCACGGGCGATAGGCAGTACCCAATCTGCTCGCAAAATCACAGTGGAACGCTCCACGCCCTATCCAAATCGTAATATGTTACATTTTTGGCATGTCCGTCCCCAAACAGCACATTATACCTGTAGCCTCTATAAAAGCGCGGATCGAGACATTCTCGCAAGGAGCGCATAATTCCCTCACTACCATGCCATGCGCCGCTGCTGTCCATAATGACATTCACCTCCGATGGATACTGGAAGTTAGACAGTATCATCTGTCGGAAGGCGATTTCGGTGCGGAAAACGTAGCTAGTGCCGAACTTTCGGTAGGACGAGGGGGTCGCATCCAGCGGCTCACAGTTGAAGTCTTGATAGACATAACCGATGTCCGAGGGGCACTCCCAGATTTGCGGGCTGCGGCAGTAAGGCATCAGTACCTCGTGCAACAACGGCATATACGGTACCCACTGCTGCCACTGCGGAAAGTCGTTCCAGATTTGCGGGGTGTACCTGTCGGTCGCATCTACCGCCCATGGGTAACGCTCGTCGTAGTCTTCTGCATACATCATGATTGCCATCCCGATTTGGCGGATATTGGATAGGCACGCCGTCTCGCGTCCCTTCGCGCGAGCGCGCGAGAAGACAGGGAACAACAACCCTGCCAGCAGAGCGATGATGGCGATGACGACCAATATTTCGATGAGTGTGAACGCCCCACGGCGTCTCATGGCGAAACCTCCTTGCCAATTGTTAGTTGCCAAAGCAGCCTCGTCTAAAGCCCTAGTCAGCCGTTGTGCGGTCTCAGAGTCCATCTCCCGATGTCATTGTACCCCGATGGTAAAGCGAGCGTCCTCCTGATGTTGCGAGCCTGCGACCTGCGCCGCGCTGGTGCCCATCAATCTGTTCAACAAGGTACCTTGACAGATTGCTTCTACTTGACGGACGTGGGGCTCTTGCTGCTCAGAGACATTGGTGATACCGAAGAGCGGTGGTTGAGTTACCTGCCCAGCCCGAACGTCGCTGTCCCATTATACCGTACGGGCTGGGCAAGTGGTAAGGAGGTGACCAGCCTTCTGCCTTGAATAACACGAGAATACGAGGCTGGGGCTAACTACGCTGGGAAGACGACTTCCACTTGGTTCGGTGAAATCCGTCTGACCTGAAGGTTCTCGCCGTAGTGCTTGCCGACACCCTTAATCAGACCCATGAAAAGCTCCATCATGCCGCGCGGCGATTTGTAGGTCATGATCAGGGTGCGATTATCCTTCCATTCATAGTCGAAACGCGGCGGCGTGCTTCCAGGAAACGCCCGTGTGACATTGACATGCACTGTGTCCATTTTCAGAAGGAAATCCTTCGCACATTTGCTTCCAAGGAAAAAGGACTTGTACATCCGCTGGGCGTAGTTATTGACCCAGTAATCCCCAAACATGTCGGCAAATTGTTGCATGGTGCAGCCCACAGTGCGGCAAATGCCTTTGATAACGTTGACCACCACCATGTCATCCATCACCGAGGAAGGAGCAATCACTGGTTCCTTATCGATGCCCGCTGCGAGCAGCGACTTTGTCCACGCATCCTTGCCATACTTCTCTTGAATCATCTCGCGCACTGCCATCACGATGGTGCCCTTCATTCGCGTCCTCCTGAAACGAATTGTCCACTTGTCAAAGGTATCTTCGGTGTAAGACGGCTTTTTGTGAAGAGTTATTAAGCACAAACAAGTATTTGCACGGGGCTACCTAGTCTCCACCCACCGGCTCCAGCGGTCAATAGCGACCACTACGATGAGCAGCAACCCCACCATCATGTCCTGCGCTTCCGATGGCACCCGTGCCAGCGTCAACCCACTGCGCAGGAAACCAACCATCAGCAAGGCGACCAAACTGCCCAGCACGCCGCCCTCGCCGCCCGAAATCGCAGTCCCACCCAGCACTACAGCGGTAATCGCGGTCAGCTCAAAGCCCAACCCCGCATCGGGTTTGGCAACGGAGACATGAGCGGCATAGATGACCGCCGCCAGCGCGCTCATGAAGCCCGACAGCATATACACTTGCAACTTCACCCAGCTTACTGGAACCCCAGACAGCCGCGCCGCCGCCTCGTTTGCGCCCACAGAGAAAACAGAGCGTCCCCAGCCAGTGCGTGTTAATGCCACATGAAAAAGCAGAGCGGCGATGGCGAGTATCCACACTTGCACAGGTATCCCCAGCACGTATCCCTGCCCCAGCTGAAGGAATTGCTCGGGGAAGTTTCGAATGGAACGCGCTTGGCTCATACCTAGCGCGATGCCGCGAAAGCCCGCCATAGTGGCTAACGTGACAATGAGTGGCGGAATGCCAACCAACGTGATGAGTATTCCGTTAAATCCGCCAAGTATGGTGCCTGTTAGCAACGCAAGTAGGGCTGCGAGAAATAGGGGCAACCCCGCATCTGCCCACAACATGCCCATCACCATGATACTCAAACCCACAATCGAGCCGACGGACAGGTCAATGCCTGCAGTGATGATGACCAGAGTCATCGCCAGCGCAATCAACCCGATTTCAGCCGATTGCCGTACTACCTCGATCAGGTTCTCAGCGGTGAGAAACAGCGGAGACAACCATTGCATCGCTGCCATCTCCGCGACAAGCAGCACTACCAGCACAGCCTCACGCCGCTTGACGAGCCGTCTCACTGTCCCGCCCTCCGCGTGCGAAGAGCATCCGTTACGACTGCAAGCAACACCAGTGCGCCCTGCACACTGGGCGCCCAATACTCGGACACACGACGGAAAATTAGCCCAGTGCCAATCACCTGCAGTAACAGCGCGCCTAGCGCACTGCCCCACACTGTGCCCTGCCCACCGAAGATGTTCACCCCTCCCACCACCACCGCGCTAATTGCGAGCAGTTCGAACCCAATACCCGCGTTGCTCTGAATCACACTGAATCGCGAAGCATACACCACCGCGGACAGTCCCAACAACATTCCATGCAACATGAACACCAGCCACAGCACGCGACGCACTGATATCCCCATGCGCGCCGCCGCCACAGGGTTACCTCCCACTGCGTAGATATGCCGCCCAAATGGCGTGCGCGCCAGCAGCAGGGCTACAAATAGCACAACGCCCAACGCGATGACCACAGGCGTCGGTACGCCTACGACCTCACCCCGGCCGATGGCGGAGAACGAAGGAGGTAAGTTGCCAATCCATTCACCCCGAGTCCACCAAATGATACCTCCACGCAATACACTCATCATCCCTAAGGTAACGATAATTGCTGGCACACGCAGCCAAGCCACCAACCAGCCGTTCACCGCACCAATCGCCGCGCCAGTTAGCATGGGGAGTAAAAGCATCAAGGGCAGCGGAGCCCCTGCTTTGGCAGTGATGCCTGCAACCACTGCACACACCGCCAGCGCAGAGCCTGCGGAGATGTCTATCATCCCCGCCACAATCACCATGGTCATGCCGCAAGCTGCAATCACCAGTGGTGCGGCATTGATGAGTATGTCACGCAAGTTTTCCGCGCGCAGAAAGCCAGGCGTGCTGCCAAAATAGCCCAACAATAGTAGCAGGAATACCCCCACACTCATTTCGCGCCCATATTGGCGCCATATCGTAAGCCGTAGTGGGGGCGACTGCTTAGAAGTCATACTGGTCGATGTTCTCAGCAGTGAACTTCATGGGCGCGCCTAGCAACACCTGGTCACCCTGTACCTTTACCTTGCCCAGTCGCCCCGCCTCAAACTCGGTGGCGCCGCGCTGCAGCGTCCCATCAAGCACTGCCTTTGCTACATAGACGGTCAGGTAGCCTAAGTCTACTGGGTTCCACAAGATGACCGTCTTCACCGTACCGTCTTTGACGAACTCCCTCATGCTTTTTGGGGTGGAAAGCCCAACTACTGCTATCTTGCCACTTTTTCCCGCCTGGCGCACGGCATCGGCGGCACCTGGAAACGCCACTGAGGAGATTCCGAAGATTCCCTTAACATCAGGGTAGGTCTTCAGGATGTCCTGCGTCATGCTGAAGGCGCGTCCTTGATCCTCTTCGGGATACTGGATTGTTACGATTTGCATCTTCGGGTATCTTTCCGCCATGTAGCGTTTCATCACAGCAATCCAGGCGTTTTGGTTGGGAGCAGTTGGCGACGAGCTGACGATAGCCACTTTAGCGTCTTCACCAGCTTGCGCCGCCATCTCGTCCACCAGCGCACGCCCGATGTCTTCAAAGGTCGCCTGATTGACGAAGAACTCCCGTCCCGACTTCTCTGCGTTGGCGTCAGCATCGTAGGTGATAACACGCACGCCCTTCTCTCGGGCACGCTTCAGCGCAGGGGCGATGGCATCGGGGTCATTACACGCAACGGCAATCACATCCACTTTCTGCAGAGTCCAGCTCTCGATAAAGGGTATCTGAAGGTCTACCTTCCCCTCGATGGGACCGTCGTAAGTGAGCTCAACGTTACCCAGCTCCTGCGCTGCTTCTTTTGCACCCCGTTCCACTGCGTTAAAGTAATCAATCCCTTTCAACTTCGGCATGACTGCTACGACAAGCTTCTTCTCGACATTTTTTGCAGCTGAAGGTCCCGCCTGTTTTCGGGAGCAAGCAGTGAACAACGAAAGCATTGCGACCACAATAATCACGCAAATGGCTGCTGTTCGCATGTTTCTCTCCCCCCTTACGCTAAGTTATTCGGGACGAACAGAGCAATTCCCTCTCAGCGAAGGAGTGTCTCCGTCGTGGGACATCGCCGATCGTGAGAAACCAACGCCACCAACACAGGCAACCCTTGCATCTTTCCCCTCAAGTGGTCTATAATCGAGAGAGATGCAAGACATCGTAGCACCTCTTCAGGCGATAGCCCCAGCCGAAACCGATGAAGGGCGTGCTGCTTATACGCTAGATAGCTGCACGCCACAGGTCGTGGTCAAGCCTACTTGCTTGCACGAGGTGCAAGCATTACTGCAGGTGTGCCACCAGCAACGCCTGCCCGGTGTTGTGTGGGGGGGCGGTACGCATCTACAGATGGTCGGTCCTGTCGAGCAGTACGTATGGGCAATGGACATGCGCGGTCTAACCCAAGTGAAGGACTACTCTCCCAGCGACCTCGTTGTGACGGTAGAAGCAGGAATGACGCTGAGTGTGCTTCAAACACAACTGCAGCAGCACCACCAGTGGCTACCAGTAGACGCTCCCCTACCCAACCAGCAAACAGTTGGCGGGATTGTGGCGTCCGCTAGTGCAGGTCCGAAGCGACATCGTTATGGGCTACCACGCGAATGGCTCTTGGCTGTCCGCGCTGTGCTGCCATCTGGCGAGTCGATAAAGGCAGGGGTAGGAGTGGTTAAAAATGTGGCTGGGTATGACTTGCCTCGCCTTTTCGCAGGCTCGTGGGGCACGCTAGGCGTATTGGTGGAATTGACGTTCAAGGTTGCCCCTTTACCTGAAGTCTCGGTAGCTTACCGACGCCTGCTAGAGGAAGCACACTTGATTCCTGCACTGCAGGAGGCATTTAGCGACCCCTTACTGCAGCCAGAGTTTATTGAGGTCGCTTTTCACCCTGAGGAAGGCTGGGAATGCGTCTGTGGGCTGGCAGGCTTCGAGGAAGATGTACGTTGGCAGTTCGACCGACTGCGCGAGCGCACTCGATGGGACTGGCTCCCGGTAGCGGCTTCTGAGTTGGAATCACTGCGCGATCGCTACCTGCTTGCGTGTCAACAGTGCCGATGCCGATGCGTGGTGCCGCCCGCACAAACAGCGGATTTGCTAATATGGGTCTCGCAGCAGTTGTCTAACGCCGAAGTGCAAGCACACTTCGGCGTGGGGGTGGTGCGCGTCTGGTGGAGTGAAATCCCAGACGTACAGGCAATACGTGCGCTACGCGAACAAACGCGCCGGTTGGGAGGCTTCTGTCTGTTGGAGCAAGCTCCGCGCCACCTCAAGCAAAACGTTGGGGTATGGGACTCGCCAAGCAGTGCAGCGAAAGTAATGCAACGAATCAAGGCGCAATTCGATCCCCATGCCATACTAGCACCAGGCGGGTTCGTGGAGGCGTGGTGATGCAGCAGTTTCGCCAGGAAGACCTTCTGAAGTGCATTCATTGTGGGCTATGCCTTCAGTCCTGTCCCACGTATGTAGAGACTGGCAGCGAAGCGGCATCACCCCGTGGGCGCATTTACCTGATGCGCGCCGTGTCCGAAGGGCGTATCCAATGGGAACCCGCCACTGCTAGGCACATCGACCAATGCTTGGGGTGTCGCGCCTGTGAACCAGCCTGCCCTTCCGGGGTCGCTTACGGCTTTTTGCTTGAGACTGCACGCGCGCAGATTGAGCGTTCACGGGCTCGAAAACGCTCACATCGGCTGGCAAAGCAGTGGCTGTTGCGCTTGATGACGAACCCGCGCACCTTCGCCCTGATGCTGAACGTGGCACGGTGGTTCGCACCCCTATGGGGAGACTGGGCGCTACCTGCGCCGCTGGCACGCCTACTGGGATTAAACAGGGTAGTTGCCCGATTACCCGTCGTGGAGGGCAAGGCACGAATGGGCAAACTTGACCGATTGTACCCTCCTATCAGCGCACGACGAGGTAGGGTTGCCCTCTTGACAGGCTGTGTGGCTTCCGTATTGTTTCATCGGGTGAACGTGGCGAGCGTGGCAGTGTTGCGTCACAACGGTTTCGAGGTGGTGGTGCCACCCGATCAGGGATGCTGTGGCGCGCTTCACGTCCACAACGGTTTCGTGGAAGATGGACAGCAACGTGCTTTGCGGTTGATGCAGGCTTTCGAACGCGAGTCGGTAGACGCCGTCATCGTGAACTCGGCAGGCTGCGGTTCCACCATGAAAGAGTATGGCAAGCTGTTCGCTTGCACGTCCCACGCCGCGCGGGCCGCCAAGTTTGCTGCTCAGGTGAAAGACATCATGGAGTTTTTGGTGGAAGTAGGCATCCAAGCGCCCCCCCAATCTCTTAGTGGGCGGGGAGACAGCCGCAGTCTACTGGTCACCTACCATGACGCGTGCCATCTGGCACACGCACAGGGCATCCGCAAACAGCCACGAGAGATTGTTCGAACTATTCCAGGCGTCCAACTGGTGGAGATGGAAGAAGCGGACATGTGCTGTGGTAGCGCAGGCATCTACAACCTGTTGCAACCAGACCTCGCCCTGCGCTTGTTGCAACGCAAAGTGGAGCGCATCTGCGCTACCGGTGCGGAGATCGTGCTGACTGCCAACCCAGGATGTCTAGCTTGGATTGCGCAAGGACTGCGAGAAGGGTCGCACCCCATCGAGATATTGCATCCGGTGGAGCTGCTATACCGCGCATATGCGAGAAGTGCGTAGTGTAAAACTTTCCCCGTATATATGGACAGCTAAGCAAAGTACAGCTCCTATCCTCGTCAAAATGCGGTTTTTTTGGCGAATCGTATCCCGCATGTTGACTCCTGCAGAAGCATCGCATAGAATCCGTAGTGTGGCTTACTTCATTCTCATATCGGAAGGGAGGCAGGGACAGTGGATGGGTTAACGATAGCAGATGATTGGGTGTTCAATCCATTGGAGACGGACGGGGGGCTAACGCAGGTACTGACGCGCTACGTCAAGCAGCAAGTAGGCGACGGGATGGAGTTTAGCAACGAGATTGCTCGGGTAGTCGTTTCCAGCAACGGCTGTTATTATGAGTTTCTTGAACTCCCAGAAGAGTTTTCTGGTGCGCTTGGCGAGTTTACCCATCATTTTGTCGGGGTCAAAGACACGTTGTACCTACTGGAGAGGTTATTCCAACTTCCGCATTCGGAGTTTATGCATCGGGTTCGCGAGCTTTCGCTCTTCGTTGTTTACGAGCGCTTTGACTGGATAAGTCACCAGAACATCTACGCCTACCATTTCCAGCGCAGCACCCTGTGCGAGTATCGGATGGAGGACGTGCGCGGTGTGTTCCGGCATGGACAGCTTCCTCGCTTTTTCAAGTTGCGTCTTATCGCCGAACGCGCTCCCGAGGGGCTATCCTTCGCGTGCGGAATAGCGTTTTTCATCGCCAATCCGGGCGAAAGACATCTTCTCGTGCAAGTACCATACACCCACACCAGCGTCTCAGATTTGATAGCGCGCCCGTTAAGCGTGCAGCTGCATTGACAGGAATCGGCGCGTGCTGCGGCTAAAATCCGGAAAGATTGCAAACCGTTCTGAAGGGAGCGCAGCATGTATCTACGCCGCGTCTGGTTCAAGCGCACGTTACTGGGGTTGCTGTCGGTGGCGGTGCTGGTCGCCGCAGGCATGTATTGGGTGCGCTATTTTAACCCCTTCCGGGTCAAACCGGGCGACATCAACACAAAGGACTGGATACTCTTTGTGTCAGACCGCTCGGGTAATTTAGACCTATGGGTGATTCGTCCTGACGGGAGTGACTTGCGTCAGATTACCACTGAGCCTTCCGCAGAAACCGAGCCTGCTTGGTCTCCAGATGGGCGCTTGATTGCCTTCATCTCGGACAGGGATAATCGCATTCCCCAGCTTTTCTACGGTGACCCAGAAGGCAAACGGGCGCAGCAACTGACGGTAAGTGTGGGGGCTAAGGAGAGGCCACAGTTCCTGCCTGATGGTAAGCACATCGTCTTTTTGCTGCAAGGGCAGGTGTTGCTGGTAAACATCGAAGGCGGCGAGTCCGAGAAAATACTGCCTCCCTTTGAACTGGAACAGCAGTGGCGCACTGCGTTTGGGGGCAGCGCGCTCTTCCGCGAGCCAACCTACGATATCGAGAAAGCCACTGTGTATGCAGTGCAACGCACAGAGGGCGGAGAGGTGATGGTGCGGTTCCGCCGGAAGGGTTCCGACCACCAGCACCAGACAGAGGGCACACCAGAATCGCCCGTACCCCTGCCAACTGCCCAGAGGCTGCCAGAACCCCTCCTCGGCGGAGAGGAGGTTCACCTTGCGCTTTCCCCAGATGGTACGCAGCTAGCGGTAACCGTCATCGGCAATCGCCAGCTTGGGCACGCTGTGGCACTGTATAACCTCGTCACGGAGACGCTACAAATCCTCTGGCAGCGCACGGGGGATACGGCTCCGGGCGCGGTTGTATGGGCACCGGAGGGAACACACCTTGCTTTCGAGATGTGGCGGGTGAAGGGGGAAGAGAGAGAAAGGGTAGGTATCGGTGTGATGGGTATCGGAGACCCAGAGCCAAAGCTCATTGTGAAAGGCAACGCGATTACCCCCACCTGGTCGCAGGGCGGCACCAGCCTCGTCTACGTGAAGTTTCGCGAGGACGGTAAACGGGACCTGTGGATTGTGAGCGCAGACGGTTCGGATAACAGACGATTGACGGATGGCACCAGCGATAACTTCTCGCCCGTGTGGTCGCCACACCCGTAGCGCGAAAGTGATATAATGAAATCGGGCGACGAGCCAGCCGGGCGGCTGCCTCACCAAATCAGGTGGGGAGGAAAGTCGGGGCTCCACAGGGCACGATGCCGGATAGCGTCCGGGAGGGGCGACCCTACGGAAAGTACCACAGAAAACACACCGCCAGCGGTTCGGCATAGCCGAATGCGGGCAAGGGTGAAAAGGTGCGGTAAGAGCGCACCGCAGCGGCAGTAATGTCGCTGGCAGGGTAAACCCCATCGGGAGCAAGGCTGAATAGGGAGGCGGTGAGGTGCGCCCGCTGAGCCTCCGGGTACAGCCGCTTGAGGCGCTGGGTAACCAGCGTCCCAGAGAGATAGCCGCCGCCTGCCCTCTACGGGTAGGGCACAGAACCCCGCTTACAGGCTGACTCGACGCCCCTATGAGCGCAACGGGTATACGGCTGTCGTTGTGAACGAAGTGAAGAATCTCAGCCCCTTCGCGTGCGCTCAGGGTGACGCAAGGAAACGAGATGCTTCGCGTCCCCTCAACATGGCAAGCAGGCATCCTCTGTATCACTGCTCGTCGGGTCTAGCTTTTGTCCGCCGAGGTCATCTCTTCCTGTGGAGCGTGGCAACGTCCCTTGCACAATATCAGCGAAGTATGATATAACGATGATATCAAAATGAATCTGGAGGTGTGACGATGGAACCTATCCGCGAGAGCAAGGCGTGGTACGTCAACGGGTTCGGCGCATTTTTCCTGCAGATTGCCGTACACGTACTGTGTGTATGGGTGATTATTCGCGCGGCGATAGACCAGGATGTCGCGTGGCCTGGCAGGTTCTGGTACAGCATCATCGTGTTAGCCTTCGCCAGCCTGCTGTGGTCGGGCTTCTTCGTGGTACAACCGAACACGGCGCGGGTCATCGTATTCTTCGGGCGCTACGCCGGGTCGGTACGGGAAAGCGGTTTCTGGTGGACGGACCCGTTTACGCAAAAGCCGCGTGTCTCTCTGCGCATCCACAATTTCAACAGCGAAAAACTCAAGGTAAACGATGCGCTTGGGAACCCTATCGAGATTGCAGCGGTGGTGGTGTGGCGAGTGGTGGATTCTGCGAAGGCGCTGTTGGACGTCGAGAACTATCAGGAGTTTGTGGCGACGCAGAGTGAGACCGCCATTCGCGCGCTGGCGACCCGGTATCCCTACGATTCGCACATGGAGGGAGAGTCCTCGCTACGCGGCAATCCCGAGGTCATCGCGCAGGAGCTGAAGCGCGAGGTGCAGGCAAGGCTGGAGGTGGCTGGAGTAGAAGTGCTGGAGGCGCGCATCAGCCATCTGGCGTACGCACCGGAGATTGCGCAGGCGATGCTTCGCCGGCAGCAGGCGGAGGCGATTATCGCGGCGCGGCAGCGAATCGTGGAGGGGGCAGTCGGCATGGTAGAGATGGCGCTACAACAGCTGAGTGAGCATAACGTGGTGGAGCTGGATGAGGAGCGACGCGCGGCGATGGTGAACAACCTGCTGGTAGTGCTGGTATCGGAGAGCGAGGCGACTCCGGTCATCAACACAGGGACGCTGTATGCCTGAAAAGAAGCGGTTTCTGTTGCGTATTGACGCGGAGCTGTACGAGGTTCTGGAAAAGTGGGCAGCGGACGAGTTGCGCAGCGTCAATGCGCAAATTGAATACCTGCTCAAAGATGCCGTCCGACGTGCCGGGCGGTGGAGACAGAGCGCGCGTCTGCCACCCGATGACACACGCGAGTAGAAGGCAAACGGCACGAGAGAAATCTCTCGTGCCGTTGGAGTGAGGGAGACAGGCGGTTAAAAGTGAACCGCTACTGCAGAAGATACTCGCGTAAACCCCTGCGTTTGGCGGCGTCTTTGAGTTTACGCATTGCTTGCGCTTCAATCTGGCGCACACGTTCGCGCGAGATTTTCAGCGCTTCTCCTATCTCCTGTAAGACCTGTTCCTCTTGGTCGCCGTAGCCGAGTCGGCGAATGATGACCTGTCGTTCGCGGTCGGTCAGCTCCTCTTGCAACAGTTGATCCAGCACCTTGCGGCGCTCCATCTCGAGCATGACCTCCTCTGGGTCGCGCACATTCTGGTCGTGGATCAGCGAGCCAAGCGACGTGTCTTCTTCTTCACCGACCAACATATCGAGCGACAGCGGCTCCTGAGCTGCTTGCTGAAGCTGCATGACTTTCTTCGCAGACACTCCCATCGCCTTTGCCAGCTGTTCAATGCTGGGTTCATCACCCGTTTCACGGCGCAGATGCTCGCGCGTCTTTTCCATCTTACGCAGCAATTCAGCTACATGCGCTGGAATGCGCACCGTCTTCGCCTTGTTATCAATCGCCCGTCCGATTGCCTGGCGAATCCAATGAGTGGCGTACGTGCTGAAGCGATAGCCCTTCGATGGGTCATACCGCTCGACTGCGTTCATCAGCCCAATGGCGCCCTCCTGTACCAAGTCCTCAAACGGCACCAGCGCGTTGCGATAGTGCTTGGCAATATTCATAACGAGACGCATGTTCGCCTCGACCAGCTTCTGCTTTGCTTCCTCGTCGCCATTGCGCGCGCGCTCCGCCAGCTCCAGCTCCTCTTCTGGTGTCAGCAGCGCCACGCGCGTCAGCCGGTTCAATAAAGACGGCGCCTCCGACGGTGCCGCTCTGCGACTAGGCGACAGAGCAGAGCCACCTTGCGCACTCCCTCTTCGATTGGCTGGATTGTTGCTACTCATCTTACTCCTCAGACTGTCAGTTACGCCAACACGCCGCTACCCGATACCCTTTTGTGAATCTGTCACTTCTGCTACCCATTCGGTTTGAGCACTTTGCGATTCTACCCAAATGGAATTACGTTTTGCAACGTGCAACAGGTTGCCGTGTATACAGAGATACGCTCTCCGCTAATGGCATTCCTTCGCGCAGATGTAGCGGTAGCGGTCGCCTTCTTCCGACACCTCGATGCTTGCTGGCGCCCCGCAGCGGGGACACCGTAACTCGTCCAGCATTAATAGGATGTAGACGCTGCGATACTCGTTGGAGATATAGATGTCGTGAAGAATCCACCCCTGCTCCAACAACTCGTTGACGATGTTGGCGCGCACCTCTACGACTTTGCGCACCCGATGCAAGTCAAACTCTTGTCCAACCTCCGAGTGTTCCATGGTGACTTTCAGCGATCTGCGTGTCGGTCTTCTTCATTTAGAGCGTTGAGCCGCCGACTCCTGCCTCTACCAGCACCTCTTCACATCAGACGGCGAAGCTTCATCGCGTCAGACGACGCGCGCCTAAATACCGTTGGCGATAGTAGCCGTCGTTCAGGCTGTCCACACGCACCCGCCTGCCCGCGCTAGAGGCATGGATAAACTTGCCGTCGCCAATGTAAATGCCCACGTGCGATGCGCCTCGCCGATAGGTCTGGAAGAACACCAAGTCGCCTGGTTTAAGTTGGTCGCGCGGCACCGGCGTACCCACGCGAAACTGCGCACTCGCCGAGTGCGGCAGGTCGACACCAGCGTGTTGACGATAGATGTAGCGCGTGAACCCCGAGCAATCAAACCCGTTTCGCGACGAGCCACCCCAGCGGTAGCGAACGCCCTGGTAACGGGACGCAAGGCGCACCACCGATTCATCGGACACCCCGCCTGACGCCAGCGCACCGCGCCTGCGGTTCACAACACGGCTACCCTGTGCCACCTTGCCCTTCTTACTTTTAACAGCCGTTAGAACCGGACGCGCACTCGCCGCCCGTTTTGGCTTGCGCGACGGTGCGCCCGCAACTTGCGTGCTGGTGACCTGCACGAAGTCGTCGCGCACCCATCCAAATTGACCAGTGGGCAGCCTGACCTGCAGCCAGTTGCCCCGACGCGCGGTCACTAGCACAGGATGCCCCTTATCCAGCAACGTCACCGAGCGGTCGGTACGGTTGGGAGCATAGCGGATACAGACGCGGTCGGCGCGAATGAAACCGCTTTTCCACATCGTCACCGCAACCACCGTCGGCTTCACGGCGGCAGGTATCTTCAGGCGAGAGCCCGGTGTCAGAGAGTCGGGGTTCTTCAAGCCGTTTGCCTTCACAATATCTTGAGGCAACACCCCGTAGCGTTTTGCCAAAGACCACACCGTATCGTTTTCTCTAACTACAACCACCCGCTGCGCATCTGCAACTGCTGCCCACAACAAGGTGCTCACCACTGCAAACAGGCACAGCATGAGCCACCGCTGCATTGATTCACCTCCTGTCTGTTTGAGTGGCTTTTGCATAGCCGCGGGCTGCGCCTGCGGCACAAAGCCTCGCGATTATATCTATTTTGCAGCCGAGCAGTCAAGTCCTGCCAGGGTGTTTGAAGCTAGGGACTCCAAATTTAACCCCAGCGAGTGCACGTCGCACACAGCACTGCGATACCCACTTATCGGAGACCGCCGGAACTGACCACCTACCCAGTTTCTCCGCTTCTAGGTTGACCGTCTCCTCGAAGGGCTGCCATAATATTATTGGAGGTGATGTGAACGATGCCCACTTACGGTTATCGATGCGACGGTTGTGGAGTGGAGTTCGAGCAGTTTCAGCGCATTACCGAGCCGCCGTTGACGGAGTGCCCGCAGTGCGGCGGCACAGTTCGTCGCCTACTGTATCCGGTCGGCATCCTATTCAAAGGACCGGGCTTCCACATCACGGACTATCGCAAGTCGGATAAGTCTGGAGCCAGCTCGTCCTCGGAGAGTAAGTCGGAGGGCAGTGAGGCGACTAAGAAAGAGGAGAAGATTGCAGGCATTGTGTAGAAACAATAGTCGCGGCATTAAGAAAAACGCCGGAGAGGTGTGCCCTCTCCGGCGATGCCTTTGGGTTGGTTGCGTTACCTCTCGCTTTCTATGAGCAAGTTCCCCGTTTTCGGGTCGTAGTGGATTTTGACGTCGAGTGCATCGCGCACGAACGACAACGGCACGATAGTGCGTCCCCGTTCGATGAAGGGCGCCACCTCCAGCGGTAGGGCTTGGTTGTTCACTCGCGCGGTAGGATGTCCGATTTTCAGCTCAATCTCCCGCTCCGCATTGACGGCACGCACCGTTTTGGCTTGGGGATACCAGAACAGCCACCCACCTGTGTGTTCGAAAATCTGGCGGAACGGCGCCAGGGGAATCCCATCCTGTATGCGCGGTGGTACGTCAAACGCAATCCGCGTGTTGTCAAACACCACCTGAAACGTGGAGGTAGGGATAATTATGCGGTCTCCAGCGCGCACACGGTTCGGATTAGCAATGCCATTAACCGAGGCGACGGCTTCCGGGGAAACGCCGTGCCGCTTAGCGATGCTAATGAGAGTATCGCCCCGACGCACCGTGTATTCCGACTGGGTGGTTGGCGGCGCTGCCGCAACTATGGGCGGAACTACGAGCTTCTGCCCTGCGGGAGTGGTCGCGGAGGGTAGCACCTCGGGCTGGCTGGCGCCGCTCGTTGCGGCTATTGGCGGCTGCATGGAGATACGCGGCTCCGAAACCGGTGGCGCATCACGCAGTCCGCCCACCATGGAAGGCGGGGTCACCGCCTTCGCTATCCGCTGGACACTGGTCGGTTCGGCTTGCGTCTCGCCCAGCGTGGGTTTCGCGCCGACGCCAGTCACCGCAGGAGGCATGGTGTCGCGCAGGGTGGAATACAGCAAAGACTCTGCTGGTCGCAGGGTGGTAATAGCCCCGCCCGAGGGAGAGAGCAGGATGTCAGGGGTGGTGGGTGCTGGGTCGGCAGGGCGCGTCTCTCGAGACGTACGACCCCCAGGGTTGTTAACCAACACCCGCACTGGAGCCGCCTTGTACGTGTTTCGCGCTTCATCCACGCCCAGTGCCTCAATCAGGTGCCACCCGTTCTCGACGAGAGTGGTATCCCAAGTGTACGTGTAGGGCGGGAAGTTGCGCAGGGTTTTGAACTGGCGGTCGATGAACAGGCTGACATACGCCCGTCCCAGTTGCTCACTGACCTGCAGGGCAATTTCCACCGTGCCCGACACCGTGGAGCCGTTCGATGGGGACACAATCGCGAGAGGCAGGTTCGTGAGTGTAGGTGCCTCCACGACTACGCTAATGCGTGCAATGCCTACCGCGCCGTTGGCTTCAATCGCTTTAACTGCCACCGTATGCTTGCCCGCACTGAGATAGGCGGGGTCGAGCAAAAACGAGGCGACGCCTCGTTCCATCGGGGTGTCCAGAGACTTCTCGGCGAACAGCACATTTCCTACCCACAGTTCCAGCCGCACAATCGCCTTGCCCTGGTATCGGACGGATAGCTCCGTAGTCGCCTGCAGGGGCTTTGCGAAGTCTCGCGCGTTAATAACCTGCAAGCTTGGCTCGTTGTTGGGGATTGCTTGCACGTTCGCTGGCTGCCACGCCGCCGACGTTAACAGCGCAGCAGCGACAGCAAAAACGTACACCGTTCTTTTCATGCACCTGCCTCCTTTTTGTTAATCAGGGATTGCGGTCGGCGTCACGCCTCAGCGCTACAGGCACTCTACGCTATCACATCTTCGCATTCCTGTCAACCCTTTCCTGCCCCGCCCGAGCGATTTTAACAAAAGATTAACCGGGACAGAAGTCGTACATGCGCGTGTTCAAAATCACACTCATTGCGCTCCAAAATGCGCCAACGCAGTACTCGCCTAAAATCACCCCGAACATGAAGGGGATGACCTGTCGGTTCAGCTTGTAACCCCCGTAGCGCAACACCAGCCACTTGATGACGCTGGCAATAAGTAAGCACGACCAGAAATACTCCACGCCGAAGTTGAGCGAGAGCGCGTAGCCAGCTGGATGGAACGGCCACCAGAGAAAGCGCATCCGTGCGAGATGCATCATGGAGGCAGCAGCAAACCCAAATACGACGGCAAGCATGGCGGTCAGGCTCGGTTCCCGCGGCGAGCGCAGCACACTTTCCAGCCAGTAATAGTTACCCCAGTTATGCATATCCATATAGTCGACCCCAGTGGTATTGGCATACTTCAGATGCAGCGCAGCCCAGTAGGTCGCCAACCCGCCGAAGAACATGGCAAACATCATCACATAGCCCATCCCCTTCATGTTGATACCGCCCTGTTGCGCCATCTTCATCGCCTCCAGCTGGCAGGGCATGGGATGGGTACGGTAGCCACGTCCGCTGAACCACCAGAACATCGTCATCATCGTCAAACTAGGCGCACCGATGGCAGTGGAACCGAACATCATGATAAGAAAGGTCTGAGAGTTCATTCCCACCACTTCGTGGGCTGGCGGACCCAGCTCCGCACGCACCCGGGTGATACCAATGGATATGATAAAGAATATTAGGAAAAATAGTACAGCCACCCACAACTTCATCCCCGCCACTACGCAGAAGGCGACGAGAAACACGATACCAAGCAGTAACCCCATTACCGCGCCGCGATAAGTTAGCGCTTCCCGCGAATCATCGATACCGGCGTAGCGGGGGTTCAACGCCTTTCTCCACACTTCGCGCAGATGATTTCTAGCCCCCCACATGGCAAATGCAAAGATGGCAAACCATGCGCCGTAGGACTGTTCGTTAAAGAAGGGAAATGTGTAGGGGCGCCCTTGTTCCACCCCTGCCGCCGTCGCGACGATACGCAACGCCATCTTGAGCAGAAAGAAGAACCAGATAGAAAAAGAAAGGTCTACTGGTAAGAAGTAGCCCAGCGCAATGATGAATGGGTAAAGCGGCAGCGGAAACCAACCCACGCCGTTCCAAGGTGGCGAAGTGAAATACTGCTGCAGGTTGCGCGAGGGATGGTCGTGACGGACGATGATTTCGGGAATGGCAGGAAACAGCACGTGCAGCCCGTTCAATACGTCCAGCCCACCGCCAAGCAACGCCCCGATAATCAGTGGCTTTTGCAAGAAGAAGTTGGTGTTGCCGCCGTTTGCCACCATCGCCATCGGCAACTGCACGATGGGGTAGCTCAGCTTCTCGTTTTCCATCCACTGCTTGCGCAGGATGACGTTCATGCAGACCATGACCAGCCCCATCACGCCGATGAACACGCTCCAGATGAGTACTGGTCTGAGCCAAACAAGGATACGCCCCTCGATATACAGGGAACTATGCCCCTCGTAATAGGGGCGCAGAAACTCTCGATCCTGTACCGTCAGCCACTTAGGAAAGTAGTGGTTGAACAGTTGGTCCCAGCCGTTGGTCTGATTCGCCCCCCAAAAGGGCATGGAAAGGGCGGGGATGCCCAGCTGCAGGGTATCGTGTCCTGCTAGCGCCGAAGCGATAGTTATCATCACGTAGATGACGATGAGCTCGCCTTGCGTAAAAGCGTATCGTGGAAATAAACGTTTCAGTACGAGAACGTTGACTAAGATAAGTATCATCAGGCAGAAAACCGTGTTCCAGAAAAGGGACATTGCCGTCGCGTGATTGCGATGCCAAATCCCCTCCACCTGAATAATCCAGTAGGTGTTCACGGGAATGAGCAGCGAGCCGATTAGCACCGCACGCAGTGTTACACCCCGCTCGCTCGCAGCGGCTTCCACCATTTCCCGCTGTTGAACACCTGCCACCGCCACAGACGGTGCCTGAGCTGTTAAACGCGCTTTCCAAACAGCCCACATCGTTCAGTAACTCCTCTGAAACGTTAGGCATATTTTAGAACACACAATCAGATGTTGCAAGTACTAAGCAGCCAGTCAAAAGTCCGCTTCCCGCTGTCTCTAGAGGACAATATCCCGTTGGGCAAGAATCTAAAAGGTTGAAAAGCCAGACAGCGAAAGGAGCTACCTGCATGGTACTGGACGAAACGCAACCGACTACGCGGCCCCGTGAAAAGAACATCGTTCGGCAGGTTGTCCTGTGGATAGTATCGCTAGCAATCGCTGCGGGGGTGATGGGGTTCTTTTACCGCGCGTACTTCACTGCTCCTTCCGACGAAGCCATGGACTACGGTCAGATCGCATACAATCTCTCGAAGGGACGAGGGTTCGTCACCAACAACATCGTGCCATTGGGGCTCTATTTCTGGAAAGATGTGCGCAAGGCATACGATGTGGAACATGGTCCGCTTTACCCCCTGTTTCTGGCGTTGCTGCTATTTCGGGGCACTCAGGACAGCACGCTCGCGCTCGGTTCGATGATATGGTTCGCGCTCAGCTTGCTGTTAGTATATTTTGTGGGTAGTCGGTTATTCAGTCCGTCAGTCGGTTACTGGGCGGCGGCAGTGCTGTTGCTGACGGAGGCTGCCCTATCGACGCTGGCAATCTCGGGATTACCAGCAGCCATGGCAGGGTTCCTACTGCTGGCGACATTCTACCTGCTCTATCGCCCCAGCCAAATGACGCTCGAACCAGCAAGCGGTGAAGTACAGGAAGTTTGGCGGGAACGCCGTCCACGCCGCAGCTTCTGGGCGGGAGTAGTAGCCGGTATGCTGTATCTCACCCAAATCTCACTCTGGGTGCTCCTAATCCCTGCAACCGTCTACCTGGCTCTGACCAACCCCGAGCGCCGCGCGAAGCACGTGGTACTGTTCCTGCTGGGGTTCGCACTCATCAGCCTGCCCTACTGGATACGTAACGCCAGGCTGTTCGGTAATCCGTTTTTCAACCTGCGTGTCTATGAGATCGGCATGGCGACCAAACCCTACCCGGGTTACTCGCTTTATCGGAAGTATGAAGAAAACTCTCGTCCGCCCAGCCCTGTCTCCATGTTCCGCGAGCACACCCAACAAATCCTCGGCAAGTGGTCACGTAACCTGCGAAACGGTATCTACGCCCTCTTGACGTTCCCGCACCCGGTGATGATGGCTTTGGCGTTCGCCGGTCTATTTATCCCGATGCGATTGCGGGCGCTCGCGCTCTGGCGCAACATGATATGGTGGACTGCGGCATTGTTGCTACTTGGGAGTTCATTCGGCGTGCCCGGAAGTAACGCTCTAGCACTCCAATGCTTCGCGCCGTGCTTTGCCGTTCTGGCTATCGGCAGCCTGCGGGACCTGATAGAGACGCTGCTTAGTGAGGACGCACAGCGCGCCTGGCGCATAGCAATAGCAGGCGTAGTGTTGATTGTGGGGCTACCACTAGCACTCACCCTGTTCTTTCGAGAACCCGAGCCGCCGCGTGACGAGCGGATAGCGTTCGCAGTCATGGCACAGAGTCTCGACCGCATCGCTGCCGAACTCAAGCGACGCAACCCTACTGCAAAGGTGGAAACGCCCTTTATCGGCTTGTCAGACGTGCCTTGGCGGGCAGCGTGGTATACACATCACATCTGGTTGTGGCTGCCAGAGACGCCGATGGTAGATGTTCCTATTCGCCTCGGTCAAGGGGAGAATCAGGTCACAGTAAGTCAGCAGATGCCCAACGTGCAGGCTGTCGGTGAATTGCTGCGGAAGACCAGACCCCAGTTCGCTATTCTGACACCACTGGTCGGTAGCCCCCCAGATGGCGAGCGACTACAAGCATGGGCAGCACACTATGAGACCGCACGGCAGTTCGTCTACCGATTCTACTTCGCGGCAAACCAGAAGGAACGACAAGCCTTGCAGCAGGCATGGAAGCAACGACGACTAATGCCGTTTGAGCCAGCTGTTGGAGGCATGTATCCGGTGCCCCGACCGACTTCTGCTCGTACAATCGTGGGCCTCGAGCCGCCGCGTTGGATGCTTTTCGCGCGATCACCGTAATGCAAAATGGGGACGGGGGAGTCACCCGTCCCCTAAAGTTGAAGCCGTCCGCGATGCTTACTACGAGGGCGCCCCAGACGCGGACTTCTCCTCTTCCTTCTTCTCCGCCACCAACGCTTCAGTGGTGAGCAACATGCCCGCAATCGACGCCGCGTTTTGCAGGGCAGAGCGAGTCACCTTCGCTGGGTCGACGATACCTGCTTTCATCATGTCTACAAACTCGCCCTTCGCGGCGTCGTAACCGTGCCCCTTCGGCAGGCTCTTAATCTTCTCCACAATCACCGAGCCTTCCGCACCAGCGTTGGACGCAATCAGGCGTGCTGGCTCCTCCAGCGCACGCTTCACGATATTGATGCCGGCGAGCTCGTCACCTTCTGCCTGTAACGCCTCCACCGCTGGAATAGCGTTGAGCAGGGTAACACCGCCACCAGGCACGATACCCTCTTCCACCGCCGCGCGGGTTGCCGAGAGCGCGTCCTCGATGCGGTGCTTCTTCTCCTTCAGCTCGGTCTCGGTGGCTGCGCCGACCTTAATCACCGCCACGCCGCCAGCCAGCTTCGCCAGCCGCTCCTGCAGCTTCTCTCGGTCGTAATCGGAGTCGGTCTCTTCAATCTGTCGCTTGATCTGCGCGATACGTCCTTGCACGGCTTGCTGGGAACCCGCGCCTTCCACGATGGTGGTCTCTTCTTTGGCAACGATGACCTTCTTCGCACGCCCCAGCATGGAGATATCAACGTTCTCCAGCTTGATGCCCAAATCTTCGGTGAGGAACTTGCCGCCGGTGAGGATGGCGATATCTTCCATAATCG
>Ga0272447_1000524_pt1 | contig 28532 bp, 29 predicted proteins | sample YNPCB0133_FD_194589 | JGI IMG/M metagenome (GOLD analysis project Ga0272447, IMG submission 194589) | Hot spring microbial mat communities from Yellowstone National Park, WY, United States - YNP-CB-013-3 | ecosystem: Environmental > Aquatic > Thermal springs > Hot (42-90C) > Sediment | place... | reverse complement strand
AACGGGCCACCTGCGATCACCTGCCCCTGATCATTTTCTCGGCCTCGGGGGGAGCCCGCATGCAGGAAGGGATCCTCAGCCTCATGCAGATGGCCAAGACAGCAGCCGCCCTGCAGAGGCACCGCGAGGCCGGGCAATTGTTCATCTCTGTGCTCACCCATCCCACCTATGGGGGGGTGACTGCCAGCTTTGCCATGTTGGGGGATTTGATCCTGGCCGAACCCGGCGCCCAGGTGGGGTTTGCCGGGCCCAATGTTATTGAGCAAACCATCGGCAAGGGCAAGCTGCCGGAGGGCTTCCAGACGGCCGAATATCTGCTGGCCCACGGGCTCATCGACGCAATTGTGCCGCGAACCGAGCTGCGCAGGCGCCTGGCCCAGTTGCTGGCCATGCACCGTCCTCGCCTGCGTATGTCCCTTCCCGCCCTCGAGCCGACTTATGCGCTCGATCCGGCCAGGATCTGAGATGGGGAGCCAAGGTTGGATCCCTCTGCCTGCAGGCGGAGCGGCTAGCTCCCCTCTCCCAAAGGGAGAGGGGTAGGGGGTGAGGGATTGCTCCCCGTCTGAAGAGGAAGTGAGGGTAGCTGCCTCAACGCTGGGCCCCGCAGACAATCTCAACCAGTTGGAAATTGCCATGGCAAAGAGGGATACCCTCTCTTTCTGCATAAGAGGGATTTCCTGCCGAGGGGGTAATAGCAGCAACCGATGGTGCTAAGGTGGGTCATGAGGTCTTGACTGGAAACGATGGATTTTAAGCTGCGCATCCGTACTGCCGAAACCCCCCAGGGGCAAAAGCTGGCAATCGTGCCCTTAGAGGGTCGCTTTGACGCCAAAGCCGCTTCTGAAGTCCGGCAGTTGCTGCAGCAGGTTTTGGATTTTGGCTACCACAACCTGTTGATCGACATGTCGGCGGTTACCTTTATGGATAGCTCCGGCCTGGGAGTGCTGATCTCGGCCTTGCGCAAGTGCCGGGCTGCCGGCGGCAACCTCAGCCTCTGTTGCGTTCCCGAAAGTGTCTCCCTTGTCCTCAGCCTCACCTCCATGGAAAAGGTCTTGACCTGTTTTGACGACCTAGAGACGGGCATCGCCAACTTCTCCACCGCTTCTTCCGCTCGCTAGGCCGACATTCCTTTTTGATTTGCTTCGATGCCCTTCCTGCGCTGCTGACCTGGTTCCCAGGATTCGTTGAGAATGCTCAGCCATGCCCCAAACCGGCCTCGATACCTTTCAGCTTCTTTACCAGCACCACCGTGGCCCCAGCTTTTGCGAGCGCATGCTGGCCACGGCTTCTGGGCGCTTCAACGAGGCCTTTTGGCGGTTTTGGCAGCAGCACGTTGAGCCTTGCTTGCCTGCTGCGCCCTGCCTGCTGGATCTGGGAACGGGGCCGGGGTATGTCCTCCGGCAGTGGGCCCAGCGCTACCCCGGCGGACAGTTGATCGGCGTAGATCTGATGCCCTACATGTTGGAGCGGGCTAAAGCCGACCTCAAAGACATCCCTGGCATCCAACTGCTGCAAGCGGACCTCCACGATCCCCATTTGCCCCTGCCCGATAGCAGCGTTGACGCGGCCCAGGCGGTGGTGGTGATCCACGAGATGGTGCAGCCGGTGCGCCTGTTGCAAGCGGTGCGGCGTCTACTCAAGCCAGGGGGACGATTTTTGCTAGTGGACTGGGTGCGCGCCCCCCTCAGCCTCTACTTCGATGCCGCCACCGAGGCCCAACTGTTTCAGCCGGACACCCCCCTAGATACCTTGGTGGATCAATTTACCCACTTCTACGAGCACAACCGCTTCAGCGCCGAGGACTTGGCCTGGCTGTTGGAGAAGGTTGGTTTAAGAGTCGTGGCCCAGGAGCTCTACGGGCAAAATCGCTTTGTGCGTCTTGTGGCCGAAAAGCCCTAGAGGACTTCAAGGATCCGCCGCTCGCCGGACTGCGCCTGGGCAAACACCTGCACTTCAGTGCTCATCTTGCGCAGTTGGCGGGCTAACTTGATTGCCTTGTCGCGGGGAAGGGGTGGGCTCACCACCGCCGGCAGACAGCGCAACAGTGGCTTCAGGGCCGTTTTGGGCAGCCGCGCATAAAACGCCAAGGTGGAGAGGATCTCGTCTTCAAAGTAGGGGTTGCGATATTCCAAGAGCCGCACTTGATAGAGCTCCGGCGGCAGGGGCCGCCCCTGGGCCAGGCGAATCAGGGATCCCACCGTCCCCATCACGTACAAGCGATCCCCCCGTTTCAACACAGTCTCCCCCTCTTTCTGCCAGATCTTGGGAAAAACACAGGGCCGGTCCGGTCGGGAGTGATGCAGCAGGATCGCCAGGTCGTAATCCTGGGCCAGTTGTCGCAAGGATAGCCCCAGGTAAGGGTCATGGGCCGAGACCTCCAGCAGCGTCACCAGCAGCGTTTCCCCCTCCCAAGTCAAGGTGCCGTAAACGGCTCCCGCCAGCGCTGCAGTAGCAAAAGCGCGCGCCCCCAGGGCGGTGGGGCTGTAGCTGATCCCCAGGGCCTGCAGATGCCGCTGCATTCGCGCCGCCACCTCGGCATCGGTAACCCGCAAAATGGTGCGGATCCCCGGCTGCAGGCTGTGGGCCGTCAGGGCCGTCTCCAGGTTGGTGAGATCGTCAGGGGTGGTGCAGATCAGGCAGCGGCTGCTTTGGATGCGGGCCTGTTGCAGGGTGCTTGCTAGAGCGTAGTTGCCCCGGATCACCACCGCCCCCTCCCGTTCTGCCGCCCCCAGCAGGGGATTGTCGGCGTCGGGCTCCACCGCCACCACCTCGTAGCCCATCTGCTGCAACAACTGCAGCACCAAGTAGCTCAGCCGCCCCAACCCCGCGATCACCACATGATCCCCTTTGGGCATATGGGCAGCTCGGCCCAAGCCGAAGCGGCTGCTTACCAACTTGTCGGTCACCAACCCATAAATCAACCCCACCAGAGCAGCCCCCACCAAGGTCATGACCACCGCCACTACCTTCACTCCCAGCGGTGTTTCCGGCTGTTGAAAAGCCTCAATATCCCCGTAGCCCCCTGTCAGCACCACGATCGTCAGCAAAAGCCCATCGATGAGGGGTTTGCCGATCACCCTGAAATTGATCACCCCCAGCACCAGCATGGCCCCCAAGGTGAAGGCGAGGGTGCGCACGATGGGCTTGACCTGTAGGAGTCCCTGCACTCCTCTGCGCAGCCAAGACCCAAGGGATCCCCGCCCCAGCAACCTGCCTTGCCGTTGTTGTCGCTTGTCCTGCACCTGTTCGCTGGCCCAGCGCTGCGCCCGTGAGGAGCCCCGTCGCCCGTTGCGTTCCAGCAGTTGCAGGTAGGCTCTGGGATCGCAAATGACCAAAACGCGATCCCCCTCCAGCAGCTCTGCCTCGTGGTCAAAGTCGTCGAAAACTCGCTGTTTGGAAAAGTTAGAAAGCCCATCCACCGGGTAGTGAAACAGCACCCGCGCCCGGAAGGTCTCCTCCAGTTCCGAGAGGGGCATGTGCAGCAGACGGGAGTTGTAGCCAATGGTCAGCTCCACCACGTTCCAGAGGGTGGTCTCTTGGGGGGCGCCAAAATAAAGCGGATCCGCTAGCTCCGGCGGCAGCGTGGCCGGCTGCGCCTCCAGCTGAGGCAGCTCGAAGTAGCCGACAAATTCGTCCGAGACAGCCTTGAGGGCAAAGGCCGGAGCCGCCAAGCCCGCAACCGACAGGGAAAAATGCTGCGGCAAAATCGAGTCCAGGTAGCGGGCAAGGCCAGTGTTAAACAGACGAGAGACAATGCGCGCCTGCGGGTTGAGATCTCGAATCAAGAGGGCCAGCTCGAAGTTGGCTTGGTCATTGTCCTCCAAAAGCAGCGCCACCTTGATCCGCTCCATCCCAGCCCGGCGCAACACCTCCGCCTGCTGGGGATCCCCCTCTAGGTATTGCCATTCCCCTTTCCGAGAAGGCGGCAGGCAGGGAGCCACCACCACTGCCCGCTGTCCAAACTCTTCCAGAATCTCGAGCGTCAACTCCGCTAAATCGTTGTAGCCACAAACCAGAATGGAAGCACCTGGGTCGCGGCCATTGTCCTGCAGTTGCGCAGCCAGCTCTTGGGAAAGGGAGTCCGCCATACCCTGTCACCTGCTCTGCTCCCTTTATACCCAGGACGGCAGGATCCCCCTCTTATCTGGCCGAGCTTGGGAAAGAGGCTGCTGCTAGTCCCGGCTCCCGACCAGAAAAAAAGGCAGCGCCAGCCCCGGCATTCATAGCCAGTGCTCTGCGCCGCTGCCGCGAGGGGGATTAGGGCATGGCGTCCCCCACAGGCTCGTGGTATATCTGGCGCTGTGTAGCCCAGCGAGTGGGGGCCTAGCTGCTAAAGCTGTGAAAAAATCTCTGCCCTCTCAAGCTGGGGAGAACGTCCAAGGAGAGCTGTAGGGGGTGTTTCATGGAATCTGTAGCCGACACTTGGGCCACTTCTAGGCTCTGCAGCCTAGCGGCCGTTGCTACCTCGGCAAGGGGTAGCGGAGCTTTGGTGCGGGTTATGAATGGCGCTTCTAACCCGTAGTTCCGCCGCTGTAGGGTCTTGTCCTTTAGCCCACTCCCAAGATAAAACGGTGGTTCGCACTGCCTCCCTTAGCCCTATGCCTTCCCCCAAGGACGCTGTTTCTGTTGCCCCCGTCAAACAGCCTGCCGCCCAAGCCAGCTCTACTGGGGGCGAGTCTTTTCTCCAAGGGTATGGAGCCTTTCCCGCCCACCTAATCCCCCAGGGATCGCTGCAGCTCTACACCCAGCCCGGCCGGGGCATGTTCACTCCTGTGATGGTCCAGGCCCTGCGCTTGGCTGGTCAGGGAACGCGGGTGTTGATTGTGCAATTCCTCAAAGGCGGGATTAAGCAAGGGCCGGAGAACCGGGTTTTGCTGGGCAGTTCCCTGGAGTGGGTTCGCTGCCGTCTACACCGCTGCATTGATACGCCGCATCTGGAGCCAGAGGAGCGCGTAGCTCTAGACGAGTTGTGGCAATTTACCCAGGAGGCCGTTAGGAGTGGCCGGTATGGCTTGGTGGTGCTGGATGAGCTGAGCTTGGCCATCAAGCTGGGCTTGATCCCGGAAGAACAGGTGCTGGATTTGGTCGATCAGCGGCCAGTCTGGATGGATATGATCATCACCGGGCCCGAAATGCCGGCTGCCCTTCTAGAACGCGCTGATCTCATCACCCAGCTACGCCCCCGGCAGGAGTCCTCGCGGGCTCTGGGCAGGCGCCGGGATCCCTCGCGAGTCAGTAGTCCCTAGCACCTTCTGGTCTTGCCGTCATCTAGCCATGCTAAAGAGCGACCGCTGGATCCGTGAGCAAGCGCAGCGGGGGATGATTGAGCCGTTTTGCCCCGAATTGGTGCGGGCCGTGGAGTGGAATGGACAAATGCGGCCTGTTTTGAGCTATGGGCTTTCCTCCTATGGCTACGACATTCGTCTTTCCCCCGTGGAGTTTAAGATCTTTCGCCATGTGCCCGGTACTGTGGTAGATCCCAAGCGGTTTAACCCCAAGAACCTCGAACCGGTGGAGCTTCACCACGACGAGATGGGGGACTACTTCATCATCCCTGCCCATTCCTACGGGTTGGGGGTGTCTCTCGAGCGGCTGCAGGTGCCCGACAACATCACTGTCCTCTGCATCGGCAAGTCTTCCTACGCCCGGGTGGGGCTAATTGCCAACCTGACTCCAGCGGAAGCGGGGTGGCGCGGCTACCTGACGCTAGAGTTTTCCAACGCCTCTAGCGCTGACTGCCGGGTGTATGCCAACGAAGGGGTGGTGCAGCTGCTGTTTTTTGAGGGGGATCCCTGTCAAATTACCTATGCCGACCGCCAAGGCAAGTACCAGGATCAGCCGCAGCGGGTGGTGGTGGCTAGGGTTTAGCTATCTGCCCCAGTCTATCGTTCAGACTGGCTGCCTAGCAGGTGTTGGGCAATGAAATCCGTATGCACCTCACCCCGCAAAAAAGCCTCGTGGCGCAGGATCTGCTGGTGAAAAGGGATCGTGGTGGGCACGCCCGTGATGGCGCACTCTCCCAAAGCCCGCTGCATGCGGCGGATGGCCGCTGACCGGTTGGGCCCCCAGACAATCAACTTGCCCAATAGCGAGTCGTAGTAAGGGGGAATGGTGTAGTCGGTGTAGATGTGGGAGTCCATGCGCACCCCTGGCCCACCGGGGGGCAAGTAGGCAGTGATGGTGCCCGTGCAAGGGCGAAACTGTTGCTTGGGATCCTCGGCATTGATGCGGCACTCAATGGCATGACCTCGCAGTTGCACATCCTTCTGGCGAAAGGTGAGGGGCTGACCTTGGGCAATGCGAATTTGCTCGGCAATGAGATCTAGTCCCGTCACCATCTCGGTTACGGGGTGCTCTACCTGGATGCGGGTGTTCATCTCGATGAAGTAGAACTGGCCGTTTTTGTCCAGCAAAAACTCCACCGTGCCCGCTCCCACGTAGTTCACCGCCTTGGCTGCTTTCACAGCCGCGGCCCCCATGCGAGCACGCAAGCTCGGCGTTAGAGCAGGGCTAGGGGCCTCTTCCAACAGCTTTTGGTGCCGCCGCTGGATAGAACAATCCCGTTCGTAGAGGTGCACCACATTGCCATGGCTGTCAGCCAAAATCTGAAACTCCACGTGGCGGGGGCGCTCGAGGTATTTCTCCAAATAGATGCCCCCATTGCCAAAGGCAGCCTGCGCCTCCCCCTGGGCGGTGCGCATCATCTTCCGCAATTCTTGGGGATCTCGGGCCACCCGCATACCCCGCCCCCCACCGCCGGCCGTGGCTTTGAGGATCACGGGGTAGCCGATTTTCTCCGCTAGCCGCAGCGCCTCCTCTTCAGAGGTGATCAACCCGCGGCTGCCCGGCACAGTCGGCACCCCCACCGCTTGCACGGTCTCCCGCGCGGTAGCCTTGTCACCCATCTTGCGCATGGCCTCTGGGGAAGGGCCAATGAAAATTAGGTTGTGGTCGGCACACATCTCGGCAAACTTGGCATTCTCCGCCAAGAAGCCGTAGCCCGGGTGAATGGCATTGGCCCCGCGGGTAAGGGCTGCCGAGATGATGTTGGGGATGTTGAGGTAACTTTTGGCCACAGGGGCTTCCCCGACACAGACTGCCTCATCCGCCAGTTGGACATGGAGCGAGTTCTGATCCGCAGTGGAGTAGACAGCCACTGTGCGGATCCCCATTTCCTGACAGGTGCGGATAATGCGCAGAGCAATCTCGCCCCGGTTGGCAATCAGGATCTTGGTGATGGGCGGCATAAACCCTGAAAGCCAGCAGCCTCAAGCCGACGGATACCACGATGGTAATGTACCCCAGAACGATGCCGGGCAAGGGGTTCTTGCGCCCCCCTACTTACCCATTGGGAGGCTGCTGCCCTGCCAGGCGTTCCATCTCACAGGCCGACGATCTGGGTATTTTCAAAGGTGGAGAGAATCCTGTCCAGATCGCAAGCCTGCCGCAAATAGGTGGCGGTGGCGTCGCTGCCCAACTGGATTTCGTCTCCATCTTCGAGTTCTCGAAACTCTACCCGCTCCCCCCGAACGTAGAGGCCGTTGGTGCTGGGGTTGCCGTGGATGTCTCCATCGATGATTTGGTAGGTAAACCCGTCGGGAGAGGTGGGAGATTCCGTCTTCACCAAAAGGGCGTGGTGGCGGGAGACGTACTGGGAGTCGATGCGAATGCTGTTGCTTGGATCCCGCCCCAGGGAATAGAGCTCAGCTGTCAGCCAGTAAGCCTTAGGCCCTTGGCGATCTTTGACGATGAGCAGGTGATTGAGAGTAAGTTGACGAGGGGCCGGAGTCATGGGGGAACAACCACTGGCATAACACGAAACGTAGCACGGGATCCCCGGCTAGGATCCCCTGACCGGTTGGGGAGCAACGCCAGCTCCCAAGCGGGCTAGACGTGTACAAAAGCATTGCGGAGAAAGCAAGTAGATTTTTGTAACAGATCCTCTCATAATAGGATCGAGCAACGCAGACCCTTCCTCAATCGCTCTATGAATGGCGCCCCCTCGCCTCTTGTCGACCCGTCCAAAGCCACCAAGGCACCCAAGCTCATCGAGCTGCCGGAGGATGAAACCGAGGCTCAGCTTGGCGATCCCCAGAGCCTGCAGCGGTACGAATGCCGCGCTTGTGGCTATGTCTACGAGCCAACCCAGGGGGATCAGCTCAATCGCATCCCGGCAGGCGTGCCCTTTGAGGAGCTGCCCCCTACCTGGAGATGTCCGGTGTGCCGAGCCGATAAGCGCCTGTTCCAAGCGGTGGGCGCCAAGGGCAAGCCTTCCGGCTTTCAGGAAAACCTGCGCTACGGTTTTGGGGTTAACGTGATGACCCCTGCGCAAAAAAACCTCCTCATCTTCCTGGGGTTGGCGCTGGGGTTTCTGTTTTTGATGAGTTTTTATTTCGTCGAGTAACAGAATGGTGAAGCTCCTGAGACTAGTGCTGTTGGCTGCCTTCTCGCTCCTGCTGATGGCAGCGGGAATGCCAGAGATGAAGGTGGTGCCCTGGGAACAGGTGGAGGTGCCCACCCAGAGCATCCTGCTGGATATTGCCTTCACCGGCACTAACCCTTCTCATGGCTGGCTGGTGGGCGACAAGGCGACCCTGCTGGAGTCTCAAGATGGCGGTCTGCACTGGCAAGTGCGCCAGTTGTCGGCTCTAGAGCCCGAGGCTTACTTGAGATCGATTAGCTTTGCCGGGGCAGAAGGGTGGGTAGTGGGGCAGCCGAAGATCCTGCTGCACACCTTGAATGAGGGAGCGGACTGGACGTTGATTCGCCTTAGCAAGCAACTGCCAGGAGAGCCCCTCTTGATCCACGCCCTCGGCCCTGGCGCTGCCGAAATGGTAACCAATGTGGGAGCCATCTACCGCACAGAAGATGGGGGGCAGACCTGGCACGCCCAGGTGGAAGAGCCGATTGGGGCAATCAAAAACATTGCCCGCGGTCCTGGAGGGGAGTACCTAGCCGTTTCCTCGCGCGGCAGCTTCTACTTTTTGTACACGCCTGCAACCCAAGCTTGGAAGCCCTATCTGCGGGAGAGCTCTCGCCGCATCCAGAACATGGGCTTTGGCCCCAACGGCAGTGCCTGGAAACTGAATCAGGGGGCAGAGATTGCCTTTACCGACGACTTTACCTCTGGCAAATGGTCTAAGCCTCTGCGACCTGGGCGAGCCCTTAGCTTTGGCTATCTCGATGCAGCCTACCAAAACGACCACGACCTCTGGGTGGTGGGGGGCGGCGGCACGCTGATCCACAGCCCTGATGGCGGCAAGACCTGGGAGGAGGCCAAAAAGTTGAGCAGCATTCCCGCCAACTTCTACAGCATCGAGTTTTTCGGCCCCGACCGAGGGTTTATCCTGGGGCAGCGAGGCACGCTTCTGCGCTACGTCGGCTACGGCAGCTCTTGATTCCAGGGCAAGGGTGAAGAGAACCAGCAGGGATCCCGCTTCCCCACCGCGGCTGCTGGTGGCAGCCAGTGGCACCGGAGGTCACATCTTTCCAGCCCTAGCTGTTGCTGAGCAGTTGCCCACCTGGCAGATCGAATGGCTGGGAGTGCCGCAGCGGCTGGAGGAGAAACTGGTGCCAGAGTACTACCCGCTGCATCGGGTCACCATGTGGGGCTGGCAGGGATCCCCTCTGCAGAAGCTGGGATCCCTAATCCAGTTGGCGCGGGCAACGCGTCAGGTGCAGCAGATCCTCCGGGAGGGACGGTTTGACGCTGTGTTGACCACCGGTGGCTACATCGCTGCCCCGGCCATCTTGGCAGCTCGCTCGCTGGGAGTGCCGGTGCTGCTGCACGAGTCCAACCGTATCCCAGGCAAAGTAACCCGCTGGCTGGGAAGGCTTTGCCAGGTGGTAGCCTTGGGCCTGGCGGAAGCGGCGGAGCATTTGCCAGGAGCAGCTACCCGGGTGGTGGGCACGCCGGTGCGGCCAGAGTTCTATCAGCCTCAGCCCTTGCCTGCAGATCTGCCCATTCCAGAGGGGGATCCTTTGATTGTGGTGATGGGGGGGAGCCAGGGAGCGCAGGGCCTGAACCGCCTGGTGGCCGCCTGTGCCCCAGCCTGGTTGGAGGCAGGGGCCTGGATTGTGCATTTGACCGGCGGCAGTGAGGTCGGGATCCCTTCCCACCCCCGCTACCGCGCTTTTCCTTTCCGCACCGATGTGGCCGCTCTGCTGCAGCGGGCAACTTTTGCCATCAGCCGAGCTGGCGCCCTCAGCCTGGCAGAGTTGTGGGCCACCGCCACCCCCGCCATCTTGATCCCCTATCCGTTTGCCGCCGAAGACCATCAGTATCACAACGCCCTGGCTTTTGTGGAGCGAGGTGGGGGAGTGGTCCTGCGAGAGTCTGAAGAGAATTTGGACTTGCTGCGGCAAACGGCGCTGAGCTGGCTGGATCAGCCCCAGGTGGTTGCCCAAATGGCCGCTAACTTGAAGGCGACAGCTCTCCCCCCTGCCAGCAAGGCAGTTGCCGGCCTGATTCAGGAGATCTGCCGAGCTTCCGCCCGTTAACTTCCCCAGGAGGCCAGCCGTGGTACAGCCGAGATGGGATCGGGACCCTTTTGCCGCAGCCGTCGACACCTCAGCCCGGCTGGAGCCTCGTCCTCCCAACACCATCGCGGTGGAATTGCTGTTGGCGCGCCTGGAACAGTGCTTTGGCGTCCCCCAACGTCCTTGCAGCCCCGACGGCCTGCCTCTCTATCCCGACCTCTTGGACGAATTGGTGGGCACAATCCTCTCCCAAAACACCACCGACCACAACAGCAGCCGCGCCTTTCGCGCCCTCAAAGCCGCTTTTCCCTCCTGGGAAGCTGTCTTGGCTGCCGACCCGGCCGAGGTGGCCCAGGTGATCCGTCCTGGCGGCCTGGCCCAACTCAAAGCAGCCCGCATTCGGGAGATTCTGGCTGCCATTGTCCAGCGCCAGGGATCCCTGAGCCTCGACTTTTTGCGGGATCTCGACGACGCGGACGCTCTGGCCTATCTCCTCTCCCTGAAGGGGGTGGGACTGAAGACAGCCGCCTGTGTGCTGTTGTTTGGCCTGGGCCGAGATCTCTGCCCGGTGGATACCCATGTGCATCGGGTGGCCAACCGTCTTGGCTTGGCGCGAACCAGACATCCCGACGACACCTTTGCCCAACTGTTGCCGCGAATCCCGGCAGGCAAGGCTTATTCCCTACACGTCAACCTCATCCGGCTGGGCAAACGCCTCTGTAAGGCGCGCCTGCCCGACTGCGGTCGCTGCCCCCTGCACCACGAATGCCCCTCCGCCCTGCTGCGGCAGCGCTGATCCCTACTCTGCCGGCCTAGGGGAAGAAGGGATCCCGTTTTCGCTCCCCTCTGAGGCAGGAACTTCCGGCTCGAGGACTTGCCGCACAGATTCAATCTCTTGGGAGAGCAACACCCGCTCCCGATCCAAGAGGCCAACCACATGCTCCGGATCCTCCCGCGAAACCACCGGCAACTGGCGCAGATCGTACTCGTACATCGGCTCGGCAGCCACCGCCACCGCCTCGTCAGGGAAAGTGGTGAGCACAGGCGACTGGCTGACCTGCTCTACCGTCAGTTCGGCCACTTCCCCGGCTCCCCTATGGGCTAAGGCCCGCTCGAGGTCTTCCAGGGTGAGGATGCCCCGCAGCCGATCGTGCCTGTCCACCACCAAAGCGCTGTGGCACTTTTGCTGCAGCAAACGCTCCAGGGCCTCTCGCAGAGGCGTATCCTGTTGCAGCAGCAGAGAAGGAGGCACCATGACCTCTTGAACTGTTAGGCCCTTGGGCTCCTGCCTGCGGCGGGCGGAAGGGTAAACAACTGGCGGGTGCAAATGCTCCGTTAGCCAAATGCTCAAGCCCACCGCCGCCATCACCGGCAGGGCAATGTGGTAGTCCCGCGTCATCTCAAACAGCAGCAGAATTGCCGTCAGGGGAGCCCGCACGCTGGCTGCCAGTACCGCCCCCATGCCCACCATGGCGTAGGCGGCAGGGGGAGAGAGGGCAAAAGCAGGCAAGACCCGTCCCACCACCTGGCCATAGCCTGCTCCCAACACCGCCCCCAGGAACAGGGCCGGGGCAAAGGTGCCCCCGACAAAGCCGCTGCCCAAGCTCACCGCGCTGAGGAATACCTTGCCCAACAACAGCAAGCCCAACTGGCCAAGGGAAAAGGGCACTCCTTGCAAGATCGACTCAATGGTCTCGTAGCCCACCCCCAGCGCTAACGGGATCCAGAGGCCAACACCGCCGAGGATGGCACCGCCCAGAATAGGCTTGCTCCAGGTTGGCCAGGCCGCCATGCGGCTAAATAGCTGCTTGCCCCCCTCCAGGGCATAGCTAAAGGCCAGGGAGACCAAGCTGGCCAAAAAGCCCAAGCCCAAATAAAGCGGCACCTCCAGCAGACTGTGAAGCTCGTAGGCAGGCAAGACAAAAGCCGGCTGCGTAATGGTTGGCAGCAGGAAGGCCGGCTGCGCCCCTAGCCCCACTTGCGCAATCAGAGCGGAGACCACTGCCGCCAGGACCACCACGCTGACCGCAGAGGTGGTAAAAGAGCGGGCCAGGGCCAGCTCCAAAGCCAAGAACACCCCTGCAATCGGTGCGTTAAACCCCGCCGCCAAGCCCGCTGCCGCCCCGGCAGCCATCAATAGCTGCACCCGCTCCCGCGCAAGACGGAGGTTCTGCCCTACCAGGGATCCCAGCAGGGCGCCGCTTTCCACACTAGGAGCCTCCGGACCCAGAGAGGCTCCCGCCCCCAAGGAGATGGCAGCGGCCACTAGCTTAAGAGGGATCCAGCTTGGCCGAGGGCGGAAGGCTCGGCTAGGACTTACCAAGCTGGAGAGGCTGAAGTTGGGAAGAGGCAGGGCCACCTTCAGCACGCCAATCAAGAGGCCTCCCAAGAGCGGTGCCAAAGCCGGGACCCAGAATCCCAACTGCTCCAGGCCATAGGGTTGGACAGCCTTGGCAAGGTTGCCGAGCAGAAGCTCTTGGAAGAGATGGCGACACCAGCCAATCAAATAGCGAAACCCAACCACCCCTAGACCCGTGCCCAGGCCCACGGCTGCTGCCAATAGCAGCACCAGATTCTCAGAGGAGAGGCGCAGGCGGGGATCCGCACTCATAGGGAGCCTAACTGGAGGAAGGCAACGTCAGGATCTCCACGCCGGTTTCAGTGACAGCAACAGTATGCTCAAACTGGGCAGAAAGCTTGCCGTCTGCCGTCACCACTGTCCACCCGTCGGAGAGCACCCTCACCTCCCAAGTGCCCTCGTTGATCATTGGCTCAATGGTAAACACCATGCCCGGGCGGAGCTTTTCCCCCTTTCCTCGCTCGCCGTAGTGAGGGATCTGGGGGGCGGTGTGGAACTGCCGTCCCACCCCGTGGCCGACAAAGTCCCGCACCACGCTGTAGCCCTGGGACTCGGCGTACTCCTGGATGGCTGCTCCAATGTCCCCCACGCGGCCCCCGGGTCTTACCGCAGCAATGCCCCGCCGCAGGCATTCTTCGGCCACCTCCACCAGGCGCCGGGCTCGCTCGGAGGGCTTGCCCACAAAGAAGGTTTTGGAGGCATCGCCGTGGTAGCCATCCAAAACGGGAGTGACGTCGATATTAATAATGTCCCCTTCGCGCAGGATTTGCTTGGGGCTAGGAATGCCGTGGCAGACAACGTGGTTGACACTGGTGCAGATGGACTTGGGAAAGCCGTGGTAGCCCAGTGGGGCGCTTCTAGCACCCTGGGCCCGCGTCCAGCGCTCGGCCTCGTCGTTGAGCTCTTGCGTGGTTACTCCCGGCTGCACCATCGGCTCCAGGTGCTTGAGCAAATCCGCCGCCAGGCGGCAGGCCCGCCGCATCTTCTCCAGCTCCCGCGGCGAGAGCAATACAATTGGCTGTGCAGCTTGGGCAAGCTGGCTCATGCCTGTCTGGAGGGCAGATCCCAACTGTTGCCTCCAGCGCTGAGAGCGGCGGCCCAGGTTGGTTAACAGCGACCGCATATCTTCCATCGTCAAACCCTTCCCTTCTCTAACACTCCCTCAATTCCTAGGCTGGGACAGGCAGGGATCTCTGCCTGACTTAGCATTGGCCGCCTTCTAGCCCCTCACAGACTCTGCCCCCATCGGCTTATTCTCCGCCGCTGGCGGATCCGGCGTACCAGCCACAGCCCAAGAAAATAGCTGGCCAAAGCTCCCCAAAACCCAACAAAGGCGCAGCCAACAAAAAGCGTGCCCGACACCTCCAGGCCCCACTGCATCCAGTTTTGGGGTGCCGCCAGTTCCGCAGGGGCAAAGGCCGTCGTGGATCCCAGTAGCCATTGCCCAACCCGGTAGTTAAACGCATAGATGGGCACATAGGTAAGAGGGTTGCTCACCCAGGTTCCTGCAGCTGCTACCAGCTTGTTGCCCCGCAGGGGAACTGCCAGCAGCAGGGCAGCTAGGGTTTGGAAGCCGAAGATGGGAAAACAACCGGCAAAGACCCCTGCCGCCAGGCCCCGGGCAATTTCTTCGGGAGAAGATTGCATCCGCAGCAGGCGCAAATATAGGTAGCGCAACCAGCGCCTCCAGCCCGCCTCTTGGCGGGGCAAAGTCAGCCTAGGGGGAGATTCCAGATAGGGCATGGCGGATCCCCCTGAACTGGCAAACCAAAAAGGGGGGCTCATGGACAGTCACTGAGAAAAGGTGTTAAGCCTTGTAAATCCAGTGTATCTTTCCCAGTGCCCAAGACAAAAGGCTCTTGGAGAGTCTGCTAGCTGAGCTTGCTCACCAAAGCCAGGAGGAAGTTAAGGCTTAAGTAGGAAACCAGCGCCAACAAAAAGAGAAACAGGGCAAGGTTCAACGCAGCTCGCAGGGATCCCAAGTTAGGCTTTTCAGGCGGAGGGGTCATGTCAGCTTAAGGTGTAGGGGTTGGTGTAGCTGCTTGGGGGGAAGCTGAGGATCTTTTTTGTTGGAGGAGCTCTTGCAGGCGCACCCGCACTCGCTGATTTAGGATGGGATCCTCGTTGGCCAAGGTCATCAGCTCACGGTATTTGGCCACCGTCAGCCCCTGCTTCTCGACAATGCGGCTGGCCTGGGCCTCAGTACGCTGCATAATCTTCTCATACTCAGCTTCGCTTTGGGTTTCTCGCAGCTGGGCGCTAGCTTCGCGAATTAGAGGATCCAGCTCCAACAAAATGCGCGCCAACTGCTCCACCTGCGCGTCGGTGACCTGAGCTGCAGTCAAAGAGGGAGAAACCTGCGGGCTGGGAGCCGCTCCTCTAGCCGGGGTAGCTGTTGCAGTAGGACTGGGGATCGGGGTAGAGCCCTTGGTGGATCCCTGGGCCCAAACGGTCAGGGCACCAAAGCCGAGTCCCAAACCCACTAGAAACGTCAATTTCCTCATGGCCAAAATTCCTTAGTAACTAAAGACAGCCCGAAACCCTACTGGCACAGTCCTGCCTGGAGACAGGGTAGCAGAAGGTTTGGTCTCTGCACTAAGGGTTTAGCGCAAGGCAGGAGACCTGGACTAGTATCTTGTATAAAGTAGGGGATTGGTTGTAGAATCGTGAGGAAATCCGCCAAGGATTACTCCTTTCGGCAAAGCTAGGTTTGCCGGTTTACAGTCAGCTGCTCCCCTTCTAAGCTGGGGAGTTGCCCATAGTGGGGCTTGGCTATTTGCTCTGCCGGGGTTGTTCTTTGCATTTTAGGGCTCTTGGGCAGCAATGAAGGTAGGTTGCTGTACAAGACCTCTTAGTGCAAGCTTTTTGCCTCTGCAAAAGATGACGACAAAAAACGGCGAGGACTATTGATTTTCTTAAGCAATCTTGATATATTCTTTGCGACTGTTTCGTAATCCTTCTGTGGGAGGCTTACATTGGTCAGGAAAAGAAAGCGTAAGAGCCGCCGCCGCTTGGAAGGGCGCAAAATTTTAGATCTTGTTCCTCAGTATAAGCTAGACAGTGGTGAAGAAAAGTCTGTTACTGCAGCTCGAAGGTACATTCAGGAAAACTCTATTCAGCCGCCAGCACTTATCTTGGTTCGACGAAATGAACATACCGTTGACCGCTTCTTTTGGGCAGAGAAAGGACTATTTGGTGCCCAGTACGTTGAAGAAAATCACTTCCTTTTTCCCAGCTTGCGCTCTCTCCTAGCAAAAGTTGCAGCGGAGAAACCAGAGAGGAAGTCTTCTAATGCTCTAGCCGCTGCCCCTCAGTAGCCTCTCTAGAAGCTGAGATCCCCCTTTTGGGGGGTTTGTTTTTCAGATCCCTTCTGTTCCTGGCCTGGCAAGGTCTCAAGGTTCTGCAGCGTTAACCTTTTTTGCGGCAGGGCAGCCAAGTGTTTTCTTGATTGAGCTAGCAGTAGACCTTTGCCCAACTAACTTTGAAGATCTGGGCGGCTACGGTGGGGCTGCTCGGCAGAGCTGACAACCTTGAGCTGGAGCGCCGTCTCATTGTGAGAATAGGAGCTAGAGGGCTAGTCTCGCCTCTCACCTAGAAAGCCAATCCTGGGGTAGTAAAGTCAGAACACGGGAACCCGGAGGAGGGACAAAGGCATGAAAGCCATGATCCTGGCAGCCGGCAAGGGAACGCGGGTACGGCCCATTACCTACATGATGCCGAAGCCGATGATTCCCATTTTGCACAAGCCTGTCATGGAGTTTTTGGTGGAGCTGCTGCGGGAACATGGCTTTGACCAGATCATGATCAACACTAGCCACCTCGCCCACCAAATTGAGGACTACTTCCGGGATGGCCAGCAGTGGGGAGTACACATTGGCTTTTCCTTCGAGGGCCATTTTGAGAACGGCCAGCCGGTGGCCGAGCCCCTGGGATCTGCTGGCGGTATGCGCAAGATCCAGGATTTCTCCGGCTTTTTCGACAGCACCTTCGTGGTGCTCTGCGGCGATGCCTTGATTGACCTCAACCTCACTGAGGTGGTCAATTTCCACAAGTCCAAGGGGGCGCTGGCCACGGTAGTGCTGCGGGAGGTGGATCCCAGCCAGGTCTCCAGCTATGGGGTGGTGGTTACTGATGAAACGGGTCGGGTTACGGCTTTCCAGGAAAAGCCAAGGCGAGAAGAGGCCCTTAGCAACACTATCAACACAGGCATCTATGTCTTTGAGCCGGAGGTGTTTGACTATATTCCTCCTGGCCGTCCCTACGACATTGGCGGCGATCTCTTCCCTACTTTGGTTAAAGTCGGCGCTCCCTTCTACGGCGTCAAGGCTGACTTCCAATGGGTGGACATTGGCCGTACCCACGATTACTGGCTGGCTGTGCAAAAGGTGCTGCGCGGGGAGATCAAGGGCGTCAAGGTACCGGGGATCCAGATTCGGCCCGGCGTTTGGACAGGGATCAACATCCGTGCCAACTGGGATCGCATCCACATCGAGCCGCCAGTCTACATCGGGGCCAGCACCTACCTGGCAGACGGGGTAAAGCTCATCGGCCCCACGGCCATTGGCTACGGCTGTGTCTTAAACGAGGGGTGTACGCTGGATGCCAGCCTCATCTTCAACTACACCCAAATTGCTGCAGGGGTAACCCTGCGCCACCAGATGGTGATGGGCCGCTACTGCATTTCCTCAGACGGCAATGCCATCGACACGGAGGAGTCCAACCTTACCTGGCTCATTGGAGATGCTCGCAGCCATGGCAACGGCAAGTCCCAACCCCGCTAGCGCCCTCTACCTCTACGGGATCGTCGCTGCCCCTGGCCCGCGCCACCTGAATGTAGTCGGCTTGGACAAGCAGCCGGTGCGGGTTCACGTGCTCGGATCCCTGGCCTTCCTCTATTCCCAAACCTGCCAGGAGCGTTACCTGGCTAGCCGGGCCAACCTGCTGGCTCATGAGGCCGTTTTGGAAAGCGTCATGAATGAGGGCCATCGCACCCTACTGCCACTGCAGTTTGGCCTAGTAGTGAGCAGTTGGGATCAGGTGGAGCAGGATCTGGTCAAGCCACGCCTGGCCGAGCTCTTGGCCTTGCTGCAGCGCCTAGAGGGCAAGCGGGAGGTGGGGGTAAAAGTCTTCTGGGATCCCGAGCGAGAGCTCCAGTTGGGGTTAGAAGAAAACCCCGCCCTGAAAGCCCGCCGCGACGAGCTGGCTGGCACTCCGCTGGGGCTGGAGGCCGTCGTGGAAATGGGACGGGCTTTGGAGCAACTTTTGGAGCAGCGACGCCAGCATATTGCCCACACCTTCACGGCTGCCCTTGCTCCCCTTGCCAGCGATTGTGTGGAAGGAAAGCTGCTTACCGAGAACATGGCCTACAACAGCGCTTTTCTCATTAACTGGGAAGATGAGCCGGCTTTTGCCCAAAAAGTGGAGGAGCTGGATCAAGCTTTTCAGGGACGGCTGCGCATCCGCTACAACAATTTCACTGCTCCCTACAATTTCGTCAAGCTTTGACCGGCCTGTATTCCTCCCCAGGATTGATAACATGGGCTTGCAATTTAGGGCGGAGCCATTTCAGGCCAGATTCATATCGGCATCTGGGGAAGGCTATTCAACATCGTTGCCCAGAGTGATCACTCCCAAGGAGTCTTTCGATGGCCGCAGTAACCGAAGCCAAAAAAGAAGTCCAACAGGAAAAAAAGGTTTGGGCTGATGAGGAACTCATGGCGCTGCCTAAAGATGGGCACCGCTATGAGGTTGTCAATGGAAAACTGGTAGACATGGGAAGTGCAGGGGCACTGCATGGAAATCTTACTATCACTCTAAGTTCAGCTCTTTTTGCAGTTGTCAAGGCCAAGAAGCTAGGCGCCCTGTTCGATTCCAGCACCGCTTTCAGGATGAGGAGTGGAAATCTGCGATCGCCCGATATTTCCTTCTTTGCCAGGGAACGCTTACAAGGGATGGCCGAGCTGCCCACTGGCTTTTTGGAAGGGGCTCCGGATCTGGCCGTTGAAGTGCTATCTCCTAGCAACACCGTAGAGGAAATCGAGGGGAAAATTGCCGACTATTTCGAGAACGGTGCCCGCTTGGTCTGGGTCATCAGCCCAACTCAGCGCTACGTGTTGGTCTATCGCTCTGCCCACGAGCCAGATCGCCTGCTAAAGTCCGCAGATACCCTCGAGGGGGAAGAGGTGATCCCTGGCTTCCAGTTGCCGCTTGCCGAGCTCTTCCAGAAGCTGCCTTTCTAGCCTGCCCTTAGATGGTCCCAAAATTAAGAGGTGGCGATGGCCACCCCAAGAAAAAGACTTTCCCAGCCAATGTCAAACCAGCGCCGGCACCCGCGCGCCAGCCAGAGCCTCCTTGAGCGCCCGCACCTGGGCCACCATGGCCACCTCGTCCTGCAGGCGGCTGACAGCTTTGCCCACCCCCACCGCCGAGGCCCCAGCAGCGATGGCTAGGGGCACCGTTACCGTCGAGAGGCCGGAGGCGCAGATGACCGGCACGGAAACTACTCGGCTAATCTCATAGGTGGCAGCTAGGGTGGGGGCAGCCTTCTCAATGAGGCCCAGGGATCCGCTATGGCGCGGCTCAGCGCTGGTGCTGCCCTCGGTTTGGATGAAGTCAGCCCCCAGGTCTTCCAGTTTCTCCGCCAGCTCCGCCTGCTGATCCAAAGGCAGCGTGTGGGGAACGGTTACCGATAGAAGGGTGCGCGGCAGGAGGGAGCGGGTTTGGCGAGTGAGCTCCAAAACCTCTTCTGCGGAGAAGACGCGGCCTGAGGGGTAAAAGCTGTCGTAGTTGCCAATTTCGGCCATGTCAGCCCCTGCTTGCACCGCAACAGCCAACTGCTGCGGATTCACTGCCGACACGCAGATGGGCAGATCTACTTGAGCCCGCACCGCCTGCACCAACTCGGGACTGGCAGCAATATCTACCCAGGTGGCCCCTCCCTGCTGGGCAGCACGGGCAATTTTCAGCACGGACTCCAGGTCAAAGTTCTGCAGGCCGCTGATGATCTTGAGGGCACGGCGCTGGGCAAGAGCGTCAAAAAGAGCAGCTTGAGAGGCAGGTGTCATAGAAGCGTCAGGTCAGTTTGTCCAAAGAGACAGAATGGAGAGAGAGCCAAGGAGCCGCTGTCTAGCCACTAGTGTAGGGGTTTTGTCTTCATCCCACAAGGGATCTTTCCCTTCAATACAATAGGAATCCCTTCTTGTACTTTTGCTATGTATCGCTCCCCCCTGCCTTTTCTGGGCCTGACCGAGTCGGATCCAGAGGTAGCCCACGCCATTCTCTTGCCTGTCCCCTACGAGGCCACCACCTCCTACGGAAAAGGCACCGCCAAGGGCCCCCAAGCGCTCCTAGAGGCTTCGGCCTACGTGGAGATCTACGACGAGGTGAGGGACTGCCAGCCGGCCCTCCGCCCCGACTGTCGCGAAGAGATCTCCCGCTACTGGACGGCGCCGCCGGTAGAGTTCGAGGGGCTGGATACCCACGAGCTGGCCATGGCCGAAATTCAGCGCTGCGCTGCCGAGTGGGTTAGGCCGGGGCGGTTTTTGCTCTCCATTGGCGGCGAGCACTCCATCACTGGCCCCTTGATTGCTGCCCACTTGGTGCATTACCCCGAGCTGCACGTGCTGCAGATCGACGCCCACTGCGACCTTAGAGATAGCTACGAGGGATCCCGCTACTCCCACGCCTCGGCCATGGCTCGGGTAGTCGAGCAAGTGGGCAGCCGCCTTACCCAGGTGGGGATCCGTTCTATCTGCGCCGAAGACCGCCAGGCCATCCGCAAGTACCGCCTGCACACCTTCTTTGCCCACAGCCTGCACAGCAAGCCAGCTCAGGAGTGGATCCCGGAGGTGATTGCCACGCTGGGAGCCCAGGTTTACCTGACGGTGGATGTAGACGGCCTCGATCCCGCGGTCGTGCCGGCCACCGGCACCCCTGAGCCCGGTGGGCTGAGCTGGTGGGAAACCGTGGAGCTGATCCGAGCGCTGGGGCAGCAGCGGCAGATTGTCGGCGCCGACGTGGTGGAGCTGGCCGTTACCGGGGAGCGAGAAACCGATCGCCGCAGCGCTTTTACCGTCGCCAAGCTGGCCTATCAGATCCTAGCCGCCGCTTTGGGTTAAGCTCCCCTAAAGACTGGACTCTCGGTGTTGCCAGCTTCCTAGATGCCCCCAGCCATGTCCTCGCCTTCTTTGCCGCCGCCCCTAGTGGACGAGGAGCTCATCCACAGCCGCATTCAGGCTGTCCGAGCCCAGATCCCAGAGCAGGTGGAGATCATGGCGGTGAGCAAGGGCTACAGCGTCAACCACATCCGCGCCGCCTATCGAGCTGGAATCCGCCACTTTGGGGAGAGTCGGGTGCAAGAGGCAGCCGTCAAACAGGCGCAGCTGCAGGATTTGACCGACATTGTCTGGCACCTGATTGGACACCTCCAGACCAATAAAGTAAAGCCAGCCCTCAAGCAATTTGCCTGGATTGACAGCGTCGACAGCCTGCGCCTGGCCAAGCTGATTGACCAAAAAGCGGGGGAGCTCCACCTCACCCCCAAGCTTTGCCTGCAAGTGAAATTGGCACCGGATCCCAACAAATTCGGCTGGCTTGTCCCCGACCTGCTGCAGAGCCTGCCCCAGCTCAACCAGCTGCTGCAGGTGGAAATTGTGGGCCTGATGACCATTCTGCCGCTCGGCCTTAGCTCAGAGGCCGCCTTGGAACTGTTTCGTAAACTAGCTGAGCTTGCTGAGTCCATTCGGCAAAGCGGCTACGAGCGCCTGCAGCTACGCACCCTCTCCATGGGGATGTCCGACGACTACCTGCTGGCAGTGGCGGCAGGCTCCAACTTGATTCGGCTGGGACGCGCTCTGTTTGCCAATGCCGAGCGTCGGTAGATGCAAACTTTATGAAGCTCTTGAGTTGTGATTAAATTTTTCTGAAGCTGTGCCCCTCCAGGATTGCTCTGTAGGGCTCTTTAGAGGGGGAGACCTGCGTCACTTGGCTGGCGTTGGCAGCTTCTTGCCCAAAGGCCTCCTCAGTCTCTTGAAAGAGAATATGAAGGACGTTTCCTAGCTTGGGCCTCTGCCCAAGATCGCGGGTCTAAACGCCGAGCTTGCTGTAGATGTAGGGTAGGTAGTGAGGATGCAAGGGATGAATGTCAGTGGAATCTGGAGCAGGGTAAAGGACTTTGTGGGCTTAAATGATCCCGCGGATAACCTGGAGGAGTACTCTGAATCGGAGATGGATGGGCAGGACGACTACCAACTTCTCTACGAAAGACACCGTTCTGCATCGGCCACCTCTAGTGAGGAGGAGGTAGAGCACCCCTGGCGGGGACGGCGGCAGCGCTCAGCAGAAGCTGGCGAAGGGCCTGTCCATCGGGAAGAGTCGCGTGGCCATCGGCGCAGTCAGCCTCCTCGGGAGCGCTCAGGAGGGAGTGGTATGGGGAGCAAGGTGATTGGATTGCCTGGCGTCAGCCAGCCGACCAATGAAGTAGTGGTGCTGGAGCCGCGCAGCTTTGATGAAATGGCCCAGGTTATCCAATACCTGCGCGAGCGCAAAACGGTGATCATGAACTTAAGCCTGATGGATCCCGCCGAGGCGCAGCGTTCGGTGGACTTTGTTGCCGGCGGCACCTACGCCATTGACGGCCATCAGGAGCGTATTGGGGAGAATATTTTTTTATTCACCCCCAGCACCGTCACCATCTCCACCCCCAGTAGCCAAGTTATGCAGCCGCTGCAGCGCCCTTTGCAAAGCCCTACCCCTCTCTGGCCCAGCGGCTATGAGCACCTGCAGGCGGTAGGCCAGCAGTAGCTGCGATGGAGCAACCGCTGCTGAGTGTCATTGGGGGCGGAGCTATGGGATCTGCCCTGCTGCGCCGCTGGGTGGCGGCAGGGGTTTATTCTCCAAAGCAGATGGCGCTGCGGGAGGTCGATAAGGACAGGGCCACCGCTCTCCAGCAAGAGCTTGGCATTCGTCTATTGGCCGATCCCTCGGAGGCGGGGGAGGCCGAGATTTTATTTTTGGCCGTCAAGCCCCAGGTCTTTCCGCAGGTAGTGGCAGAGATAGGGCAGCCGGCGGCCACAGAGTTGGTCATTTCTATTATGGCCGGGATCCCTTTGCAGCAGTTGCAGCAGGCTTTTCCCCGGCAAAAGGTGGTGCGCACCATGCCCAACACACCGGCACTGGTGGGGGCAGGGATCACGGCTATCTGCTACGGGCCAGGGGTGACGCCTCAGCAAAGGGATCTGGTGGAAAGGTTGTTTCGGGCTGTAGGCCAGGTGGTGACGGTGCCGGAGAGCCAGATGGATGCGGTAACCGCCCTGTCAGGATCGGGGCCAGGGTATTTGGCAGTGATCCTGGAAGCGCTCATCGACGGCGGCGTAGGGGTGGGCCTACCGCGCCCCATCGCCACCCAACTGGCGGTGCAGACCCTGGCAGGCACTGCTGCCCTCCTGCAGCAGGAGCAGCTGCACCCCGCCCTGCTCAAAGACCAGGTCACTAGCCCCGGCGGCACCACCATTGCCGGCCTCCAAGTCCTGGAACAGGCAGGGGTGCGAGGGGCCCTAATGCAGGCGGTGCGGGCGGCCTACGAGCGCTCCCGTCAGCTCCAGGGATCCTAGCGCCTGCCACAGCGGGCGGGTCATCCAGCTCCACCCCACCCTGAGCTGGTGCTCTAGAGTGGGCAGGCGGAAGAGGTAGGCAACTCGCCGCGCTAGGTAGCCCAGGGGGCCGGTTAGGGTAAGGCCGCCCAAGGCCGAGACTACTGCCGTATCCGCCCCTAGGCTGAGCATCTCCCCCAGCGAAAAGTAGCGAAACGGCAACAGCGGCCGCTCCTGGGTGAGCAGAGCCCACAGGTTCCAAGCGCAGTAGCCCGCTTCTTGGAAAGCTGCCTGGGCAGTTGCAGGTACGGGCTGTCCTGTGGCATCCACCACCGCTGCTCCGTCGCCCAGGGCAAATACTTCGGGAAAGGTGGGCGTTTGGAGAGTGGGCAGGACCTGCAGGCGGCCCCGCTCGTTCTTGGGCAAATCCAAGTTAGCAATGGCCGCCGCTGGTTGGGTGCCGACTGTCCAAAGCACAGCATCGACCAAGTCAACAGCCATCTCCTGAGTTGCCAGGCGCTGCCGCTGCAGACGAAAGGGAGGAGCGCCGTTTTCTCCCGTAGCCTCGATCCCAAGTACCTTGGTCTGCAGCTCCACCTGCACCCGCCGTTGGGCCAGCGCCGCCTGGGCTGCCTTCCGGCTTGAGGGAGCAAACCCCGGCAAAATCTGGGATCCCACCTCAATAAGACGGATCTGGCCGCGCGATCCCAGCCGGTCAGCCAATTTGCAGGCTAGCTCTACGCCGCTGGCCCCTGCCCCCACAATAGCTAGGTAAATGGCCTGAGCCGGATCCCGCGCTTCTAGGGCCTGCAAGTGGGCCCGCAGCCGTTGGGCATCGGCTAGGGTGCGGAAGGGAAAGGCAAACTCCGCTGCTCCCGGCACGCCCTGCAGGGGAGTTTCCCCTCCCAGCGCCAGCACCAGGGCGTCGTACTCCAAGGTCTGCCCCTCTGCCAGGAAGACGCGGTGCTCTTGGAGGTCAACCGACTGCACCGTGCCGCGGCGAAACGCTACCCCTTCCGGCAGCAGATCCTGGAAACGGGGGGCCACCTCCCACTCCTCCATCTCGCCGGTGAGCAACTCGTAGAGCAAAGGAGCAAAAACAAAGCGCTCCTGACGATCCACCAGGGTAATCTGCGGCGGCTCCGGCCAAGGCCGGCGGATGAGCTCCAGGGCTGTATACAGCCCGCCAAAGCCGCCCCCAAGGATGCAAATGCGACGCATGCTTTGAGGGTTGAAGGTAACATTAGCTTAACAAACCGACCGGGATCCAGCCTCAGGGCTCTGCGTTGTGCAGGGGAACAGCCGCTTTTGGCGGAAAGACCGTTGCCGCATTGACTCTGCAGGGTAGGATGCTGTCCAGAAAGCTAAGGATTCCCCAAACCAGGCCGACGCTGGCCACCCAAAAGAGCCACAGCCCACCCGCCCAAGGAGGTGGCAGATCCAGAGCCACCCCCCCAATGAGCGGCCCAACGGCAAAGCCTGCTGCCCAGCAGAGGGAGTTGATCGATAGATAAACCCCCCGCAGATGCTCTGGGGCCAAATCTGCCACCAGCGCCGAAGCTGAGGGGTTGTAGCTCGCCAAGGCCAAGGAGAGCACCGCCAAGGCCAAGGCCGCCATCCCTATAGCCGGCATCGCTCCCAACTGTGCTGCTGGGCCGCTGAGCCAAACCAACCCAAATCCCAGGCCCCACATCAGGGCAGATCCCTGTAAACCTTGGATGCGGGTGAGGCGGTTCAGCCAGCGGGCCACCGGTATCTGCAGCAGGGCAACGATGGCCCCGTGCAGGGCAAACAACGGGCCAATCTGCACCTCAGGGATCCCAGCTCCCTTGCGCAAGTAAAGGGGCAAGCTGCTGCTGAGTTGGGCAATGTAGGTGGTGAAGAAAATGTTGGCCAGGGCAAACACCCATAGGGGGCGATCCCGCAGGGCAACTTTCCAGCCTGCCAACAGAGGCTCTGCCGCCGGCTGAGCTACTCGAGTTTCCTGAACGCAAAGCCAGAGTAGGGCTAGAAAGGCCAAGTACGTGAGGCCGTCGATAACAAACAGGAGGCGGTAGTTCTTCGTCAGAGCTACCAGGACGCTGGCCATGGCGGCGCCAAGGCTCAGGCCCAAGTTATCCCCCAGGCGGTTTAGGGCATAGGCTTCGTTGCGCTGCTCGCGCGGGGTTAGATCCGCTACTATTGCTTCCGCCGGCGGCCAATAGAGGCCCTGCCCAAACCCCGCCACCAGGTTGGCCAAGGCAAAGCTCCAGAAGCCACGGGAAAGGGCAAAGCCGAAGGATCCCAGCGCGGAAATGGCCAGCGAGAGGATCAAGGTGGAGCGGCGGCCCCAAGCTCCGTCTGCCATGGATCCCCCGAGGAGGCGGCCAAACACGCCAGCAAAGGCCATCATGCCCAGACCCAAACCTACCTGAGTGGCCGTCAGCCCTACCTGATTGACGAAAAAGAGGGTAGTGTAGAACAGAGTAAAACCGGTTCCGGTTTGGGAAATCAGCCGACCGATAAAGATCAGCCAGACCTGAAAACCGAGCTGTGGCCACCAGTAAGGGATCCGCATAGGGGAGGCAACGGGAGACAAGTTACCTAGCCTAGGGGATCCCGGTCGCTGACGCCAGAATCCAGTGCAGCAGGCAGGAGCAGCCGCGCCAGCCGGCACAGCCGGTAGTCGAGCTGAGCCAGGTTATTTTCCATTGCCTTCGTCACCACCAAACACCTGCTTTCCCAAACTGGCTGGCAGCCCTCTCTCGACCTAAACCCCGCCGGCTCGCCTTTTCTTTTGGTCGGCCCACCCATCGGCACCGAGACAGACCTTGGGGGCCAGGGCTTGGAGGGCTGGCTGCAACAAACTGTAGCAAAAATTAAACAAGCATTGAGAACCCAGACCCGCCGGCCAGCAAGGCGGCTTGCCAACCCCTAGCATCCGTGGGCCAGCAGGAGAGGATCCAACTGGCTGTTACCTGACGGCCACCGGCGACTTGGCTGCCACAGCGCGCTCTTCCTCTTCTTCCTCAGGAGGAACAGCCACAAACTCGATGTGGTTGAGCAATGTTGTCACGAAGGCAAAGAGCAGAAAAGGCAGGGAGATGACCAAGATCAACGCGATGGTGAGGAAGGCGTAGAGAGGGCTATTCATCAGAGAGAGGGCGGCGCCCAGGCCGGCAAAAATCACGATTAGCCAAACGATGATCTGGCCGTAGATATCCCCAAAGGAGAGGGTGCAGGTAAAGCGGTAGCGGGTGTGGGTGTTCATGGCAATTTCTCGGGATAGCCTGGTTGGCTTGATCCTGACCGGGAACCAAGCCTTAGCCTCACGGGTGGAGGATATGAGTATCTTGAGATTTTAGACGAGAGAAGGGGAGACGCCTCTCTTTCCTAAGAAATGTCTCAAGAATCGGCTGAGCAAGCCGGATCCTTCGTCTCTCCGAAGACAGGATGCTATTGTCGAGATCGCAGACGCTTTCTGGTAGTCAGCAGCCATGTGTATTTGTATTCACTGCTACTACGTGGATCGCTGCACCACCTATCACGCCGTGGAAGCGCAGCACCAACAGCCCCACCTCACCCTGACGCCAGATTTTGAGCCGCAAGGGCCCCAGATCAACGTCAACATCCGCAACGGCGGCACTGAGATGGAATGGGATGTGGTGGCCTGCCAGAGCTTTCGTGAGGAGCGGAACAAGTGGGCAAGGCTTCGCCCCCACGAGGTCGTTCCCACTTAAAATCTAGAGATGGCCTAGATGCCAAAAGGGTTCTCCGCGCCTGGGGGCTTGAGACTTAGGTCTGCTGCAGGCAAAAGCCTTAGTTCGTTTATTTCGAGAGATTGGGAAGACTACGATGCTAACCGCAAGCCCGACAGCACCACCAACGGATGCTCGTCAACGGGTAGGCCAGTTTATGCGGTATCTCCAGGACGAGATCTGTGCTCGTCTGGAAGCGCTGGATGGCAAAGCCAAGTTTCGGGAAGACAGCTGGGAACGCCCTGGAGGGGGAGGCGGTCGCTCGCGGGTCATCCAGCAAGGAGGCGTGTTCGAGCAAGGAGGGGTCAATTTTTCCGAGGTATTTGGCTCCCAGCTGCCCCCTTCGATTTTGAAACATCGCCCCGAGGCAGCGGGGCATCCCTTTTACGCCACCGGTACCTCCATGGTGTTGCATCCCCGCAACCCCTATGTGCCGACGGTTCACCTCAACTACCGCTATTTCGAGGCGGGGCCGGTTTGGTGGTTTGGCGGCGGCATGGATCTCACCCCCTACTACTTGTTTGAGGAGGATGCGGCTCATTTTCACCGCACCGCCAAAGCGGCCTGCGACCGTCTGGATCCGGTCTACTACCCAACTTTCAAGATCTGGTGCGACCGCTACTTCTTCTTGCCCCATCGGGGCGAGGCCCGCGGCGTTGGCGGCATTTTCTTTGACTATCAAGACGACCGGCCCGGGCTGCTCTACCGCCCTGAGGGTGAGGCAGAGGCGGATCCCGAACAGCTTGTGGCTGAGCCGCTGCCACTCCAGGCGCGGGTGGGATCCCGCAGTTGGGAGCATCTCTTTGAGCTGGTGCAAGCCTGTGCCGAGGCGTTCTTGCCTGCCTATGTGCCGATTGTGGAGCGGCGGCAGGGGATGGAATGGGGGGAACGGGAGCGACAGTTCCAACTCTACCGGCGCGGGCGCTATGTGGAGTTTAACCTCGTCTACGACCGGGGCACGGTCTTTGGTCTCCAGACCCAAGGTCGTACCGAGTCGATCCTGATGTCGTTGCCGCCATTGGTGCGCTGGGAATACGGCTACGAGCCGCCGCCCGATAGCTGGGAAGCCCAGCTCTACGAAGTGCTGCGCCAGCCTCGGGATTGGGCCTAGGCGGTATTGGTCTCAATTTTTGAGGATCGCGTTGTCTTCCCCTCTGCCCCTTGTCTACCGCTTTCAACCGCCCCGCCAGGCCGGGCCGGGATCTGCTCCTGTGTTGGTGATGCTGCACGGGATCGGCAGCCATGAGGGGGATCTCCTCCAGTTGGCCCCTTACTTGGATCCCCGCCTAGCGGTGATTAGCCTAAGGGCGCCGCTTCCCTGGGGGGCGGGTGGCTTTGCCTGGTTTGAAATGGCCTGGACGCCGGAAG
>Ga0272447_1000523_pt1 | contig 28534 bp, 28 predicted proteins | sample YNPCB0133_FD_194589 | JGI IMG/M metagenome (GOLD analysis project Ga0272447, IMG submission 194589) | Hot spring microbial mat communities from Yellowstone National Park, WY, United States - YNP-CB-013-3 | ecosystem: Environmental > Aquatic > Thermal springs > Hot (42-90C) > Sediment | place... | reverse complement strand
TGCAGAGCCAGGCACAGCGCTACCCCCAACTGCTAGAAAAAATCCTGGCCGAAGGCCACCAGGTCGAAAGCCATGGCCTGGTACACCGTCCGGCCTTCTTCCTGTGGCCCTGGCAGGAGGCCCAGCAGGTCCGGGCCATGCCGGGCCGGTTCTATCGCCCGCCCCACGGCATCCATTCCCCTATAACCCGCCTACTGGTCAGAGCAGCTGGCAAGCAGGTGGTGCTGTGGGATGTGGAGGCGCAAGACTGGAGCAGTAAGGATCCTCACATCCTGGCTCAGCGCATCCTGACCTGGTGCAGGCCAGGCTCTATTATTCTCCTGCACGACAACGAGCGGTTTCCACAAACCCTGGCCGTTCTAGACGAAATTTTGCCCCAGCTAAAAGCGCTGGGCTATCAACCTGTACGGCTGGATGAGCTCGAGGCCCGACCACTCAGTTGGCGCGAGGGCCTGATGCGGGCCAGTCAAGGCCAGCAGGAGCGGTACTTTATAAAGAACAAGGTACAGCGGCTTGGGCTGGGACCCTTCGACTACCTGGCGGTAAGCCCCTGTGCATTCCCAGGCCCCAGCCAGCCTGGTCTAAAGAAAGGTGAGCCCAGCCTCGAGGTGCACCTCGACTCAGCGCGTACCCCTGCCATGACCCAGATACAGCTTTTGCGTGAGGGACGCAAAGGCTTTACCCTGCTGGCCGAGTATGTGCAGTCCAGGCCGGAAATTAGGGGTGTCTGGGGCATCTCCCAGGCGGCCATGGGGCTGCGGGTATTCGGCTTTCACCTGGCCCCTGTGACACCACTGCAGCGCTTGATCAGCGGTGTGGCCAACGCTTGGTTCTTGTGGCTATACCGGGGCGAGCAGCCCAAGTGGCGGCTGCCGTCGGTGGTCCTAGGGTATAGCCCGCGGGATGAATTCTTAGCCAGGTGGGGCAAAGCCACTAAGCCAGCAGAAAGCATTTCGGAGCCATAAACCAGGGCTGTGCTAACATATACCCGTGCGTCTTTACCGCATTGGCCTATTTACCGACACCTACTTGCCTGGACCAAATGGGGTGGCCACCAGCGTCTATTTGCTTAAGCGTGAGTTGCGCCGCATGGGCCACGAAGCCTGGGTGCTAGCTCCCGAGATGCCGGATGCCGACCCCCGCGAAGACTGGGTGGTGCGCATACCCAGTGTGCCTTACCCCTTCTTCGAAAATCAGCGGCTGGCCATGCCCAGCAGCCGTCTACTGCCCACCGAGTTTGAGATCTTCCACACCCACACCCCGCTTTTCATAGGCATCTGGGGCGCCCGGCTGGCCTATCGCAACCACCTTCCGCACGTCTCGACCTTCCACACCCACTTGGAAAAGTACGCCCACTACATCCCCGGCATAGCCACCCTTAACCGATACATAGGCATCATGCAAAAAGTCTGCCAGGCCTTCTACAACCGGGCCGATGTGGTAATCGCCCCTACCGAACCGGTCAAACGGCTGGCCGAAAGCTACGCAATAGAACGAGAAATCAAGGTGATTCCCACTGGCATTGACACCGACATCTTGTTGTCGGCCCCAGACCCGCTCCCGCCCTGGCCTGCTGGCAAACGGCGCCTGCTGCACGTAGGACGGCTAGGCAAGGAAAAGAGTGTGGACGTGGTTATTCGTGCCCTGGCCGAGATTCGCAAAGTGTCGGATGCCCACCTGGCCTTGGTGGGGATGGGGCCAGAGCAGGGCGAACTCGAGCGGCTGGCGCAGCAGCTTGGTGTGGCCGAACATATCACCTTTGTGGGCCCGGTGGCCTACGAGAAAATTGGCGGCTACTACCGCATGGCTGAGCTGTTCTTGTTTGCCAGCGAAACTGAAACCCAGGGGCTGGTCATCTGGGAAGCCCAGGCCGTGGGGGTGCCGGTAGTAGCAGTGGGCGCTGAGGGCACACTACAGGGGGTGGAAGCAGGCAGCAGCGGCTATCTGGTGGCGCCAGGCGACTACCGCTCGATGGCCGAGAAGGCGCTCGAGCTGCTTCAGGATGAAGCCCTGCGCCAGCGCTTTAGCCGGAGGGCCCGGCAGTTTGCTGACCAGCGCACAGCCCGCCGCGTGGCCGAGCAAATTGTGGCTATCTACGACGAGGCCACTCGGCTAGTGGAAATCGAGCCACGCCGCCTTAGGCTTCCCTTCCCACACTTGCCTGAAAGCAGCTTCAGCAGCCCCCACTAGAAAGCAGTTTCTTGGGGCCCATGACCCGCTACCGCATCCGCACGCGCCCTACCCAGCCCTTCGCAGGCGAACGTACTCAGGCAGTACCTGGGAGGGGGCTGGATTTCTACGAGCTGCGTGGCTACACCCAGGGCGACGAGCCTCGCTTTATTGACTGGCTCGCCTATGCCCGCACTGGCCGGCTTTATACCCGCATCTTCCAGGCTGAAGCCCCTGCGCGCTTCACCTTTTTCCTGGACGGCTCTAAAAGCATGCTGCTTTATGGCAAGCAAGCCTATGCTGAGCGGGTAGCGCACCTTCTAGCACGGCTGGCCAAGCCGGAGGGCGCTTTTTTATGGGGCGGGGGCCGTTACCGGGGCCAGCTGAGCTGGGTAGAAGCGGGGCCTTCGGTGTTGCTCAAGCAGCCTCGGCCCAGGGGCGTAACGGTCTTGCTAACCGACGGTCTAGACGAGGCGGACTGGCCTCGCATGCTGCAAAAACTGGGGCGCGTGGTGCTCGTTCAGATCATGGCCGTAGAGGAGCTAGCCCCCCGCTTCTCTGAAGCCTTACTCTACGATGTGGAGCTCGAGCGGCATATGGAGGTAGGGCAGGCAGAAATACTGGGCTATCAGGAAGCGCTGGAAAAGCACCTTCTGCTTCTCAGAAGCGTAGCTCGTCGGCTGGGCAGCTACGCATTCCTGCGCGTAGGTGACCCGATCGTGCCAGCCTTGCTGCGGCAGGGCGTTCTAGAGGAGCGCTAAAGATAACAAGCCCTTCAACCGGCAGCACAGTAGCCATAAACACGCGCCACAATCGAAGTCTCTTGCGGGCAACTCGAGCTCAGGCTGGCTTGAGCCCCTAGGCACGATTATGGCCAGGACTTGGCCAAAGGCTGCTTGGCGTGAAAGCGCCCAGCAACCTTAGCCCGCATCAATAGTGCCAGCCCATTACCAGCTTCGCCCCCCCTTCCACCGTCTTCCCACATAAGGGTTCTACCCTAGGGGCACCTCAGGGCAAAAGAAGCCTCGAGGTCATGAGGAGGAAATATGAAGCACGCAGTTGGTATTATGGTTTTGTCGGCCCTTTTGGCACTTCCCACCCTAGCCCAGCCCGCACCCCCCAGCGCGCCGGGAATGACCCAGCCCTCCCTTTTCTCGCCCTCCGCCCTGCGTCAGATGGACAGGGCCCAGCGGGAGCTGACCCGGGCTCAATACCTGGCCAGCCTGGTGGGGGACACCTCTTTGAAGCGGGAAGCGGATGCCCTTTTGCAGCAGGCCCAGCGAGAGTTCCAGGGCCAGGCTTACTTCCAGGCCCTGGAGCGGGCTAAGACAGCGAGCGCCATCTACGAGGCCCTGCGCTTCTTGGAGGTGGCCCCAAGGCAAAGCTTCTTCTCTGGCCGGCCCGGACCTAGCAGGGCCGAGCGGCGGGTCTACACGGCCCCCTACCGAGCCCAAGAAGCCATCGCCCGAGCTGAGTATGAAGCGAGCTTCTACAACGTGAGGGTGCCCTTGGTCGCCCGCTTGCTGGAGGAGGCTAAGGGTCTTTTAGCCCAAGGGGGTGATCTGGCCCGATCCGAGGCAGCCAACCACCTAGCCCGGGCAACCCACCACCTGATTCGAGCCAAGCGCGGCTTCTAAACCCTGAGGCCCTGGGGGAGGGTGCCCCCAGGGCCTCCTACTTGGGATCAAGATGCGGACTTCGCTTACCCACGACCAACCAGGCCCTCCTCCACCCCGGTCATCAGGCCCCAGGCGGAGGGTCTGGCAGGCTCATTGGAGCGGAGCTAGGATAGGGCTGGTGATCCTGACCCTTTTTTTCTCGAGCCTGGTACTGGCCCAGGCCCCCCGCCCTTTGACTTTAGAAGAGGTCTTTGGCCTGGTTGCGAGCTATCTGGGCAGGGGACGGTTGGAAGAGGTGTACAAGTACGCCTATGCCGCCAAGCCCAGGGAGGGCTGGGTGGTGCACGAGTTTCGCCTGCCAGAGGCTGAGGTCTGGGTAGAGGCGAACACCCGCCGGGTAGTCCTCTACCGACCCAGGGGTGTTCCCAGACATCTAACCCAGCCCCATAAGCCCCTGCCTGAGGCTTTGGCCTTGGCGAGGGCCCGCTATGGGGAGCCTCAGAGGATCGAGCTAAAACCCAAGCCCAAAGAGGGCCTTTTGGTCTGGGAGGTTAGGGGTTCCTTTGGAGAGGTATGGCTGGAAGCGGCCACCCTTAGGGAGGTGCTGAGGCGGTGAGGCTCCTCTTAGTGGAGGACGAACCCAGTGTAAGGGACTTGCTCAGGGAATCCCTGGAGGAGGCGGGCTGGGCGGTGGACGAGGCGGAGGGAGTGAGAGAGGCTCTGGGGCTCCTCGAGGCCTTCCCCTACGACCTTCTGGTGCTGGACCTGGCCCTTCCCGACGGGGACGGCCTCGAGATCCTGCGCCAGGCCCGGGCGGAGGGGATGAGCCTGCCGGTGCTGATTCTGACAGCCCGGGACACCCTCGAGGCACGGGTTTTGGGCCTCGAGCAGGGAGCCGATGACTACCTGGTGAAGCCCTTTTACCCTCGGGAAGCCGTGGCCCGGGCCCGGGCCCTCCTGCGGCGAAGCCGGGGTCTGGGGCAAAACCGGCTCCTCCGGGGCAGGCTGGAGCTGGACCTGGAGGGTCGCCGGGCCTTTTGGCAGGGGGAGGAGGTACGGCTTTCTGCCCGAGAGTACGCCCTTCTGGAAGCCCTGGTCCTCAGGGGGGAGGGGTACAGCAGCCGGGAGTACCTCCTGGAGAAGGTCTGGAATGGGGAGGCCAGCGTGGACCCACGCACCGTGGACACCTATGTGAAATACCTGCGGCGCAAGCTAGCCTCCGAAGCCATAGAGACAACAAGGGGTCTGGGGTACCGCTTCTTAGGATGAGCCTGCGGCTGCGCTTTGCCCTTTACGCCCTGCTGGTGATGGCCCTCGCCCTAAGCCTCACCACCCTGGCGATGCGGGAGGCCTTGGGCGTCTTCCTGCTAGACCGGATAGTGCGGGAAACCGAGCAGCTTCTAGAGGCGGTAGTTCCGCGGCTGGTGGCCGACGAAGAGGGAAGTTTGTTCCTAGATTTAGACGGGGGGTTCTTTTCTTCCCTGCGACCAGACACCCTCGTCCTCCTGGTGGACAGGGAAGGAGTTCGCGATGCAGTGGGCTTTTTGCCACCCCTGGAGGAACTTCAGCGCATCGCCCGCAAGGAGGCGCCCGACCACCTCGTCAGAGAGAGGAGGGTGGGTGAGCTGACCCTTCTGGGGGCCCGCCACCTGGGGGAGATGCGGCAGATGATCCTGCTCGTGGATCGCCTCCTGCCCTGGGCCCTCCTGCTGGGTGGAGGCGCGGCCTTCCTGGTGGCCTTGGGCCTGGCCTCCAAGGCCCTGGCCCCCCTGGCCCAAGCCACAGAGGCCGCCCTAGGCCTGGCTCGGGATCGGGCCTGGCAGCGCCGCCTTCCCCTTCCCCAGGGGCAGGACGAGGTAGCACAAATGGTGGAGGCCTTCAACAGCGTTCTGGAGGTCCTCGAGGAAGCCCTAGAAGCCGAGCGGCGCTTCGCTAGAGAAGCGGCCCACGCCCTGCGTACCCCCCTCACCATTCTCTTGGGACAGCTGGAGCGGGGTAGGACGGACGAGGCCAGGGCCCAGGCAGAGCGGCTTAGGCGGCTCGTGGAAAGCCTCCTCCTGATGGCCCGGGCGGAGGTGACGGCTTTGATCCGGGTACCTTTGGAGTTGGACCTCCTGGTCTTCACCGAGGTCGAGTCCCTACGACCTGCCTTCAGCGCTAAGGGACTGCGCCTCTCCTTGGAGCTCCCTGAGGGGTCGGTTCTGGTTCTAGGCAGCGAGGAGGCCCTGCGGGGGGTGGTGGTGGCCCTTCTGGAAAACGCGCTGCAGCACACCGCTAGAGGAGGCCGGGTGGAGGCAGGTGTGCGGGGGGAAGCCTTTTGGGTGACCAACGCTCCCAGCCACCCCCAGCCAGGCAGCGGCTTGGGCCTGCGCCTGGCTACCGCCCTTCTTCGCGCTCAGGGGGGGAGGTTGGAGGTTGAACACCAGGGCCAAGTTTTTTCTGTACGGGCCATCCTGCCTCCCTTTACAAATCCTTCTGGCACAAAACCTTCCCTTTAGGGTCAAAGCCGACCCGGTGCGCAGCCCCTGGCGCAGCTTTTTGAAGTTGAGCCTTACAGCGCGAATGTTTCTGGAGGGAGGGCATAGCCCAGAGGTTCTAAAAGGGCCGCCAGGTGAAACCTCTCTAGCTCCTCAGGGGGCACGTACTCGCCTATATGGCGCAGAGCCTCGGCAGGCAAGGGCTTGAGGGCGATTACGCGGTGGTACGGCTGCAGCAAGGCCAGTGGCAGGCTACCCCCGGAATACACAACCAGGTCGGCCTGGCGGGCCACCGGCATGGCCTGCACCTCGGTAGCCGCCACTACCCCCCGCTGAGGCGGTGGCAAAAGCGCTAGAAAACCTTCACCCTCGGGCAAACTCCGACTCAGCAGCGAGACTTTGCTGAGTCCACGCAGGCCCTGGGCCAGTTCCGGGCGTACAGGTCCCAGCCAGAGGGCTTTATCTCCGAGGGCATAGCGGCGGATCAGATTGGCCAGCGCAATGGGCTCGAGGTAAAACCCACGGTTTCCAGTCATCTCAGGTAGCACCAGGTCTACCCGCCGGGCTTGTAGCGCCTCGAGCTCGAGGTTTTGCACAGCGCTCAGGGCCAGGGCTTGCAGGCCGGGGTCTTCCAGCAGCGCACCCCGAAACCCTAGGGCTTGAAGGCCCATCAGGGCGGCCTCGAGGCTCGCCCCTGGCTGGTTTGGGTAGATAAACAAGGGCAGGTGGTGCTGCAACGAGACTGCCAGTAGTGGCTCGAACCAGCGGCTATGGCCCTGGTGAAAGACCACCAGCGGGCGGGTAGCGGTGTAATCACGGGCCTGCATCACCCTCAATCTACAACGCCCACCACCCCTAGCGCTCTTGCGGCAACTGCATAGGACCACCGATCCACCTGCACAAAGCCTTTCGCGGCCAAAGGCCGCGGCTGGGCAGTCTCAACCCCACACCTCCAAGTTTACAGGCCTGTCCGCACCTTAACGATCGCCAGAGGAATAGACAGCTTTATCCCTCGAGCCGCACAAGGCCAGCAAATTTGACGGCTAGCCTTTTTAGGCCAACTCCGGGAAACATCACCGTGACCTCGCCGCCCATCGCGGCCACCACCGTCCCGCAACCAAACTTGGGGTGCCTAACCTTCTCACCTCCCCTAAACTCAGGAAACTGGGTTTTGGGCCCGGGCTCAGGGCGGCTGTACGACAGCACCGGCGCCTCGCTATCACCAAAAGCCCCCACCTCCTTGAGCAGATCTTGGGGAATATCCTCCAAAAAACGGCTCGGACGGGTGAATTCGCGCTTACCATAGGTTTCCCGCTCTTCGGCATAGGACAGATAAAGCCGCTCCTGGGCCCTTGTAATGCCCACATAAAACAGGCGCCGCTCTTCTTCCAGGTCTTCCAGGCGGTTCAGGCTGTTGCGGTGGGGCAGCAGGTTTTCTTCCAGGCCCACCAGAAATACCGTGGGAAACTCGAGGCCCTTGGCGTTGTGCAGGGTCATGAGGGTTACGGCTTCCTCCGGGGCATCCCCCTGCGGCTCTTCGGCTTTGGCCGTCAGGGCCACCGAGTCGAGGAAGTCCGAAAGGCTGCCGCCCTCCTCTTCTTCCCAGTCCCGTGCGGCCCGCAGCAGTTCCTCCACGTTTTGCAAACGGTCTTCGCCGTCCTGTTCTTGCTTAAGGGCCTCACGGAAACCCGTTTCATCCAGCACTCGCTCGAAAAAAGCTGCTGGGCCGGTCTCGAAAGCCGCTTCCATCAGTTCATCCAGCAGCCGCACGAACGCCTGCACCTGCTGGGGACGGCTAATCACCTGCTCAGCCTGGCGAAAAGCTTCATAGACCGTGATGCCGGACTTCTGGGCGTGTTCAACCAGCCTAGCCACCGTGGTAGCCCCAATGCCACGGGGCGGGGTGTTCACAATGCGGCGCAGGTTAATCGAGTCAGCCGGGTTGATGGCAACGCGCCCATAGGCCAGCAGATCCTTGATTTCCCGGCGCTCAAAAAAACCCACCGCCCCTACCAGCCGTACCGGCACATTGGCCCGCCGCAGGTGCTCTTCCAGCAAGCGCGACTGGGCGTTGGTGCGGTAAAGCACCGCAATCTGCTGAAAATTCCCCAGTCGGGCAATTTCTCGGGCCACAAAAGCAGCCTCTTCGCGGGCATTGGGGGCACGGTAGAGGCGCACCGGCTCTCCCCCCTCTTTGGTAGGGCGCAGAACCTTTTCTAAGCGCAGGGCGTTTTTCTCGATAACCGCATTGGCCACCCGCAGGATGGTGCTGCTCGAGCGGTAGTTTTCCTCCAGGCGTATAACCCGTGCATTGGGGTAATCTTTGGTGAAGTCCAGGATGTTGTTGATGTCGGCATTACGGAAACCATAAATGCTCTGGTCGGGGTCGCCTACCACCATCAGGTTAGGCTTATCCCCGGCCAGCAGACGGGTTAACCTATACTGCACCGGGTTGGTGTCCTGGTACTCATCCACGTGAATAAAGCGGGCCCGCTGCTGCACCTTGTACAAGACTTCGGGGTGCTGCTCAAAAAGCTCGATGGCCAAGAGCAAAAGATCGTTGAAGTCCACTGCCCCCTGTAGACGCAAGCCGCTTTGGTATCTGCGGTAGATCTCAGCAGCCACACCTTTGGGCACTCCCCCAATAAAGTCAGGGGCCTCACGCAAAAAATCTGCCAAACCCTCCCCTCGGTTTTTGATGCGGTCTATCATAGCCCGGAAGGGGGCGGGCTTGGCCTCGAGCCCAAGCTCCTTCAAAATCTCCTTCAAAAGCGCATTCTGGTCGTCGTCGTCGTAGATGACAAAGCCCGGCTTAAGCCCCACATATTCACCATAGGTACGCAAAATTCGCACCGCCGCCGCGTGAAAGGTAGAAACCCAGAGATCTTTTGCAGGACGCCCCACCATTTTTTCCAGCCGCTCCTTCATCTCGCCGGCGGCTTTGTTGGTAAAGGTTACGGCCAGTATCTCGGCGGGATACACGCGCCGCTCACGCAGCAAATAGGCAATTCGATGCACCACCGTGCGGGTCTTACCCGAACCAGCCCCTGCTACCACCAGGGCCGGGCCCTCAAAGTGCAAAACGGCCTCCTGCTGGGAGGGATTGAGGGAAGAAAGGAGGTCGGACATAAAGCCTTAGAAGTCTATCACCCAACCCATGACAAGGGGTGAGTCATACAGGTCCGCCGTGAACCGGCAAATTCCCCGCGCCCCCTGCCTTTGCCTCCTGTATAGTGTTGGGGTATGGAAAAGGCGAAAGAAGCCGTCAGCAACCCATCTAATACAGGCATCAAGTTTGGCACCGACGGCTGGCGAGCCATTATTGGCGACCAATTCACCTTCGACAATGTGGCGCTGGTGGCCCAGGCCTACGCCCAATACCTGCTCGAGCACCAGGGCAAACGGGTGGTGGTTGGTTATGACACCCGCTTCCTGGCCAATAGGTTTGCCCAAAGGGCCGCCGAGGTGCTGGCCGCCAACGGACTGCAAGTCTACCTGGCCAGGTCTTACCTCCCCACGCCGGTGCTCTCGTTTGCAGTGAAGCACTTGCAGGCCGATGGGGGGGTAATGATTACCGCCAGCCATAACCCCGCCGAGTACCTGGGGTTCAAGATAAAGGGCAGCTACGGCGGGGCGGCCACACCGGCATTGGTAGCTGAAGTGGAAAAGCACCTTGGCGCTGAACCCAAGAAAGCCAGCGCAACCGTTCATAGCTTCGATGTACGCAAAGACTACTACAACTTCCTTGCGCAGCAGCTGGACATGGAGGCGCTGCGTAACTACAGCGGGGTGATGTATCACGACAGCCTGGGCGGGGCCGGGGCTGGTTGGCTGGCCGGCTTTGTTAAGCATGCGGGACTAAAGCTCGAGCTGCGTGAGCTGCACGCCGTGCCCGACCCCATGTTCTACGGTGTAAATCCCGAACCCATCCCCCAAAACCAGTTCACCGTCATGACCGTGCTCAAAGCCGAGGAAGACCCCACCTTTGCCGCAGTCAACGATGGGGACGCCGACCGCATTGGGGCGGTGCTGGCCGGCGGAATCAACTTCAATAGCCACCAGATTTTTGCGGTGTTGCTCAAACACCTTCACCGCAAAGGGCTATCCGGGCGGGTGGTCAAGACCTTCTCAACCTCCAAAATTATCGACAAGCTCGCGCATAAGCTGGGCCTGGAGCTGCTGGTCACGCCCATCGGTTTCAAGTACATCACCGATGAGATGCTAAAGGGCGGTGTCCTGATTGGGGGGGAAGAATCGGGCGGTATCGGTGTAGCCGGGCACATACCCGAACGCGATGGAATTTTCAACGCCCTGTTGCTCCTGGAAGCGGTGATACATACCGGAAAAAGCCTGGGCCAGCAGTTTGCCGAAATTGAAGCCGAGGTGGGCTTCAAGCACGCCTACGACCGCATCGATTTACACCTGCCTTCGATGGAGCAGCTTCAGCAGGTCATGGAGAAGGTACAAACCCCGCATCCCATCGCAGCTCGGCAGGTGAGCGGTAGCGAGCATCTGGATGGTGTTAAGTGGCTTTTCCACGACGGTGGCTGGCTATTGTTCAGGGCTTCGGGTACCGAGCCGGCATTGCGCATCTACTGCGAGGCCCAGGACGACAAAAGCGTCAAGGCCATTCTGGCTGAGGCCAAAAAGCTGGTAGGCTTGTAGCCAGTCCATAAAACGGATCAAAGGCGTGCGAACAGCGGTACTCAATGAGCCTAGATTTTCTCAGGTTTTTGTAGTTTAAAGCGGGAGTGAGAGGTGTGGCGTGATTCGGCTTTTACTGCTGTTTGGTCTGGTGGCAGGCGGGGGGTGGGGGCTGGGAACCCAAGTGGCTGAGCGCCGAATAGACGCTCAGGGTGGGATTCTGAAGCTACCTGGTATTCAGGTGTTGGTACCCCCTGGGGCCCTAGTGGCTTCGGTACGCTTCCGCCTCGAGCGCCTAAAGGCCGTACCCACCTCCCCGCCGCAAAACGAGGTGTTCTTCATCCAAACCCTTCCCGAGCGCGAGGTGGTGGGAATTTACCGGCTTTCCTCGGGAGCAACTAGTTTTCTCAAGCCCATTGAGATCGAATTTCAGGTTAATCCAGCCTACCGCCCTCACGGACGGCCGATAAAAAGCGTGATTTATACCTGGGACGGACAGGGCTATGTAAGTACCCAGGTCCCCAGCAACCGCGAAAGCTACAGCATGAGCCGGCTGAAACTGGGCCTAGGGGCCGGTGCCGGAGGCTACCCGGCAGGCCTGGTATTCGCGGTGCTGCGTGCTCCTGAGGAAAACTTACGGCGGGAGTGTCAAGCCCGCGGTGGCCGCTGGACGGGCTCGAGCTGTGAGCACAGGCAACCATAACAGCCTGGTCTCATATCTACGCAACCGCCGACTATCTTTCCAGGCTGCCCGCCGTTGTCTTCAGGGCGCTGAAGGGCAGCGGGGCTTGTTAAGTCGGTGCACACACCCGGATCTGGCCACACATTATCCTGGAGAGGATGTCCTCTCTCGTTGTGGTGGGATTCAGCCTCTACGTCCTCAACCTGCTGGTAGGTCTAGCTGCCCAACTGAGGCTCGCCCACTTTGGCCTCTGGCACCACGGGCTATACTTGTTGGTGTTTATCAGCACTCTTGCGGCCTTGGTCTACTCCAAGGAGTGGTGGCTGCTGCTAACCGTAGCCTGCCTGACCCTTTTTCCTAAAGCCCGGCCCCGCACCTGGCTCCATCCCACCTTGGGCATGGTAGGCTTGCTGGGTTATCTGCTCTCGATAGGCGGTTGATATGGAGTTCTTGGAAGTGCTACGAAAGCGCAAAACCACCAATGGCCCCTTTCTGGAAAAACCCGTCTCTAAAGAACACCAGCACTTGCTAATGGAAGCCGCCAGCCGGGCCCCCAGCCATTTCAACTCCCAGCCCTGGCGCTTCATTCTGATTGAGGACCCCGCTAAGCGGGAAAAAATCGCCGAGATTGGCGGGCGCACTATGCAGCAGCTCATCGCAGAAGGTCGATTCTTTGAGCGCTACCGCTCTTATTTTCGCTTTAGCGAGCGGGAAATGGAAGCACGGCGCGATGGCATCCTGATTGACCAGTTGCCAGCCCTCCTACGCCCGTTCACCCGCCAGATCATGAGCCCCTCGGCCCTGAGACTTCTGCGCGCGCTGCGGGTTCCCCAGATCCTGGGCGAGGACAACCGCAAGCTGATAGCAGCCTCGCCCTTGCTGCTAGCCGCACTACTGGATAAACAGGAGTACCGCCCCGGCGAGCTTTCGGGCTTTTACAGCGTGCTCAGCCTAGGCATGGCCATCGAGAACATCTGGCTCACCACAGTGGAGCTGGGCATGGGCATGCAGTTCATCTCCACCCCTATGGAAGTGCCCGAGGCCTGGGAAGAGCTAAAAACCCTGCTGGAAGTACCCGCGCACCTGGAGCTGATGGCCATCTACCGCCTGGGCTACCTACCCCCCGATCCATCCCGGCCCCGCATAGACTGGAAATCCGACCAGCGCAAGCGCATCTCGCAGTACGTCTTCCGCGAAACCTGCGCCACCCCGGAGAGCGATGGCTAAGTACCCTAGAATCCTGAGCGTTGCCACGGCCAACCCGCCCCACAAGGTTGAGCAGGCGGAGGTGCGCGCTTTAGTGCAGGTTCTGTTTGAGCAGCTGACGGGTCTCGAGCGCCTTCTGAACATCTTCGAAAATAGCGGCATCGAGTCGCGCTATCTGGCCGCCCCGCTCGAGTGGTATGCCCAGCCTCGTAGCTTTGCTGAGAAGAACCGGTTGTGGTTCGAGGCCGCCCTGGACCTTTGCGAACGTGCCTGCCGCGAGGCGCTAGAGCTGGCCGGTGTAGCCCCCTCGCAGGTGGGGGCCATGGTGCTGGTTACCACCACCGGGATTGCCACCCCCAGCCTCGAGGCTTATATCATCCAGCGCCTGGGCCTTCCGCTCTCCACCATTCGTCTCCCTATCTGGGGCCTGGGTTGTGCCGGCGGGGCGGCTGGGCTGGCTCGAGCGGCTGAGCTCGCCCGGTGTCATCCCGACCGCTATGTGCTGTTGGTTGCGGTTGAGCTGTGCAGCCTGACCTACCTGCGGGACGATCTGAGCAAGAGCAACCTGGTGGCCACCAGTTTGTTCGCCGATGGCGCCGCTGCTGCGCTGCTGGGCCTGTCTGCCCCCACGGGTCCTGTGGTGTTGGGCGGGTTTAGCCGACTCCTGCCCGATAGCTACGACATAATGGGGTGGGATCTGGTGCCCGAGGGTTTGCAGGTGCGCTTTGCCCGGAGCATCCCCACGCTGGTAGAGGGGGAGCTTGGCCTTTTGCTTCGGGATGGGTTGACAGGTCTTGGCTTTTCCCTTGCCGATGTCAACACTTGGACGCTGCACCCCGGCGGGGCCAAGGTTTTGGCCGCCTACCGCGATGGTTTACAGGTGGATGAAATCAGCCTCGAGGCCGCCCGTTGCGTGCTCAAAAGGTTTGGCAACATGTCGAGTCCCACGGTGCTTTTCGTGCTGGCCCGACAGATGTACCAGCTCGAGCGCCCACCCGTGGGAAGCAAAGGGGCCTTGCTTGCCCTGGGTCCCGGTTTTGCGGTAGAAGGGGTGGTCTTGGAGTGGTAGCCCTTTGGCTGGCACTGCTTTTTGTGGCCGTGCAGCGAATGCTGGAGCTGCGGCTGGCCCAGGCCAACCTGCGCTGGGCGTTATCGCAGGGGGGCCAGGAGTATGGGCGGGAGCACTACCCGCTGTTTTTCCTCTTGCACATCGGCTGGATGCTGGGCTGGCTGCTCGAGGGCCTGGCACGCCAGCAGCTCTCCCCCATCTGGTGGCTCTGGCTTGCGGTGTTCACGCTGGCCCAGGCTTTGCGCTACTGGGCCATCCACAGCCTAGGCAGGTACTGGAACACCCGCATCGTCATCGTGCCTGGTGCAAAAAGGATCAAAAGCGGCCCCTACCGCTACCTGCGCCACCCCAACTACCTAGCGGTGGCGCTGGAATTGCTCTCGCTGCCCCTCATTTTCAACGCCTGGGTTACCGCCCTGGTGGCCACCCTGCTCAACGCCCTGCTGTTGCTGGCCATCCGCATCCCCGCCGAGGAAAAAGCCCTCTTGGCCTACGATCAACCCCAAAAGGGCTAGCAATGGGGCAGATCCAGGCCTTGTGACAACGCCTGGCTTCTCACCAGGGCGTAGGCATAACCATCGGTCAGGGCTTTGAGGGAGGCTTCCAGGTTGTTCTTACTGGCCCCCACCGTGCTCCAGCGCTCCCCCGCGCGGTGCATCTCAATCATGACCCGCACCCCAGAGGCGGTGCCCGCCTCCTGGCCTGAGAGTATGCGCACCTTGTAGTCGCAAAGCTCGATCTCGGCCACTTCGGGGTAGAAGGGCTCGATGGCCTTGCGGAAGGCCTTGTCCAAGGCTGAGACCGGCCCGTGTTGGCTTTCCGCAGCGGTGTGCTGCAGGGTCCCGCCCACCCTGACCCGCACCGTGGCCTCGGCCCAGGTGGGGGTCTCGGGGTTGGCATCGTTGACGTGCACAAACACGGTGAAGCCTTCCACCCCAAAAGGCATCTGCCCGCCCCGCAGCCGGTGGGCCAGCAGATAGAAGCTGGCCTCGGCCCCCTCAAAGGAATAGCCGGCGTGCTCGAGCTGCTTAACCTCATCCAGCAAAGCCCCGGCCATCTCCTTGGGCACCTCTACCCCTGATTCGGCCAGCTTGGCCAGCAGGTTAGAGCGGCCTGCCAGGTCGGAAACCAGCACCCGGCGGCGGTTGCCCACGGCCTCGGGTGGCACGTGCTCGTAGGTGCGGGGGTCTTTGAGCACCGCCGAGACGTGGATGCCCCCCTTGTGGGCAAAGGCCGCATCGCCCACATAAGGCGCGCGCAGGTTGGGGGCCAGGTTGGCCCGCTCATCCACGTAGTGCGAGAGCTCGCGCAGCTCGGTAAGCTTCTGCCGGCTGATGCCACGCAGCTCGAGCCCGTACTTGAGGATCAGGTTGGGGATGGCGCTGGTCAGGTTCAGGTTGCCGCAGCGCTCGCCGTAGCCGTTGATGGTACCCTGCACGTGGGTAGCCCCTGCCCGCACCGCCGCCAGGGCGTTGGCCACCGCCAGTTCGGCGTCGTTGTGGGGATGAATGCCGATGGTGAGACCCGGAAAAGCCTCGCGCACGGCCCTGGTGATCTCAAACACCTCTTCCGGCAAGCTGCCCCCGTTGGTATCGCAAAGGCACAGGGTACCGGCCCCGCCCCGCACGGCGGCCTCGAGCGTGGCTAGGGCGTAGCTCCGGTTGGCCTTATAGCCGTCGAAAAAGTGCTCGGCATCGTGGATCACCCGCCGACCCTGGGCTACCAGGTGGCGGTAGGTCTCCTCGATCATGCGGAGGTTTTCTTCTAGGGTGACCTCGAGCGCGTGGGTCACATGAAAGTCCCAGCTCTTGGCTACCACCGTGACCACCGGGGTGGCCGCTGCCAGCATGGCCTGCACCGAGGGGTCGTCCTCTGGCCGCACCCCCTTGCGCCGGGTGGAGCCAAAGGCGCAGAGCTGGCTCTTCCCCAGATCCACCCCCTTCATGCGGGCGAAAAACTCGGCATCCTTGGGGTTGCTGCCCGGCCAGCCCCCCTCGATGAGGGGAATCCCAAAAGCCGCCAGGCGCTTGGCGATGGCGATCTTGTCGTCCAAGGAGAGGTTGACGGCCTCGCCCTGGGTGCCGTCGCGGAGGGTGGTGTCGAGGATTTCGATCATTTCTACTCCAACTTCTCCAGGTCAGCTAAGTCCTGGCTTCTACCGGAAGCCTTTTTATTCTTGCGCAGATCCTCGAGGCCGATCACCGGAATCGTCAACCCATCCACCTCGATCTGCTCACGATTCTCGTAACACTCGGCAAACACAACCCCCGAAGGCTGGGTCAGGAGGTCTATCCTGACCGGGGGATAGCCAATCTGTACAAACACCCCTGGCTCAAGAAAATCCTGTGGTGTCAACTCGAGCGAGGCGAACCCAAAATCCTCGATGGCTTTGATAACCCTCTCGGCGTTTTCCTGCGACGCCTCGACCCATATATCTAAATCTTTGGTGTAGCGGGGATACCCGTGCAGGCCCACCGCGTACCCTCCGACCAACAGATATCTAACCCGATTCTCGTTCAAGAATCTTAAGAACTCTTTGAAGTCGGGGGTAAGCAGTGCCATATTTCCACTCGTTATACTCGGCGCGGATGGACTCCAGGGCCTCGAGGCGCTCCACCATGGGCCGTGTCCTCCAATACGCCGCGTCGGAGGGTTCTTCGCCCATCCTGCCCTTGAACACAACCGCTGCAATTCGCCGTGGCATGACCCAATTCTACCACCCCATTACCCCAAGACCGTTCCAGCCATAGGCGTGCGCCAGGAGCATCTTCCCGCCCAGCTCAACTTCTTTCTCCGCCACCTTCTCTCCCCCCATGTGCCGGTAAAACCCCACGGTCGGGTTTTCGGCCAGCACCCACAAAAACATCGAGGTCTGGCCCAAAGAGGCCATCTCCCCCACAAACCGTGTGAAAAGCCCTCGCCCCAGGCCCTTTCCCTGGTACGCCCGCAGCAGATAGATGGCCCACAGCTCGCAGTCAAAGCTACCCAAAGGCTCCCGCGGAGGGCCGCCCGCGACGAAGCCGACTACGCCCAGGGCTCTATCCTCGGCCACGAACATCACCCCCTGCCAGTTGGGGTTTTCCAGACCGCCCCGCCACATCTGCTCGCGGCGCCCGTAGGAAAGCCCGTCCAAAAAATCATCCGGAACGATGCCCCGGTAGGTCTCGCGCCAGGAGTCCACGTGAACCCGGGCCACTCCGGGGGCGTCGGCGGGGGTGGCTCGGCGGATGGTCATGGCTGCCTCCAGGCTGAACACCGCGCCTCTACCTCCCACAGCCCGCTTCCTGCTACTTCCCCAGGCCCGAACGCTGTACCTCTTCCAGCGACCTGGGATGCCGCGCGGCCTGTCCGGCGGCCAGCTTGTTGGCCGCATCCAGGTAAGCCCGGGCCGAGGCCTCGATGATATCGGGCGAGACGCCATGCCCGGTAGCCATCACCTCGCCCAGCTTGAGCTTGACCGTCACCTCCCCCAGGGCTTCCGTGCTGCCCGTGATCGACTCCACCCGGTAGAGCTCGAGCTCAGGCTTGAAGCCAATCGCCTCGGAAAGAGCCTTGTACACCGCGTCCACCGGGCCATCGCCGATGGCGGTGGTGGTTACCACGCCCTTGGGGGTCTCGAGGCTCACCGTGGCGGTGGGGAGCATCCCATAGCCGGAGAAGAACTGCAGCTTCTCGAGGTTGAACAGATGGGGGGTCGAGACCGACTCGCTCTCCACCAAGGCCCGCAGCTCCTCGGTTCCGATAGGCCCCTTGCGCTCGACGATCTCGCGGAAGCGGGCGAAGACGGTACCGAGCTGGGCCTCGTCCAGCTGGTAGCCTAGGTCGGCCAGGGCCTTCCTCACCGCGGCCCGCCCAGAGTGCTTGCCCAGCACCAGCACCGCCGCCTGGCGGCCCACCAGCTCGGCGTTCATGATCTCGTAGGTCTCCTTGTTCTTGATCACCCCGTCCTGGTGGATGCCCGACTCATGGGCAAAGGCGTTGTCGCCCACGATGGCTTTGTTGGGCTGTACCAGCATGCCGGTGTAGCGCTCTACCATTCGGCTCATGCGGTAGAGCTCGCGGGTGTTGATGCGGGTATAGGCCTGGTAGTGGTCGCGGCGCACATACAAGGCCATCACCACCTCTTCCAAGGCGGTGTTGCCCGCCCGCTCGCCGATGCCGTTGATGGTGCACTCGATCTGGGTGGCCCCGTTCTCCACCGCGGCCAGGCTGTTGGCGGTGGCCAGGCCTAGATCGTCATGGCAGTGGGCTGAGACATGCACCTCCCGCCCCCGCACCACCTCTTTGCAGATGCGCCCGATCAGAGCCCCGTACTCCTGCGGGGTACCGTAGCCCGTGGTGTCGGGGATGTTGATGGTGGTCGCCCCGGCGGCGATGGCGGTCTCGTAGAGCTTCATGACGAAGTCGAAGTCGGCCCGCATCACATCCTGCGCGCTAAACTCCACATCGTCGGTGAACTGCCGGGCGTAGCGCACCATGGCATCGGAAATTTCCAGAATCTCCTCTGGGGTCTTGCGAAGCATGTACTCCAGATGCACCCTGGAGGCGCTGGTGAAGACATGAATCCGCTTCTTTTCAGCCTTCTCCAGTGCTGCTGCAGCCCGCTCAATATCAAGCTTATGGGTGCGGGCCAGGGCGCAGATCACCGGCCCCTTGACCTCGGCGGCGATACGCGCGACGCACTCAAACTCGCTGGCCCCATTCACCGGGAAACCCGCCTCGATGATGTCCACGTTGAGCCGGGCCAGACCGTGGGCGATTTCCAGCTTTTGCTGCAAGGAAAGGGCTACGCCCGGGCTCTGCTCACCGTCCCGCAGGGTGGTATCAAAGATTCGAATATGCCGCATAAGACCTCCGCTATCCGCTAGGCACTTCTTCCTTGGAGAAGCGCGACTTCAGGAAGGGCATCATGGCCCTAAGCTTGGGGCCCACCTGCTCGATGGGATGGTCTTTCCAGTAGTTGCGGTGGGCATTCAAGGTAGGCTGGCCCACCAAGTTTTCCAGCATCCACTCCCTGGCAAACTCGCCCTGCTGAATCTGGCGCAGCACCTCGCGCATACGGGCCTTGGTCTCCTCACGGTTGATGATCAAGGGACCGCGGGTATAGTCGCCGTACTCGGCGGTGTTGGAGATGCTGTAGCGCATCCCGGCGAAACCCGACTCGTAGATAAGGTCTACGATCAGCTTGACCTCGTGCAGGCACTCGAAGTAGGCCATCTCCGGGGGATAGCCAGCCTCCACCAGGGTCTCGAAGCCCGCTGCTATGAGCTGGGTCAGACCACCGCACAGCACGGCCTGCTCGCCAAACAAGTCGGTCTCGGTCTCGTCTTTGAAGGTGGTGGCAATGGTGCCGGCGCGGGTGCCGCCGTTGGCCTTAGCGTAGGCCAGCGCGGTGGGAAAGGCCGAGCCCGAGGCGTCCTGATAGACCGCCACCAGTGAGGGCACCCCCGAGCCTTTCTCGTACTCCGAGCGCACCAGGTGGCCGGGGCCCTTGGGGGCCACCATCCAGACATCCAGATCGCGGCGCGGCTTGATCTGGCCGAAGTGGATGTTGAAGCCGTGGGCGAAGGCCAGGGCTGCTCCTTCCTTCAGGTTGGGCTCCACCTCAGCCCTGTAGACCGCCGCCTGGGTCTCGTCGGGGAGCAGAATCATCACCACATCGCCCTTGCGCACCGCCTCCCCTACCGGCAGAACCTCGAGCCCAGCTTTACGGGCCCTCTCCTCGCTGCGGCTGCCCGGGCGCAGCCCCACCACCACCTTGATGCCGGAATCCCGCAGGTTGAGGGCGTGGGCGTGCCCCTGCGAGCCGAAGCCCAGAATGGCTACTGTCTTGTCCCTGATGAAGCCGATATCTGCATCCTGATCGTAGTAAATCTTCATTCTTCTCTCCTTGGGCAGCCCTCTCCTAGACGGCTTTTTTCTCGCGCACCTTGAGTACTTGCTCGCCACGTGACATGCCCACCGCGCCGGTGCGCATGACCTCGAGCAGCCCGTAGGGCCTGAGGGCCTCGATGAAGTTGTTGACCTTGATGGAGTCGCCGGTGAGTTCGAAGATGATGGACTTTTTGGCCACATCCACGATGCGGGCACGGAAGGCCTCCGCGATGTCTTTGACCTCGAGGCGCTCCTCCATCCCAGCGATGCTCACCTTGACCAAGGCCAGCTCACGCTCCACATGGGGCTCAGCGTGGTCGGTTACTTTGATGACCTCAATCAGCCGGTTGAGCTGCTTTTCCACCTGCTCCAACACCGCATCGTCCCCCGAGACCACCAACGAGATGCGCGAAAGACCCGGCTGGTGGGTGCGCCCTACCGCCAGCGACTCGATGTTGAAACCCCGCCGCGCAATCAGCCCCGCCACCCGTTGTAGAACGCCGGGGTTATCCTGAACCAACACAGAAACCAGGTGTCGCATAGCAATTCTCCTCGAATCAGTCGCCCGCCACCGCCTCCCGGGGGTTCTCGATGATCATGTCTTCTGCCGCACCGCCCGAGGGAATCATGGGGAAAACCCCCTCCTCGTGGTAGACCCGGGCTTCCAACAGCACCGGGCCGGGGTATGCCAACACTTCTTTGACGGTATCGTGTAGCTTGGCTTTATCGGTCAGGGTAAGGCCCTTAATGCCGTAGGCCTCAGCCAGTTTGGCAAAGTCGGGGTTGGAGTCGGCCAGATATACCTCGCTGTAGCGCCGGGCATGGAACAGGTCCTGCCACTGCCGCACCATGCCCAGGAAGCCGTTGTTTAAGATCACAATCTTGACGTTGAGGTTGAGCTTTTTGAGGGTGGCCAGCTCCTGCAAGGTCATCTGGAAGCTGCCGTCGCCGTCGAAGTCGATTACCAGCTCACCAGGCCGGGCCAGCGCCGCGCCGATGGCGAAAGGCAGCCCTACCCCCATGGTGCCCAGCCCACCGGAGTTGATCCAGGAACGCGGGGTATCGAAGCGGTAAAACTGCGCGGCGAACATCTGGTGCTGGCCCACCCCCGCGGTCACGATGGCCTGGCCCCGGGTGGCCTCCCAGAAAGCCTGAATGACCTCCTGGCTCTGTAGATAGGGCTTGGGCCGCCAGGCAAAGGGGTGCTTGGCCTTCCAGTCCTCGAGCTGCACCCACCACCTGCTCAGGTTGAGCCTCTGAGCACCCTTGACCAGCTCCGCCGCCACCCACTTGGCATCCCCCACCACCGGGATGCTGGTTCTGACCAGCTTGCCGATCTCGGCGGGGTCAATGTCCACGTGGATAATGGTGTGGGCGTTGGGGGCAAAGCGGGAGACCTTGCCGGTGACCCGGTCGTCGAAGCGCAGCCCAATGGCCAGAATGGTATCGGCGTGGTGGATGGCCCGGTTGGCCGCTACCGAGCCGTGCATCCCCGGCATCCCCAGGCACTGCGGATGGGTTCCGGGGAACACCCCCAGCCCCATCAGGGTGGGAATCACCGGCAGGCCGGTCTTCTCGGCCAGTTCCCGGATCTCCTGCGCTGCGTTCAAAGCGCCGCCTCCCACCATCAGCACGGGCCTTTCTGCCTTTCGCAGGGCCTCCAGCGCCCGCTCGATCTGGCGGGGATGGCCCTTGTAGGTGGGCTTGTAGCCCGGCAGATCGATCTCTACCTCGAAGCTGCCCGTGAACTCGGCCAGCTGCACATCCTTGGGAAAGTCGATCAGCACCGGACCTGGCCGCCCGGTGGAGGCGATGTAGAAGGCCTCCGCGATCACCCGTGGAATGTCGTTGACCTTACGCACCTGGAAGTTGTGCTTGGTTACCGGCTGGGTGATGCCCACCACATCCGCCTCCTGAAAGGCATCGGTACCGATCAGCTGCTGGGGCACGTTGCCGGTGATGGCCACCACCGGGGTGGAGTCCATGAGGGCATCCTGCAGCCCCGTGACCAGGTTCAGCGCCCCCGGCCCCGAGGTCGCCATGCACACCCCCACCCGGCCTGAGGCCCGCGCATATGCGGTTGCGGCGTGCACGGCAGCCTGCTCGTGCCGCACCAGGATGTGCCGGATGGAGGAGTCGTAAAGGGCGTCGTAGGTGGGCATGATGGCGCCCCCTGGATGCCCGAAGATGATCTCTACACCTTGCCTTTCCAGCGCCTTTAGGATGGCTGCAGCTCCGTTCATGGCTCCCTCCTCGAAAGAGATTGCCCCCCGGCGCTGCGGGGGGCTTTAGGATGCGCTTGTGGACTCCGCGCTACACCAAATCCCCCGTAGGCCTGGTAATTAGGCCTACTACGGTTAGGATTAGGCTGCGCCAAGGCATCTTATGGTAGAGTTTAGGGGGTTTGGTATACCGTGTCAAGGCTTGGCCTATAGAAGTCGTCTAGCCGAGGGCTGTAGCGCTGCCTGAGGCAACCTCATCGCCCAATGAGCCCCTTCCTTCGCGCCATCTCTTGCACCGCTACGCGCGCGTGTTCCCGCCCGTTCTCAATGAAAACGGTGCGGGTATCAGCGCCATACCCTGCACTGCCCGCCACAAAAAGCCCCTCGATACTGGTCTCGTACGCATCTGAGAGCACCGGCGCATCGCCGCGGTAAGCCACACCGGCTGCTTTGAGAAGTCCATCCGCTGCTTTGTAGCCGATATGAATCAACACAAAATCGCTGGGAAGATGGTGCTGGATCTGTTCTCCAGCAACCTCCTGCTGAACCACCACCGCTCGAGGGGTGATCTCCACCACCTGGGCGTTCAGCAAAAGCCGTATGGCACCCTCCCTGACCCGGTTCTCGAAATCGGGCTTGAGCCAGTACTTGACCCGCGGACGAATTTCGCTCCCGCGATGGACGAGCGTAACCTTGGCCCCGGCGCGGTAGAGCTCGAGGGCCGCCTCCACCGCGCTGTTGGAGCCCCCCACTACCGTTACCCGCTGGTTCCAGTAGGGTAGGGTCTCATCTAAACCATAGCGTACGTGGGGCAGGTGCTCTCCGGGCACACCCAGGCAGTTGGGGTTATCGTAGTAGCCTGTGGCCACCAGCACAAAACGGCTCTCCAGGTCACCCTCACCGTCACGGTCACGGTAGCTCACCCTAAAACAGGTTTGCTCGGGATGGATGCCAACCACTTCGGTATAGGTTCGTATATTCAGCGCCTCGTTTTCGGCCACCCGACGGTAGTACTGCAAAGCCTCACGCCGGGTAGGTTTGGCAAACAGCGAGGGGAAGGGATGCCCTCCTATCTCGATGTTCTTGGCCTCGCTGAAGAAGACCATCTCTTTAGGCCAGCGGTACAGGGTGTAAACGATGGTGCCCTTCTCCAAAACCACCGCGTGGAGGCCTGCACGCTTAGCCTCTACCGCGGCTGCTAACCCCACTGGCCCCGCACCCACAATCACCAGGTCCCACATATGCCAAAGAATACCTGTTACCAGCGAGTCCGATTGTTGCATGGGCTTTGCCCACCTGCGGAGCTCTCCTTAGGGCCCGCGGCCAAGAGTTATGCTGAAGTGAGGCCTTATCGCCTCGAAGCTGGCCAACCCTGCCAAACGTTACTGGTGGGTCGCTTGTCAAAGGTCTAGGCCTAGTGCGATCTGTGGGATGGTGCCAGGGCTTGTGGCACAATCAATTACATGAAAGCCTACTTGGGCATCTACACCGCGCGCCTGGAAATGCCCTGGGTAAAAAGCCTCAAGGAGAAGCGGGCACTCATTAAGCCCATCATCGAGCGCCTGCGTTCTCGCTTTCCCGTTTCAGCAGCACGGCTGGCTGGACAGGACGACCACGGTTGGGAGGTGGTGGGTTTTAGCCTGATCGGCTACGACGGGGTATGGGTAGAGACAGTGCTGCGCCAAGCCGCCGACTTCATCGCTACCCAGGCAGGGTACTCGGTGAGCGATGCCAGCTGGAGCATCGAGGAGGTAAGCCTCGAGGACCTGGTTCCCACCTGGGCTCACTAGGGTACCTCCCTCTAACCGATGGCCTCGAGCGCCAGCGCGGTTGAGCCGCCGGTTCCGTGGCAGATGGCGGCCAGACCCCGCTCTTTGCCATGGGTGTGCAGGGCATGGATCAGGGTGGTCAGGATGCGGGCACCCGAGGCTCCGATCGGATGGCCCAGCGCTATGGCCCCTCCATGCACGTTGAGGCGATCCATAGGCACACCCAGTAAGCGGCTAAACAAGATATTGTTGAGGGCAAAGGCCTCGTTATTTTCAAACAGATCAAAGTCGCTGAGGTCAAGGCGGAGCTTTTCCAACAACTTCCTAACTGCCGGAACCGGCGCCTCGGGAAAACGCCAGGGCTCCCCTGCAGCCCAGCTACCACCTAAGATGCGCGCGATAGGCTTCAAGCTGTACTTTTGCACCGCCTCGGGGCTTGCCAAACACAACGCCGATGCCCCGTCGGAGATCTGTGAAGCGTTGCCTGCGGTCAGCACGCCGTCTTTCCTGAAGGCCGGGCGCAAGGCGGCCAGGGACTCGAGGGTGGTATCGGGCCGCACACCCTCGTCTTTTGCTACCCTTTCCACCCCCTGGCGGGCCTTGACCTCGAGGGGCGCAATCTCCCGAGCAAAATGGCAGGCTTCCTGGGCCTTGGCGGCCCGTTGGTGCGACTCTAAGGCCACTTGGTCTAATTCGGCCCGGGTAACGCTAAATTCAGCAGCCAGGCGTTCAGCTTGCTCGCCCATGGCCTCTCCCGAAAGCGGATCGGACAGACCATCCCGCTGTAGGATGTCTTGTAACTGCTCGGGGGCGCCGGCCAGGTACCGATACCCCCAGCGGGCCCGGCTCGAGAGGTAAAACCCGGCCTGGCTCATGGATTCCATGCCACCTGCCAGCACCAGCTCGGCTTCACCGCTTTTAATGGCCAGCGCCCCGTTGGCCACGGCTTGCATACCCGAAGCGCACACCATGTCCACGGCGTAGCCGTCCACACCCTGGGGAATCCCCGCCTTGAAGGCAGCCTGCCGGGGCGTTAGCTGGCCGTGCCCGGCCCGTAGCACCTGCCCAAATACAAAGAGGTCAAGATCGGCGCCATCCAAACCTGCCTGCTCGAGGGCCGCCTTCATCACGTGGGCCCCCAGGTCAACCGGCGAGAAATCCTTCAGCACCCCACCAAAACGCCCAATCGGGGTGCGCACGGCCGAAACGACCAACACTTCACGCATAACCACCTCCTAAGAACCCAGAGCCGCGGTTGCATCCACCCCAAAGCGGCCACGCCCTTGGGGGGCGGCTTTGCGCTCAGTCCTTGTTGGGCAGACCCTTGTCCTTTACAAAAAAGATAAACATGAGCAAGAGAAGCAGAATAACCACGGCTGAAGCAATGGTGATGATCTCGTCCACAGCGTCCTAACCTCCTTACCCTAACCCAGGGCGCACCTCCCGTTGTGGAGCGGGTCGGTTCGCCAGCGTTTAGCAGAAGTTTAGCACCATCGCTCCGCCCATAGGAGGACCTTCGCTAGGGTGTGAACCTCGAGGTGCCCCTAAAAGCACCCTACACCCTAAGCCTGCTGGCTTCCTAGGGGAGGTGCCCAGCAAAAAACAGTTTATGCAGAAGGCTGTTTGGCCTTAGGCAGAGCAAACGACCACCACAGTCGGATTAAGCTATCCTGAAACCTGGGTGCTTTATGGAAGAAGTGGTGCAGGAAATCAAGGATGAACTGGGCTTTGGCATGGTACCCAACGTCTTCGCAACGGCGCAAACTCCAGACATACAGACAGCCTTGTGGAAGTCCTTTCGACACGTGGTATTGCGAGGGGTGTTACCCCGGACAGTCAAGGAGATGATGGGGGTACTGGTCTCGCGGGCCAGAGGCTCACGCTACGCTGCCGAGGTACATCTACATGCCCTGATAGTGCAGGGAACCGAGGCCCACCTCCTAGAGGCGCTGCAGAAGGGTCAGGTACCCTCAGGACTGCCGGGTAAAGTGCAGGCCTTGCTGACCTTCGCCCGCCATGCGGCCAGCACACCCAATCCAGCGCTGGTGGAGGAGCTGCGCCGGGCTGGTCTGAGTGAGGCCGAGGTGCAGGAGGCAGTAGCAGTGGTGGGGCTTTTCGCGCTGATCAATACCTGGACCGATCTGCTGGAGATACCTATTGACCCCTTGTGAACACAGAAGCCTACCTGCTGCGTCTGCTGTTGCTGCACGAGACCGTGGTGCGATACGGGGGCCTGAGCTTCAGCGAGGTGCTGAAGCGGGCCCAGGAGGGGGTAGGGTGGGTCTTTGAGGGAGCTCATCTGAAGGTGCTGCCGGCCGAAGCCGCCCAGGGTCTTCCCGGACGCGGGCGGCTCGCCGGGGGGTATGGGGCCTACTATCCTGGCCCACCCCACCCGCTTTATCTGCTCTTGGTGTACTCGAGGGTCGAGGAACCCAGCGAACTACGCCTGGTCGCGCTCTACCTCGAGCACCTGCTTTCGGCGCTCAAGGGAGCAGGCTATCGGGAGGAACTCGAGCGGCAGGCCCGCTACGACTGGCTAACCGGACTGGGCAACCGCCGGGCCTTTGAGCGCCGACTGGAAAAGGGACTCTCCCCTGGATGGGGCCTAGCTTTGCTTGATCTCGACAACCTCAAGCAAGTTAACGACAGTCAGGGTCATCTAGCAGGGGATCGGCTGCTTATCGAGCTGGCCCAAGCCCTGCACGCAACAGGCCTGGAAGGCTACCGCCTGGCCGGAGACGAGTTTGCTGTATTTCTACGGCAGGAGGATCTACCCCGGCTGCAGCAGGCCCTGCAGGGCAGGGCCGTGAGCTTCGGACTGGCCTGGGCCGAGGAAGCCCAAGGTCAAGCCCTACTGGCACTAGCCGATTCACGTATGTACGAACAGAAAAGGGCCAGGAAGGGACGTTTATCAGACAGAGGAGCTTGAGAAAAATCCGGTGGTTGTTTTTCGCGCAGGCCTAGGCTAAGCGCTAAGGGATGTTTATTTTTCACATCTGCAAAGGCCCCTAGGTGCTAGGCTTAGCCAGGGGAAAGCGCTCTTAGGCAACAACTCAACGCCAGGCGTTGCCCAAAGGCACTTCCCTAGGGTGGGGTTGTGGATCTACTAGCTTGGTATCAGTCTGTTGGGAAAGATAACACAGCGCTGACTTTAGATGGTCAGGTGGTTTCGTTTGCCGGTCTGGATGTTCTGGCCGTCATCAAGAGCCACCTGGAGTGGCGCAGGCGTCTGGAGGAGTACGTAGACGGCCGGGGGGAGATTCTCGAGGTTAGCAAAGTGGTGACCGATGATGTGTGCGTTCTCGGTAAGTGGCTCTACTATGGCCCACAACGCTTTACCCTCGGCCTGTATCCAGAGTACGCAGAGCTGATAGAAGCCCACCGCAGGTTTCACCTCTATGCGGGCCGGGTTGTCACCTGCTACCTGGCAAAAGGCCCTGCAGCGGCTAAGGAGCGAATTCAGCAGGAGTTTGATCTCTACTCCCGCGAGATCGTCCGTCTGCTGCAGGCTTTGATGGAACGTGAGAAAAGCACCGCCTAGGCAGACCTAAAGCCACCTGTGCAATGACAGTTTCGCTAGAGATGGGGTTAAAGCGGGCCCGGCGGGCCTAGGAAATAACCCTGTCCCAAAGAAAAGCCCAGTTTCTGCAAGTAGCCAAGGGCTGCTTCGTGCTCAATGCCTTCGGCAATCGGAGTCAAATTTAAGGCCTGGGCCAGGGCCAAGACCGCGGCCACTAGCCGACCCGCAGCGTTCGCAGGGTCTGGAAGGTCACCTATGGCCTTGGTGAAGGCCTGACCCAGCTTGAGTCCGTCCACAGGAAGACTGGCCAGGCGTTCCAGACTGGAGTAACCGCTGCCAAAGTCATCGAGGTAAACCCGCACGCCCAGTCTCCTCAGGGAGGCTACCGTTTGGCTGGCATCTCTTCCTCGCTCATCCGGGATAAGGGTGTTTTCCGTGACCTCTAGAACCAAGGCTTCCGGAGGGCAGTTGGTCTCTAACAAGACCTTAGCCACCAGTTCGGCATAGTTGGGCTGAAGGAGCTCTTGCGGGCTCACATTTACGTGCACCGGCAGGCCGTGACGGTTCCTGTCCATGCAGGCCCGACGCAGCACCCAGTTGCCCAGCCTGGGCATCAGGTGGTGCCGTTCTGCCAGGGGGATGAACTCGGAAGGAGGTGCTTTGGGCCAGCGCAGGAGGGCTTCCAGGGCCTCGGTTTTTCTCGTTTTGAGGTTTACGATGGGTTGGTAATGCAACGTTAGGTTGGTGGACTCCAGGTCCGATTGAAGGGCCTCCAGGAGCTCCATCTCCCGGCGCAAAGAGTCCTGAAGCTGGGTTTCATAGAAGGCAAGGCGGTTTTTCCCCTCAGCCTTAGCGCGATAAAGGGCCATGTCAGCCCGCTGTAGAAACTCCCCTGGGGACAGTCCAGCTTCTCCCATGGCAATACCAATGGAGGTAGTGATACGGTACGTTCGCTCCCCTATAGGCAGAGGAAGGCGGGCCACCTCGAGCAGCCGCTCGCCCACCCGGATGACCTCTTCCACCGCCTCTATTCCAGTAAGCAACACCAGGAACTCATCACCCCCTTGTCGGGCCACAACATCCCGAGGCCGAAGGGCGGCCTGGAGCCGAGCAGCGATTCCTCGGATTACCTCGTCCCCCACCGCGTGGCCCTCCAGGTCGTTCACCAGCTTGAGCCCATCTAAGTCCAGGTAGAGCACTGTGGGGCGGGCTTCATGCTGCAAGGCTTGCGCCAGCTTCTCCATGAAAAATAAGCGGTTGGGCAGCCCGGTGAGGGGATCGTG
>Ga0272447_1000522_pt1 | contig 28536 bp, 25 predicted proteins | sample YNPCB0133_FD_194589 | JGI IMG/M metagenome (GOLD analysis project Ga0272447, IMG submission 194589) | Hot spring microbial mat communities from Yellowstone National Park, WY, United States - YNP-CB-013-3 | ecosystem: Environmental > Aquatic > Thermal springs > Hot (42-90C) > Sediment | place... | reverse complement strand
CCGGGCGATTTGTTGAAGAAAAAGGCTTTGATGTTTTATTTGACGCAATTGCTGAAGTATCAAAAACAAAAAAAAATCTTCATTTTGTTTTTGCTGGTGAAACTGATATCGGCTATGAAAAATTTTTTTATAAAAATTTAGAAAAATATAAAAAAATAAAAAAGCATCTCACTCTTCTTGGATTACTTAATGAAAAAGAACTTTCTTATTTTTATCAACTGATAGACTTTATTACTATCCCATCACGTTCTGACTGTTTTACTCTCGTTCAAGCCGAAGCGATGCTGTTTAAAACACCTTCTGTTGTTTCTAACATTCCGGGCGCCTCATACTTAGTAAAACAAACTGGTTTCGGATTGATTTTTGAGAAAGAAAATTACAAAGATTTAGCTAAAAAAATTATTATAGCTATCAAAACAAAAAATAAAATTTTAAAGAACTTCAATAAGGTATTAAAAATTTTAGATAACAAAGAAAATGCTAAAAAAATTGAAAGATTTTTTGCGAGCGGAAATTGATCCGGCTTTTGCAAAAAGAGCAGAAATAATATTTCAATATATCGAAAAATACAAATCAAAAAGAATACTTGATGCTGGCTGTGGCAGAGGTTTCTACCTTTATGGGATAAATTCATATAAATTTGTGAAAGAAATCCATGGAATTGATATTAATGAAAAATATTTAAAAATAGCTAAAAATATTAATCAAGATAAAAGAGTAAAAATAAAAAAGTCAAACATATATAAACTACCATATGAAAATAATTCCTTTGATCTAATAATATGTTCAGAAGTTTTAGAACATTTAAAAGATGATAAAAAAGCATTAAAAGAATTACATCGAGTATTAAAACCTAATGGAAAATTAATCATTACGGTTCCCAATCTAAATTTTCCTTTTTTTTGGGATCCTTTAAATTGGTTTCTTATGCATTTTTTCAATAAACATATTAATAAAAATATATGGTGGTTGGCTGGAATATGGGCTGATCATGAACGACTATACAATAAAAACGATCTTAAAAAAATAATCAAGCAAACAGGTTTTAAAATTATTAAAGTAAAAGAAATTATTCATTGGTGTTGGCCCTTTTCTCATTTTATACTTTATGGCATTGGTAAAAATTTAGTAGAAAAAATGAATCTAAATGAATTTAATCGATTTAATTTTAAAAGTAACAAACTCTTATCAAGAATTATTGCTTATTTTTTTAGATTACCATCAAAAATTTTTGACGAAAAAATTAAATTGTCTAACTCAGTAAATTTGTTAGTTTTAGCTATAAAAAATAAGCAAACTAATTGATTTCTTTACCCAACAAATAGTTTTTTAAAATTGATATAATTTTTTTTAAAAAAATATCAAAAAACAAATGTCCTTCCCTCCCCCAAAAAATTCGGCGGCAGTGTTTTTTTTATTAAAAAAATTTAAATCATCTTTCAGCAATCACAATATATCGAAAAGCAAATAACTTTAATAGAGGAAGATTACCTAAAAACAAATTTATTTTTTGAAGAAAATTATTTTTACCAAAAATAATTGGTGGAAAAAATATAAATCAATAATTTTAATTCCTTTATCTACCAAATCGTCACTCTCTTAATTTTTCACCACCAATATCCCCCGATATTTTTTTAATTATGCCTAAAATTAATAGACTAATTGTAGCATTATGTCTACCACCGTAATAAAAAATATCCTAAATATCAAACTTTTTTAAAACTATCACGGTTGGATGATCATAAACAGTAAAAGTCTCTTCTACTAAGCTTTCAGGATATTTTATAAATTGGTAATAATATGGCTCAAAGGTTTTAATTTTTTTAAAACAAATACTGGTTAATTTCTTTTGTTTTTCACAATCATTATTTAATAACGCTTGATAATATTGACTCATCAAAGGATAGCGAGAAGGAACGGTTGGGATACTTCCCCATCCCCGATTGGATGATAAAACATAGTAATCTGCTTTTTGTAAAAGTTGCCTTATTTTTTGCCATTTTTCAGAAGTATCGGGATCAAAAACCGGCAAAATCTCAACCTGAAAAGACTTGCCAAAATTTTTCTCCATTGGTAGCGGCAATGGATCATCCCAATGCTCACCTAAAATCACACTACCACTTTCCAAATTTTTATAAATCCACTCCGATGCCAAAATACGAGTATGAGGGTGAAAATAAATAGTGGAAAAAAGCAAAGGCCAAAGAAGAAGGATAAAATATAACGTGTAACGTGTAACGTAATTAATAAAAAGATTTTTTTTGATAAGATTATTAATTATACTTATCCCAACTCCCCCAAAAATCGCAAAGAATGGATAAAGATAAATAGTATAACGAATTGATTTGACAAACTGAGAAGATTGATAAATAAAATATCCTAAAACCCAAAAAATAATTAAAAAAATAATAAAATTTTTAATTTTTAATTTTAAATTTCTTAGTAAAGATACTAATCCAATTAAAACGACTATGAAATTTATCGGTCCCAAACCCACTAAAAAAGTAGTCAACAGCAATCCATACCACGGCTTATTTATCCATTGAACCGATGGTGGATACCAAGCATTTTTTGTTGTGAAAGTTTTTAGCAATTCAATGCTTTGATAAAAATTCTTATTTAAACTAAAATCAAAAAACCAAGGGTTTTCAAAATAATAAGGATTAAAAATCCGCAAAAATAAATAAGAAAACAACAAGTAACTAGAAACTATTAACAAATAACGACTAACTTTTTTAATAAAATTACCTTTTTTGAAAATGACAATTAAAAACAAAACTCCCAAATTCAAAGGCAAAATATAAAAAGCAGAAATTTTTGAAGAAAGGGCTAAAGAAAAAAATAAAGAAGAAAAAACAAGATATAAAAAACGTTCAACCTCAAGATTTTTTAAAATAAAGTAAAAACTGCCAAACATAAAAAAATTTAAAAAAGGATCAGTCGTAAAAAAATGAGCGGCTTGAATCGGGTAAACAGAAATAGCATAAAAAAAAGCAGCCAATAAAGGGATAACGTGAAATAAAGAACTTGAGACGTTTTTAAAATTTTTAAGCAATAACTTTGTAGTTTTATAAATCAAAATCACTGTCAAAAAATCAAAAAAAGCCGATAAAGATCTTCCTAAAATTGTAATCTCATTATAATTATCCATACCAAAATTTACCGCCAAATACTTTGTCAAAACCAAAGGAAAGATCCCATAAACATAAAAATTAAAACCAATATTTGGCGGATTAAGTAAAGATTTTTTTTGATTAAAATATTCTTCAAAGCTTTGAGGTAGTTTCATCGCTTGGACTACCATCGTCAAAAACCTTTCATCCGGATGAAGATGAAAATTTTGATCCCAGTTTAAATGATTGAAGCGAAAAAAAATGGCTATCACTAAAATTAAAAACAAAAATATTTTTCTCATAAACTAACCCTTATATCATTTTAAGTTTAAAAAACCCTCCAAATTGGAGGGTGGAGTTTTTTGGTTTTTCATAAGAAGTATTTTTTTGAATGAAAAACTGAAGAATATCACGAGTCGTCACTATCCCCTCTGGGACTTTATCTTTATCAGCGATTATCACACTGCCAATTTTCTTTTCTAAAATTAAATTAATTACATCACTCAAAAAATTATCTTTTTTTAAAACAACCACATAAGTTTTCGTAAAGTTTTTTACTGGTAAATTTAAAAAACTTATCTTTTCTCCTTTTTTATCCCCGGCGGCTTCTTTTGTCTTTGGTAAAGCCAGATAGGCAATTAAATCAAAATAACTTAAAACTCCCTTAAGCTTTCCTCCGCCATTAACAACAACCAGTTTTGAATAATGAGTTTTTCGAAAAAGATTAATTGCTTTTCCAATTGATTCATTTTCTTCAATCGTCACCAAAGGTTTTTTGTTTTTTAAAACTTCGGCAATTTTTACTTTAAACAAATCAAGATTCTTAAAATAAGAAAGAAGTCTTCGAGCAGAAATAATTCCCACAAATTCTTCTTTGTTTTTATCTAAAAAAACTGGCAAATAATGGACTTTGGATTCAATCATCAAAGAAGCAATTTTGACTAAAGAAGTATCTAAATAAATTTTTGGTGGATGAAAAAGACAGTGTTTCACTTTGGCATTGGCTGGATAGGAAGATTTAATCAAACAATAATAAGGATTAATCACCCCCAAGTACTTGTTTTTTTTAGAAAAAACAAAGGCAGCATCATGAGAACTTCCTAGTTTGTTTAAAACCGAAGAAAGAACCTCCTCTTCATCTACTTTAATAATTCTTTCTGTTTTTAAAATATCTGTTAAAGACATAAAAAGTTTATTATTTATTTATATCACAAATAATCCATCTTTGTAAATAAGTTTTTCCACCCCATTTTTTAAGATAGCAAAAACTTCTTTTTTTTGGGTGTTGACAATATCACAATGCTCAACTGAATCGTTAAAACCCAAATTTTGCCAATCTTTTTTTTTCATATTTTTTTGGTCTTTTGAAAAACAAAAATGATAGGCTGAACCCAAAGCGAGATGACAATTACCAAACTCGCCCCCAAAATTTTCATCATACAAAGTATTTGCCATAAACTTTGAAATTTTGGAAAATCGCTTATCGGTCAAAGAAAACTCACCCACTTTATCAGCATTTTTTTGTTTAAAAATCATCTCAGAAAGTAATTTTTCATTTTTTTCGGCTTTGGCCTTGATAACTTTTCCATTTTTAAACTCCAAATATATATTTTTGATAATATTGCCATAACGATACAAAGGATAATCAAAATAAATTTTTCCCTTGGTTCCTCGCCAGTCAGGTGAAGTAAAGATCTCAAATGAAGGAATGTTGGCGCCACTGCCTCCTTTCCAAACTCTTTTTTCACCTAAGGTAATATATAAATCAGTATCCTTTGAGACAATATGAAATTTTTCTACCGGCAAAGCATTCATTTTTTTAATTAAATCATTGATTTTTGTAAAAACATCGCGCCAAAAAGAAATAGGATCATTTTTATCCAAAAAACAAGCTTTAATGATCTGCCCCCAAAACTCCTCAATCGAAAGCCCGGCTTCTTTAGCTAAACCACGCGTACCATATAAACAAAGCGACCAAGTTAACTTTCCCTTATCTTCTTTTTCAAAAAGCCATTTTTTTAAAATTTGACGAGAAGAGTTGGCTAAAACAATTTTTTGAGGATCAATATTTTTTAATAAAAATGGATCAGTTGGAGCGATTAAATAAAGACGGTGATCAATTGTGTCAACTAAAGATTTTAGATATTTTTTTGGAGTAAATTTTAGCTGATCATCGTTTGCTTTTTCAAAAAATACTTTCTCAAAATCTTCATCAGCGCTTTTGACAATTGGATGACCGCCTTTTTCCAAAATTCTTCTATAAATCGCCAAAGCCAAAGGCTTGGCCTCAAAATCATAAACTAAATAAACCACCTCACCCGTCTTTATTCCCTTCCCCTTTCCCAAAGCAAAATCAATCATCACTTTAGCATAGTTTTCTAAGATTTTTTGAGAAGGAGTAAACATAGAATTAATTATAACATAAAAATAAGAATTCAGATAAATCGAAAAAAGTTAAACATTAAATATTCAAAGTTAAACGTTTATAAAAAAAGAGATAAGTAGAGATAAGTAGAGATTAATTGAGATTAAAAAGTCAAAAAAAACCTAATTTAATTTAAATTATCAAAACAACCTAAAATAATGTTTTGTTTTCCAAAAAATGAGCCGATCGGACCAAAAAAAAGAGGACGGATTTTAGTTTTAGGTTGTATTAAAGATTTAAATTAAAAAAGAAAATTTTAAAAATTTTAATAAAAATAAAAAAGCAGGAAAAATTTAAAAAATTGTTTTTTATTTATAGATTGTTATATAGGCCTAAAATAATAAATAATCCTTAATACTTACTACTTTCTAATTAATACTTTTCCAATTTCACTCCTCCACCTTTCTGCTTCTTTTCTTGGATTTTTAGAAAAAATAACTGCCCGGGAGATATTGATAATTAACCCTTGTTTTTTAGAATTTAATCCAGCTTTTAATGTTTCTTGCAAATCCCCTCCTTGGGCGCCAACTCCAGGGACTAAAATCCAAAAATCATCCCCAACCATCTTTCGTACTTCTTTAAGCTCCGAAGGATACGTTGCCCCAACCACCAAAAGACAGTTTTTATTTTTATTCCATTTTTTCACCACTTGATATGCTACATATTGATATAACTTTATCCCTCCCTTAATACTTGCTACTTGATACTTGCTGCTTAACACTAAATCCTGAAACTCATCAGCACCAGAATTGGAAGTTTTGCATAAAACAATAATCCCCTTATCTTTTTTGGCTAAAAAAGGCGCCAAAGATTCTTCACCCAAGTAGGGATTAACGGTTACTGCATCGGCATTTAAATATTCAAAAATAAGCCTCACATAGCCTAAATTGGTATTGCCAATATCAGCTCTTTTGGCATCGATAATTATTGGAATTTCTGGATATTTTTTTCGCAAATAATCACAGGTCTTTTTCAAGGAAAAAATCCCTTTATATCCTATAGCCTCATAAAAGGCGATGTTTAATTTATATGAACAAACAAGATCGTGTGTCACATCAATTATTGTTTTATTGAATTCAAATTGATCGGTAAATTTTGGAGAAATTTTCTCAAAATCCGAATCTAAGCCCACACATAAAAGTGATTGATTTTTTTTAACGATAGTTTCTAATTTTTTAATAAAAATATTTTTTAATTTTTCTTTGTCATTTTTCATTTTTATTTTTTAATTTTTATTTTAGTGTTATCAATAAAATTAATCACCTCCTCATACTTTTCTTTATCTATTTTCTTTTTATAAACCAACAAATCAAGCCATTCTTTTAAAGTGAAAACTGGGTAAAGTCGAAAACCTCTTTCTTCCAAAAACTCTCTTCCTCCTTGCTCCCTATCAAACAAAACAACAATGTCTTTGATAATAAGCCCAGCGTCAGTAAGGGGTTTTATCGCCTCAATCTTTGAGGCGCCGGTGGTTATCATATCATCAACTAAAACTACTCTTTCCCCCAATTTATACTCTCCCTCAAACGATTTTTTTGTACCATAGTCTTTGACTTCTTTTCGAGTATAAAGCCAAGGCTTGTTGTTATAAAAACTAATGGCTGAAACAATGGGAATAGCGGTATAAGGAATAGCGGCCATCCGATCAAATTTTAATTTTTCCAAAACAGTAATGTAGGCTTTGGCCACTTGTTTTAAAACTTTTGGGTATGAGACTAAAACCCGAAGATCAATATAAACAGGTGAGATCATCCCCGACTTTAATTTAAAAGAACCAAATTTAATCGCAGAGATCTTAAAAAGAGAAAGCATGAGTTTTTCTTTGTTTTTCATAGGTTATAAAAATTTGACCTTCCCCATTTTTTCTTTTAAACTTTTAACTTTTTTTTGCTTTAAAAATTCTTTTAACTCTTTTTTTAAACGAGAAAACATCTCTGGCCCCTCACTCCAAAGTCTTGTTCCAACCGCAAAAGCACAGGCTCCCGCCAAAGTATAACGATAAATATCAGAGGCTTCTTCTATCCCCCCAACGGCCACAATTGGTAGTCTTCCTTTTGAATATTGATAAAACAAAACTACTTGGGCTAAGGAAATTGGTTGAATAACTTTTCCCCCCAAACCACCAATTCCCAAATTTGGTTTAATCACCATTTCTTCTTTGTCAACATCAATGAAACATCCTAAAGGATAAGAATTTACTAAAGTAACAAAATCAATTTTTAATTTCAAAAATTCTTCGGCGACTTTTTTGATTGTCTCTCTTTCAAAATATGGTGGCAGTTTTACCCCGACTTTCTTTTTTGTTTTTTTCATAATTTTTTTCAAAATGGAAAAAGAAGTTTTTAAATCATAAGCAAAAAGGCCTTTTCCCTCAAGATTAGGACAAGAAAGGTTAACCTCTACCATATCAAAAGAGGCATTATTGACCTTATCAAACAAAACTAAAAACTCTTTTTGCGAAAAACCAGCAATCGAGGCAATCAGAGGTTTTTTATATTTTTTAAGATCTTTTAAAATACTACAATAATAATCAACACCCAAATTTGGCAGTCCCATACTGTTTATGGAAAAATTATCTTTCAAAAAAAATCGCGGCTCTGGATTGCCTTGTCTTTTTTCTAAAGTCATCGTCTTAAAAACAATCGCTGACGCCTCACTTTTTCCCAAATCTTCAAGTTCCTTTTTTGTCGTACACCAAACACCAGAGGCATTAAAAATAGGTAAATCAAATTCTAATCTTCCTATTTTAGTTTTTAATAAAACATCCATAGCCTTTATTAACTAATATTTCTCCATTATCATAGACTTTTTTCCCCCGCAAAAAAACTTTTTTTACTTTTCCTCTAACTTGCCACCCGTTATAAGGTGACCAACCACATTTAGTTTTTAAATTTTTATTATCAATAAAAAACTCTTCATTTTCATCAACTTCAATATAAGTATCCTTATCTGTTTTTATTTTAAATATTTTTTTTGGATTCTCAAAACAAAGTTCAATCAATTTATCAAAAGTTAATTTTTTCTTAAAAATAGCCGTAATTAATAGAGGTAAAGTTGTCTCTAAATTTGGTACGCCAAAAGGCGGCTTATCAGATTTTTTTTCCTCAATTGTATGAGGCGCATGGTCTGATTCAATCACATCGACAAAATCAAGTTTTCCCAAATATAATCACAAAAACCTGAAGTAATTGGTGGTTTCATCATTGCCAAAGGACCTAATCGCAACTAATCTTTTTTTTTTAAAAATAAATGATGAGGGGTGACACCGCAAGTAACTTTTAAATTTTGTTTTTTTGCGGCAATTATTTTTTCCATATCTTTAATCGCTGAAACATGACAAATATGGATTTTTTTATTTTTTCGTTTTGCCAACTCAAGCACTTTTTCTATAACATCAGATTCTGCATGAAACAAAATCGGCTTTTCACTTTTCCAAGCATCAAAAATCTTCTCTAATTTTTTAATATCAATTAAATAATTACCGGTTGTTTTATTTAGATAAAGCTTTAAACCAAAAACATACGGCTCCATTTTCATCAACTCATCAAGATTATCTCCTAAACTACCAGTATAAAAACCAATATCACAAACTATCTTTTTTTTTGCTAAATTTATTTTTTCTTTTAAAGTTTTTAAAGTGATAATCGGTTTTTTGTTATTTGGCATATCAATTACTGTTGTGTAACCACCGGAAAGAGCAGCCATAGTACCGGTAAAAAAATCTTCTTTGTGGGTTTCTCCGGGATCACGAAGATGAACATGAATGTCAATCAATCCGGGTAGTTTTATCATAAGTACTCATCCCAACTTTTAATTTTTAGATCTTCAATTTTATATTTATCAAGAGCTTTCACAAATAATCTTGCTGAATTAAAATCAGTAAAAAGAGAAATATTATTGTCAATTGCTGCCCTTCTAATAAGATAACCATCAGTTTTATATTCAGAGGCCACCTGATTACCATCACCTTTTTCACTAATATTGATAACTAAAGAAACTTTTTTTTGAGAAATAATATCAACAACATTGGGTGATTTCTTATCGTGAACTTTATAGACAAAAACTGTTTTTACTCCTTTTGATTTTAAAAATTTATGAGTTTTTTCTGTTGAATAAATTTTAAAACCAAGATTTTTTAATCTCCAGACTGACTCAGCAAATCTCATCTTATTTTCCTCTCCTCCTAAAGTGACTAAAACTGATTTTTTGTTTAGTGATAGGCCGGTTGAAATCAAAGATTTTAAATATGCCTCCTCAGCTGTCTTACCAAAACAGGCAACTTCTCCAGTGGAAGTCATCTCAATTCTTAAAATCGGATCAGCGCCTTCAAGACGGGCAAAAGAAAACTGCGGTGCTTTGACTGCCACATAGTCCGGATATTCTATTTTATAGTTTTTTGCTTTTCCAAAAAACGCATCAACAACAACTTCAGCAAAGTTAACTCCTGTTACTTTGGAAATAAAAGGAAATGTCCGAGAAGTCCGAAGATTAAGCTCAATTACATAGACTTTATTATCCTTAACCATATATTGAATATTAAAAGGACCATTGATTTTCAAAGCTTTAGCCAATTTTTTCGCAATCTCAACCATTTTTACTCCAGAAAAATAACTGACTTTTTCTGCCGGATAGACAATTGTTGCATCACCGGAGTGAACACCAGCATGTTCGATATGATTAGCCATCGCATAAACCTTTAATTTTCCATTTTGAGCAACACCATCAAGCTCTATCTCAAGGGCATTAGTAATGAATTTAGAAATCGTCACCGGATTTTTCTTGTTGACTTCAACTGCTCTGGCAATAAACGACTTTAATTCTTTTTCATTATAACAAAGATTCATTGCTTGTCCGGAAAGAACATATGATGGTCGAATTAAAACCGGATAGCCAACTTCTTTGGCAAACTTTATCGCTGCTTTAATATCAGTAAAATTTTTCCACTTCGGTTGCAAAATTCCTAGTTTATCCAAAAGATCGGAAAATTTATTTCTATCTTCAGCACAATCAATATCCTTGGGCTGGGTCCCCATAATTTTAGCTCCGTAATCATTTAGTTTAACACTTAAATTATTAGGTATTTGACCACCAACTGAAAGGATAATTGAAAACGGATTTTCAAACTCATAAATATCCATTACCCTTTCAAAAGTTAGTTCTTCAAAATATAACCTATCACTGACATCATAATCTGTTGAGACAGTTTCCGGATTGCAGTTAATAATTATTGATTTTTTTCCATATTTTTTTAAATTTTTAACAACATTGACACAGCTCCAGTCAAATTCAACCGATGATCCGATTCGATAAGGGCCACTTCCTAAAACAATTACTCCTTTATCTTTTATCGGCTTAACATCATGATGATCTCCCCAATAAGTAGTGTACAAGTAGTTGGTTTTGGCAGGAAACTCTCCAGCCAAAGTATCAATAGAAAATATCGAGGGTAAAATATTTAATTTTTTTCTTATCTTTCTAATCTCTAATTCCGTTTTACCTAAAGCTTCTCCTATCTTTCGATCAGAAAAACCAAGTTTTTTAAGATAAGGCAAATTTTCTAAAGAGATATTTTTCCAAGCATCAGCAATGTTTTTTAATCGGTACAAAAACCAACGGTCAATGCCAGTTTCCTCATAAATTTTATCAACAGAAAATCCTTTTGAAAGACCGATAGTTATTGCAAAAAGTCTTTTTGGAGTAGGAATTTTAATATGAGTCCAAATATCTTTTTCATCCTTAAATCTGTTTTCAATGACGCCATCAGCGCCAATATCAAGCATTCTGGCGGCTTTTTGAATCGCTTCCTCAAAAGTCCTACCAATTGCCATCACCTCACCCACTGATTTCATTGAACTGCCAATTTTTTCTTCGGCACCACTAAACTTCTCAATATCCCACCTTGGGATTTTAACAACAATATAGTCTAAAGCCGGTTCGAATGCTGCCTGTGTCACCTTAGTGACAGTATTAATAATCGATGTCAAAGGCTTACCTAAAATCAGTTTAGCAGCCACATATGCCAAAGGATATCCGGTTGCTTTTGAGGCTAATGCTGAAGACCGAGAAAGACGAGCATTAACTTCAATGACATAATAGTCAATCTGTTTATCATTTTTTGGATTAGGGTTTAAAGCAAACTGCACATTACACTCACCAACAATCCCCAGACTTCTAACAATCTCAATTGATTTCTGGCGAAGAAAATGATATTCAAAATTTGTTAAAGTTTGACTTGGGGCAACAACAATAGAGTCACCTGTATGAATTCCCAAAGGATCAAAATTCTCCATATTACAAACTGTGACGCAATTATCATAACTGTCACGAACTACTTCGTATTCGATCTCTTTAAAATGATGAAGATATTGCTCAACTAAAATCTGAGGTGAAAAAGATAAGGCTTCTTTAGCTTTTTTTATAAACTCTTTTTTGTTTTTTACCACTCCTGATCCTTGTCCACCAAGAGCAAAACCTGATCTTATCATCACCGGATAGCCGATGTCAGCAGCAACTTTTAGCCCATCAGCAACATTTGAAACTGCAATTGATCTTGGTGTTACTACATTTATTTTTTTTAAATGTTTAGCAAATCTTTCTCTATCTTCGGTCTTGATTATTGCCTCAATTGGTGTTCCCAAAACTTGAACATGATATTTTTTAAAAACTCTTTTTTTATAAAGATAAATTCCACAATTTAGGGCTGTCTGACCACCAAAAGAAAGGACAATTCCCTCAGGTTTTTCTTTTTTAATTACTTGTTCAACAAAATAAGGTTCCACTGGTAAAAAATATACTTTATCAGACATTTCTTTTGAAGTTTGGATGGTGGCAATATTAGGATTGATTAAAATCGTTTTAATTCCTTCTTCTTTAAAAGCTTTTATTGCTTGAGAACCGGAATAATCAAACTCACCGGCTTGACCAATTTTCAAAGCGCCAGATCCAAGTATCAAAACCTTCTTCACGTGAGGCACTGGGATTTGATTCAATGACTTGAAGACCCTGACGTTGCGTCGGGATGAAGTCGAAGAAAAAAAATGATAACAAGTATTAATCATAAATAGCTTAAAAATTTATCAAAAATCCATTCTGTATCAGTAGGACCTGGACAGGCTTCTGGATGAAACTGAACTGACATAAAAGGATATTTTTTATGAATGATTCCCTCATTTGTTTGATCATTAGCATTGATAAACCAAGGAATAAAATCATCAGGAATTTTTCCAATAGCAAAACCGTGATTCTGGGTAGTGATATAGCATCGGCCGGTTTCAACTTCAAAACATGGTTGATTTTGACCCCGGTGGCCAAACTTCATCTTGTAAGTATCACCTCCGGCAGCCAAGGCTAAAATCTGATTACCCAAACAGATTCCCAAAAGTGGCATTCTTTTTTCCAAAACTTTTTTTACTGTTTTAATTGTTGCCTGACACATCTTTGGATCACCAGGACCATTTGAGATAACTACTCCGTCAAACTTTTCTTTTAAATTAAAAATATCAAAATCCCAAGGTACCGTAATCAATCGGACATTTCTTTTTAATAAACTTCTTTTAATATTTTCTTTCACTCCGCAATCAATCAAAACCACTGTTTTCAATCCCTCTCCAGTTTTTTCCACTTTTTTGGCAGAGACGCGATCAACTAGATTATCTTTATTGGGATCATAAAAGTTTATCTCATCTTTAAAAACAATTTTTGCTAGCTGAACGCCTTTATCTCTTAATATTTGAGTAAGTAATCTGGTGTCTTTTATTTCAAGCGCTGGAATTTTTTCTTCTTTTAACCACTGCGAAAGCGTTTTTTTACTTTGAAAGTGTGATGGAGTATCGATATATTGATTGACAATCAAACCGGCAACATGAATTCGCGATGACTCCCAAAATCTTTTATCTGGGACACCATAATTGCCGATGATTGGATAAGTTAAAACCAATATCTGACCTTCATATGAAGGATCAGTTAAAAAATCCGGATAACCAACCATTCCCGTTGAAAATACTAACTCTCCTGATTTTGCTTCCTCGTATCCGAAGCTTTGTCCCTCAATCTCCAAACCATCTTGTAAAATCAATTTAGCTTTCATTCTTTTAAAATCAATTTAAAAAGTGCCATTCTCAAATACATTCCATTTTTTGCTTGTCTAGTCAAATAAACTGCTCTTGGATCGCGATCAACCTCCACATCAATCTCACCCACTCTTGGCAACGGATGCATCAATAAAGTATTTTTTCCTGCTTTCTCTTCAATTAATTTTTTGGTTAAAATAAAACTTAACTTCAATTTTTCATAAACTTTTTTATCTTCAAATCTTTCTTTTTGAACTCTGGTCCAGTACCAAAAATGACAGTTTGAAGGAATTTCTGAAGTTTTTGATATTTCAATTAGTTTTATCCCTCTTTTTGAATACAACTGATACTCTTCTCTTGATAGTTTTAGTGAAGAAGGAGACAAAAGATAAATTTTATTTCCCGGAAATATTGAAAGCCCCCCAATTAAAGAATGGATAGTTCTTCCGTTTAACATATCACCGACCATCAAACCAGTTAAACCACTTACTTTTCCAAACTTTTCCCAAATAGTAAACATGTCAAGCAAAGCTTGAGTCGGATGCTCACCTATCCCGTCACCGGCGTTGATGACAGGAATTTCAACCACATCGGCAACTTTTTTCAAAGTTCCTTTTATTGGATGACGCATGACAATGATGTCGCAGTACTGCTCAAACATCTTTACCATATCCTCTATACTTTCTCCTTTAACTGCTGAAGATGTAACTAATGGATTTTGATATTCAACTGTTTGTCCACCTAATCTTTTGAAAGCAACTGTATTTGAAGAAAATGTCCTGGTTGAAGGCTCAAAAAATACCATTCCGGCTATTTTTCCTTTTAAAACCGAAAGTAATTTTTTTGGGCTAGATTTTTTTAATCTTGCTGTTTCTCTAAACAGTTTCAAAATTGATTTCTGGTCAAATTGATCTAAAGAGATGATATCTTTATTTTTAAAATTATTATTTATTAAATCCATAAAAAAAATCCCGCCGATTTAGGCGGGGTTAAATCTATAATTTTTTTTCCAAAAAAAATCTCAGAAGTTTTCATATGCTTCTGAGAAAAATATTCTCATATAAAAAAAATCTTTTGTCAAGGGCAATTTAAATTTTGGCTTTAAATCAATGTGTTTATAATTGTTTCTTATTTTTCTGATATTATCGTTTTTAATTTACATTTTTATAACAATCCAATCTAAAAATCTGTCCTCTTTTTTTTGGTCCGATCGGCTCATTTTTTGGGGAACAAGATATTATTTTAGGTTGTTTTAATAATTTAAATTAAATTATGTTTTTTTTAACTTTTTAATCTCAATCAATCTCTATTTATCTCTATTAATCTCTTTTAAATGTTTAATGTTGAATATTGAACGCTGAATGTTTAATGTACCACTTTATATGTTACACTTTATACTTCTTTTTCCGATTTATCTGATTTATAAGAATTATTCCGATTAAGCTGATGTTAGCTGAATTCTTTCCGATTTATCCGACTCTTATTCGCATATTTGTAGATTCGCATTTCATTTGTCGATTGGCATCACATATTCGCATCATTCGTATCTTTAATAGCTGTTAGAAGTGAAAAGTTTTTTGTATAATATTTAAATAATTTTGATTTTTGATATTTGATATTTGATATTTGATTTATTTTTTGGGCGAGTGGCGGAATTGCTAAACTGGCAGTTTCCGATTTCGCTGATAAGCGAAGAGGATTACTGCCAGTTAGTCCTCCGAATCGGAGGAGCAGACGCATTATTGACGGGTTATTATTCAAAACATAAAATAAAAGAAATATTTAAAGTCTTGGGCGAGTGGCGGAATTGGCAGACGCGTAGGTCTCAAAAACCTATGAGGGCAACCTCATGAGAGTTCGACTCTCTCCTCGCCCACAAACTCCTACATCACCTCAACATCATGAGGATACGATTCAACTAAAGATGCCTGAGTAATCTGGATAAACTCGGTTTTCTCCCAAAGCTCTTTAATATTTTTTGCCCCACAATAAGAAAAACCAGAGCGAACCCCGCCTAAAAGCTGATGAACCAAATCAGAAACATTTCCCCGATAAGGAACTACCGCCTCCACCCCCTCAGCCGCATATCTTTTTAAATCACGCTTAACTGACTCATCTTTTTTCTGTCTTTCAACATTGGCCATCAAAGACGCCATCCCCCGAGTTAATTTATATTTTTTATTATTTCGAAAAAAAGTCAGGGCCGGACTTTCCTCACATCCGGCAAATAAAGTCCCAATCATTACAGTTGAAGCACCAGCCGCCAAAGCTTTAACAATATCACCAGATTGTCTTATTCCACCGTCGGCAATAATTGGAATGTTGTATTTGTTTGCCACCTCAACACATTCAGCAATTGCTGTCAATTGGGGCACACCAGCACCAGTGATAATCCTTGTCGTACATAAAGCTCCCGGACCAATGCCCACCTTGACAGCCGAAGCTCCATTTTTGATAAGCGCCTCGGTTGCCTCAGCTGTGGCAACATTTCCAGCAATAAACTCTGTTTTTGGAAATTTTTTTGTTAACTCATTTAAAACTTTAAGCAAAAAAGTACTATATCCGTGAGCAATATCAATTACAATAACATCAACACCAGCTTTGATTAAAGCTTTAGTACGCTCTAAATAATCACCGCGGATACCAATCGCCGCTCCCACTAAAAGTTTTTCCTTTTTTACTTTTTTTACCTCTTCAACTTGTGCCTCAATGGTCAAGAACCGATGGATTATACCAATTCCTCCTAACTTAGCCAACTCAATCGCCATTCGACTTTCTGTTACCGTATCCATATTAGCAGAAATCAAAGGAATTTCCAGTTTTATTTTTTTAGTTAAAAAAGTTGTTAAATCAACCTGACTTCGCGACTCAACTGTCGTTAACTTTGGTACTAACAAAACATCATCAAAGGTCAACCCGATATTTTTTCTTAAATTTAACATAGGATAAAAATTTAACTTTTAATTATGTTACCAAAGCGCTCAGGACTAACAGAAATGATCTTAATTTTTACCTTTAAAAAATCTTCAATAAAGCCGATGTATTTTTGACAATTTTTTGGTAGATCCTCAAATTTTTTCACTTTTGAGATATCCTCTTGCCAACCATCAAACTCTTTATAAACTGGTTTTAATTTAGAAAGCTCTAAATAGCCACAACGACTATAATCAATCCTTTTTCCATTGATCTGATAACCAAGACAAACTTTTAATTTTTTTAATCCCGACAAAACATCAATTTTTGTTAAAGCAATTTTATTGATACCGCAGACCTCAACACTAAATTTCACTGCCTCCAAATCAAGCCAACCAATCCGCCTTGGCCTACCAGTAGTTGTCCCATATTCCCCACCTTTTTCTCTTATTAAATCAGCAGTTTTATCAAAAATCTCTGTTGGCAAAGGTCCACCACCCACTCTTGAAGTATAGGCTTTAACAACGCCCCAAACGTTATCGATTTTTGAGGCTAAAATCCCCGCCCCAGTATTAACAGCGCCAGTGACCACATTGCTTCCAGTTGAAAATGGGTACGGTGAAAAATCATTATCAAGCATCACTCCATGAGCTCCTTCCAAAAGAATATTTTTTTTCTCTTTTACCGCTTGATTTAAAACTTTAAAAGTATCAGTTACATAAGGAAGAAGTTTTTCTCGATACTGTTTAAAAGTCTCCAAGCTTTTTTTGATATTAATTGGTGCGACTTTAAAAAGTTTTAAGATTTTATTTTTTATCTTTGCCTGAAAAACAAATTTTTCCTCAAACACCTTCCAATTGACAAGCTCATAAAAACGAATCCCATTGTAGGAGACTTTATCAGCATAAGTTGGGCCAATCCCCCGCTTGGTTGTCCCCAGTTTATTTTTTCCACGGGCATTTTCATAAGCTTCATCTAGAGCTTTGTGATAAGGCATAATCAGATGGCAACGATAGGAAATCAAAAGTTTATTTTTTAAAGAAAAACCTTGACTTTCCAAAAAATTTATCTCATCAAGCAAAACTTTTGGATCAACAATCACCCCATTGGCAATCACTCCAACAGTTTTTGGCCGAAGAATCCCTGATGGAATAAGATGAAACGGAAATTTTTTCTCACCAATAACAACCGTATGACCGGCATTATTGCCGCCATGAAAACGGACAGTAAAATCTGCCTCCTCTCCCAAAAGATCAACAATTTTTCCCTTACCCTCATCACCCCATTGAGTACCAACAACAAGATTGATCATAATTAAAGATATTTTTCTGGGGCTAAATTTTTTAATTTTTTATTATCAATAAGCCCCAAAACTTTTAATATTTCTAAATAATCCTTTTTTTGTAATTTTTTTCCGCGAACTAATTTCTTTACTTTCTCATAACCTTCACTGTCTTTTTTAAGCCTCAAAACAATCTGAATCGCCTCAGTTAAAACTTCATAACTTTCCTCCATTTCTTTTTTTAAAAAATCAACATTAGGATAAATTTTGTCAAGACCAGAAAAAAAACTTTGCCAACCCAAAATCGTCAAAGCCAATGCCTCACCAAAAAAACGGCGAATAATTGAATCTGATAAATCTCTTTGTAACCTTGAATGGGTTAACTTTTGTATAAAAAAATTAAACATTGCGTTTGCCAGTCCAAGCGCTCCCTCTGTTTGCTCAAAATTAATCGGGTTTACTTTTTGTGGCATGGTTGATGAACCAACTTCTTTTTCTTTTTTTCTTTGAACCAGAATTTCAAGCATAATGTACTGCCAAATGTTTATTGAAAAATCAATTAAAATCCCGTTAATTAAATAAATCATCTGAAAAAACTCCAAATAATTATCATAAAAAAGAATTTGGGTGGTATAAAGATTTGGTTTAAGATTTAATTGAGTAATAAATTCGGCACTTAGTTTCTTCCAGTTTTCTTTTGGAAAAGCTAATTTTAAACCATTAAAATTACCAACCGCCCCGTTTAACTTTCCCTCAAATTGAAAATCCTTTATTTTTTTAATCTGTTTTTCTAGTCGATAGTAATAATTTAAAAACTCTTTTCCAAGTGTTGTTGGAACGGCTTTTTGACCATGAGTCCGACCGATAAAAACAATGTCTTTAAACTCATCAGCCATTGCTTTTATTTTCTCGATTAATTTTTTTAAATTTTCAATCAGTTTTTTTTCTTGAAAATTCTTCAACATCAAACTGTAAGATAGATTGTTAATATCCTCTGAAGTTAAACCAAAATGAATAAAAGCAACCAGATCAGAAGCACTATTTTTTTCTAATTTTTCTTTTAGATAATATTCAACCGCCTTAACATCATGATTAATTTTTTCTTCTATCTTTTTAATTTTCAAAAATTCTTTTTCATTAAAGTTCTTTAAAATTTCCTCAAAAAATACTCTTTCCTTTTCCTCTATTTTTCTTATTAATTTTTTCTCTGATAAAAAAAACAAATATTTTATCTCTATCAAAAGCCGATAATAAAATAAAGTTTTTTCTGAAAAATATGAGGCTAGATCTTGAAGTTTTAAAAAGTATCGGCCGTCAAGCGGTGATAAAGCATCGGAAAATTTTAGTGAAGTAATATTTTTCTTCACTATCATAGTGTACAATTAAAATAACTCTTATGTCAATAACATTTTTTCTTATAATTTTTTTAATTTTAGGAATCATTTTTCTTTTTTCCTCTCCCCAACTTTCGCCCATCCCCTACTTTCCATCAAATAAAAAAGATCTTCCTCTTATTATCAAAGCTTTAAATTTAAAAAACAATCAGGTGGTTTTTGATTTAGGCGCAGGGGACGGGATTGTCATTTTTGAGGCGGCAAAATTGGCTTTTGAAAAAAAATTAAATACCAAATTTTTTGCTATTGAAATCAACCCAATTTTAATTTTGATAATGTGGCTCCGCTGGTTTTTTCACCCCAATAAAAAAAATATAAAAATTGTTTGTGATGATATTTTCAAAATTGATTTTAAACGTTACAAGTTACAAGTTACAAGTTACATGTTTTATCTCTATATTTCCCCTTGGTATTTAGAAAAAATAATTAAAAACTTAAAATTAAAAATTAAAAATTTTACTCTTGTCTCTTATTTTTATCCTGTACCTAAAATGAAAGCCAAAAAAATTTTTGAAGGAAAAAATAAAGTTTTTGTTTATTCTATTAATTATTCTTAAAAATTTTTTAATTAATTATCTTATTATTAAAATCCATTTTTGGACCAAAATATTTTTCAAGGCATTTTTTAAATTCTTCGGTAAAAGTAAAACCACATCGACCATCAGGTTGTCTTTCGCATTTGGCAAATTGATAACACTCATATCTTGGATGATAAAGACAGGTGGAATAAATTGGTTCTTTTCCTTTCTCTTGACAGACCTCACCACTACAACCGCTTCTTATACAGTCACTATTTTCTGGGGAGATTTCTTTTAAAGGTTCTGGTTGAACAAAATTTTCTTCTTTTTTTGATTTTAAGTTCAAAATAAAAGAAGCAAAAAAAATCGAAATTAAAACTATTACACTTAAAAAAATAATTTTATTTTTATTCATTTTTTAATCCAAATAACTCAAATAAATTAACCCCTTTAAAATCTTCAGGTTTTATAGTAATTTGCTCATTTTTTACATCTATCATTGATGGCTTTTCTTTTTCAAAAGCGTTAAAAATCATGTCTGCTTTTTCATCACCAACTAAGTCCGGTAGTCTTAAATTGACAAAATTAAAAAAACGATATGGATTAAAGACAAATGTTTCACCCTCTTTATATTTTTCAAATACGTTTTCCTCAACTAAACCAAAAATACTCTTTTTTCTACTTTGAGTATTAAACAAATTCCCCCCAATTTGATCAACCACTTGTACAAAAATATAAAAAGGCTTATTTTTATCTTCTTGGGATGGTTTTTGTGGTTTAAAAACCGTCTGATTAATTAAATATTTTATTAAAGGTAAATATCGTCTCTTTTTCTCCTCATCTAAACCGCTTTTTTCAATAATTTCCCTCGCAATTTGAATACTTCTTTCCTCCGCTCCTTTTGCTGTATAAACATCTAAATAATCTGGTTGTAAAACTCCTTTTTCATCAAATTTTACACCACAAGCGATATTTCCTAAATCATGCATAGAAAAAGCAAGACAAACAGCTTCTAAAAATTCACTTTCGGTTATTTGGGCATTGGGATTTGCCTGATTCCACTCTTGAAGGTCTCCTCTTAAATCTAAAGGGTCAATTTCTCCATTAAAAGCTTTTTCTATCAATTGAGTTGCTGCCTTAATTGTTGCTTGAATATGATTTTCATTGTGATAAGAAGCAGAGTGTCCTTCTTTTTTCCATCTTCTATCAAATTCTTCATGAAATTTAAGACTTAACTGAATTATTTTTTCTGCTTCGAAACTTATTTCTCCTCTATAACCTTGCTTTTCTGGAAAATCTCCATAAGTTAATTTTAATTCTTGGTTCGTATCCATAAAAAAAATATTAAACTAATTTTAAAATTTCATCTGGTTTTTTTACTAAGTAATCAACTTTTATTTTTGTCAACCCTCTTTCCCCAGCCAGCCCCCAAGAGACACCAATCATTTTAATTTTGGCTTTCTGACAAGCCAAAGCATCACGGATTTCATCGGCAACATAATAAACTTCATCAGTTTTTAATCCTTCTTTTTTTAAAATATTTATCAAATCCTTATCTTTTCCCAAAAGATTTCTACCCACATAAACATTTTCAAAATACTGATTAATTTTTTCTTTTTCCAAAAACTTGATTATATTTTTTTTTAAATTTGAAGAGTAAATATAAATTTTTATTCCTTTCTTTTTTAACTCTTTTAAAAGTTTTTTTATTCCTGGAAAAATCTTTATCTTATCAATCTCTTTAAAAAGAGCTTTTTGTGATTGTTTTATTTCCCATAAAATAAAAGGCACTTTAAACCAAGAGATTTTAAACTCCTTCATCAATTTTTGAGGAGAAAGTTGAGAAATTTTTTCAATTAATTCATCTTTTTCTTTTTTAATCCGATACTTTTTTGAAAGCTGAACAATTTTTTCAAAAGTAAAAGGCAAAGTATCGGCAATTGTCCCATCAAAGTCAAAAATTACTGCTTTTATTTTTTTTACCATAAATAAAGATTATATCAATAATATTTAAAAATAAATTATAATAATAATATGTCCGAACCATTAGGAGAACAAGACACACTCAATCAATCACCTCAAGAAAATTTAAACTTTGATAATATCGAAATTTTACATCAAGCAAACGAACGAATTTTAACATACAATAATTTTTTTAACCCTAAAAATCCCGCCGTTAATCCCACTTTAAGATTTAATCAAATAAAAGATTACTTTCAAAAAACCTTAGAAGAACAAAAACCACCATCCCCCTTAACTTTTCAACCACAAAACTTAGAAGATCTTAATCCTTATGAGCTTGTTTCTTATCTTAAAAATTCAGGTTTAGGTAAAGAAGAAATTGATAAAGTTTTAGATGGTTGGATTGCCGCAAGAGCTTTAGATGTATATAAAATTCGAATGCAAGGATTAAGCTTTTCTGAAAAAAAATTTTCTCCTCTTACCCAAGACCATCAAACCCAAGCTATTTTTGATGAGATAGAAGAATTTAAAATCAATCAAGAAAATAATTCTGCCGATCCTCTTCAAGCCCTTACTGACTGGGATTTTTACTATCGTTTAGGAAAACAAGTTACTCAAACAAAAAAACAAGAAGATCTTGAAACTATTTATAATCTTGCCCAATTTATAAAAAATGAAAAAGCCAGACAAAAATTACAATCAATTATCCAAGAAAAACTCTCACCTCAATCACCCCCATCAAAAGAAACCCCAACAAAAAAATCAATACAGGAAAGAAAAGAAGAATATAAAGAAACTTTAAAGCAAGTTTTAGAATATTTAAGATATGTTTATCCATCAAAAAGTTGGTTAAAAAGAATTCCTGAAGGAGTAATAAGAATATTAAACTCTGCTCGCGAATCAGATCTAACTCCATTTGTCCAAGATCATATTTTAGCCGAATTATTTTGGATGATAAGACTTAATCGTTATATTCCAGAAAGTTTAATCAAAGACTATCCCGACCTTATAAGACAAGCAATTCAAAACTTTGAGAAAAAATATCTTGATCGCTCTTTACATACTGAAGTCGCTGGTTTTTGGCTGGAAAAAGATTTAATAATGCCACAATTAACCATTAATAGTAAAGATCCAGAATCTCTAAAAAAACAAATTATCGAAAAACTTGTTCCAACTCTGATTAGTAGTTTAGATCAAACCGAAAAAGAAAAATCTCTTTCAATAAATGTTATCATCAATGACTTTTATCTTTATAAATTAATAATTGATCCAACCAAAGATATTGAAGGTCAAATAAGAAATCAATTATCTCAAAATGATCCTCTACCGATTAAAAAAAGATATTATTTAAAACAAGATGCCTATACTTTTGGACCAATTAAAGAAAAAAGCCATTTATTTCAACAATACTTTGGCCATCAAGAAGGGAGAAAAATTGAAGGGATAACTATGAAAGAAACAAAAGAAGATGACTACTGTATCCGCATCAATACTCAACCAGAAATAAGACCAAAAAATCATCCAGAAAGTCTTTTTATGGTTGAACATCATCGGGCGCAGATTAATTTTGATATTTATGGTGATCATGTTAATTTAGCGATAAAATTTGATCATAAACATTTTGATGGTCTACCAGCAAAAAATTTTTTTAAAAAATTTGAGGAAGAGTTAAAGAAACGTTTTGGGCAAAATGAAGATTATCATGGAGAAAAAATTAATCAAAAAGAAATTGATACTACCTTTCCTCTTTTTGAAGCCCAGGCAATAAAAAAATATGATGAGATTTTAGCTTATTTTATGTTTTTAAACGAAAAATTAAAAAATTTTAATCCCTCTTTTGTTTATAGTCTGGCTTTGGCTGTCGCCAATAACATTGATTACTTTCATTTTTTGGTTGATGGACCAAACATTTTCAAAAATGCTTCAGAATACTATACCAATGTCCAACCAATTGTTGTTTCTTTACTCCCGATAAAAGATATTATTGAAAAAATAAAAATAAGAAGAAATAAAATACTACACCAATTACCTTTAGAAGAAAAAGACAAATTAACCGAAGATGAGAAAAAAAGGATAGAAGAATGGATGAAAAAAACAATGGAAGAGTATCAAAGAGGAAAAAAAGGTCTTGGAACACCGGCAGTAATTGCTGCTCCCGCTGGTACTCTTCAAGAACCCCTATCAAAAATCGCTAAAATTTTTCATAAAGGCATTCTAACTCTAATCAATGCTCAAGGGATGGTCTCAGTCCTTGTTTCTTTAAAACCTCAAGAAAAAACTGAAGGGATTATTTTTCATACTGCTAAATCAGATGTTTATCAACAACCAATTAATGTCAGTCAAGGTCGAGGTTCTATGGGAGTTGTTGGTATTAACCAAAGTCAAAGTATCGATGGTCAAACAGAAATATTTATTACCACAAGAAAAACTCCTTCCCAAGCACAGAGAGAAATAAAACAATGGATTGATCCAGTCGTTAGCAAAGAAAATGAAAGAAAGATAACCTACAAAATTTTTGATCAAATTTTGAAAAACTGGGAAAAACTCAATGCCGGAAAAATTACTTTAGATAAATATGAAAAAGATTTAGAAAAATTATTTCAACAACTACCCGAAGAATTAAAAAAACGTTTTAGCAATAAAAAAGAAGAAATTCAAAGACAGTTGAATTTTCTTTTACAAGAAAGCGCTAAAAACACTGTTGAGGCAAATATTAAAGAAGCGATAGAAATTATTAGACTTATGCTTGAATTTGCCGTATTAAAAAATGATGAAACACCTCAAGATGACCAAAAAAGTATATAATATTTAAATGCTCGAAAAACTTATTTACTTTGATATTGTTATCACCAATTTTCTAAAAAATCTTCTTCCTCATAACTTCTTTTTTGATCTGTTTTTTTCCTTTTTTTCTTTAAAAGGCAATGCGATTTTTGTTTGGATATTGGTGATAATTATCGCTTTTTTTTTGGAAGAAAAAAAACATCCAGGAATAAGTAAAAATGATAAAAAATTTATCATTGCCTTTACTCTTTCTTTTTTGCTAACTGCTTTTCTTGTTGAGTATCCATTGAAAAATTTCTTCAACCGCCAAAGACCAATTTCAACCAATCATTGTCCAACCAACTTCTCTTTTCCTTCCGGTCATGCGGCAACTGCTTTTTCGGCCGCAACCGTTTTGACATTTTTCGACAAAAAACGCCGCTTTTTTTACTCCACCATTGCCTTTCTTATTGCCTATTCTCGAATATACTTAGGCTGTCATTATTTTTTGGATGTTTTGGGAGGGGGAGTTGTAGGAATAATCATTTCCAAAATAATATTAAGTATCATCACAAATCTCAAAAAATCATCTTCCTAAAACGTTGATATCAAAAAACCAAAATTCATTTGCATTTTAAAAAGTTATGTTATATGATTATGTTATATAATATTGTCATTAAAAATCTAATTTAAAAATATGAAAGAGAGAAGATTATTAGAACAATTACCTAATTTGCTAGCAATAGGGTTGTTAATGTTAACAACCGCTTGTTCTTCACCAACCGTTGTTAATGGAGTTGAAATAGATCGCGGCTCAGCTTGCACCTCTCCACCAATCACAGAAAAAATAACTAATCAAACTACCGGGGTAATTTTTTTTGGTAAGAGATTTCAAGTAGAGAATGGTATTATCAAGGGTTTTGACACAAATTCAAAAACTGGATATCTTGTGGCAGATGCCGGAGATGTAAATGGAGATGGATATCCAGATACGATTGAAGCTTCTGTTGTTAATAATCAAATAACAGCCCGCCTTGTATGTGGAACGGAACAAAATACAGAATCAAATAAATAAGTTGATTTAAAAAATCAATTTTTTATTTACTACTTTTCTACTCCGTAGAATTTTACCCTATCTCCCCTAAACATCAAATCAATCTCCCCAACTGGTCCATTGCGGTGTTTGGCAATAAAAAGTTTGACCAGTCTTTTATTTTGATCAAGTAAATCTTCTGACTCTTCTTCTTGGTATAAAAACATCACTACATCGCTATCTTGCTCGATACTGCCACTTTCTCTCAAATCCGAAAGCTGGGGTTTTTTTGTCCCCCGCTGCTCAACCGCCCGCGACAATTGAGAGATGGCCAAAACTGGGATTTTAAGTTCTCTGGCTAAATTTTTAAGGCCTTGAGAGACAAAAGATACTTCTTGAACTCTTGACTCAAAAAATCGCCCGCCATTGGCCAGTTGCAGATAATCAACAATCAAAAACCGCAAACCTTTTTCGATTTTTAACTTTCTTGCTTTAGTGCGCATCTCAATGATTGAGGCTCCTGGTGTATCATCAATAAAAATTGGCGCCTCAGAAAGCTCACCCATCGCCTCAGTTAATCTTCGAAAATCATCATCCGAAAGCCTACCAGTCTTAAGCCTCCAAGCATCAATATCAGCTTGGGCAACCAAAAGCCTGTCAACCAACTCTTCCTTACTCATTTCCAAAGAAAAAAATCCAACCGGTATTTTATCTTTTAAAGCAACATTCAAAGCAATATTTAAAGCAAAAGTTGTTTTTCCAATTCCAGGGCGAGCCGCCAAAATCAAAAGATTGGCATCCTGCATCCCGGCTAGTTTATTATCCAAATCAGCAAAACCTGTGGGAATACCGCGAAATTTTGCACCATGTTTCATAAACTCTTCCAACCGCTCAAAACTTTCGGCCAAAACATCTTTCAAATGGATAAAGTCTTGTTTTAAATGTTCATAGGAAAGACTAAAAATTTTTCCTTCGGCTTCATCTAAAAGTTTCTTAACATCGGTCTCTTCAGAAAAAGCTTTTTCCACCATTCGTGATGAAAGTTCAATTAATTTTCTTTTCGTGTAATAATCTTTAACAATCCGACCATAGTGTTCAACATAGGCTGAGCTTGGGACGGTATCAATCAACTCTGAAAGATAAGCACCACCGCCAATTTTTTTTAAGTTGCCTTCTTTTTTCAGTTGATCTTGCAAAGTCACCAGATCAATTGGCTGTTGTTTTTCAAATAAAGTGAACATTGAAGAATAAATTATCTGATGTTCAGGCAGATAAAAATGATTGGGTTTTAAAAACTCTGCCACTAAATTAATGGCTGAGGAATCAATCAATATTGCTCCCAAAACCGATTTCTCAGCCGCCAAATCATGAGGTGGGATTTTGACTTTTTCTAAAGAAGTCATAAAAAATTACCTAATTGCTAATTTTCATTCGTGGCTCCGACCAGGAATCTATAAAATGTTATTCCTGATTTATTCAGGAATCTATAAAATTTCAACCTCTTTTTAAGGTATGATTATATAGATTCCTGCTTCCGCAGGAATGACATAAGATAAAACTTTTACACAATTTTTACACTACGTTTACACCACGTTTATACAATGTTTATACTATTTTTACACAATGTTTACACTAATTTTAACTCTCCTAATCTCCATTAATCTCTATCAATCTCTACTTATCTCTATTAATCTCGATTCATCCAATTTCCAAAACCACCACTCTCATCTCCCCCTCTTCCTCTTCTTTTTTATAAACCAGTTTTGGTAGAAGTTCTGGTTTTTCAATCCCAAATTTTTTCGCAAACTCCTCAACTGGGGTAAGATTACCAAAAACATTTTGATTTAATTTTGGATGATTGTAATGCATAGGAATTACTATCCTTGGTTCAATTTTTTTTACTAATTCATAAGCTTCAGAAGCATCAATTGTATAAAATCCACCAACCGGCAGAAAAAGTATATCAACATTCCCCAATCGATCCAAAAAACCATCATCAGGTACTAATCCCAAATCGCCACAATGAACAACACTTATTCCCTCGGCTTCAATTTTAAAGATAATATTCTCCCCTCTTTTTGCCCCCTTTTCTTTATCATGATAAGTTTTAAAACCAAAAATTCGAATCCCCATTTTCTCAAACTCACCCGGCCAGTCAAAAACTGTGGGATTTCCCAAAACTAAATCAACCCGATTATGATCTTGATGGTTATGAGAAACGGTGACAATTTCTGCTTCAACTTTGGGGAATTTTAACCCAACCATTTCTGGATCAAAAGGATCATTGACAATTCTTGCCGTTTTAGTTTTTATTAAAAAAGAGGCATGACCCAAATATTTTATTTCCATAGTGATTAAAGAATAACAAATTAACTTTTAATTTTCAATAAAAATATTTTAATCTCCCAATCTCCATTTATCTCCATTTATCTCTAATCTCTACTTATATCTGATTTATCCGAATTTTTCCTATTTTATCCGAATTATTCCGAATTATTCCGATTAAGCCGATGTTAGCTGATGTATCTAATTTTTATTCGCATTATTCGAGTCATTCGCATACTCATTCGCATCATTCGTATTATTTATCTACATATCTCCTCTTTTATCTTCTCTCTTTGCTCTTTTGGCAACTTTTCAATTTGTTTTAAAATATTAACTAAAGTTGAATCAAAAACAAAATCAGAAACCGTTTTGGCTGATTGACTGGCAATTTGGGTTGCTTTTTCTTCCATCACCGATAAAACCTGACCACCAAACTCTTGACCTTTTTGTTTTAAATCCTCAACCGTTTTTTTTCCTTCATTTAAAATACTATCAATTGAAAGATTATTTTTCTTATCTTTCTTTGTTGCTGATAAAACCTCTGGTTTTTCTTTTATTTTATTGTAAAAGTAATAATTTCCAAATAAGGAAGCGCCGATTAAAAAAAGGAGAGAGAGTATTTTCAAATAAAAAAATTTATTCGTTTCGTTTTTTTCCAAAGGCCGAAGCATAAAAGTCGTTTAATCTAACATCTAACTTCTAACACCAAACATAATAAAATTTAAAGAAAGCAATTTTA
>Ga0272447_1000521_pt1 | contig 28587 bp, 24 predicted proteins | sample YNPCB0133_FD_194589 | JGI IMG/M metagenome (GOLD analysis project Ga0272447, IMG submission 194589) | Hot spring microbial mat communities from Yellowstone National Park, WY, United States - YNP-CB-013-3 | ecosystem: Environmental > Aquatic > Thermal springs > Hot (42-90C) > Sediment | place... | reverse complement strand
AGAAGGCCAAGGCTACCTTTGCGGTTAGGTTCAACGGCAGGGCGCTGCGGATCCCCAGCAAAAGCACCAAGGCGACCAGCGAGAACAGAACGGCAGCATCCTTCAGCCAAGCAGAAACGGGCTGGGAACTCTTTGCCTGCCAGCCCTGCCACCAGCTCCAACCGGCTAGCAATAGCAATCCTGCTGCCGACAGGCCCGCCCAGGGATCCCCAGCTTGGAACAAGGGCAGGGGTTTGGGATCCCAGTCCCAGGCGTCACGAAAGCTCCAAATGTAGAGCAAGAAGCCCAACCCCAGCAAAGCCAGCCCCTCCGCCGTCGGGATCAGATCCAAGCCCTGCTCCTGCTCGCCACCCTGGCCATCTTCTCCGGTCAAGATCTGGCCTAGCCACTGCCCACGGCGTTGGTGCCAAAAGCCCAGCCCCCAGACGACAGCAAGACCAAGCAGCAGCCAGAGGGTCAAGCTTTCTGCAGACCTGTCCCAGCGCCCTGCCAGCCTTTCTAGCGCCAGGCCGAAATTTACCAATGCCAAAGCCAAGATCCAACGGGAGCGGCACCCATAGGCAAGGGGCAGCAATAGGCCAAGGGCCAGCCAGGGGTAGAGAGGATCCAGAGCCGAGCCGATCCCCCCCTCCCACCAGGTAGTCGTCCCAGCCAGGGCGAATAAGAGACAGGCCAAGATGCCGCTGGGGGTGTGGACCAAGCTGTAGGCCATGGCCAGGCTGCCCAGCCCCCAGGCTAAGAATAGGCCCTCCGGGGATCCCCCGATTTGAACCCACTGGGCCGTCAGGCCAATGGCAGCCCCCAAAGACAGCTCGCCGGCAATCAACAAGGCGCTGCCCAAGCGCGGGGAGCCCTGCTGCCTAAGCCGAAAGCCGGCCCCCTGCAGCCCCAGCGTGAGAGCCAGGGATCCCAAGGCTCTGGCCCAGCGGGGAATGGCGTCCCAGTTGGCGGCCACGAAGGAGATCGCCCCCAAGCCCACTAGCACGGCGCCAAACAGCAGCAGCAACAAGGTAAAGCGGCTGCCGGCTGTTCGCGGCAAGCTCTCTAGCTGGTAGTACTCCCGCAGGCGATCCCGTTGCTCCGGCTGGATTAGCCCCTGCTCCACCCAGGTGTCCAGTAGATTAGCCAGTTGACGGCGGAAGCGGTCGTCGGGGCGGGGAGAAGTCACAGGGGATCCCGTCAAGGTGCCGGGTGTAGCAGGGTATGTCGCCAGTATTCTAGCCCCCACCCCCAACCCCTTTCCCAAAGGGAGAGGGGAGATTGGGATCCGTAGCCTGGAGCACCCGCTGCAGCACCTCTTGGTAGCCGGCTGCCGGATCGCCGAGATCAAAGCGAAAGAGGTCTTTATCCAGCACTCGTGGCTCAGCTCCCTCCAGATCCCACAGGCGGCAGGTGTCGGGGCTAATTTCGTCCGCTAGCCAGATCTGCCCTTCCTCGTCCAAGCCAAACTCCAACTTAAAGTCCACCAGCTCCAGCCGGCAGCGCCTCCAGAAGTCGCGAAGGTGAGTGTTGACTGCCAAAGCCAGGGATCCCAACACCTCCACTTGCTCTGGCGTGGCCAGGCGCAACAGGCGGATGTGGTCGGGAGTCACCAGGGGATCCCCCAGGGCGTCGTTTTTGTAATAGAACTCCACCAGCGGCGGCTCGATGGGAAGGCCCCGCTCCAGGCCCAGGCGCTTGCAGAGGCTGCCGGCAGCACGGTTGCGCACCACCACTTCCAAAGGCAGGATCCGCAGGGCGCGCACCTGCATCTCACGGGGGCCGGTCTGGGCCAGAAAGTGGTTGCGGATGCCCTGCCGCGCCAGGTAGGCAAACACCCGGCTAGAGACGGTGCAGTTGACCTCCCCCTTGCCGGCGATAGATCCCCGCTTTTGGGCATTAAAAGCCGTGGCGTCGTCTTTGTACTGGCAGAGGTAAACCTGGGGATCGGCGGTGCGGTAGACCCGTTTGGCTTTGCCCTCGTAGAGGAGCTCTTGGGGCGTGGGCAAGTTGGACATGAGCAACCCCTAATATCCGTTCAACCGTCCGCGGATCCCTTGCCAGAGGGTGATGGCCAGGATGCGCAGATCCAGCCACAGAGACCAGTTTTGCACGTAGTAGAGATCATACTGGGTGCGGCGGGCAATGCTGGTGTCTCCCCGCAGGCCGTGGATCTGGGCCCAGCCGGTGAGGCCGCTTTTCACCAAGTGCCGATCTGGATACTTGGGGATCTCCTGGCTAAACTGCTCCACGAAGTAGGGCCGCTCGGGGCGAGGGCCCACCAGGCTCATTTCCCCCTTCAAAACGTTCCAAAGCTGGGGAAGCTCGTCCAGATTGGTGCGGCGCAAAAAGGCTCCTATCTTGGTTCGGCGCGGATCCCCAGGGCGCGTCCAGCCCGGTTGCCCAGGCTCCTCCGCATCTACCCGCATGGTGCGGAACTTGGCAATCCAAAAGCGCCGCCCATCCAAGCTTACCCGCTCCTGCCAATACAGGATGGGGCCAGGGCTGCTGCAGGCCACCAGCAGAGCGATGACCAGGAAGAGCGGGCTAAGCAACACCAGACCCAGGGAGGCCCCTAGGATATCTACAGCGCGCTTGAGGAAACGGTTGTGGGCATAGCGCAGAGGGGGCTGCCGCAACGTCAGCAGCGGGATCCCATCCAGAGAGTGGAACTGGAGGTTAACGGTTAAGAAGCTGAGAAGCTCTGGCACCAGGCGCACTTGAACGGAGAGGGCTTGCAAGCTCAGCAAGAGGGGCGCAGAGGCCAACTGGGGCTGCCCAAACCACACCTCCTGGATCTCAGGGTGAGCCTGTACATAGGCCACCAGATGAGCGGGCTCAAGCCGCTCCAGCTTCTGCAGAGGCCCCGGCTCTGGCGCCGAGGGATCCCCAGCCACGGCCCAAGCCTTGACCTCAAACCCCAAGGCCGGACAGCGCTCTAGCCGCTCCAGCACCTCGGCCAAAAGCAGTCCGGATCCCACCCAGATGACCCGTCGCCGCCCCTGGCCGCGGGCGTATAGCCAGCCCATGCCCAGCCGCAGCGCTGCCCGCATTACTGTCAAGCCGAGCAGAGCCAGTAGGCCAGCATAGCCTACCACCAAGCGCGACAGCGAGACGGAGCGCACGAAGAAGGCCCCTGCCAGCACCAGGCCAAAGGTCACCCCCAGCCCCAGCAGCAAGCTGGCCCATTCCTCGAAGCGAGATAGGCGCTTTGATTCGCCGTATCCTCCCAAACCGGCCTGAACGCCCCAGTAGCTGAGAACGGTCAGCAACCCCAAGCCAGCGTAAACATCCCACGGCAAAAGCTGGTGAGGGCCTAGGCTGCGCAGCCAGTAAGCTGCCCCGAAGGCCAGCCAAATACAGAGCCCATCCCCAAAACAGGCCAAGGGCACCCACAGGTGGTGCGGATCTAGGCTCAGGGTGTAGCTACCCGAAAAGGGCCCCGTCCTCCTCCAAGAGGACTGCCTCTGGCTAAAGGGATTGGCCAAGAACTGTCTCCTCTAGAGTCCAGACTGGGATTCTAGTGGTTGGCCGTCCCAACTGGCCAGAGAGCTGCCCTAGCCAACCTAGAGGACACTACAGCCCGTAGAAATCGGGGCCGGATCCCTCGTAGCTGGGGTTAACCCGCAAGTTGAGATAGGGGCAGACAATCTCGCAGGTGCGGCACTGGATGCAGTTTTCCAAAGCCATGGCGTGGGAGCGGAGGCCGTTGCGTTCCCGGATGTGGTGGACTTCTGCCGGGCAATCGGCCACGCAGGGGGTAGGGCGGTTAAGTTGGTCGTAGGTGGCAATGCACTGGCGGCAGGTGTCGGCGCTAAACTCGAGAATATGGCGGTTGCCTTCGGGGTAGCGGGGATCCGCAAAAAAGACGGCCTCGGATCGCGAGAAATAGCCCGCTCGAGTGGTCAATGTTTCGGGATCCACAACGCTGGGGGCCACAAAGTCCGCCTGGATGGCGGCATGGGGGGCCACATATCCCCGTGGGGGTGGCTCGCTGGCGCTGACCCGTCCCGTCAGCAGGGTATAGGCACGCAGGAGTTCCCTGCCGCGACGCACGGGATCCTGCAGGCCCCAGCGCAGGGATCCCAGCCAAGGGTGGCCGGCATCCACGCTGCGGCAGATCTGGGGCAGGTACGCTTCCAGCAGACGGGAGTTTTCCAAAAAGGCCTCCCGGAAGTAGCGGCTACGGTAGAGATCTTGGCCAACGGAGCTCTCCATCACCGCCTTTTGGTAGGCCTCTTGGATCCGCAGATCTCCTTTCAAGAAGCCGTCGTGAATGAGGCCCGCTGCTAGGTAGCCGGTCTCCATGGCGTTGTTGATCCCGGCCAGGCTGCCCACATCCAGCACCCCCAGGGCATCGCCCAAGAGCAAGGCCCCTTCGACGCCAAAGCGGGTGGGCAAGCTGTAGTAGCCCCCTTCGGGAATGACAGCCGCCCCGTACTTGAGCAACTTGCCGCCAGCAATCAGGGACTGGATCCAGGGGTGGGCTTTGAACTCCTGCAGGCGCTGCTGCGGGTTGAGGTTGGGATTTTTGCTGTCGAGGCCAATGATGAGGCCCAGAGCCAGGCGGTTATCTTTGAGACCATAGACAAAGCCGCCGCCAAAGCTGCCATCCAAAACGGGGTAGCCCAGGGTATGCCACACCTGCCCCTGCAGCGAGCCAGGGATCTGCCACAGCTCCTTGACCCCCACTGACCACAGTTGCGGCTGGGGGCGCAGGTGAAACTTTTCGATCAGATCCTTAGAGATAAACCCCTTGTCGCCAAAACCAGTGAGCTCGGCAAAGACACAGTCTTCATAAACCTGGCCGGAGTCGCTCACCCGCACCCCAATGACTCGCTCCCCCTCATAGAGGATCTCATGGGCGGCAAAGCCAGGGAATACGTCCAGGGTGACGTTGGGGATCCCTTTGGCCTTTTCCTGGAGGGTTTCGGCCAGCCAGCGAATGACATGGCTGAGGGTGAGGATGAGCTGCCCCTGTTTGCGCAACCCCTTTGGGATCACTGCCTCTGGCAAGTCCCAGCGTTCCTGGGATCCCAATATGCTCAGGTGGCTCACCTCCACCCGCCCCTCGTGGGGAAATCCTTGGCTCTCAAAATCTGGGAAAAGCTTGGCAATCACCTGGGGGCTGCAGATAGCGCCACTGACAATGTGCCCACCAAATTGCCGGGCTTTTTCCAAAATGGCAATGGAGATTTTAAGCCCAGAGAGCTTGGCCAGATCCAGAAGGCGATGGGCCAGGATTAGGTTCGAGCAGCTCCCCCCCACCAAAAGCAGGTCGTAGCGGATGGCTTCACCCATGCAGGATTCCCCACGCAGCGGCTTTGGATGGCCTGCCTGTATCCTAAAGAGAGGCGGTGGAAAGAAAGCAAAACTTTAGACCTTCTCAAGCTTCTGCGCTGCCTCCACAGCCGAGACAATGGCCAACTCTCCTTCTCATCGGTGGACGGTCGCGGTGCCTCTTCTAGCAAGACTGTCGGGGTTTTTCCTCAGACTTCGGGCCAAGCTGTCTGCACTGCCGTCTGGGTTCAAGCAATCCCTAGCTTTTGCGATGGCAATACGGCTTCGGCTGGGCAGAACCGACGGTTCGTTGGCAGCAACTGGATCTGCTCCGGTGGGATCCCCCAGTCTTGGCGGATGTCGAAGAATCGTCCTCTGCCTATGTCTTTGTTGGCAATGCTGCTCTGCGCCTTCTTGGCTCTTTTGAGCTGCAGCGTTGTGCGACATCACTTATTTCAGTCGGGCGGCTATGACCTTGGAATTTTTGACCAATCAATTTATCTAATTAGCCGTGGAGAAGTTCCTTTTTCCACCATCCGAGGGATCCACATCCTCGGAGATCATGCGGCCTTCATCCTATATCCCATCAGTTTCTTGTACCGCATTGTCCCCTCGGTTTATTGGCTGTTCGGCATCCAATCTCTGGCGCTAACTTTGGGAGCGCTGGCCGTTTACCATCTTGCGCTCCAGGCCGAGATTGATCCGGGGAAGGCAAAGACCATTGCCGCCGCCTATCTTCTCTACCCGGCTATCTTTAACGCCAACCTTTTTGATTTTCACCCAGAGGTGTTGGCCGTTCCCCTTTTTTTGGCAGCTATACTCTGCATTCGCTCTGGCAAGCTGTGGGGGTTCTTGCTGTGCCTGAGCGGTATCCTCGGCTGCAAGGCAGTGTTGTCTCTCAATGTTGTTGCCCTGGGAGTTTGGCTACTGCTTTTCGAAAGCAGGCGAATCCAGAAGCGCTGGCAACAGCGCTGCCAGGTGGCCGGCTGGGTGGCCATAGCGTTAGGTTCAGCCTGGTTTGGCATAGCCACTTTTTGGGTTATCCCTCACTTCAGCGGCAGCGAGCCAGCGGCCATCTCCCACTATAGCTATTTGGGCAGCTCTGTTTCTGAGATCATCCAAAACTTGGTGCTCAAGCCAACATTAGTCCTGGGCAAATTCTTCTCTCTCGATACCCTATTCTATGGATTTTTGTTGATTATCCCCGTGGCCTGGGGGCTCTCTTGGCGCCACTGGGATCCCTGGATCCCTGCTCTGCCAACTTTGGGGCTGAACATTCTCTCCAGCAATCCTGCCTATCGGGATCTGGTGCATCAGTACGCACTGCCTGTTGTCCCCTTCTTATTTCTGGCTATTATTGAAAGGATGAAAACGCCTTGCTTTCAAGCTCGTTTTGCCAAAAAAGCGGCCCTGACCTGGTCGCTGCTGGCTTTTCTGGCTCTGGGCAAATACACCTTTTTCGGATCTATCTATCTCCAGTCTCTCGACACTTGGCAGGCCACTCGAGAGGCCCTTGCCCAGATCACCACTCAAGGGGGCGTTCTCACCACCCACGAGATCTGCCCCCACCTCACCCACCGGCGGGTTATTTACTTTACCGACGAAAGCCGCTTTAAGGGATCCCCCCCTGACCAATGGGATCCCTTTGATTATGTGCTACTGAACAGCCGCCATCCGGGATGGCGCAGCAGCCCAGAGTTCTCCCATGCTCTGATCCGAGCTTTACAAAATGAAGCCTCGTTTCGACTGCTCTACCATCGCGATGGGGTGTACCTGTTCTCCAGGCTACGGGAAAAACCTTAGGCTTAGCCTGCTGCTCTCAGGGGCCAAGAAGCTCAGCTCAGAATCCCGAACCCCACCGACCAAGAAGAGGGTGGGGAGACGAGCAGCTGACATCCTCCCTCTTTGCTGAGGCCTAGGATTTGGGGGGCAGGAAAGCTAGAATCTTTTCATGCTGACGGACGCTGCCTACGGCGTGATCCCGGTGCTTCCTCTGCCACCTGCCCAGGGATCCCATCTCTATCTGCTCATTCAGCACCAAAAGGGGCACTGGGCCTTCCCCAAAGGACACAAAGATGAGGGTGAGAGCGAGCTGGCGGCAGCCCAGCGGGAGCTGCGCGAGGAAACCGGCCTGACCGAGTATCACTTTCTAGTGTTGCCGGGCCAGTCCGAGCCTCTATCGCTGCAGGAGGTTTACACCTTCACCGATTCCGCCGGGAATGCCGTAGCCAAGACCGTTACCTACTACGTCGCTCTCCTGCCAACCCAGTTCCCTCCCCCTGAGCTACAGGTTCAACCAGAGGAGGTGGCTGCCTACCGCTGGTGCTCCTACGCCGAAGCTTTGGAACAAATGACCTTTGAAGAAAGCCGCCAGCTTCTACGCCGCTGCCAAGCTTATCTAGAAGAGCTGTGGGGAGGCCAAAGGTGATTGCAACTCAACGGCCCAAGCTACTGCTCGACAATCGTGACGTTAAAGCCCTGATTTTTCAAGGTCTCGGCATGGTAGCGGGCATATTCTAGTTGTGCAAAGGCTGCTACCTGTACAAACTTTTGGCCGTTCACCTCTTTAACAAAGGCGTCACGGGCAATGCGGCGAGCCTGCGCCAAGCTCTCCTCCCCAGAGTAGGTGGTCAGCACCAAGAAAGTGCCCTCGCCGCGGTTTGGCCCCAGCGAGTCGGGATCGCTGCCGGTCAAAGGTACCGCCCGGGGCAGCTTGTCTTGGGAGGGACGCTCCAGGCTAGCTGCCAATTTCTCCACCCATGTCTCCTGGCTGGGAGGAGTTTGCAGGCTATCCAGCGGGTTGAGGACATTTTCAAGGGGCTCAACTTGCAGTTCCTCCACCGAAGGAGTGGTCAACCCCAGCGCTAACTCAGGGGGAGTCACCCCACCGGAATAGGACTCTTCCCCCACCTCGGGAATCAGGGGTAGCTGGGCCAAGTCCACCAAAGCAAGTTTCTTTTCAGCTTTGGGCAGCGACAGCTCCTCTGGCCAGAGTAGCCAGCGCACCCCAAAGCCAATCCCCACCCAAGAGAGCACCCAAACCAGCAAAGCCGCCAGGGGCGAAACTCCTCTAGAAGGGCGGGGCACTTCTTCTTCCTCTAAATCTTCCACCACCTCTTGGATCAGCACAGGCAAAGGACGGTGGGTGGGAAGGCTGCTAGCGGACTGGCTCCCCCGCAGCCGTGAGATGGACTCCCGGCGCTGTAAACGCGGCCAGAGACGGAAATGTTTCCCTTCTTTGGGCGGATCCAGATGCAGACGGCTAGGGACTTCCGAAAGCGTTCGTTGGGGCGTCAGCTGCGTTTTCTGAGGCGGCGGCAGGGGCTGAGTAGGATCTGAGTGAAGTGGAGAAAAGTCCATAGATAACCTACCCTCCCTCGCTTAGGAACCAGTATGCAAAGCCAACCTCACACTCTAGCCGTTGACAGCTTGACGGCAGGACTGGGGCAAGGGACAGAGACAACGCCATTAATACCATGCCACAGAGCTGAGGCCGGCCTCTAGAGCTTGGCCCCAAAGAAGCCCCTATCAGTCAATGGGTGCTATAGGAGAGAGATTTTCCAGGATCTCCCAACAGGCCGAGAGCAGGCGCTCTTGCTCCGGCAGAGTTCTTAGGCCAATACGCAGATAGCGATCCCCCAGCTCTGGGAAGCTTAGGCAATCCCGCACTAGGATGCGGTACTGCCGCAGCAGCTGTTCTTGAAGCTGCGTGGCGGAGAGGGGGCAGCGCACCAGCACAAAATTGGCTTGGCTGGGCCAGGGATCCCAACCGGGCAGCGCCTGCAGACCTCTGAGCAGATGCTCGCGGGCCCTGGGCAACCACATCAAGGTGCGCTGGCGAAAGTCCGCGTCAGCCAAAGCCGCTGCCGCCGCCACTGCCGCCAAGCCATTGACGCTCCAGGGATCCCGCCACTGCCGCCAGCGTCGCCAGCGCTCCGGATGGCCCACTGCAAACCCAATGCGCAACCCGGGTAAAGTAAAAAACTTGGTCAGCGAGCGAATGACAAGGGTGTTAGGGTGGGCCTCAAGGTAGGGGATCAAGGTTTGGCTGCGGGGCAAAGGGGCCACTGACCCGCTGGGGCAAGCAGCTGCAGCGCAGAGATCAATTGGATCTTGCGGCGCGTCTCCCGGGAGAAAGTCCATAAAAGCCTCATCCACCACCACCTGCTCAAAGTGGGGTAGAAGAGGCAGAATGGCCTCCCGCGGGATCAGCTGGCCCGTCGGGTTGTGGGGATTGTTTAGCCAGAGCACCCGGCCTCTCTTGTTGCCAGGGATCCCTTCTGGCAGCAAAGCAGCAGTGGGCGATCCCGGACAAGACCACCAATCCAGCGGCTTGATCACGGCACCTGCTGCCCGCAGTGCCCGCTCATAGTCGCCAAAAGCGGGACGGGGCAGCCATACCTCCAGCCCCTGTGCCTCCCGAGCAGCCCAGGTCAGCAATTCCGCCGCCCCGTTGCCGACAAAAATCCACTCCGGGTCGACTGACCAGCGCTGCGCCAAGCAAGCACGTAGCTCTCGATAGTCGGGATCCGGGTAGCAGCTGATGGCAACTGGGTCCGGTGCCGCCAGCGCTCGAACTAGGGCTTGCACAACCGACTGCGGCGGGCCCAGGGGGTTGAGGCTAGCGGAAAAATCCACGATGGCCTCAACCGGGCAACCAGCAATCGCTGCTGCCCAAGCTCGGTGGCCACCATGTCGAGGCCGTTGCACGTCAATCCCCTTAGGACTCCCTCCCGCTTGGGCGAACGGGACTTAGCCTAACCCAGCGGTTCAAGACCTGTGGCCAGCTGCCACCGCATCGCGAAAAGCTTTGCCGGCGGTGAAGGTGGGGACAACGCTGGCGGGAATCACCATCTTCTCGTTGGTTTTCGGGTTGCGGCCTTCCCGTTCTTTGCGCTTGCGGGCCTCAAAGGAACCAAAGCCCACTAGGGTGACCTTTCCTTTGGGTTCTCCGTTTTCATCGCGGGAGGCAACTTCTTCCACGATGATCTCCAAGGCTGCCGTCAAGACAGCCTCAGCCTCTTTTTTGGTTACGTTAGCGCGATGAGCGACGGCTTCCACAAGCTCTGCCTTGTTCATCCTGGTCTCCTCAATGAGCTGCTCAGAGAAGTTGTGGCTGTAGGAGCAGGGCTAGCCTTGTGCCAGGGCACAGCCGCTGCCGACGATAGGATTGTAGCCATTTGGCTCCAAATCACTGACCTATTTTACAGCCAACTTAGGCTAGAAGCCGGCTAGAGAAGGAGCTTAGGGACTCCCTCGTGCTAACCCAATCGAGGAGCAGAGCAGAATTTTTTGAACACAAAGGTAGCACTGAGATCATGCTAATGCTCTCCTAGCAAAGGGTGGAGCTGGGGTATCACTAGTTGCTTTGGAAGTAAGCCCGCATCACCTCGCGGAAGATCGGAGCTGCCCGGGATCCACCCCCGCCGCCACTGTTTTCTAGAAAAACCACGACCACCAACTCAGGCCGATCGTAGGGAGCGTAGCCGACAAACCAGGCGTGGGAGCGCCGCGGCGGATCCTCAGCGGTGCCAGTTTTGCCTGCTACGGGAGGAAAGCCTGGGCCCAGGTTGGCGTTGCCGCCGGTGCCGTAAACTACCACATCCCGCAACCCCTGCTGCAGGATCTGCAAGGTGGCAGGGGAGAGGCCCACCTTCTGTCGCAGGGGCACAGGGCTTTCCGGGATCACCTGCTGGGAGAGCAAGGGACGAACCCGCCAGCCACCGTTGGCTACCGCTGCCGTCACCACTGCCATCTGCAGCGGCGTGGCGGTGACAAATCCTTGCCCGATGGACATGTTGACCGTATCGCCCACATACCAGGACTCGCGCCAGTGGCGCTGTTTCCACGCGGCATCGGGCACCAGCCCAGCAGCTTCCCCTTTGAGGCCAATCCCGGTAGGCTGGCCTAACCCAAAGCGGCGCGACCATTCTTGCAAGGGGGCGGCCTTGGTGCCTAGAGCAATTTGGTAGAAAAAGGTGTCGCTGCTGTAGGCTATCGCCTGACGGTAGTTCAGCCGCCCGAAGCCGACGCGGTTCCATTCCCAGAAGCGCCACCCGCCTACGCTAATGTAGGGAGCCGTCTGCAGCACCGTATCCGGAGGGAAGACCCCCGATTCAATCCCGGCGGCAGTGGTGATGATTTTGTAGGTGCTAGCAGGGGGATAGGGCCGCAGGGCGCGGTTGAGGAAGGGAAAATCCTGCTTTTGCAGGCTCTCCCACTGCGCTTGGGTGATGCGGCCAGAAAAGAGGTTGGGATCAAAGGTGGGATAGCTGGCCATAGCCAGGATCGAGCCGTCGCGGGGATCCATGGCGACCACTGCTCCTTTCTGCTGGCCCAGGGCTCGCTCTGCCGCCTGCTGCAGTCGCACGTCCAGCGTCAGCTGCAGGGTTTTGCCCGGCTGAGGAGGCTGTTCGCCTAGCACCCGCAGCACCTTTCCCACGGCGTCCACCTCCACCTGGCGCCCACCCCCCTGGCCGCGCAGATGGCTCTCAAACAGTTCCTCCACCCCCATCAGGCCGACAATGTCCCCCAGGCGATAGCTGGGATCGGCTCGCAGCTGCTCTGGGGGGATCTCGCCGGTGTAGCCCAGCAGGTGAGCGGCCAAGCTGCCGTGGGGATAGAAGCGTACCGTCTCCGCCTCCACCATCACCCCTGGAAGTTCCCGGCTTCTCTCCTCCAGCCGAGTTACCACCTCGGGGCTGGCGTTGCGCAGGATGCGCACAGGGAATGGGGAGCGATAACCTGCTTGCTCCAGTTTTTGAGCAATTTCTTTGGCATCCAGGTTTAGGTACTGAGCCAGCTTGGGGATCGTCTCCTGCCAACCCTGCCGCGACTGCACCAACGGCCAGAGAAAGACCGAGTAGGACAGTTGACTACCGGCCAGCAACACGCCGTTGCGATCGACAATGCGCCCCCGCTCCGGCGGCTGGGGCAACAGGCGAATGCGGTTGGTGTCGGCCAACTGGCGGTAGTACTGGGCACGCACCAGTTGCAGGTAGGCCAGCCGCGATCCCAGTCCTCCCCACAGCAACCCGCTAGCCAGCAAGAGCAAGGCAAGGGCTCGATAGCCTTGGCCTACTGTTTTGGCCGGGGGGGATCCCAGGCAAGGGGGGCTAGGGGACGGCGGTGGGGGAAGGACTTGTCGCAGTACGGCCGGCTTGGAGTGGGGGGAAAACAAGGCTTGAGGCTTCCGCTCCCCTAAGGCGCTGGAGCTGGGCGGGGCAGGAGCAACAGGGTAAAGTTTGGCCATGAAAAACTGCCGGAAAAAGAATGGGAGCCGACCTTGGGGCCCGCTGATGCAGCTAGGCGGACAGCCTCAGCATCTACTCAGTATCTCTAGCTTTGGCAGGCCTCGTCCAGGAAAAGCAAGGCACCGACTGCGCCAGGCAGCCTGGCTGATGCTGGGCAATGGCCTGCGCTTAGGGTTGTCTGGAGCCTATTTCGTCCTGTTGGCGCGGCTGTTGGGCCCAGAAGCCTTTGGGGTGTTCTCCGCCATCTTGGCCTGCAGCAATCTAGCTGCCCCCTTTGGCTATTGGGGCCAGTCAGAGCTTCTGATCCAGCGCCTGAGCGGCCGAGGATCCGCAGCATCTGCCCAGGAGATCGCTCCCAGCTTGTGGCTGGTCGGACTGGGCTGCGGCGGGATAGTGCTGCTGTTAACACCTCTGCTGAGCCTTTGGCTGGTCGGGATCTCCCCCCTTGAGGTGGGCATCCTGCTGGGGAGCGACCTGCTGTTTATTGCCCTCCCCGAAGTGTACAGGGGGATCCTCATTGGGCAAGAGCAAGTTGCCGGGGTAGCCTTCATCGACACCGGCATGGCCCTAGGGCGGGTTAGCGCCGTGCTGCTGGCGATGGTTTTGGGCTGGGGATCCCTGACCCAATGGGCTATCCTCTACGGGCTAATGGTGTTGGCAGTGCTGGGGGCAATGAGCTGGAGGATGCGGCGGTGGTGCGCTCCTTCTCTTGCGGCTCTGGACTGGCAAGAGGTAGGGCCACGGCTGAGAGCAGGTTGGGACTTTGCCGTAGGGCTGGCTGCGGCAAAAACCTTCGCCGACCTAGACAAGCTGCTTTTGCCTCGCCTGGCCTCGAGCGCAACAGGGGGGCTCTACAGCGCCGCCTACCGGGTCATCAACTTCTCGCAAACGCCGATGATTGCGCTGCTCACTAGCCACTTTGCCGAGCTGTGCCGCCAGGGTCAGCAGGGCCTGCTGCAGGGCTGCCGCTACGCCCGCCAGCTTTTCCCCTGGGTGGTCGGCTATGGCAGCTTGGCTACTCTGGGGGTGGCCCTGGGATCCTACGGGATTCCTTGGCTGCTGGGATCCGCCTACCAAGAGACAGCTCTCATCCTGCGCTGGCTTAGTCCCGTCATTTTGCTAGAAGGGCTCCACCTGCTGCTGTCTCATCTGCTCACTGGCGCTGGCCTGCAAAAGCTGCGAAGCCGCCGACAACTGGCAGCCCTAGTCCTGAATGGAGCTTTGAACGGGATCTGGATCCCGGCGTGGGGGTGGCGAGGGGCAGCCCTGGCCACCTTGCTCTCAGAAGTGACCCTGGTGCTGGCTCTGCTGCTGCTAATCCGACGGGAATTGGGCCGCACCGCTGTCGCGAACGAGGACTAGAGGAAAGCCTTGGCCAGTTTGGCCGGGATCTCCTCAAGCGCAGCCACAACGGCCAGTTTGGGCAAGAGCCCTCCACCCCTAGCCCGATACCATAGCCTCAGAGTCGTTCCCCAGCCAAGAATGAGCAGATTCTCGGCAAGCCAGATCCCGCTTTTGGTTCTGTTTGGCCTGTTGCTCTTGGGCCTTTGGCCCACGCACGGGATGGGATCCCAGGAAACCCCTCTGCGGCTCCCGTTCCAGCCGACCGTGACCTACGGGGAAGGGTATGGAGAAGAGGCGGTGGCCCAGCAAGCCCAAAGTCGCTTTGCGCTAAAACTCTTCGATCACTTGCTCCGGCAGCAGCCGCGAGAGAACCTTTTTTTCTCCCCCTTGAGCATTCGCCTAGCCTTGAGCCTGCTGTACAACGGCGCTGCTGGAGAGACCCAAGCGGCAATGGCCAAGGTCCTGGAGGCCCAGGAACTCTCCCTCGAGGAGTTGAACTGGACCACTGCTCAGATGGTGCGCTGGCTGGCGGAAAGGTCGCAAACAGCAGGGCCAATCCAGGTGCAAATGGCCAACGGTCTTTGGGTCGATACCACCCTCACCTTGCGGCCTCCCTTTTTGCAAGCCCTGGCTACCTATTACCAAGCAGTGGCCAATCGGGTGGAGCTGGGATCCCCTCAAACGGTGCAGGCCATCAACCGTTGGGTAGCCGAGCGCACCCAGGGCAAGATTGACCGCCTTGTGGACCGCCTCGGCCGTGAAGACAGGATGGTTTTGCTCAACGCCATCTATTTCAGGGGAAAGTGGACCCAGCCCTTCGATCCGGCCCTGACAGAGCCCCAGCCCTTCACCCGCCCGGATGGCAGCCGCGTCCGAGTGCCGATGATGGCCCAATCCGGCCGCTACGGCTACCGGGAGACCAAGCAGCTCCAGGTGGTGCGCCTGCCCTATGGGGAAGGGGAGCTGGCCCTGCTGATCCTGCTGCCGAAACCGGGAGTAAGCTTAGAAGCCCTGCGGCAGGAGCTCAGCCCAGAAACGTGGCAAGAATGGACGGGATCCCTGCCCACCCGCCCCGGCTTGGTGCGGATCCCCAAGCTTAAGCTGGCCTACGAGACCGATCTGGGGCCGGCTTTGCAGCAGTTGGGCCTGGGGATCGCCTTTTCCCGTCGGGCCGATTTCAGCCAGATGACCCCAGAGCCGACACGGGTTAGCAGAGTCTTGCACAAGGCGGCCCTCGAAGTCAACGAAGAGGGATCCGAGGCGGCAGCCGCCACCGGCGTGCTTGTCTCGCGCACCGCTCTCGACCGGCAAGAACCCTTCCAATTCGTAGCGGATCGCCCCTTCTGGTTGGCCATTGTGGCCTCGGGATCCGGCGGCAACCCGGCGGCTCAAACGCTGCTGTTTATGGGATCCGTAGTAGACCCGAAGTAGAGGCTACAACAGGGCTGGGAGGCTTTCCACAAGCAACTGAGCGCGGCTGGGGCGCCCCCACAGCACCTGCTCGTGCTTGTAGACCACCATTCCGGGGGGGGATCCCTTGGGCTTAAAGACGCATTTGGGGCGGGTATAGACCACAGGCACCTGCTCGCTGAAGCGGCCGCGGCTAAAATAGGCCGCCAAGTCGGCAGCCGCTTGGAGATCTTCGCTTTCGGCCACCGCCCCTGGAGGCAGGCGCAACAGCACATGGCTGCCCGGGATCTCCTGGGCATGGAACCACCAGTCCTGGTCTTGGGCGACGCGAAAGGTCAGCCGCTCATTTTGCCAGTTGTTGCGCCCCACCCAGATAGAAAAGCCACTGGGGCTAGTGAAGCGATAGGGGTTGAAGCTGGCTGAGGAGGCCCGCCTAGATCCCTCTAGCCGGCTGGGGCTTTCTAGGTAGCCTTGCTGAATCAGCTCCGCCTCAATTTCCTGGAGGACGGCCAAGTCCTGGGGCTCGCGGTAGGCTTCTAGCTGCTGCAGGGACGCTTCCACCTGCTCTAGGTAGCGGATCTCTTGCGCTACAGCTTCTAGCAAAGGTCGGACGGCCTCCTGGGCTCGCTTTTGTTTGCGGTGCTTGCGGTAGTAGGCCTGGGCGTTGAGAACAGCGTTTTTCTCCGGATCCAGGGGGATCTTGACCCTCTGGCCGCTGGCAAAATCCGGCAGCTCAATCGAGCTCAGCCCTGGCCGCCAGAGGTGGAGATGGGCCATGAGGAGATCGGCAGCCTGCTTGGAGGCTTCGGCCTGGGCCGAGTCGGCCAACATCTTCTCAAAGTGCTCGCGCCGCTGGCGGAGTTTTTTCAGCAGGGCAGCTAGCTTTTGCCCCAGACGCTGCCGCTCCCGCTCAAAGCGTTCGCGGTTGAGCTGGGCTTGGTAGTAGGTTTCAAGGAGCTGGTGCAAGTTGGGCTGAACGGGATCCCCGCTGGAGCCCCCCCAGCCGAGAACAGTGTACCCCTGGGGGGTGAGTGCCGGCTCAAACCGGCCTGTTTCCAGCCGAGCCAGCCAGTCCTGCCACCAAAAAAACAGGGCCTGCCACTCCTGGGGCGAGAGTTGGCTGCTGGGGGTTTGGGGTGGGATCCCGGCCTGCAGGCACATCGCCTCTGCCAAATGCCGGCTGAGGCCACGGTAGCCGCGCAGCAGCCGTTGACTGATGGGGCCAGGGATCAAGGCAAGGCGCTCCTGCCACTGGGAGAAGGGCTCGGCTGGCTGCGGGATGGGATCGCTGAGGGCAGGGGGAGCTTCGTAAGGTAGACCCGGCTGCACGGGGCGAACCCGCGACTGCCGCTCGCTGACCCCGTGGCCACAGGCCAAGATCACGCCCCCCTCGTCCACCAGGATGGCATTGCTGTACTTGCCCATGACTTCCAGATAAAGGTGGCGTTGAGGGGGATCCCCAGGGCGAGGACCAAAGCGAAAGTCAATCACCCGCTCCCACTCGTCCAGCAGCGCCAGCTCTGTCAAGGCCAAGCCCCGCAGGTGCCGCTGCAGCTGTTGGCCAAATGGGAAGTCCTCTGCCTCCTTAGGGGGAGCCTGACAGAGGTGAACTCGGGCCGCCTGGGGATGCCAAGACAGGAGCAAGCAAGGCCGGGCCGTGAGGGTGCGCAGGCCAATCACCACTGTCCAGAGATCCGTCTGCTGGATCCACTCCACGCGGGCAGGCAGCAAGGGATCCCCGCCGGCCTCAGCCCGTTTGAGATCCGCCAGCACCGCCCGGAGGGTGGTCAGGTCAACCGGTTGCATCCCTGCTGCTCCTTATAGGGCGAGCTAAAGTCTAGGCGCCCTGCCACCGCCAGCAGCTCAAAGCCGCAGGGAGAGAGGCGTCACCTACTCCTCATCCTCGCCCGCCTCGTCTAGATCCAAGAGCAGCGCACTAAGCTGATTGAAAAGAGCAGGAGAGTCCTCTGGATCCAGCAGGTAGGGATCCCCCTCGTCGGGCAGGGCGACGTAAATGAGCGGCGGCTCAAGGGGCGTAAAGACGCCGTACTGTTTGTCCTGGTGGAAGAAAGTAGCCAACAGTTGGAACTCCTGGGCCTCTTCCTCGCTTTCGCCCAGCTCAAACACATCTTCCTCTTCCACGGGGGGCAGCTCTCCCTGCACCGTCAGGATGTCAAAGCCGTTTTGCTGCAGGGTCAGGTTCAACTCCCCCAAAACCGCTTGGAGGGTGGGGAGAGCCGCCTGGAGCTCCTCGGGATCCGGCTCATCCAGGATCCCTTCCATCTCTGCATCTCCATTCTGCCCGGGCTCCTCCTCCCACACCAGCACTTTGATGACGGCATCCAGGGGGGTGGCCAAGGCATAGACCTGATCCTCAATGACCACCCGTCTTAGCACCTCGCACTTGAGAGGCTGGTTTTGCTCGTCGCGGAGCTCCAGGGTTTCGCAAGACTTAGCCATGGAAAACAGCCCAGATTGACATCCTCCCCACCCTCCTGGCTTGCCAAAGCCCACTGCCCACCCAGGCAAACCCGTAGCAGTAGGGCGAGGCTTCTTCTTGATTCTACTTGGACAACAGCTAGTTTAAGCTTGTTCCGTGGCGCCTTTTGGGTTCCATGCAGCCTGGCTCAGTTGTTCGCTTTCGCCACCGCGAGTGGGTGGTGCTCCCGGGGGATACCGAGGAAGTCCTGGTGCTCCGGCCCCTGACTGGCACCCCTGAGGAGGGGGTTCACGTCCACCGGCGGCTTATGCATCTAGTGGGAGGTACCCTGCCCTTTGAGCGGGTTACCCCTGCCTCATTTCCCCTGCCAAGCGCCAAGAATGTTTCCGACGCTACAAGCACTTACCTTCTCTGGCAGGCTGCCCGGCTGCCAACCAAAGGGAGGCGTTGGAACTCGACCGGTACAGGATTCGGGATCTCTTGGGGGCGCTAGCCAACAGCCGCACCGAGCTGCGCTCCCTGGGCCGCTCCCGCCAGGAGCACCTGGAGTGGCTGCGCCAGCTCATCGATCCCCGCTCGGAACTGGAGCGCCGCTTTCTGGAGACCCTCGCAGCAGGGGGTTATCGCCTTCCCGACGACGCTCAGAAAGCCATTGCCGATCCCCGCTGTGTTGTCGACTTCTTCTATGATCCCAACGTCTGCATCTTCTGTGATGGCGCTGTGCACGACCAGCTTCCCCAAGCGGAGCGGGATCACCAGATTCGAGCTCAGCTCCTGGGGCGGGGCTACCGGGTAATTGTCCTGCGCTACGACCAGGATCTGGGGGAGCAACTGGCTCGCTACCCCGAGGTGTTTGGCCAAGGCAACTAGTCTTGCTGGTGGGAAAACAGGTAGGCTCCCACCAGGGCCAGGATGGCCGCTAGGCCCGCTAGCACCACAACCGTGTACCAGGGGAACTGGGAGAGGGGCTGGTAGGCCGCCGCCCGCATGCCGATGCTGGCGTAGGAAAGGGGCAGGCAGTAGACCAAAACCTGCAGGTAGGTTGGCAACTGACTGGGATCGAAAAAGGTGGCCCCTAGGAAGGACATGGGTGTAATCAAAAAGTTGGTGAGCACGCCCACGCTCTCCAGGCTGGGCACCTTCAAGCCAGCGATGACCCCAATGCCGGCAAAGACGGCGCAATCCAAAAGCAGCACCAACAGCGCCAAGGGGTGAAGCAGGCCCCAGGCCCCTGTACCTAGCACCCCCACCGCCAAGACCCCCAAAGCCGTCAGCAGACCCCGGGCAATGCCGGCCAACACCTTGCCCAGGTGCAGCGCCAGCGGATGCACGGGCAAAAGCAGCAGCTCTTCAAAGCTTTTGGTAAATAGCCGCGCTCCACAGATGGAGAAGGTGGTGCCGGCAAAGCTAATGGTCATGGCGGAAAGCGCCACCATCCCCGGCAGAATAAAGCGCAGGTAGGAGCCGGCCGCCGTGGATCCCGCTATATCGGCCAGGGCTTCTGAGCGCAGGGATCCACCCAGCCCCACCCCAAAGGCAACGATGTAGATGAGGGGGGCTACCAGCCCCGAGGCCACCACCTGCCAGACCCGCCCGCGCAGATCCAGCCAGTCGCGCCAGAAGATGGTTAAACTGTCTTCCCAGATTTGCCGATAGGGTAGGCTCAGGGCACGGCTGACCATAGGTTTTCCTTTCTATTTCTTGGTTTTCTGCCGCTACTGCCAACGGCTTGCTAATAGCCGTAGTAGTTGGAGCGGCGCGACCGCCACCAGGCCACCGGCAGCGTCAAGGCTTTGCCCAGCGTGGACACATAGGCGCGGGTGCGAAACACCTGGTAGTGGTTGCGCTCGATGGCGTTGAGAATCTGCCGGTAGAGCATCAACGAAGCCGCCACCGGCCAGCGGGAGTCCGGCTGCAGGGTGGGGATCCCCCGTTCCGCCTGGGCATAGAGCTCTCGAGCCCGCTGGATCTCGTAGTCCATGAGCGCCATCCAGCGCTCGTCGATGACGTGGTTAAACAGATCCCGCTCCGAGTAGTTGAAGCGGCGCAGATCTTCAAGGGGAATGTAGATCCGACCCCGACGGGCATCTTCCCCCACATCCCGCAAAATGTTGGTCAGTTGCATGGCAATCCCCAGGGCCACCGCCTCCTCGCGGCCATCCCGCCCTGGCACAAACCCCATGATCTCGGAGCACATCAGGCCCACTACCCCAGCCACGCGGTAGCAGTAGACCTGCAGCTCTTCCCAGGTGGCATAGCGCCGAATGTCCAGATCCATGCTCTGCCCCCGCAACATCTCGCGGAAGGGCTCAATGGAGAGGCGGTAGGTGCGGATGGTGTGGATAAGAGCCAGGTCAGTGGGGACTTGCGGCTCCCCCCCCTGGAACAGGGACTCCAGATGAGCTCCCCACTGCTCCAGCTTGCGGCGGGTGACTTCCACCTCTACTTGGCTGGCCTCTAGCCCATCCAACAGCTCGTCCGTTTGCCGCAGCCAAGCATAGATGGCCCAGATGGCCCGCCGTTTGGGTCGAGGCAGGAGTAGGGACCCCAAATAGAACGTCTTGGCGTGCTTAGCCGTGATCTGGCGGCAGAGGGCAAAGGACTGCTCAAGCGGACTCATTGGGCTCGTCTCCAGAGGCGCAGGGCCACATCTCAACACTATGGGAAGCTAGACCCCTGCCGGTGCCAAACGTGAGCAAGCAGCCGCTGGGGAGGGGATCCCTTTGTGGATAGCCTCAGCCGCCCACTTGCCGGAGAGGATGGCTCCCTCCATGCTGCCTAGGAAGGGCTGCAAGGTGTAGCTGCCGGCTAGGAAGAAGTTGGGAATGGGGGTAACTTGGGTGGGGCGGTACTGCTGCCGCCCTGGAGTAGCCTTGTAAACCGAGCGCGGGGTCTTCACCACCACCCATTTGCGCACCCGCGCCGGGTTGGGGCCGGTGAGATGCTGGGGAAAGAGTTTTTTCAGCTCCTCCAGGGTGGCGGCAAAGATCTCCTCGTCGCTGCGCTCAATCCATTCGGCAGCTGGGGCCAGCACCAGCTCCAGCATGGATCGGTGGGGATCGGCATAGGCGCGGCAGGTGTTGCTCATGTCGGCATACACGCTTAAGAGAGGCGAGCGGGAAAACAGGGAGTGGTCAATGTGAGTAATCTTGCGGTCAAACCAAATCTGCAGGCTGATCACCGGCACCCCTTCCAGCTCGCGCAGCTTTTGGAAAAAGGGGATCCCCCACCACTGAGCTGGCAGCAGCTCCTTGAGCGCATCCACCGAAAGGGCCGAGACGTAGGCATCGGCAGTTACCTGCAGGGGTCCGGAAGGAGTGACGACGCGAAAGCCGGCCACGCTGCCGTCAGGGTTGAGGTCAATCGCCTGCAGCGCCGCGTTCAAGTGCACCTGGCCGCCGTGGGCTACGATGTAGTCCACCATCGGCTGGCAGAGCCGCTCCGGCGGGGCACCGTCCAGGTAGGCAATTTTGGAGCCGTCTTTCTGGCGCAAAAAGCGGTTGAGGGCTGTCAGGGGCACCATGGCTGAGATCTCGTCCGGGTTGATGAACGCCAGCGCCTTGGAGACGGCGATGAAAATATCCGTGTTGACCCGCTCGTCAATGCCCTGCCGCCGCAGCCACTCCAGCAGAGTGTAGCGATCCATCTGCTCCACATAGCGCTGGCCGCGCACCATGGCCGGCACCAACCCCAGAGCAAACTTTACCTTTTCGCTCCAGGTGAGCATGTCGTTGTTGCGCAGGATGGCCACAATGGCGTTGAAGGGAGCGGGAATGTCCGGCAGGTCAAAGCGGGAGTAGGTGCCCGGCTTGTCTGGCTGGTTGAAGATCAAGCTGTGCTCCTTCCACTGCAGGCGATCCGAGATGCCCAGCTCCCGGAACAGTTGCAAGGTGTTGGGGTAGGCGCCGAAAAAGTTGTGCAGCCCCGTCTCGATCCAGTCGCCGTCGGCATCCTTCCAGGCGGCCACTAGCCCCCCCAGCACATCCCGCCGCTCAAAAAGCAGCGGCTGATGCCCAGCATCGCAGAGGTACTTGGCACAGGCCAGCCCTGCCAGCCCTCCCCCAGCAATGGCAACGCGCATGACGGTGACGCTCAAGCAACACTACCATTCTATTTGCAAACCGTTACAATTGCTGGCGGCTGCGAGAGCCCTGCTTTCCCGCCGGGATCCGATCCCTGGTAGGATACGGAAAAAATCCAGGGGGAGCGACAAAGATGGCCAAGCAAACACTGGGATCTCTGTTGTCATCTGGCTTTGATCTCAAAGGCAAGCGCGTACTGGTGCGAGTGGATTTCAACGTCCCTCTGGATCCTCAGGGCAACATCACTGACGACACTCGCATCCGCGCCTCCCTGCCCACCATCCAGGCCCTGGCCCAGGCAGGGGCCAAGGTCATCCTCACGAGTCACCTAGGCCGCCCCATCAAAAAAGACAAAGAGACCGGCGCTGTTCACATTACCCGCGAGGGCAACAGCCTAGCTCCTGTAGCCGTCCGCCTTGCCCAGCTTTTGGGCCAGCCGGTGGCCTTTGCCCCCGACTGCATTGGCCCTGAGGCCGAAGCGGTGGTGAACAACCTGGAAAACGGCCAGGTGGCCCTCTTGGAAAACGTTCGCTTTTACCCCGAAGAGGAAGCCAACGACCCAGAATTTGCCCGCAAGCTGGCCTCGCTGGCCGATCTATTCGTCAACGATGCCTTTGGCAGCGCCCACCGCGTCCATGCCTCTACTGCTGGCGTCACTGCCTACCTCCAGCCTGCTGTAGCTGGTTATCTCCTGGAAAAGGAGCTGCAGTTTCTTTCCGGCGCCATCGAGAATCCGCAGCGGCCCTTGGCGGCCATCATCGGCGGCTCCAAGGTCTCTACTAAGATTGGCGTCATCGAGCGGCTCTTGGAAAAAGTGGATAAGCTCCTCCTGGGTGGCGGCATGATTTTCACCTTCTACCAAGCCCAAGGGATTAAAACTGGCAAGTCTTTGGTGGAAACTGACAAGCTGGATCTAGCTCGCTCCCTGATGGAGAAAGCCAAAGCCCGGGGCGTCGAGCTGCTGCTGCCGGTGGATGTGGTGGTAGCCGATAAGTTTGACCCTGAAGCCAACGCCCAAACGGTTTCCATCCACGCCATCCCCGAAGACTGGATGGGCTTGGACATTGGCCCGGAATCGGTCAAAGCCTTCCAGGCTGCCCTACAGGGGTGCAAGACCGTAGTCTGGAACGGGCCGATGGGCGTCTTTGAATTTGACCGCTTTGCCGCAGGTACAGAAGCCATTGCCCGCACCCTGGCCGACCTCACCCAGGCCGGGGCCATCACCATCATTGGCGGCGGCGACTCCGTGGCGGCTGTGGAAAAAGCGGGCCTAGCGGACAAGATGACCCACATTTCCACGGGTGGCGGCGCCAGCCTGGAACTGCTTGAGGGCAAGGAGCTGCCTGGCATTGCCGCCCTCAGCGAAGCGTAGGTTCTGCGCAGCCCCTTAAAGGCAAAAAAGTGGGGGCTGGGCCCAGCCCCCTCCTTTGAAGATCGCTGCAGCGATGAGGACAGAGGATCCGGCTTAGTGCACCACCACCTTAACGTTGGCGTTGTTCAAGCCGGGACGCTTCACCTCAGCCAAGGTCTTGTTGATGGCGTACTTCTGGTTGATGGAGTTGATCAACTCGGTTTGGTTGTACTTCTTGGCCACGCCCCACAGATCGGCAATCAGGTCGTAGGAACCATCAGGGTTCTTGGACCAGCCCAGATCGTAGTCGCCCTCCAACTGGGCCACGATGTCAGCGCGAACACGCTGGCCATTGTAGCCACGCACCTCGGCGTTCAGCTTAACGGTGTAGCCAAGATCGCGCAGGGAGTTGATCAGGATTTGGCCGTCGGTGATTTTGGTGCGCAGAGTGCTAAAATGGGACATGGTGTTTCTCTCCTCCTTTGGGTAGGGGTTGGAACGTCAACAGAAACAACGGGCGACTTCTAGCGAAGGGTTGAGGCCATCTCTACCTATGCGGCAGTGATGTGGGCCTCAACCTTTTACTAGAACTCCAGCCGTTGGTACTCGGCTACAGCAGCTGCTGCTGGCCGAGCCCGCTGCTGGGCCCATTCCCTCAACGCTACCACTTGCTCGGTCATGGTGCGGGATAGCGGTTGAGTTGCTTTCGTTGCTGCCAAAATGTCCAGCTGGGTAAACTCACGGTTTTGGGCAAACGCTTCGTACATGGCAGCAATCAAAACTTGTTCGATCTCCGCGCCGGAGAAGCCTTCGCAGGCAGCGGCTAGCTGGCGCAGGTCAAAGCGACTAATATCGCGCCGCCGCTTCTGCAGGTGGATCCGAAAGATTTCCATGCGCTCGTTGATGTTGGGCAGATCCACAAAGAAGATCTCGTCAAAACGGCCCTTGCGCAGGAACTCTCCAGGAAGGCGATCCACGCGGTTAGCAGTGGCAATTACGAAAACCGGCGCGCGCTTCTCCTGCATCCAGGTGAGGAAGGAACCGAAAATGCGGCTGGAGGTGCCCCCATCGGAGTCGCTAGAGCCTGCTGCTCCTGCAAAGGCTTTATCCAGCTCGTCGATGAAGAGGATGGCTGGCGCCAGCGATTCGGCGGTGCGCAGGGCGCTGCGGAGGTTGGCCTCTGATTTCCCCACCATGGAGCCATCGTAAACGCGGCCCATGTCTAGGCGCAGCAGAGGCAGGCCCCAGAGACGAGCCGTAGTCTTGGCAATCAGGGACTTGCCGCAGCCAGGCACCCCCAGGATCAGCAAGCCCTTGGGGGCAGGTAGCCCGTAGGCGCGGGCTCGCTCGGTAAAGGCCTCGGAACGCTGCAGCAACCAGCGCTTTAACTCCTCAAGGCCGCCAACCGCGTCGATGGACTCGTCCTCTTCGATGAACTCAAGGATGCCATTGCGGCGGATGATTTGCTTTTTCTCGGAAAGGATGATGTCCACCTCCGCCTCGCTGAGGCGGCCATGCATCACCACCGCCTTGCGGTAAACTTTTTCCGCCTCGTCCTGCGTCAGCCCTAGGGCCGCCTTGACCAACTTTTCTCGGGTTTCGGGGCTCAGGGATCCCCCGCGCGGAAGCTGCTCCAGCTGCCGGTTGAGGATGCGCTCCAGCGTGGCCATGTCGGGAAGGGGGAAGTCCACCACGCAGATATCCTTTTCCAGCTCAACTGGGATTACCTGCACCGGCGACATGAGGAGAAGCGTTTTGTGGGATCCCTTGAGGCTGGCGACAGCATCCCGCAGCCAGCGCTTGACCTCAGGGTTGTCCAGAAAGTCGTGCAGATCCTTGAAAACAAAGATGGCAGGATCTTTGTGCTCCATCACCCACTGGATAGCGGGCTGCGGAGACTGGGTGTTGTGCTGGGTTAGGCTGCGGGGGTTGCCGTATTCAACAATGCCGTGAGTAACCGTCCAGGTAAACAAGCGCCGCTGCGGCCTAAGAGTACGGGCAATCGCCGCCAGGGTTGCCTCCGCCCGCTCCTCCTCTGAGGTAACCAGGTAAAGCAGTGGGTATTGAGCTTGGATGAGGATGCTGAGCTCTTGCATGGAAAACACCAACTGCGCGGAGGGAAACTGGAAAAAGGCTGAGGCAAGTGGGCGCTAACTGGGAAGCGGCCTAGCAGGGCACCAGCGCGTCCTGGCACTCTTCCCCTGAACCTGTGGCAGCCTCCCAATATCCTGGCTCCACCGCTTCCAGGATGGCTTCAGCGGCAGACTGTTGGCGGAGAGAGACCACCTCCCCGTTGCGAATGACAAACGGGTGACTGCACTCGGGACAGCGGTGAACTCGGTAGGTACTGCCCTGAACTCCCTCGATGATCTCTGGGTGGAGCAAGTAGAAGCTAAGCGCCTTTTCGGCCACCGCTGACATCGGCTCCCTCTCCACGGCAGCCCGGATCTTCAGCCTGCGGTGCAGTTCAGGCGAGAGATATAGCGTTACCTTTTGCTTGGCCTCTGGGCCTTCCCCAACCTCTGGCCGCTGACTCATGGCTAGCTGTTTTCTCGTTACGCGCCGGGCTTGCAAGCCATCATAGCCAGCCTGACGTCTTGACGGCAAAATCTTAACAATCTGTAACGATCTTCTTGGGGGCTTTCCTGGCTTGTGGAGATCCCCTGCTGGCAGAGTAGGCTGAGTTAGGAGATGCAGAAGTTCATTCCCCATGGAACGCCTCATTGCCACCTTCAGCAAAAGCTTCTTCACGTGGGGCCGTCGTTTCCTGGTGCAAGCCGGCGACGGTTTGGCCAGCCTGAAAGATACGGCCCTAGACAGCGGCAACCTGCTCCTCTGTAGGGCGCGCATTGCTTTGGCGGATGCCAGCTTCACCACTCTAAGGGCAATTCGCTCTCGCTTCGGCTCGACCCGCTAGCTACCCAGACCTTGCAGCCGATAGAGCTTGGCGTAGAGACCGTTGCGGGCCAGGAGCTCGGCATGGGATCCCTCTTCTTTCAGCTCCCCCCGCTGCAGCACCAGGATGCGATCCACATCGCGGATGGCGGAGAGACGGTGGGCGACGATGAGGGCAGTGCGATCCCGCAGCAGAGTCTGCAGGGCGGATTGGAGGAGGGCCTCGGTGCCCACATCCAGGCTGGCGGTAGCCTCATCCAAGACCAGGATCTTGGGATCCCGCCACATGACCCGCAGGAAGCTGATGAGCTGCTTCTGGCCGCTGGAAAGGTTACTGCCCCGCTCCCGCACAGGGGTGGCATAGCCCTGGGGCAGGCTGCCGATGAACTCGTGCAGGTGGAGTTGGCGGGCAACCCGCTCTACCTCGGCCAGATCCCCTTGCTCGCCTAGGGTGATGTTTTGCTGGATATCCCCGGAAAACAGGAAGCCCTCCTGCAGGAGGACCCCTAGGTGACGGTGCAGCTCAGCCTGGGGCAGGTCGCGAATGTCCACCCCGTCGATGCGAATGCAGCCGTGGCTGACGTCGTAGAGGCGGCAAAGGAGGCGGATGATGGAGCTTTTGCCGGCACCGGTGGGCCCCACGAGGGCTACCTTTTCGCCGGGGCGGATGGTGAAGCTGAGGTCTTTGAGCACCCACTCGCCAGGGTTGTAGGCAAACCAGACGTGCTCGAACTGCACCTCTCCTCCGGCAGTGGGGGGCAGGTGGCGCGGCTGGGCGGGATCCCGAAGGGTCACCGGCAGGCTGAGGATGTGGTCGATGCGTTCCACAGCGGTGAACCCTGACTGGAGGGCAGTGAACTTTTCTGCCAACTGGCGCAGCGGGTTAAAAAAGCGCTGGGAAAAGAGGATAAAGGCGTAGAGGCTGCCCAAGGTCAGAGGCTCCGTGAGCAGGGGCAGGGATCCTCTCCAGTTGCTCTTACTAGCGGCGATGACCTGCTGCCCGCCTACCCAGAGGAGAGCAGCCACTGCCAACCACGCAACCCACTCCAAAACGGCAGAAAGGGCAGCGTCGTAGAAGATGGTCTGATCCACCTCTTGGATATGGCGCCGATTGAGGGTTTGAAACATCTTGCTGTTGAGCCGCTCCCGGCAAAACAGTTGCACCACGGCAATGCCCAAGAGGTTTTCCTGGATCCAGGCGTTGAGCTTGGAGAGCTCTTCCCGGGCGCGAAAGTCGGCAAGGCGAAAGCGGCGCTGCAGCTCGAGGACCAAAGCGCTGATAGGCAGGACGAGGAGGATGAGCAGCAGGCCCAGATCCCAGCGCTGGCTGAGCATCACCGTGGCAACGACCAGCAGGGTAAACAGGTCGCTGACAATGCCAACCGCACCGGTGGAAAACACGTCCCCCAACGCTTCCACGTCGCTGGTGATGCGGGTAATCAGCTTGCCCACGGGGGTGCGGTCAAAAAACTGAGCCGGCAGGGCCAGAACGTGGGCAAAGAGATCGTTGCGGATGTCGCGGGTTATCAACTGCCCCAGCTTCTGGCTGGTATACCCTTCCAAGGCTTGAAAAACCCAGCGGACAAGCAGCGTGAGGAGCAGCAGGCCCAAGTAGGGCCAGAGGCCGGCAAGGGGCCTACTATCCCCCTGGGCAAAGGCTTGGGCGATGGGGCCATCCAGAGCCCGCTGCAGGATCAAGGGCTGCACCGCATCCGCCAAGGCCAGGGGGGGCAGAAAGGCTAAGGCGGCCAACAACAGCTTCAGGTGCCGCCGGGCGTAGGGCCAGAGCAGCCGCAGCAGCCGCCAATCGCTTCGGGGATCCCTGGAGGAAGCGGCCTCGGAGGAAGAGGTAGCAAGGCTCACGGACTTCTACCCAAGAACGCTGATGACACCTCGTGGAGATTGGCGCGCGCCAGCAAGGAGCTGGGGCCCAGCTAAACCCGACAAGGGTCCGCCAAGCCGTGGTTCAATGTCTCAGCCATGGGCGCAAATCCCATTGCCGCACCGCTGTCGCGAACGAAGACTAGAGGGAAGCTCCGTTCCCCAACTGGGCAGAGAACTGAGAAGGGACCATCTTGGTGCCCACACCGGCATCGGTCAGCAGCTCCAAGAGCAGGGAGTGAGGGGAGCCGCCATCCAGAATGTGGGCAGCCCGCACCCCTTGGGCCAAGGCGCGAATGCAGCACTGCACCTTGGGGATCATTCCCCCTCTGACCACCCCTGTCTGGATCAACTGGCGAGCCGTCTCGATATCCAGGAGCGTAATCAGGGAGCTGGGATCCTCAGGATCCCTGAGAATACCTGGGGTATCGGTGAGGAGGATTAACTTCTCTGCCCCTAAAGAGGCTGCCAGCTCCCCGGCCACGGTGTCGGCGTTGATGTTGTAGGCTTGGCCGGTCTCGTCAGCGGCCACACTGGCAATGACTGGGATCTGGTTGCCCTCTAGCAGAGTGTGCAGCACCTGCGGGTTGACGCTGCTCACCTCCCCCACAAAGCCAATTTCCGCTCGACCCTGGGAGCGAGCTTTAATGAGGTTGCCATCCCGGCCACACA
>Ga0272447_1000520_pt1 | contig 28626 bp, 30 predicted proteins | sample YNPCB0133_FD_194589 | JGI IMG/M metagenome (GOLD analysis project Ga0272447, IMG submission 194589) | Hot spring microbial mat communities from Yellowstone National Park, WY, United States - YNP-CB-013-3 | ecosystem: Environmental > Aquatic > Thermal springs > Hot (42-90C) > Sediment | place... | reverse complement strand
TAAGGTTGTAAACTTCATAGAGGAGCTCGCGAGGGAGAACAACGCTGTAGTAGTAATAGGTGATATCAGTGGAGATGATAAGGAGAGGATGGAGAAGAATAAGGGTAGGAAGCTTAGACACAGAATACACCAATGGAGTGTCGCCACATTGATAAAACTGCTAGAGGATAGGCCAGTACACGTTGTAAGGGTATCAGAGAGGGGTTCCTCAAGCGTAGATCCTTTCACAAAGAAGAGGATTGAGGGTTACAGCCCCCTGGTGATCCGCACTGCGGTGAGGGGGGCTAAAGGCATGTTCAAGGTAGTGAAGGTTGTCCTAAGGGTTGCATACGTAGATGGTAGGATTGTTGAAAGGGATGTTGTAGGGGCTATAAACATCGGTCTTAAATATCTATACTCAGATGGGAGCCCCGTGGCGTTGGGCTCGACGGGGGCCCATGAGGTGTGGGTGAAGCTAGTGAACCCACACCAAGGCCCAACCCCGCTAACGGAAATACAAGTATTCACAGATACAATCAAATACCGTTAGCGGGGAAACGCTCGTAGGAGAAGATTACCTATATGCTTAGCCTTGATGAAGGCAGCGCCCGCTACCCTCCGGGGTTCTTGAGTATTTTAAACGTGACATTGTATATCGCTTGTGTGGGGCTATACTCTAGAACGCTCCTACAGTTTATCACTTCTAGTTCTCTACAACAGGAGCTTGCCCTCTCCACGACTTCCATCTCAGCCTCCCTACAATTTATGGTTTTAGTGTAGTAGTGGATTATTGCTTGGCGACCAGCTAATCTACAGGCTTCGCCTAGATAGTATTTTGATGCCGTGGGGTGGTTCATGATTATCCTTGTGAACACAGGTTTAAGCACTAGTGGTAGTAATGCTGCGTCGGCTCTCAACACTGTAATCCTCCCCTTCAACCTCCTCCTATTCTCAACCACGTTTAATGCTGTTAGAGCTGCAGCTACAGGGTTTAAGTCTACGGATACCACCCTACTATTCCTAAGACTGGCTATGTGCACACTAAATCCGCCTACCCCCGAGAACATGTCTAACGCCATCTCGCCATCAACAGACTCCTCGGCAACCCTCCTATGCTCTGTTGCAAGCCTAGGATTGAAATAAACCCTGGCAATGTCAACATGGAATGAGAGGCCATACTCTTTATGGACAGTCCTAGTCCTATTCTCTCCAGCAAGATGTAAGAGTCTTTGAACCCTAAACTCCCCAAAAGTATCCTGTTTAAGAAAGGCAACTTTAATCCTAGGCTGCTCACCCATAAGGTGGAGTGCGGCCCTCCTATAAACATCGACATCAGGCACCTCAGATCTCCAGTTAAAGACAACAATATCACCTATAACACTATAGCTACTCAAACCCTCGAAAACCCCACCTAAACCCCTAGGCCTAGAAGGCCTAGACTCGAGATCGAGCTCTAAAACCTCGAAGCCCACCAAACCGCTCAAGGAGCTTGAAGCAACCTCCACATCCCTAACAGGTATGCATATGAAATCACCGAGCCTACCAAACCTAAACCTATCATCGAGAACACCAACCCTAGATAGAATGGATAGGGCTCTCTCAACATCAACTCTGTAAACCTTAACACAGGGGACAGGCAAAAGGGCAACCCCCTAGATCCATGTACTATTGCTCAAAGTAGATATGCTATCAACCTCCCCCACATGCCATCCCATCGTCTAATAACGAAGGGTAGGAGCTCGGGATACAGGTGAAAGAACATGTAATATGTGAAAGCCGGTTCTAGCCTAAGATCTCCTCAGTAGGAGGCGGGATACAATTAGTGCTATAAGTAACCCTGCTATGAAGGCGGCTATCGTAACATCAACTCTAAGAGTCTCCTCTCTGATTGTTTTAACTAGTGTCTCAAAGCTGGTTACCGTGGAGGTTAACGTCTGAACTTCTCTCACTGTTTCCCTAACTGTTGTAACCTCTGTTCTAGTCTCTGTCACTCTCAGGGTTTCCCTCACAACCTCTCTCACGGTCGTGGTGAGAAATTGTGTTGCTGTGGTGGTTTGCGTTACTGTTCTCTCAACTGTTTGAGTCAGCGTTCTTACCTCAGTGGTCGTCGTCGTGGTGGTTTGAGTCGAGGTTACCGTTACCAGCCTGACTATGGTGGTTGTAGCTGTTGTCGTCTGCGTTACTGTTGTCGTAAGAGTTGCTGTTACAGTCTCCGTTACCGTAACCGTGGGGGGTACTGGTGTTGGTGGCGGAGGCGGTGGGGGCTGTAGTCTCACAACGTATAACACCCACTGCGAATCCCCAGGCTCCCTGTCAAACCCAGCTATGTACGCTACATCACCTACCAATAGGATCCCGAAGGCGTAGGAGTCGTAGGCTTTCTCGTCTAGATGCCTTTTAACCAGCATGCTTAGATCACTATCTAGCACGTAGATAGTGCTCCTCACGTAACCACCATACTCCTCCCAGCCTACAACCACAAGGTACCCCTGCATGTAGACAATATCTCCCATAAAAGTATTATCAAACCTCGCTACCCTCAATATCGAGCCGTCGCTACCAAGCTTAACAACAGCACTCCCCATAGGCAGTGCTAGTCCAACGACATAAGCGTTACCTTCACCATCAACGGCTATGGATGAAGCGGAGCCCTCAACATCCAAGGTGAGGCTTTTAACGGAGCTCATATCACGTGGATCCACTATATCTATAAACCACCTTAGTACCGGGGGTATGGAGCTGAGGTCAATCTTAACCCCTACAATCCAAAGATAGCCCTTGGTAGGCTCTAAACCCAACTTATTCGGCAGTATAACGTATCCTGGTTCAACCTTTGATCTAAATACTGCAACCCTATTGAAGTCTCTATCAAACTTATCCACTCTCACCGTGATCTCCAGAAGCCCCTCGATCCCACCAACGTATAGGTACTCGCCATCCGTTATGGCTGAGATTGGACTACCTTGAACCCATTCTAAATCCCTGATGGTATAGTTGCTTAGATCCAGTTTAGAGATCATGAGCTTTGCTTTTAAATCTGCTAGGAGACCTGTAAGGGTTATGTTGGTGAAGGGGATTACGAGGTGTGAGCTGAATATAGCACAACCACCTGGTTGACCGTCAATGTTGATATGACCCTTTAACTCTACCCCATTAAGCCATGCCTCCACCCTACCCTTAAACGCTCGAGGATCCCCCATGGTGATGTTTATGAGGCCCACCAGGTACACCATGCCATTGTTCTCACATACCCACATCGCTTGATCATCGTTCCTGGTAGGATTGCTCTTGGTGATGTGTAGCACCTCTAGCACGAACCCCTCCTGGCTTTGAATGATACCCCCGGGGTGTGCTTGAGGATATGCTTGTACAAGCAATGCTACTATGGCTATGGAGGCTATTACTGTGATAACCTGTTTGCCCACTCGCCTTCACCCTTGTCTGGGCGTTGATAGCTTAGGTATTTAAAGCTTAGGTGATACTAGTGGAGCGTGGTGGCTCCTAGATGGATTACCGTTTGAAGATGCTAGCTAGTGGGACTACCACTGTTGGTCTAGTGGCTGGTGACTATGTGGTGTTAGCTGCTGATAAGAGGGCTACTGCTGGTTTTATGATTGCTAGTAGGAGGGTTAAGAAGATTGTTAAGCTCACAGACTACGCTGTAATGACTATGGCTGGGCTTGTTGCTGATGCTCAGATGCTAGCTGATATTCTTAGGAGTGAGGCTAAGTTATACGAGCTGGATACAGGTGCTAGGATGAGTGTTAAGGGCATAGCAGTACTCCTATCTAACATACTATTCTCCTATAAAGCTCTGCCCTTCATAGTCCAGGTTTTAGTGGGGGGTTACGATGTTAAACCAAGGCTATACCTCCTAGATCTCTTCGGTAGCATAACTGAGGAGAAGCTTGCTGCAACAGGCTCCGGCTCTCCGGTAGCCTATGGAGTTCTAGAGCAACACTACAGGGAGGATTTAAGCTTAGACGAGGCGGTTAAGATAGCAACTGCAGCTATAAGAGCGTCAACGCTAAGAGATGCAGCGTCAGGCGATGGCGTGGATATAGCAATTGTGGGTAGAGGGTTTATCGAGGAAAAATTTATACCCTTCACCTCTATAACTGTATAACAGGCTTCTAAGCATACCGGTGGGTTATCTTAGGAGGTTAACCCTAACACAAGGATACCCGGGCTATCGACGGGGCTAGCGTTAGAGGTGTTATGATAAGGTGGTGGAGGAGGTACCTGAGTATGGGAGAGAGTTTAGGGTTAGAGCGGTTCAGGAGATAACAAGGTTCCTGGAGGGAGCGGATGTCTCCAACATAGAGTTTGAAGGGCCCGAAATAGCTGTATATATTAGAAACCCGAGGTTCATATCAGAGAACGAGGATAGGATTAAGGAGCTAGCTAAGCTTCTAAGGAAGAGGGTTGTTGTTAGAACGGATCCTAGGGTTCGTAAGTCTAAGGAGGCTACTATAGAGTATATCCTGAGTCTCGTGCCGAGCGATGTAAACGTCTCTCCTGAGGATATACAGTTCGACGATATACTCGGGGAGGTTAGGGTTTTAGCAGATAAACCTGGAAAGCTTATGGGTAAAGGTGCAGCCCTAAGATACCAGGTTTTAGCTGAGACTGGCTGGAGGCTTGAGGTTTACAGGAAGCCGCCTATGGCCAGCCGTGTCCTAGACTCTATAATGAGGCATCTAGCTGTGGCATCTGCTGAGAGGAGGAAGGCTCTCAGGGAGATAGGGGATAGGATATACAGGGATATAACTGTGGGTACTAGGTATATTAGAGTTATAGGTCTTGGGAGTTTCTGCGAGGTTGGCAGAAGCGCTATACTAGTTGATACAGGTGAGAGTAAGGTATTACTGGATTCCGGGATCTCGCCTTCATCCAACGGCGTCGACGCACTACCATACTTTAACACACCAGAGTTTAGGCTTGAGGATCTAGATGCCATCGTAATAAGCCATGCTCACGTAGATCATATGGCTGCTGTACCCCTACTATTCAAGTTCGGCTACAGAGGGCCTGTCTTCGTCACACCCCCCACAAGGGATTTAATGTTGTTAATGCTAACAGATTTCATCGAACTTACGAAAGGCGAGGGTAGAGAGCCTCTATTCACTATGAAGGAGGTGGCATTGATGATGACAAGGGTTGTACCTGTTAACTACAATGTTGTAGTTGATGTAGCTCCAGATGTGAAGCTAACGTTCACCAACGCAGGCCATATACTAGGTTCTAGCCTAGTACACCTTCACATAGGACAGGGTTTGTTTAACCTACTCTACACAGGGGATCTGAAGTATTATAGGATTAAGGGTGATAGGGGGACTAGGCTACTGCCACCTGCTAATGAGGAGTTCCACAGGGTGGAGGCGTTGATAATAGAGGGTACCTATGGTTCTAAGGAGCCGCAGCCGAGGGATAAGGCTGAGGCGGATCTCATAGCCCTAGTGAATAAGATTAAGGAAACGGGGGGTAAGCTGTTGATTCCAGTTATGGCTGTGGGTAGGGGCCAGGACATACTGTATGTATTGAATACGGCGTTGAAGGAGAAGAAGATCCCGGAGGTTCCAGTGTACGTTGATGGGATGATATATGAGGTGACAGCCTTATACACAGAGTACCCGGAGCTCCTAGCAAAGCCTGTGAGGGACGCAATGTTATATCAGGGCGAGAACCCCTTCATAGGATCTAACATAGTCTACGTTAATGACGAGTCTAAGAGGCAGGAGGCTATATACAGTCAGGGTCCTGCGGTGATAGTGAGCACAAGCGGTATGATGACGGGAGGCCCTATCATAGAGTACTTCAAGAACCTAGCTGAGGATGAGAGGAATATACTGGGGTTTGTTAGCTACCAAGCCCCAGGGACTCTAGCTAGGAGGCTTGCTGATGGAGAGAGGGAGGTTGAGGTTAGGGATGATTCGAGCGTGAGGAAGGTTAAGGTTAGGATGGACGTTGTGTCAATAGAAGGTTTCACAGGCCACTCTACTAGAAGTGAGCTAATACAGTTCCTGAGATATCTTAGACCTAAACCTAAAACAATTATACTCAACCATGGGGAGCCCTCAGCGCTTCTCAGCCTAGCTCAGAGCGTTAAGGAGTCGTGGGATAAACTAGGGTTTGAAGCCCCCCCAGAGCTCCTGATACCAGAGAACCTTGAATCGGTCAAGCTTTACCCTAGAAGCTCTAAGGTTAGAGTAATGCTATCTTATTAACGCAACCGCATTCCACAGCCTATCACCAACATGGTGTAGGTTTCTAAAAGCCTTCCCCCTACCACCTCCAGCAACACTCTCAGATAAGCTCCTAGAATCGACGAGAGCCTCCCCTACAGCAACGGGAGATTTGGACTCCTCATCAACTATAACCACGATAGATCCAATACCAAAATCCCCGGAGATCCTCCTAACACCTGGAACCATGAGATCAGCCCCCCTGACCATAGCCCTAGCAGCACCCCTATCAACATAAACCTGAGGAAGCCAACCGTAACCTATGTCGAGAAGCAAACTCAAAGCCGGGATCAGCGTACCCCCAACCCTAAAGAAAGCCGCCTTACCGTCGAACATGTAGAGTGTGAAACCCTCGAACTCCGCAACCTCAACCAACTTAGCATCACGCATCGGAAACGAAGGGTAACGTTTCACGAGCTCCTCCAAAAGCTCCCTAACAAACCGCTTCTGCAAAGGATGCCTTCTAACAGGCTTGATCGCGCCATCCATAACCCTGCTACCGAGCAGGAACTCCACTACTCTACCCTTAAAAACTATAACCCAAACTAGAGCGATTAAGTTAAGTTCGGGGACCTTAACCGAAGACGGGGTGTTCAATTGTAATCCTCTTCCGCACCTCCACTGAAGCTGAGAGCTCTCTAAATCCTTTGTGGCTCCGACTATTGGGAGGAATGTATAAGAGTTTTGGTTTAAAGAATGTGTTGTGGTGCTTGAGATGAGCCAGTTGAGCCCCTCTACGTTTAGGGAGCTTAAGAACTATGTTGGTAGTAGTGTGCTTATAAAACTTAAGGGTGGGAAGGGTATTAAGGGTGTGTTGAAGAGCTACGATCAGCATCTTAACCTTATAGTTGAGAATGCCGAGGAGGTTGATAGTGAGTCTTCGAGGATGCTGGGTTTAGTCTTGATTAGAGGGGATAACGTTATACTGATAAGCCCGGCGCCTAAGTAACTCTTTGATGGTGTGGGGTTTTGGTTAAGGGGACTACGTCTTTTGGGAAGCATGGTAGGAGTAAGAGCCACATTGTTTGTAGGAGGTGTGGTAGGAGATCATATAATGTAGCTAAAGGCTATTGCGCAGCTTGTGGTTTCGGGAGGAGTAGGAGGCTCCGTAGCTATAGTTGGCAGAATAAGAAGGTTAACAGGGTTAGGGTTGTATGAGCTTGGAGGCCCGTTTAGGATCCTTTGATTCTAACAGGCTTAAGCTTAAAAGCTACATGGAAGCTAGGGGTTTAGAGGTACTGGTACTCCTAGGTAAGGGTAACATTGTCTACGCTACAGGCTTGAGAGAGCCTAGTGGAGCTCTAATCCTTTCAAAGGAATGCGGAGATGTAATGCTAGTGCCCCTCCTAGACTATCACAGGGCCTCTGCTAGCTCCCCGCGCGACGTGGAGGTTAAGGCTTTCTACAGAGCTGGAGAGGAGGCTATTAAAGGCGATGTACCCAGTAGGGATTTGATAGTAGGGGGGCTGCAGGATGCTGTAGTTAAGATTGTTGAAGAGTGTAGAAGGAGTTCCCACACTGTAGGTGTTGATTTAAACTGGGCTCCTAGCAGTATAATTAGAGCCCTTGAGGTTAAGATTCAGCTAGTGGATTCTAGTGGTGATGTAGCTAAGATTAGGAGTGTTAAGAGCGACTGGGAGGTTGAAGCCATAGAAGCATCGCTTAGGATAGCTGAGGATACTATGAGGAGGGTTCTTGGAGAGGCTAGGGAGGGGGTTACAGAGCTTGAGCTCTCAGGGCACGCCAGCCTTAACATGAGAAGGCTTGGTGCGTGGGGAGAGGCTTTCCCAACTATAACAGCATTCTACGAGAACACAGCATACCCCCATCATACACCTACCCAGATGAAGCTAACACTACCAGGACCCCTACTAGTAGATCTGGGGGCGGTACTAGCAGGCTATCACAGCGACCTAACAAGGACACTGTGGTGGGGGGCGGGAGGGGCTGAGTTCAGGAAGAAGATAGAGATGGTCGTAGAGGCGCAGGAGTCAGCTATAGATACCATAGCACCCGGTGTTGAAGCATGGGAACCTGATAGATCAGCTAGGCTCGTTCTAGAGAAAGGAGGAATGTCTTCGTATTTCACCCACGGTTTAGGCCACGGTGTTGGTGTTGAGATACACGAGGAACCCTACCTAAGACCTGCCTCGAAGACTGTACTGGAGAAGGGTATGGTTGTAACAGTGGAACCGGGGATATACATACCAGGGCTTCACGGGATAAGAGTAGAGGATTTAGTATTAGTAACAGCTAGAGGTAGAAGGGTTCTAACGAGAATATCGAAGATCCTAGGTTAACTTGCAATAACCGGTGGGTTTAAAGCCTCAGAGACAAGCTACTGCGGGGTCTTTAAAATCCACATCCCCTTATCTTCATCGTACACAGCCATCCCAGCCTTCGCCATCTTCCTTAAGAGTCTCCCCGCTGCCTCCCCTAATGCGACCTCCAGTAAGCCTACAGCTTCTTCTAGATCACCTACACTTATCTTACCTACTTCATCCTCAAACCTCGCCCAGAAGTCCGGATCTAGGGCTACCCTCTCCCCGCCAATGCTAACCACCACAGCCCCCTCCTTCTTCAATTTTTCAAAGAACCTCTCAGGGGATTTCATCCACTGCACATCCTCCTGGAACACAGCCCCTTGCTCCTTCAACCTCTCGATAGCTGTTGGCGGAGCTCTCTTAACCTCCTTAAGCCTCTCCCTCGAAACCTCTCTGGGCTTCTCAACCTCGCTCCTCTCCACCAACTCTACTAAGTCTGCTAGCCTCCTAGCTATCTCATCTATCTTACCAGTATAGGGGTTTAACAGGTCTACCATAATCCTTTCAAGTCTCCTAGCCAGAGCCTCAGCCTGCTCCCCCTCGCCAGCACCCCTACCAACCCTCCCCTCTATCACATCCCTAGCAAGCCCCCTAAGATAGTCTGATACCAAACTATAACCCTCCCTCCTAGCAATAGCCTTTAGAGCCTCATACTCACCTCTAGAAAGTTCAATCTTCACTAAAACCTTATCCTCACGCCCCCCACTAGGCTCCCCCAAAAGATCCACCCCCTAGTGGCTAGTATTGTTTAAACATAATATCCTATTATCCTCTCTAAGACCTAGCGTAGAGCCTGACCTGGGTGGTCTACTTGAAGGTTTGAAGGTTTAAGTGTAATGTAAAGGCTATATGTTAGCGTAAGCTATGATCCTCCTATCTCTTGCAAGCCTGAGGTCGTGGAGTGCTCTAGCAGCTAGTCTTAGTGCTTCCCTAGCTGTCTTCGATACCCCTATGCCAGCCTTCAGGTCACCCTCCTCTACGAGCCTCTCAGCTAAGCTTATGTAGTTTAGAGGTGGTAGTATTACTAGTATGTTGTCCCCTCCTAGGTACTGCGCTATACCTCCCCCACTCTCAGCTACCGTTGCGAGTCTTCCTAGGAGGCTTAAGATCCTGTGGTATGATCTTGTAACACCTTCATAGGCTGTCGCTCCAGTTATGTTATTTAAATCTAGGTGAGCTATTGCTACTACCTCTTCTCCAGGGCAACTTGTATAAGTTAGGCCTCCAATCTCGGTTTTAGCTAGTAATTTGAACGCCCTAGCCTCAGCGTCTACAGGGTTTAGGTCGCAGGAGCTCGCCATCCTAACCCCTACTTTGGAGTAGCTCCTAGCAACATCTAGCATCTCAACAAGCGCTTCGTATCCCACGTTTGACGAGAGTATTAGCATGTAGTCGTACCTAGTAGGCATGGAGAAAGCTCCATGCTTTGTAGCCACATCCTGCAACGCTAGGTACAACTCCGCCTGAACCCTCTGTATAAGCCACTCCCTATCACTCCCGAGACCCTCAGTCCACTCCCTATAGCCAATCTGCTCCAACACTGTTATACGAGTGTTGAAAGCCCTAGACTCCAAGATCTAAGCCCCTCTCACTCAACAAGTACAGTCTTCCCCTCATACCTAGCAGACTCTACAACCTTCCTCCTCCTAGCTAGCTTAACAGCGGATTCAACAGCCCTTCTAGCATACTCCTCAGCCCTCTCAAGAGCTTGAACCCTAGAAGCCCCAGGTCCTATAACGCCTAGGGTAACAGGCTTACCGTACTGAACCCCTAAATCTAAGAGCTTTCTAGCAGCCTGATGAGCTACAACCTCATCATGTTTAGTCTCACCCTGAATAACAGCTCCCAGAACTACAACAGCATCGACATAGTCAAGCCTAATAACCTCCATAACACCATAGGGTGTATCATATGTACCTGGAACCTTGTAGACAATAGTAACCTCGGCATCGAGGAACTTAGCATGGTCTAAAGCCTTCTCAAGCATAATCTTGGTAACATCGAAGTTGAACTCTGAAACCACAACAGCCAACCTAACCTTACCGGGCATACAAACTCCCAAAGGGATACTTAAAGGGGAGCACACCTTAAAAACCATAGCACTATACAGTCACTATACAGTCCACAACTCGAAGCCTCGCCTTCTCAAGGCGGGAAGCCGTCAGCTTACAAGTGCGGGAGAACTCCGTCTAAACCCCCCAGCCTCCTCCTCCTGGAGTCTCTATTATAACCTCATCTCCGGGCTCCAGGTCTGTTGTAAACTTGCTGGGCATTAAATCCTCCAACCCATTGCTCCTCCTTACGATTACCCTAGCTGGTTTCCCGGGTTCACCGCCCCATAGGCCGTATGGTTTGTGTTTAAACCTCTCAGCTAGGATTGATAGTCTTGCTGGTTTTAGTGCCTTGAAGGCTCTTATTATCCCATCACCCCCTCTATACCTCCCCTTGCCTCCACTACCCTCTCTTATCCTATAAGCTGTGTATAGTATAGGGTACGATCTCTCGGCTACCTCTATTGGCGTGTTTAGAGTATTCGTCATGTTCACGTGGACCCCGCTAACCCCATCTTTGCCAGGTCTCCCTCCGGTCCCCCCACCAATGGTTTCATAGTACGCCCAGTACCCTCTCTCCTCATCGTAGCCGCCTAGCATTACATTCATCATCGTACCAGACCCGGCTGCTGGGATCCTGTCTGGTACGGCTTCAGCTAGAGCTCTTAAAACTACATCTGCTATCCTCTGGCTGGTCTCCACGTTACCACCAGCTACAGGAGCGGGTTTCCTAGGATTGACTATAGAGCCTTCAGGTGCTACAACGTCTACGAGGCTGTAGAAGCCCTCGTTAACCGGTATATCTTCTTTAACAGCAACTCTTACAGCATACGTTGTCGCAGAGAATGTTACACCATACACAGCATTCAAGGGAGCCTGAACCTGCTCCGATGACCCTGTGAAGTCCACCCTAACACCATCACCTTTAATCTCAAGGGTGCATTTCAACACGAGATCCCTATCTGGGAGCTCAAGGTAGTCAGTGGACTCGTACACACCACGCCTCCAGGAGGTCATACTATTTAATGTAAGCCTACGAGCATAGTCTACAGCTCTCCTCCAACCCTCCACTACAGCTTCTAAACCATACTTGCTAATAAGCTCTGAAACCCTCCTAGAGCCGACCCTGTTAGCTGCAATCTGTGCATTCAAATCGCCTACGGCAACCCTGGGGGTTTTACTGTTCTCCACTATAAGCCTTAACAAATCCCTATCCACGGATCCCCTCCTCACCATCTTAACTGGAGGTACTATTAATCCCTCCTCGTATATGGTCCTAGCGTTGGGGTTCATACTACCCGGTATAGGGCCCCCTACATCTACGTGGTGAGCTTTATTAACAACATATGCCACCAGCCTTCCACCTACGTAGACGGGGGCTAGCACCATTACATCGTTTAGATGCGTTCCAGATATGTATGGGTCGTTTAACACCACCATATCACCGTCTTCGAGCTCAACACCCTCCCTCTCAAGCCACCTTAGCGTATTGAGTACACCTACCCTGAACGACCCTAGATGTACTGGTATGTGCTCAGCCTGAGCTACAATCCTACCCTCACTATCAAGTACAGCACAGCTATGGTCCATCCTCTCCCTGATGTTAGGGGAGAACGCTGACCTCTTCAGGGCAACGCCCATCTCCTCAGCTATGAATATTGTAGCCTTGTGTATGAGCTCCCAGGATACCATTTAAACCACCCCGATCCTAAGCTCCCCGTGACCCCCTACAACTGCAACCCAGCCTGGTGGTATGACCGTTGTTGAATCATACTCCTCAACTATAGCAGGCCCCTCAATCTCGTAGCCTACCGGTAGGTCGTCCCTCCAGTAGACCGGGGCGTCAACCCAGCCGTCCTTGAAGTAAACCTTCCTAACCACCTTCACCCTAGGCTCTCCTAGAGCTCCAGGCTTCGGGAGGCCCGGCTTAACCCTTCTTATCACCGCGAAAACCCTAGCTAAGACAACCTCCACACTCCTATCCTCAAGGGTGAAACCATATGTTGCTAGGTGCTTCTCCTCAAAAGCCCTCCTAACATCATCGAGCCTAGCCGGCCTACCGGCTGGCACCGTTAGCTCCCACCCTTGACCCTCATACCTTACATCAGCGTATCTAACGAAGTAATCAACCCTCCCAAGCCTTCCTAGGAGCTCCCCTTCAAGCTTCAAGTAGGCCTCCTCCAGGTCTACTGGGTAAGCTACCCTAGCTTCAAACCTCCAATCAGCTAGGAGTAGCCCTAGTGCACTGAATAAACCCGGGTGTGGTGGCACCACAACATTTCTAACCCCTAGCTCCTCTGCAATCTCAACCGCGTGCTGAGGCCCAGCTCCACCGAAGGCTACTAGGGTGAAGTCAGCTGGGTCCAAGCCCCTCTCGACAGTCACAAGCCTTATAGCCCTGGCCATCTCAAGGTTAGCTATGCTAATAGCCTCCCATGCTACAACCTCTAGATCCCCTAGGGCTTGGAGTGCCTTGATGGAAGCACTCATATCAAGCTTCATAGCACCACCCAGCATGTAATCCCCTATCCTTCCAAGGGCTAGGTTTGCATCTGTTATCGTAGGCCTAACACCACCCCTCCCGTAGCACACGGGGCCCGGGTCTGCACCAGCACTTATAGGGCCTACCCTGAGGGCTCCAACCTCATCCCTCCATATAATGCTACCCCCTCCTGCCGAGACCTCAGCTAGGTCTACGAAGGGGAATCTAACAGGGTAGCCTGAGCCCTTAACAATCCTACCGTGGTGAGCCTCACCTCCAACCTCGTACTCGCTTGTAACCTCAACCTCGAAGTCAACAACGGTACCAGCTTTAGCAGTGGTACCACCCATATCAAAGCTTATAGCCCTAGGGATGCCTAGCATCCTTGAGAGCTCAGCTGTAGCAATAACCCCCGCTGCGGGCCCGCTCTCAACGATCTGAACAGGTCTAACCATGGCCTCCTCAACAGTTACAAGACCACCGGAGCTAGACATTATGCTAAGCTCCATAACCCCAAGCTCCCTCAAGCCCTTGATAAGCCTCTCAAGGTAACCGGACACTATGGGCATCAAGGTTGCGTTAACAACCGTAGTCGAGGTCCTCTCATACTCCCTAGGCTCAGGGGCCACCTTATAGGATGGAGACACGTACCCAACGTGCTTGGATAAAACACTCTCAGCTAGAACCTCGTGAACAGGGTTAGCGTAGGAGTGTAGGAATATGATAGCAGCACTCTCAACACCAAGAGCTCCAAGCCTAGAGCCGAGAGACTCCAACTCCCTAACATCAAGGGGCCTCAGGATAGAACCTCTAAAATCAACCCTCTCGTCAACCTCAAACCTAAAATCCCTAGGGACTAGAGGCCTGGGCTTCTCAAAGAAGGGGTCGTAGAGCCTAGGCCTATTCTGCCTACCAATTTCAACAACATCCCTAAACCCCCTAGTAGTAACAAGAGCAACCCTCGGGAGCTCCAAGCCAACCTGACCCCTCAAAGCATTAGTAGCAATAGTGGTAGCATGGACAACAAAACTAGCACCACCGAGGACACGCAAACCCTCTAAAACAGCAACCTCAGGGCTACGAGGGGTGGAGAGAACCTTATAGAAACCAAGAGAACCATCCCCCCTAACGTACACGAAGTCAGTGAAGGTCCCACCAATATCAACAGCTACAATCAACATAAGCCACCGCAGTTACTTATCGCTAGATCCTAAAGCCTAAATACCCCTTAGACGTTACACTAGACGCAGTTGAGGTGGTCCATGTGAGCCCCCTCAAGAAACCCTTTTAAAATACCACACTAAGAGCTAAGCAAAGGCTATAAAAACTCTTTTTAACGAGAGCTTAATGATGGTGATCTAGTGCTCGTTAAAGCTAGCATTGAGGTTGTAGGGTTTAGAGGTTCTAGGAAGGGTCTTGCCATTGTTGATACGGGAGCGTCTCTCACACTATTAGATGAAATTGTTGCTAGGGATATTGGTGTTAGGATGACGGGGAGAGAGCTTAGCTTAACTGTTGCTGATGGACATGAGGTTAAGGGTTTGCTTGCTATCGTTGACAAGCTTAGAGTTGAAGATGAGGAGCTCCCAGGAGCCCATGTTGCTGTAATAAGTTTCCCTGAGAGGCTCAGGGATAGGCTTAGCATGTTGAACGTCGACAATTGGGTGATAGTGGGTCTTGCAACACTTGAGATCCTAGGTTTAACACCTAACGTTAAGACAGGGAAGCTTGAGAAAGTTGGAGCTCTAGCGTTGCGAACCAAGCTTTCTCACCATTCTTAGCCTCCAAGGGGGTCAAAGCGTTGTGACCCTAATCGCTCATAGTTCGACCTCTACCTCTTAAGGGGCTTTCTTAGACTATGCTAGAAGCTTTAGGATCGCTACTATACCCTTAGGGGCTTTTAGGTCCACGTGTCCTGGTGTAATGAGGGGTTCTAGGGTTTACGTGGTTATACCGTTTCGAGCTCCCCTGCTTAGACTAGGGGGTTTTACGAATTTGCTTATTTACGGTTTGAGGGTTACCTTTTGTGTTTTGGAGGGGTTTCCTGCTGGTTGTTTGCGATATTTGTGGTTTGAGGGGTGCTAGGGTTTTCCAGGCTTATAGTGGTTTGAGGTTGTGTGGTGAGTGTTTTGTTGAGAGTGTTAGGTCTCGTGTTTGGGGTGAGGTTGAGAGGTGGGGTTTGATTGGGCCTGGTGACTCTGTTCTCCTAGCTGTTAGTGGTGGTAAGGATAGCTATGTTATGCTTGAATCCCTCGCCTTAAGGTATAAGGCTTCTAGGCTTGTAGGCCTCTCTATTATTGAGGGTATTCCTGGCTATAATAGGGAGGATGATGTTAGGGCTTTGGTTGACTTCGCTAAGGGCTATGGGGTTGATGTTGTGGTTGTTAGTGTTAGGGATTACGTTGGTTTGAGTGTTTACGAGATGGTTCGCGAGGCTAGATCTAGGGGTTTGGTTGAGTCTGCTTGTACTTTCTGTGGTCTCAGCAGGAGGCATATCATGGACTACTATGCTAGGATGCTTGGAGCCTCGAAGGTTGCTACTGCTCATAACCTCGATGATGAGGTTCAAACTCTTGTCATAAACATGCTTAGAGGCGATGTTATCGGCGTGGTTAAGGTGCACCCCCTAAGCCCCCACCCTGAGGGTGGCGTTAGGAGGGTTAAACCCCTTAGGAAGGTGTATGAGTGGGAGACGGCCGCCTACGCTATGCTTAGGGGCTTTAGGTTTCAGGAGACGGAGTGCATGTTCATCGAGGAGAATCCAACCTTAAGAGCTAAGGTTAGAATCGCACTCTACGACCTGGAGAGAGAGCATCCTGGATCCCTGTTAAGACTGCTAGAATACTTTGATAAAACCCTCCAGGACGCCATTAAAACGGTTGAGCCTAAGGGGTCAACGTCCACCTGCTCTAGGTGTGGAGCTCTAACAACACAGGGTAGGGGTTTGTGTAAGCTGTGCGAGCTCCTAGAGAGAGCTGGTTTGACGGAGCCTAGGTATACTAGGTTAAGGTTAAGTGTTAAACGTTAAGGTTATTAGCTTTAAAGGAACACTAGAGGCTAGGTATGCTTGACTGGGAGGTGGTTGGTTTTGCCCCTGAGGCCTGCTAGGTGTTATACGCATTTCAGTGGGCCGCCCTACACTAGGAAGGAGTATATACCGGGAGTCCCACCGCCTAAGATAACGAAGTTCGAGATGGGTAATAGGGCTCTACTGGAGGAGGCTGAGGTTAAAGGAGAGCTGGTAGCCCTAGAGGCTGGAAACGTTAGACATAATGCTTTAGAGGCAGCTAGAGTCATGGTTAACAAAAGCCTAGCATCTAAGCTTGGCGAAGCCAACTTCTACTTCAGAGTAAGAGTGTACCCCCACCATGTGCTTAGAGAGAATAAGATGATGGCGTTCGCTGGAGCTGATAGGCTACAAGATGGTATGAGGCTAGCCTTCGGTAAACCTGTAGGATCAGCAGCCAGAGTATACCCAGGCACCGTGATCCTAGAGGTTTGGGCTAGGAGTGGTGCTGAGGATATTGTGAAAGAAGCCCTAAATAAGGGTGCTAGCAAGCTACCAATACCATGTAAGGTGGAGATTAGGAGGTTGAAATGACCTCCTCGCCCCTCTTTCGAAGGGCGAGTCTCCCCACATCCCTAGGAGCGTGGGTTTAACCCCACACTCCCCCGAGCAGTACGTCGAACCTCAGCCTTGGAAGCACACTCCACATCTCTCCATCCGGCCCCCATCCCTTAGGGCATCACATTTCAAGGCCGGGAGGCCACGGCCCCGGTGTTAAAATCACGATAGCTGGTCTTAGGTTCTCCTGCTCTTTAGAAACTTAGCTAGGGTTACCGCTACCACTATCAACATATAATAAGGTATGAGGAGTAGGAGCATACCCACCCCTGAGGGGTCGGGGCTTATAAGAGCTGCTATAACAGCTGATGCTATGAGTAGGGCTCTCATAACATTACCTGTTAGCGACGGTATCTCGACGACCCCCGCATAGACTAGGATGAAGATTATTAGTGGTACTTCGAATGCAACCCCTGTAGCTAGGGTTATTAGTATGGCTGAGGACATTATATCCTCTAGGGAGGCATAAGATACAAGCCTATCTGCAGCCACTGTAGCTGATAGTATGAACATCACCTTGTAGGTGAAGGGGAGCACTATTAACAATGCGATGGAGACCCCTAGTAGGAATAAGGCTACTGCTACAACACCTCCCAGCTTAATCCACCTCTTCTCATGAGGGTATAAGGCTGGCTCTATGAAGGCGTAGATCTGGTAAGCTATGTAAGGGCTGGAGGTTAAGAAGCCTATGAGGATCGCTGAGTACATAAGTATCCTAAGCCCAGCGAAGGGGCTTTCAGCTGTAAGCTTCACCTCTATTATATGACCTCCAACCTCTATGGTCTCGGGGACAACATGGTCTAGGACCATCTTAGGGACTACGTAGAGTAGCGGTGTGTACGATGAAAGGCTTATAGGTATGAATGGTACTATGAGGGTTGCTATGGCGAACGCTATGAGAGCCCTCCTAAGCCTTATAATTAACTCCTCTAGGTGCTCCCATATAGTCGCTTCTTTACCCAACTAGACACCTACCCCGATATCCACCTTACACTTTATAGACTAAAGCTTTTTAAAACAAGTAGACTAAAGCTTTAACCCAGGGCGCTTCATACTTGAGGTTGCTGGAGCCCGGGGAGGCTATTGAGGCTGTATACGCGGTTTTCGGGAGGAGTGTTGCTGAGAGGGTTCTCCGAGAGTCTTCCATGGTAGAGCTGGGGGATCTTCATGGGAGGCTTATAGCTGAGCCTGTTAAAGCTCGCATCCCACTACCACCTACTGTTAGGTCTACTCTTGATGGTTTCGCTGTATCCGCTTCTAGCCTGGCTGGAGCCTCTAATAGTAACCCGGTTGCGTTAAGGATCTCCGGCTACTCAAGGATTGGGGATTCGAGGGTGCTAGATCTTGGGTACGGTGAGTGTATACAGGTAGATACAGGAGCTATCATACCTAGGGGGGCTGATGCCGTTATTCCATTAGAGGATGTAGTTGTAGATGGGGGTTACGCTTTATTCACCTACACCCCGCAGCCCGGTAGCGGGCTCGCCCTCCCTGCTAGTGATGTAGCTCCAGGAGATCTAATAGCCCCTAGAGGTGCTAGGGGTTACCCGGATCTCGTGGCCGCCCTAGCATCTCAGGGTTTTAGGTTTGTTAAAGCTTCTAGACGTGTTAGGGTGGCTGTTTTTAGTAGCGGGGACGAGCTATTAGAGCCTGGATCACAGTATAGGGTTGGAGGTGTATATGAGTCTAACAGATACTATCTCAAGAACGTCCTAGGGGTTCTAGGTTACGATGTAGTTGATCTAGGCATTGTACCCGACGACTTTAACCTCGTTAGGGAAACATTGTACAAGGCATCAGAGCTAGCGGATATAGTTATTACAAGTGGAGGTACCAGTGTTGGGTTGAAGGATTACATCTACAGGATACTGGACTCAGAGGGTAGCGTGGTAGTGAGGGGTTTGAGGGTTAAGCCCGGCAAGCCTACCATCGTAGGGCTTCTGAAGGGGACCCCCGTGGTGGGAATCCCGGGTAATCCTAGGGCTACAGTTAACATAACCTGGAACTTTCTAATACCACTACTCGATAGACTGGGCCTCCCAGCCTTGCTAAAAGACCCTATAGTGGGAGAGGCTATGCTAGCGACTCCCGTCACCCTTGATAGGAGGAGGAGGCTTAGCCTACCCCTCGCCACCGTTAGGTCTAAGAAGGGTTTAATAGCCTTCCCCGTAGCCGTGGAGAGTTACATGATATCAAGTCTCCCCAAGGCAGACTCGAAGGCTGAGCTTGAGGGAGGATTGGAGGTGGATGCAGGTAGTTTTATTAGAGTACTAAGCTACAGGTTTCCTGAGCAAACGCTTATAGCATTAACGGATACTAGGCTCCTAGACCTAGGGGTTTTCGAGTCGAGGGTTGTAACATCAATAGTGGAGGATGCAGTCCCTGTAATCGAGATGCTTGAAGGCTCTAAGGTGAAAATCCTACTCTCATCTATACAGCTAGGTGGAGGAGTGGGGTTGCCTGGGAAGGTGTTGTGGAGCTCTAAGAGGAAGATTGTTAAGATAGGCACGACTAGTTGTAGAAGGGTGGCGGTCTTCAAGCCCTACGCTAAGCTCCATACTGGGGGTCTGGTTGTGGATAGAGCTGAGACTGCCCTTACGCTTCTAAACCAAGGTTACACCCAGTGCTCTGTAATACCTGAGGATTACGCCAGAGATAGCCATACAGTTGTAGAGGAGTTGGGGTTGGAGGATGTGCTATTAGTTGACATGGCGTAAAACTATTTAACGTCAGGTTAAACGCTTAATCCTCGGTGCTCCGAGATTGGATGAGGTTGTGAGGGGGGATGTGCTAGTTAGGGATGTGATGAGCACCCCTCTAGTATACGTATACGCATTCCATAGCGTGAGGGAAGCCGCAGCTATAATGGTGGAGAAGAACGTTGGAAGCGTGGTAGTTGTAGATGAGGCTGGAAGGCTAATTGGTATAATGACGAGGACTGATATACTGAGACATGTGGTGGCAAAAGGCCTTAACCCGGATAATGTTAGGGTAAGCGATATAATGACGAGAAACCCTCTCTACGTGCTAGCAGACACCCCAGTAGAGGAGGCGGCAAGGCTAATGGGGTCTAGAGGTGTAGGCCACCTACCGGTGCTAGATCAGAAAACGTTTAAGCCAATTGGTATGATATCGAAAAGGGATATACTGAGGATAGCCCCCCACTATATAACGCTAGTGTACGCTCTAAGAGTCGAATCTGCAGGTAGCCAGGGTAGAGGGTAGCGGTCTCCCAGCTCTAAGGCGGCCTAGCAGGGTTCCACGTGAGCCGCGCCCCTCCTTTAAGTCATTAAGGCTTTAAAGCCCTAGATCCGGCTGTCGTCCTAGGGGTTGGCGTTGGGAGTTAAGCCTACTATTACAGAGTTGTTGTTGAAAGCTGTAGGGGCTTCAGAGCCTAGCGGGGATCCAGCTCATAAGAAGATCGGGGATCTCCCGTTCGAGAAGGTTGTTGAGATAGCTTTAGAGAAGAAGCAGGATCTCCTAGCTAGGAGCTTGAAGGCTGCGGTTAAGACTGTGCTTGGATCCGCTAGGAGCATAGGTATAACCGTTGACGGGAAGGATCCTAAGGTTGTCTCAATGGAGGTTGATAGAGGAGCTTACGACCATGTACTGGCTAGGTACGAGGATAAATGGATCTCAGCTTAACGTTTTAAGCCTCGGTATAATATGATCCTGGGGAGTCGGTTATGCCATTTAGTAGGGAGGCTATAATAGAGTCTATTAAGGGGAGCCTGGAGGTAGGTAAGCCTAGGAGGTTTAAGCAGAGCGTAGAGTTGATTGTGGTTTTAAGTGGTTTAGATCTTAAATCACACGAGGCTAAGCTAAGAGAGGTCGTTATCCTCCCCAGAGGCGTAGGGAGGGCTCAGAGGGTCTGCTTCGTAGCAGAGGGTGATATGCTATTGGAGGCTAGGAAGCTTGGAGTTGAAGTCTACTCTAGAGATGATATACAGGCTCTTAGCAAGAAGGATGCTAAGAGAGTGGCTGAGAGATGCGACTGGGTTCTTGTGAGAGCAGATATAATGGGCGTTGCCGGGAAGGTGCTCGGCCCAGCCTTAGGACCTAGAGGTAAAGCTCCAATCCCTGTGCCGCCGAACGCTAATGTAAGGGAGCTTGTGGATAGATATAGTAGAGCTGTGTGGGTTAGGGTTAGAAACCAACCTCAAATAGCTTGTAGTATTGGAACGGAGGATATGAACGTTGAGGACTTAGCTGAGAACGCCTTAACAGTACTGGATCTAGTAGAGTCTAAGCTAGGATCTCAGAGGATAGGAGCTATCTATATCAAGAGGACCATGTCACCCCCCGTTGAGTTGAAACCCTTGTAAGCGAGGTTCTCGGAGATGCCCTCCCATCACATTAAACGTTTTATGGTTGAAGACAGGCTAGTAGATTATCGTGAGCCGCGTCACACCCTGGGGAGCCTCCCAAGCCCACTATGGAGTTCTATGGTGAGCTGTGTATGTTTCAGTAGAGGGTTCGATGGGGGGTTGTAGCCGTGCTTGTGGGTAGGAGGAGTGTTAAGATACAGCCTTGGAAGGTTGAGGTTGTTAGAGAGCTTAGGGATCTATTCCAGAAGTACCCTGTGGTTGGGATAGCTGATGTAACTGGAATCCCCGCAGCCCAGCTACAGGTTATAAGGAGGAGGCTTAGGGATAGGGTTTTATTTAAGGTTGCTAAGAAAACCCTCATACTGAAGGCTCTTGAGCAGTCTGGTTTGAATTCTGAAAGCGTAGAGCCCTACCTTAGGGGTACTGTTATGCTTATGTTCACTGATATCAACCCCTTCAAGCTGTATAAGCTACTGGAGTCGGAGAAGGTGGCTATAGAAGCTAAACCCGGCCAGGTTGCCGTTAAGGAGATAGTGGTTCCTGAGGGGCCTACAGATATAACACCAGGCCCTATGCTAGGTGTTCTAGGGAAGCTTAAGATACCCTACGAGGTTAGAGGTGGGAAGGTCTACGTTAGGAAGAGCACTGTTGTAGCCAAACCAGGCGATGTTATAAGCTCTGAGCTTGCAAGCATACTGTTAAAGCTAAACATTAAACCCTTCGAGATAGGTGTTGAACCCCTAGCAGTCTACGATAGAGGAGTCGTGATACCCGGGGAGGCGCTGAAGCTAGACCTGGAGTCTTTCAAGAAAGAGCTTGTAGAGTCTGAAAGCGAAGCCCTAAGACTAGCAGTAGGCATAGCCTACATAGAGATACCTGAGGTTGCAAGCCTAGCACTACTAGAGGCTGTGAGAGCCGCTGCAACCCTAGCTGAGACCGTGGCAATACCAACACCAGACCTGGTAGAGCTAGTGCTAAGGAGAGCTCTAGTAGAGGAGGCTTTAATAGTGGCAGCACTAGGAGAGAGAGCTAAAGACCTGGGCTTAGAACCTGTTCAAACAGTAAAGCAGGTAACACCTAGAGAGGAGAGGAGGGAAGCTAAGGTAGAGGAGGAGAGGAGAGAGGAGGAGAAGAAGGAAGAAGAGGTTGATATATCAGCAGGGCTGGAAAGCCTATTCGGGTTTTAAAACTAAAACCACTACTTTTTAAGGGTTAGACTGGATTGAATATGCTGGAGGTGTAATGTATGCCCCAGGAGGGTAAGGCGTACATACATGCAGCCCTAGCACTATACTTCGCGGGGAAGCCTATAACAGAGGAGAGCCTGAGGAGTGTGATAGAAGCGATAGGCCTCAACGTAGACGATGTAAGGATTAAGATGCTAGTAGCAAGCCTATCGGAGATAAACATAGAGGAGGTCCTCAAACAAGCTGTAGCAGCACCGGTAGCGGCCCCGGTAGCAGCGCAGGCAGCAGCTCCAGCTGCAGCACCAGTAGCTGAGGAGAAGAAGGAGGAGAAGAAGGAAGAGGAGGAGAAGAAGGAGGAAGTGGATATAGCCTCTGGGCTTGAGAGCCTATTCGGGTTCTAGCGTGGCTTTAGAGAAGGTAACGTTTAACACAGCTCCCGGGAAAACCTCAAACTTTTAAGCCTCAGGCTAGGTCTCCTCAACCTCCTAGGGTTGAAGGGTGGAGTATAGGGCTACCGTGATAGAGCCTCCGAGAGCTCTCGTTAGGAAGCCTAGGCTTGTAAAGTACGGTAAGGTCAACCTAGGGTTAAGGGCTGGGAGGGGGTTTAGCCTTGGCGAGCTTGAAGCTGTAGGTTTAGATGTGAGCACCGCTAGGAAGCTAGGCTTATACGTTGATGTTAGGAGGCGTAGCGTTAGACAAGAGAACTTGGAGCTCCTGAAAAACCTCCTAAGAGAGATAGGATTGGAGGCTTAGAGGGGTTTGGTGGGGCGCCTCCTAATCCTAACAGCTCTCACCCTCGCCTTACTACTGGTAGCGCAGTCAACCCTACAGCATGCAACCTGGCTTACGCTAACCCTAAGCTCTAGCCATGAAGATTGCGGCTCCTGGGATGGGCTAGCCGTCGTAGTCAGGGTTGTTGATGGTGATACCTTCAGGGCTAGGATTACGTGTGTTAGCGGGGCTTTCAGCGGTAGGATTAGCGTTGGCACTGAGTATAGGGTTAGGCTAGCCGATGTAAACGCGCCGGAGCTAGGAACAGTTGAAGGTGAGAGGGCTAGGAGTGCTCTTGAGAGCCTAATCCAGGGTAGGACTGTCTTGCTAGACGTAGACGGTGTAGATGTGTTCGACAAATACGGTAGGATTATAGCGGTAGCGTACATAGAATACAATGAAACACACATACTGAACATCAACAAGTGGCTTGTAGAGGAGGGGTATGCAAGGGTGTGGGATCACCCTAACGAGTTCAACCCAGGAACCTGGAAGCTATACAAACCAAGGGGGAGGACAGTAGCGGAGACAGAGGCTAAGGGTAGCGAGGACACCCAGATACACATGGCCTTAGTGCTTGTAGCAACAATAGTAATAGCGTTCCTAGCACTCACACTACTGAGAAGACCCAAACGTTAAACCCGACAACAGGATAGCTAGTAGAGTGTATAAAGTAACCCCCATGATGACGTCCATAGCTATCAACGTTAAACCCAAGCACCTACAACCAAACCCCCAGAGCCGACGGGCATCAAGGTTACTTGGAGTCCTCCGAACACCTATCACGTCCAGTGGGAGGGTTAGAACACTAAGCTCTACTCTAGAGAGTATATAAGGCTTCAATTACTAGGGGTATAATGGTGGATGGGAAGCCTGAGGAGGATAACTGGATGGTGACTTGGGAAGACTTACTAGTTTCATTCGTATCCCAGGCTCCATGGGCTCTGGTTATACTTATCGTAGTTATAGTTATGAATGCGAGGTTAAGAGATGAGTTGAATGAAAGGATAAACAGGTTAGAAAGGGAGTTGAATGAGAGGATTGAAAAGCTAAGAGATGACGTGTATAGGAGGATTGATTCTCTTGAGAGGCTCCAATTAGGTATTGCAGCTATCCTGGTATCCAAGGGCCTCCTGACTAGGGAGGAGTTCGAGTTCATAAGATCTATATCTGAGATGCCAGGGTCTAAGAGCAAGTACTACACGAAGGCGGACGAGGAGGAGCTTAGGAGGCTTTGGAGTAAGGATATAGATGAGTATACTGAGGAGGATGTGGAGAAGATACTGGAGATAGCGTTGAAGATTAGAGCTGAGGGGGTGGAGACGGGTAGAAGGGATTTAATAGACGCGTACTACATGATAGGAGCGTTCGCAGAGCTCATGAAGGTATACCTGTTAGTCAAAAGGATGAAGGCTAGGAAGGCGCAAAAGGAAACCAGCACGCAATCCTCCAATCCTTAAAGGCGATGGATGTATCTCTAGGCTCTAGAGCCTTGAATACTATAGGCTGTTTTAACGGTGGAATGATCTAGCTCTTAGCTCTTCTAGCCTTGAGCTGCTGGTACACCATGTATGTTAGTGCTAGGGCTAGCGATGTGGTTGTAGATGCTAGTAGTATTGTTCTCACTGTTTGCTCTGGCTGAGCGTACTGGAATACGTTTAGAGCACCGTTAACCCTCGGGGCTTCGCAGCCTTCAATAGGCCTCATCTTAGCCTGTATACTGTAGAAGCCTGGGTGTGGTGTCTTGAACATGTATACCTCCCTGAGGGGGCTATCGATGGCTTCGACATCGAGCCTGTAGATTATGCTACCACTACCCTTAGAGTAGACTATTAAGCTTAGCTTATTGCATAGGGGGACGAACAAGCTCATATTAACGTAGCCCTCAAGAAGCCATAAGCTCATCTCACTATCCGTGTCAACTCTGAGGGGCATCGAACCGCGGGCGACGAAGACACTATTATCCCTAGAGTAGACTGTAGCCCACGATACTAGGAAGAACAACGATAGAGCTAGTAGGAGGTATGAGAGGGGCCTCAAAAGCTACCGCCTCACAACCCTAAGGTAGATTGCTATGAGAGATACTGCTATGATGAGGGTCACTGCTACCAGCACTAGCTCAAGTGAGAGTATAGAACCCCTAGGAGGCTGTGCAGGCGTAGCTAGGGGAGGAGGCGTAGGCGTAACAATAGCCTGCACGGGAGTACTAGGAGGCTGTACCGTAACAGGAGTTCGAACAACAGCAGGGGGAGCTGTGGTAGTAGGAGTAGTAGCATTAACCTGGGTTATAGCCTGAGTAACCCCAACACCAACAGTGGTGGCATTAGCAGGGCTAGTAGCACTCCCAACCACACCAGTAGGCTGAACAGGCTGAACAGTAGTAGTAGCCTCAGTATCAGTATCATAAACTGTTGTAACAACGGGAGGAGCCATGTACTTGAGAGATCTTAAAATCCACACTTGACAGGTGTAACCTCCTACATCATAGCTACCCCATACTGGGATTACATATCTCAGTGGATCTAGAATATGTAGGGAAAATAAGGAAGGCTGGAGGTACACGGCTACACCAGTCTTAACATCGTAGTCTAACCCTATAGGTATGGCTCCGCTTCCGCTGATAGACGCTTTTATGTCATCTGGAGATTTAGGGCCTATACGCCAGTATGTGAAGCCCAGTGATTCATAGAACCTCCTCGCCATGAGATATTCGGCAAAAAGCCATTCCCGATAGAACTGAATATCTGATATGTTAAACAGGATCGTGGCACTCAACGTACTCTCAGACCTTATATTGATCCCGACAACCTCCCTAAAATACCTCTCCGCAGCAGCCCACCACCAAGTATCAGTCACTCGTTCTAGGGTTGCGTTTACCCTATCTATAGGCGGTTTTACATCAAACACCTTGTATACAGCCATATCAGATAACACCACACTAGACCCCTCGTAAACCTCCCATGGTAGTAGGAAGAATGGCCAAACACCAGCATAGGAACCCTTATAAACCATGCTCCTATCCCTAGCGGAAACCTTAACAAACTCCTCAACAAAAGGAGACCTGTAGAGGATATAGGAGAGGTTCCTGGTATGAACAATACTAAAACCAAACCTCAAAACAACATCATAGTAAACACCATCAAAACCAACAACGTGGAAGGAGAAATTATAAAGGAACACATAACCTCTTTTATCGAGATTACGCCAATATAGATCCTCAAGGTAGGAAACTACAAGCAGGGGGTCTTTAACAGCATTCCTATTCCTCCAAAACCTTATAATCTCGTCACCCCACCTATCAATAATGCTTTTATAGACATCCGTGTCATAGTACTTGGCTAAGAATATTGCTGAAGGAGGGCCATTCATGAACCCCATTCTGATGGAGGCATACCCATTAATAAATGTTTGTGGAGGGCACTCGTACTCAACATATAAGCCGACTAAACCATAAGGGTCCCTCACATTACTGGAAACATTGCCGGGAACACCATTAAACATAACGAGTAGAGCTAGTAGGATGAGCGTGATAGCAAAAGCTCGAACCCCCACAGAGACCACCACACACCCATGGAAGAAAGAGTGTATGGAGAGAGGGTTAAAACGCTTATCTAACATGCTCCTGGAGGAGCAACAATCTTAGCCTCAGCCCTAGCGTATCCGACTTGTTTACCGTCTTTGTAAGCCCATCCTTCAGATACTGTTTTAGCCTCAATATATGCTACGTCAGAAGACGGTGGGTTAACATTAATGCTCCCTGATGCAGGGGAGTCTATGGAGCCCCCGCCGGTACCCCAAACATTAAATATCCACCCGGTAAGACAGCCGTACTCATCCAGATCGGCATCACCACGAACATAAGCCCAGACATGCACATAGTTACCACTAGCTGAAGCATAATTCGATAAGGGTAGATAGCCTGAGGCGAGAGCTACGAGGGACCCCAGGGTTAACGCTAACACAGATACCGCTACAACCGATATACTCCTCTTTTTAGGGAAGCCCAAAACCACACATATAGTGAGCCCCTAGAGGGGTGGGTATAATGGGTGTGGTTTTGGGCTTCCCTAAAAAGAGGAGTATATACTTTTATTTGTGCCAGAGTACTTATAGTATTTCTGTTGCCTGTGTGTGCTTGTGATTGCTTGTATGTGTTTTTACTCTATCTTTTTGATCTCCACTATTTTCCCTAGCTCCATTTTTACTATCGTTTTCACCTGTTTTTCTAGTTTTTCTGGTATTATGTGTGTTGCTACTAGTACTGTGGTTCCTTTTTCTGCTCTTTCGCTTATCATGTCTACTATTGTTTCTCTTGATTTCATGTCTAGTGCTTGGAATGGCTCGTCTAGCATTATCACCTCTGGTTTTCCCGTGAATGCTAGTAGTAGTAGGCATTTTCTTCTCATGCCCGTGCTGTACGCCCCGTATGGTCTCTCCCAGTACGTGTCTACTCCTAGGGCTTCTGCTACCCCTAGAACCTCCTGCCATGGTGTTCTCGTTATCTTTGCTGTAGCTCTGGCTATGTCTATGCATGGTAGCCATACTGGTAGGCTGACCCTGTCTAGGAGTGCTCTAATCCTAGGGGCTAGCTTGGAGGAGTCCCTCCAGGGGTCTAGGCCTAGGACCCTAGCGTAGCCTGAGCTAGGCCTCTCAGCACCAGCTAGTATTGATAGTAGTGTGCTCTTACCACTACCATTAGGGCCTACGATTACGTGAACTCCAGGACCTTCAATTGATAGATCTACATCGTCGAGGGCGACATTAGGCCAGTAAACCTTCCTAATATGCTTAGCAACGATAACCTCCAAGTTAGAAGCCCTAGGGTTCAAACTACAAGGGAACCTTTATAAACCTGGTGGTTAAATCCGTGTGTGGAGCTGAGACCGCCTTGAGCCTTAGGATTGCAGGGGTGTACTTAGGAGACCCAGTGGTGCTCTTGCTATCAGCGATACTAGCAGGCCTCATAGTATTCCTGATAGCGAGTAAAACGTTCATTCACTATGCTTATGGAACCCTACCTAGAGGGGAGGAGTTCCGCCTCACAACGGGGTTTAGCGATCCTGATCTAGCATTCCTAGCGAATATGAGGGTGGTAAATAGCATTATGGAGTCGTTCCTACTACTAGGAGCTGTGACAGCCATAGCAGGATCGTACATGGTGGGGATGGGGAGGGATCAGGGTTACACGGCACTCTCAACACTAGTAGGGCTGGGTAGGAGAGCTTACATAAGAGCTTTAACACTATACCCACTAACACTATACCAGGCGGCAACAGTACCGGGATCAATGGTGGCACTAGCGCTAATAGACCCAAACCTGATAAGATACTGGAAGCTGGTAGCAGCAACAACGCTCATAGCACTAGCCGTAGTACAAGTACAGCTGACAATAGCCATACTAGCAACATACATCCTAGCAAACACGTACAGAGGTATAATAGCGACAATAGCCACACTACTACTCATAACAACAGCTGGAATCCACAACAACATAGCGAGAATAATACAAGAAAAACAGACAATGAACGAAATCCTAACAACAACAGTAGCATTGACAATAGCGACAGCATTAGCACTATCAATAGCGTACATCGTAATAGAAACAAGGATGACAGTAAGGTAGACTTACACCCC
>Ga0272447_1000519_pt1 | contig 28664 bp, 20 predicted proteins | sample YNPCB0133_FD_194589 | JGI IMG/M metagenome (GOLD analysis project Ga0272447, IMG submission 194589) | Hot spring microbial mat communities from Yellowstone National Park, WY, United States - YNP-CB-013-3 | ecosystem: Environmental > Aquatic > Thermal springs > Hot (42-90C) > Sediment | place... | reverse complement strand
TCAAGGGGGGTGAGGGGTTAATAAAAGCCGGTGAGCGCAGCCAGTCTCAGCCGTTACGGCACTCTGGAGGTACGGTTTTTCAGGACTTTGGGCTTTCTGCCCCCGGTACGATTTTAAGAGACTTGACAGGGCGCAAAGATTGCGGTGAATCTCAAAAACAGGAGGCACAAAATGGCAGAATACACCCCCGAAAAGACCCTGGACGCCCGTGGGCTGAAATGCCCCATGCCGGTGGTCAAGACCAGCCAGGAGATCAAGAACGTCTCCGTGGGCGGCGTTCTGGAAGTGTTGGCTACCGACCCCGGCTCCGTCGCCGACATTCAGGCCTGGTGTAAGAGCACCGGCAACGAACTGCTGGGGATGGAGAAGGGCGAGGGTGTTTTCAAGTTCTACATCCGCCGCGTGAAGTAGGACAACTGCTCGCAGTTGTCCTACAGCCCCAGGAGGTGTCTATGACAACCCTGGCCTTTCTGTTCTACTACATCACCCCCTACATCGCTGTCGTCGTCTTCTTCGGCGGGCTGGCGTACCGGGTCTACCGGTGGTGGCAGAAGAGACCGGCCCCGGCCCATTTCTCCCTCTTTCCTCGCCCCCAGAGCCGCCTGGGTCGGCTGATAGACGCGCTGGTGGATATGTTCACCCTGAAGGGGCTCCTGCGGGTCAATCCGCTCCTGTGGGTCGGCGGTTTCATCATGCACCTGGGGCTCCTCTTCATCCTGGTCGGTCACGTCCGGGCCTTCACTGATTTCTACTTCCTCTGGAAGTTGCTGAACTGGGGCAAGGAGCAGCAGCACGCCTTCTCCGCCATCGCCGGGACCATTGCCGGGACCCTCTTCACGATTCCCCTCTTCTACCTGCTGGCCCGACGGTTGAGCGGCGCGGTCAAGTGGCTCTCCGTCCCGGAGGACTTCTTCGTCCTCTTTCTCCTCATTGGCATCGCCCTGACCGGGTTCCACATGCGCCTCTTGCGGACGGTGGAGGTGGAGGAACTGCACCGTTTCTTCGCCGGACTGGCTTCCTTCCGCTGGCAGCCGGTTCCGGAAAGCACGGGGCCCGCGTTCATCTGGCACTTCGCCCTGGTCCAGTTGCTGATGGTCTACTTCCCCTTCGGGAAACTGAGCCATATCGCTGGCTCGGTGCTCTCCAAAATGGTCGCCCGGAGTTAGGAGGACGCGATGTTGACCAAATTCCTGGATACAGTTCGTCAGCGCATTACCCGCCCGCTTCAGTACTACCAGGACATCTGCGTCCGCTGCGGGGCCTGTATAGACGCCTGCCACTTCTACGTCGCCTCCGGCAATCCCGCGCACATTCCAGCCTACCGGATGATGCTGGTCAAGAAACTGCTCCAGCGAGGAGGCAACGGCCGGAAGGGGCTCCTGAGCTGGTACCGGGAAACCGATCTCGCCGACGAGCGGACAGTCTCCGAACTCCGGCAGGCGCTCTGGGAATGCACGGGCTGCCGAAGGTGCTCCGTCTTCTGCCCCTTTGACCTGGACACGGCACTGCTGGTCAATATGGGCCGGTATGCCCTGGGCCAGGAGGGGATGGGGATGGAGATGGTGGCTGAAATCGGCAACGCCGAGGTGAGCAAAGGGGAGATCATTGATGCCCTCAAAGAGTTCTACGTGGACCAGATCCGGGAACTGGAGGGGCGAATCCGGGAGGAGTGGGGTGTCCCCGACCTGCGCATTCCGGTGGACGAACCGGCGCGCGTCCTCTACGTGCCGGTGGTCGGCGAGCACGCCATCATCCCGCTGGCGAAAATCTTCCACGCCGCGAAGGAGTCCTGGTCGCTGAGCATGTTCACCGCCACCAACCATTCGTTCTTCGTCGGCGACATAGAGAAGGCGAAACAGGCGGCCCACTGGATCGTCCAGGAGGCCCGTCGCCTGGGCGCGCAGGTCATTGCCTACGCGGAGTGCGGCCACGCCACCCGGACGCTCCTCAACTTCTGGGACCACTGGTTCGGGGACGAAATCGCGGGCATCCAGCGGGTCAGCGTGGTACAACTGGTCGCGTCGTACCTGCAGGAGGGGCGCATCCGGGTCCGGGAGGGTGCCTTTGATGTGCCGATGACCTACCACGACCCCTGCAACCTGGGCCGGAACGCGGGCATCTTTGAGGAACCGCGGATGATGATCCGTGCCGTCGCCACCGATTTCCGGGAACTCTCGCCGAACCGGGAACTGAACTGGTGCTGCGGCGGGGGCGGCGGGTTGATTGCTGAACCGGATATGTTTGAGGTCCGGATGAAGGCCGGACGGCCCAAAGTGGAGCAGATTCAGCGCACCGGTGCCCGGTGGGTCGTCACCACCTGCGAGAACTGTAAGACGCAACTGGCCGACCTGAGCGACCGTTACGGCCTGGGCGTGGAGGTCAGGGGCGCGGTGGACCTGATCGCCGACGCACTGGTGGTGTGAAGGTGACAGTCACCTTGAGGGTGACTGTCACCTTATTAGAGTTTTTATGGCGGCGGCGAAGCCGCCGCCATAAAAACGGTCTTTCAGCGCGCAAACTTGACAAAACCTCAAAAGGGTTTATAATACTTCCACTTTCCAGCAGGTACCGGTAAACTTGTGACCATCTTCATCAAGCGCTGAGACAAGGGCTCAAGCGCTTTGTTTGTGTTTATCCCTCGTAAACGCAAGGGGGATTGGAGGGGGTTTATGAAGTATCTGGACGATTCGGCCGAGATTCAGAACTTCGTTTCGTTGCGAGTCAGCCTGGCCTCTCCGGAAGAGATTCGCTCCTGGTCGTACGGCGAGGTGACCAAGCCCGAGACCATCAACTACCGCCGCCTGCGGCCGGAGAAGGACGGCCTCTTCTGCGAGGCCATCTTCGGGCCCACGCGGGACTGGCAGTGTTACTGCGGCAAATACAAGAACATCCGCTACCGCGGCATCATCTGTGATAAATGCGGTGTTGAGGTGACCCGTTCCTCCGTCCGCCGGGAGCGTATGGGCCATATTGAACTGGCTGCTCCCGTCGCCCACATCTGGTACACTCGCCAGACCCCCAGCATCCTGGGTATCCTCCTGGACGTCTCCCGCCGGAACCTGGACCGCGTTCTCTACTTTGCCCAGTACGTCATCACCACTGTGGACGAAGAGGCACGCCAGAAGGCGCTGCGGCGGCTGAAGGAGGAGTACGACCACCATCGGCGGGAACTGGAGGAGAAGGCCAGCGCCGCCATCGCTGCCCTGCAGGAGCGGTTGGCTCAGGAGCGGGCCCGGATTGAGGGAGAACTGGCCGCCGTTCACGCCCGGATTGAGGAGCGGCTCAACAACGAGACCGAAGCGCTGATGAAAGAGGCGCAGGCCCTGCGGAAGCGGCTGGAAGAACGCCAGGGCTCCGCTGTCCGCACCCCCGTTGTCCTCAAAGCCACGGGCGCCGTCATTGCCGAGGCTGGAGAGACCATTGGACGGGAGCACCTGACCCTGCTGAGCCGCCTCATCCAGGAAGAACTGGAGCACCTGGAGGGCCGCCTGCGGGCGGAAGAGGAGCAGGAACTGGCTCCGCTACGGACCGATCTCCAGCACTGGCAGGAGTCGATCGCCGATGAAACCGCACGCATCCAGGAGCAACTGGCCCGCGATATAGAAAATCTACGCATCCGTTTTGAGGATGACCAGGAAGAACTCCTGAGTTTGGCCCCGTTGCAATTTCTCACCGAAGCCCGTCTGCGAGAACTGAAGGCCCGCTGGGGACAGGTCTTCCGCGCCGGGATGGGAGCCGAAGCCTTCTACGAGATTCTCCACCGGATGGACCTGGACAAGATGGCCCAGGAGTTGTGGAACGAGGCGCGCAACGACCCGTCCAAACAGCGGCGCAAGAAGGCCATCCGCCGCCTGCGGGTGGTGGAGGCCCTGCGCAAGAGCGGCAACCGCCCCGAGTGGATGGTTCTCACCGTCCTGCCCGTCATCCCGCCGGACCTGCGCCCGATGGTGCAACTGGACGGTGGGCGTTTTGCCACTTCCGACCTCAACGACCTTTACCGGCGCGTCATCAACCGAAACAACCGGCTGAAGCGGCTGATAGAATTGGGCGCGCCCGACGTCATCGTCCGCAACGAGAAGCGCATGCTCCAGGAGGCGGTGGATAGCCTCATTGACAACAGCCAGCGGGGCAAGGCCCTCTCTCGCCGGGGCCAGCGGCAACTGAAGTCCCTCAGCGACATGCTCCGGGGGAAGAAGGGCCGCTTCCGCCGCAACCTCCTGGGCAAGCGGGTGGACTACTCCGGCCGTTCCGTCATCGTCATCGGCCCGCAACTGAAACTCCACCAGTGTGGTCTCCCGAAGGAAATGGCGCTGGAACTCTACAAGCCCTTCGTCATCAGCAAACTGGTGGAGTACAACTACGTCAGCAACGTCAAGGCGGCCCGCCGCTTCATTGAGCGCCAGCGGCCCGAGGTCTGGGAGATTCTGGAAGAGGTTATCAAGGACCGACCGGTTCTCCTCAACCGCGCGCCCACCCTGCACCGGCTGGGCATTCAGGCCTTTGAGCCCGTTCTGGTGGAGGGCAAGGCCATCCAGATTCACCCCCTGGTCTGCGTGGCCTTCAACGCCGACTTTGACGGCGACCAGATGGCGGTCCACGTCCCGCTTTCCGACATGGCGGTGCAGGAAGCGCGCCGGCTGATGCTGGCGACCCGCAACCTCCTCAAGCCCGCCGACGGCCAGCCCATCGTCGGGCCGACCAAGGACATGTGCCTGGGCATCTACTACCTGACGATGGAGACGACGGGGCCACATCGGGGCGATGGCAAGTACTTCGCCGACCTGGACGAGGTGGAGACCGCGTACCTGCTGGGCTATGTGGACATCCACGCCCGTATTCGGGTCCGGCAGGTCTACGACCGTCAGCCCCCGCCGCCCCAGCCGGTGGAGACCACGGTGGGCCGCTGTCTCTTCAACCGGATTCTCCCGGACGAACTCCGTTTTGTCAACGAGCCGCTGGACAAGGGAAAACTGCAGGACCTGGTGGGGCTCTGCTACCGCCGCCTGGGGGAGGATCGGACCACCGAGGTGGTGGACCGCATCAAAAACATCGGCTTCCACTACGCCACCCGCTCCGGGGTGACCATTGCCGCCGCCGACCTGACCATCCCCGCCGAGAAATCCCGCATCTTGGAGGAAGCGACGGCCCAGGTGGCGGAGGTGGAGCGGCAGTATCAGCGGGGTCTGCTGACCGCCGAGGAACAGTACGCCCGCACCATTGACCTCTGGAGCCGGGCCCGCGATGAGGTCGCCAGGGCGGTCTCTCGCACGCTGGACCCCGAGGGGCCGGTGGCGATTATGGCCCAGTCCGGCGCCTCCAAGGGCGGCTTCGGGCCCATCTCCCAGTTGGCTGGCATGCGCGGCCTGATGGCCGACCCGTCCGGCCGCATCATCCCGCTGCCCATCCGCTCCAACCTGCGGGAGGGACTGACCACACTGGAGTACTTCATCAGCACCCACGGCTCCCGCAAGGGTCTGGCGGATACGGCGCTGCGCACCGCCGACGCCGGCTACCTGACCCGCCGTCTGGTGGATGTGGTACAGGACGTCATCATCAACGCCCACGACTGTGGCACCCGCAGCGGTATCTGGATTCGCCGCCAGGACGATGTGGGTGGGCAGACAATGGCGGAGCGGCTGGTGGGCCGTATCGCCGCGGCGCCCGTCGTCCATCCGCAGACGGGAGAGGTCATCGTCAACCGGAATGAGGAGATTGACGAGGACGCCGTGGAGGCCATAGAGGCCGCTGGCATCAACGAGGTGTACGTCCGTTCGCCGATGACCTGTGCCCTGCAGCGGGGCATCTGTGCTCTCTGCTACGGGCGCGACCTGGGCCGGGGCACCCTGGTCCACATCGGGACGGCGGTCGGTATCATCGCCGCTCAGTCCATCGGCGAGCCGGGTACCCAGTTGACGCTGCGGACGTTCCACACGGGCGGCATCGCCGCTGGCGGCGACATCACCACCGGTCTCCCGCGCGTGGAGGAACTCTTTGAGGCCCGCAAGCACCCCAAGGGCGAGGCGGAAATCTCCGATATTGATGGCATCGTCCACATCGTCCGAGAGGATGGCCGCCGACGGGTGATTGTCGGCAAAAGCGAGACGCTTACCGATGAGTACACCGTCCCGGAGGGCTGGACGGTTCTGGTTTCGGACGGAGATATGATTAACGCCGGGGAGGCCATTGCCCGGCAGGGGACGGAGGAGGAGCCGGGCGACCAGATTCTGGCCCGACATCGAGGCACCGTCCACCGGGATGGCCGTCGGATTCGGGTGACCTATGAGCGGCGGGACGAGCGGGAGTACGAAATCCCGCCCGCTGTCCGGCTGCTGGTGGCGGAGGGGCAGTACATCAAGGCCGGCACTCAGTTGTTTGAGGGCTCCCAGAACCCTCACCGCATCCTGCAGGTCCTGGGGCGGGAAGCGGCGCAGATGTACATCCTTTCCGAGGTGCAGAAGGTCTACCGTTCCCAGGGCGTCAACATCAACGACAAACACTTTGAGGTCATCATCCGCAAGATGCTGGGGAAGATGCAGGTGGTGGATCCTGGCGATACGGACCTGCTCCCCGGCGACCTGGTGGACCGGCTGGCGTTGCAGGAGATTAACCGTCGGGCCATCGCCGAGGGGAAGCAGCCGGCCAAGGCGCGGGCGGTTCTCCTGGGCGTGACCAAGGCGGCCCTGGCAACCGACAGTTTCCTCTCTGCTGCCTCCTTCCAGCACACCATCCGGGTACTGGCGAAGGCGGCGGTGGAGGGCCAGAAGGATATGCTCTACGGCCTGAAGGAGAACGTCATCATCGGGAAGTTGATCCCGGCGGGCACGGGCTACCGGGGCGATTCGCCCGATTCCGACGGCCCCATCCCCTCCTACGAGGGCGTCCCGCTGCGACCGGCGGTGTTGCCAGCCCCGCCTCAGCCGTTCTTGATCGCGAAGGAGAAGGACCTGGAGGAAGAACTGGTCGCGCTGGAGGAGGAACTGGAACTGGAACAGATGATGACCGGAGGAGCCAGCGAATCTCTCTTAGAGGTTGCCCCGGACCTGCTGGATGAGGATGAAGAGTACGAGTATGGGGATGTAGAGGAAGACGAAGAGGACGACCTGATGGATTGAGGTGAAGGGATAGCAAAGAGGCGACCCACAGGGGTCGCCTCTTTTTTTATGGGATTCCCGTCACCAGCGGCGCATTTGCTTCCTGTGGGTAGTGGGGTAAAATAAAATTGCGACGTAACTACTCAGCGCTGGCTGAAGTCACCCTTCCTGGGCCTGCGGTGATGATCGGCCTTCGCCGACCAGGTCTCTCTGCGCGCACATAAGGATGGGTGTGTCCCAGTTTTGTCGGGCTGGGCCGCTGGCTTTCCGCCTGGCCGTAAACGGCCAGGCTCAGGCGAAGACGAGGCGCTAAAGCGCCCCTTTTCGCCCTGGCAACCCGTGTTTCTGAAAGGCTACCGAAGGGAGAGAGGGCGCTTCCAGCGCCCTGCGCTACCTCAGCCAGGCCGTTTACGGCCTGGCCCACTGGGCTCCCGACGATTTTGGGACACACCCCATAAGGATTGTCGGCATAGGCCAACAACTGGCACGAAGTGCCCAAATGAGGACGATTTCAATCGGCGTGAATCGTTACATTGCGACGTAACTTCAGCGGAGAACGTGTCAGGCACTTCTGAAAGTACCTGGCACGTTCAGAAGGCGGTATCTATGGAAGGGACATTGCTGAACGGACGGTATCGGCTGCTGGAACTGCTGGGCTCCGGCGGGATGGCGGTGGTCTATAAGGGGGTGGATACAGTACTCCATCGCCCCGTGGCGGTCAAAATTCTGCGCGAGGCCTACGCTTCCGACCCCGCCTTCCTGGCCCGTTTCCAGCGGGAGGCCCGCGCGGCCGCCCGCCTGGACCACCCCAACGTGGTCACCGTCTACGACGTGGGACAGGACGGGAATTTGCACTACATCGTGATGGAGTACGTGGAGGGAGAGGACTTGAAGTCCCTTATCCGAAGGGTGGGCCGGCTCAGCGTGGAGCAGGCGGTGGACATCGCGTACCAGATTGCCGCCGGGGTGGGGCATGCCCACCGGATGGGTATCATCCACTGTGACATCAAGCCGCAGAACATCCTGGTCACGGCGGAGGGCGTGGTCAAGGTGACCGATTTCGGCATCGCGCGCGCCCTCTCCGAATCCGGCCTCACCGACCCGGAGGTGGTGTGGGGGAGCCCCACGTACTTCTCCCCCGAGCAGGCCGCCGGGGAGCGCCCGGTCCCGGCCTCCGACGTCTACAGCATCGGCGTGGTGCTCTACGAGATGCTGGCGGGCGTCCCCCCGTTCCGGGCGGAGAAGCCCGCCGCTCTGGCCCTGATGCACCTGCGGGAGGAGCCTCAGCCCCTCTCCCTCTATAACCCTCAGGTCCCGCCGCAACTGGAGTGGATTGTCCGCAAACTGCTGGCGAAGGAGCCCGCGGCCCGCTACCGGACGGCGGAGCAACTGGCCATGGTGCTGCATGAGTACCGGACCCGAATGACCCAGGCGACGGGCGTCCACGCGGCCTTTTTGCCGCCGACACCTCCATCGGCCCCCGGCCGGACAGAGGCGGCCCCTCCGCCCTGGCCCGCCGCCCCTCCCCCGCCCGAGCCCGTCCCCCCACCGGTGGAGGCCGAAGAGCGGGCGGGCCGGGACTGGCTGACCTGGTTCCTGGGCGCGGTGGCGACGATAGCCGTCATCGGCCTGATCCCCCTCTGGGCGCTGGTCTACCAGGCCTGGACCCGCTCCGAACGGGTCACCCCGCCCGCACTGCAGACTCCCACCGCGACGGTGGCGCTGGTCCCCGTCCCCAACGTCCAGGGGCTGAAGTGGGAGGAGGCGCGGAGCATCCTGGAGGCGGCGGGCCTGCGCTTCACGCTGGAGGAACAGAAGGGCGCGGCAGCGCCGGAGGGGACGGTCATCCGGCAAGAGCCGCCAGGGGGTCAGCGGGTCCCTGCCGGGTCGGAGGTGCGGCTGTTCATCGCGGGCAGGCCGGGGACGGTGAAGGTCCCGGCGCTGGTCAACGTCCGCTCCGACCTGGCCCGCACGGCATTAGAGCAGGCCGGCCTGCAGGTGACCGAGCAGGTGGTCTGGAGTACCCAGCCCATCAGCACCGTCCTGGCCCAGGAGCCGCCCCCGGAGACCGAAATCCCGGTCGGCGGGGTCATCACCCTCACCGTCAGCGGCGGGACGTCCGTCCCCATCCCCATCGGGGCCAATCTGGGCAACCTGGTCGTCCTGGAGAGCGCGGAGGTCCTGCAGGCCCGCGTCCGTCCGGGGGAGGTCTTCGCCATCTCCCTGCGCTGGCGTCCACTGACGACCATCTCTACCCGCTACGTCGTCTTCGTCCACCTCATCGGCCCGGACGGACGGCTGATCGCCCAGGAGGACGTGGAGCCGCTGCGGGGCACCCGTCCCACCGACACCTGGGTGCCCCAGATGCCGCTCTGGGACCCTCATCAGGTCCTGCTGCCCGCGGACGCCCCCGCCGGAACGTACCAGGTGCGGACGGGGATGTACCCTGTGGGCGAGCCGGGGAACCGGTTGCCCGTCCTGGACCCCGGTCAGGCCAGCGTGGAGGCCCATAGCATCCTCATCGCCCGGATAGAAGTGGGGCCGTAATGAGCGTGGCGATTTCCAGAAACAATGTGCCGATTCGCTTACCAGAGGAGCGCTGGTTTCACATCACGGAAGAGCACTCCGAGATGGCTGGTTATTACTTTGAGGTGCTGGAGACGGTGGAGAACCCTGAGGCCATCTACGAGGGCCTGACAGGCGAGTACCTGGCCGTTCGGGAGGTAGATAAAGGCAAATATATCGTCGTTATCTACAGAGAAGTGGGTGATGAGGACGGTTTTGTCATTACCGCTTTTCTGACCCGACGGAGGAAATGGATAGAGAGGAGGCACAGGATATGGCCGTAGCAGAGGTAAAACAGGTGTTGACTCTTGTACCCCAGTTGATGGAGATTCCCCACCGGCGCATCTGGGTGGCCTACGATGAGGAAGCGGATGTCCTTTACCTGAATTTCCAGAAACCCAGCCATGCGGATGATGCAGAACTTACGGATGACAATGTAATCATCCGGTATCAGAAAGGGCGGATTGTCGGGTTAACGGTGTTGAACGCCAGCCGGTGGAGGACCGCTGAGATGTGAATCGTCCTCTGAAAACCGCAAAGACACCTTCGTGTCTTTGTGTCTTGGTGGTTTTTCCCGACTTGGGAGGTGGAAATGGACAACCGTCAGATTGCGGCCATTTTCGCCCGGATGGCGGACATTCTGGACATTCAGGGGGAGAACCCCCACCGGATTATGGCGTACCGGCGGGCCGCGGAGAACATCGCCGCGCTGAGTCGGCCCCTGGAGGAAATCTGGCGCGCCGGGGAACTGGACTCCATCCCCGGCATCGGCAAGACGCTGGCGGAGAAGATAGACGAACTGATGCGGACGGGCCGCCTGGAGGCCTACGAGAAACTGCGCGCGCAGGTGCCGGACGGGGTGGTGGAGATGCTCCAGGTGCCGGACGTTGGCCCCCGTAAGGCGGCCCTCTTCTGGAAGACGCTGGGCATCACCTCCATCGCGGAGTTGGAGGATGCGGCTCGCGCGGGCAAACTGCGCTCCCTCCCCGGCATGGGGGTCCGCTCCGAGGAGAAGGTGCTGGCCGGGATTGAGGCGCTCAAGCGGCGCAGCGGGCGGATTCCGCTGGGGACGGCCTGGGAACTGGCCCGCGCGCTCCTGGAGCCCCTGCGGGAACTCCCCGGCGTCGTCCAGGCGGCCCCGGCGGGGAGCCTCCGCCGCATGCGGGAGACGGTGGGCGACCTGGACCTGCTGGTGGCGGCGGAGGACCCGGAGCCCGTCATGGCCCGCTTCCGCTCCCTCCCCCAGGTGGCGGAGGTCCTCCTCAGCGGCACCACCAAGACCTCCATCCGCACCCACGACGGCTATCAGGCCGACCTGCGGGTGCTCCCCCCGGCCCGCTGGGGGACGGCGCTGCAGTACTTCACCGGCAGCCAGGCCCACAACATCCGCCTGCGGGGTCTGGCGCAGGACCGGGGCCTCTCCCTCAGCGAGTACGCCATCAAGCGGGAGGACGGCACGGAAATCCTCTGCGCCACCGAGGAGGAGGTGTACGCCGCGCTGGGACTGCCCCTCATCCCGCCGGAACTGCGGGAGGACCGGGGGGAGATAGAGGCGGCGCTGGCGGGCCGTCTCCCGGACCTGCTGGAACTCTCGGACCTGCAGGGCGACTTTCAGTTCCACACCACCCTCTCCGACGGCCGCGCGTCCCTCTGGGAAATGGCCCAGGCGGCGCGCGCGGCCGGGCTGAAGTACGCTGTCGTCTCCGACCACTCCCGGGGGCTGGGGGTGGCCCACGGCGCCGGCCCGGAGGAACTCCGCCGCCAGCGCGCGGAGGTGGAGGAGGTCAACCGCCGCATGGGCGGCACGTTCCGCGTCCTGACCGGGGTGGAGGTGGAGGTCCGGGCCGACGGCTCCCTGGACCTGCCCGACGAGGTGCTGGCGGAACTGGACATCGTGGTGGCGGCCCTCCACAGCGGCCTGCGGCAGCCCCGGGAGCAGTTCACCGCGCGCGCCATCGCCGCGCTCCGTCACCCCCACGTGGACATCCTGGCCCACCCCACGGGGCGTCTGCTGGGCCAGCGGGAGGGGGCGGACGTAGACATGGAGGCCGTTCTGCGGGCCGCTGCGGAGACCGGGAAGGCGGTGGAGATCAACGCCCACCCCTGGCGGCTGGACCTGAACGACGTGGGGATTCGCCGGGCGATAGAGTTGGGGGTCCTTCTGGCCATCAGTTCGGATTCCCACGACCCGGAGGACTTTGGCCTGCTGCACTTCGGTGTGGCCATGGCCCGCCGGGGCTGGGCCTCCCCGGCCCACATCCTCAACACCCGGAGCGCGGAGGAGGTGCTGGCGTGGGCCTCGGGGAGGGGCCGCGGATAGTTGAAAAACCACGAAGGACACGAAGGACACGAAGTTTTTACCGGATCGGGCGAAAACTCGCGTCTTTCATGGCCTCATCCTGGACAACCACAAAGACAGGTAACTGCCTACCCAAGAGTCGTTTCGTAAAAAACCACGAAGGACACGAAGGCCACACAAAGGACACGGAGGACGATTTTTACCCTTTGTGTCCTTCGTGAGTACTTTGTGACCTTTGTGGTAGGTAATTACAAAGACAGAGGATTTTAGAGGAACTTTGCCGGGAGGCACAAATGGAGGTTAACCCGTTCTACCATAGCGGTCCGGTCACAGGCAAGAATTTTGCGGATCGCAGAGACGAACTGGAGACGCTCCTGCGCTGGCTGGGAACGACCCCACCGACCTGCGTTGCCCTCTACGGCCCTGAACGGATTGGCAAGACCTCCCTCCTGCGCCAGTTGTGCGAGGCAGAGGGGCCAGGGCACCGCCCCGATTATCGCTGGGTGTACCTGGACCTGCAGGGCATTTTTTCGCCGGAGGAATTCTGGAAGACGCTGGCCGGAAAGTTAGAGTCCCCTGACTCAAACATCCGGGAGGTGCTGGAGCAGGCCCCAGCCCCCGTGGTGATCTGCCTGGACGAGTTCGGCGATGTTCTCTCCCGGCCCGATTTCACCGCCGACTTTTACGACCAATTGCGCAGTCTCACCCAGACGGGCAAACTGGCCCTGGTCATCTCCACGCTCCGTCCTCTGCAGGAGTTGTCCATTCCCAGCGGTGCCGACGTCTCCCGTTTCTTCAACATTTTCCGTCCCCTTGAGTTGGGCCCGTTCCCGCCGGACAAGGCGCGAACGTTGCTGGAATCCAGAGGGTTGAGCCGGGAAGACGCGGATTGGGTTCTGAAGAACGTCCGGGAGCCCAACCACCCCTATCACCTCCAACTCCTGGGCACCTGCTTGTGGGAGGCGAAGCGGGCTGGCCGTCCCCGGGAGACCGCGCTGGAGAACTACCGGAAGGCTCTGGGACGGGAGAAGGGACCGGCTCCACTCAGCCATCGCCCCCCCTACCGACGCCTGTCCCGACGCGCCCCTCCGCCTGGGACACAGCCGGAATGGTGGCGATGGCGCTGGCGATGCTCCTCCTGGTCGTTCAGGTCGTCTTCTTCCACCCGCTCCTGCTGGGGCTGGCCGGGGTGAGTTTTGTCGCCGCTATCATCTTCTGGCTGGTAGACCGCCTCCGGAGGTGAACGGATGGCCGCGCCCCGCGAACCGAGAAAAGTCCTGGTGGAGCCCGCGGGCGCGCTCCCGGTCCGGCTGGAGGAGAAACCGCCGGAGCCCTTCCGGTGGCGGGAGTTTCTCCGGAACCCTGCTGCATGGGTTCTGGCTTTTCTGTCCGTTACATCCCTGCTCATCTGGGGGCTCTCCGTTCCGGCATACACCGTTCTCACCTGCGGACCTCAAATGGCCATCCATCTGGAGTACCCCCGGTGGCTCTCCACCGGGGATGAGGGGATGCTCCGCCTCACCCTCCAGAATGAAACCTCTGACCCATTGACGGGGACGGTAGCTCTCCACTTTCTGGGACCCCTTCCCGTGCAGTTGGAGAAAGGCCAAACCACTCGGTTGGAAGTGCAGGGACTCCCGTCCCTGGCCGCGGCGGGCTATACGGTGACGTTCCGAATCCACAGCCCGCCCCGCTTCTTCCGGCCCGGGGCGCTCCGGTTCTCCGTCCGATGGACGACGGCGGATCGCACTGCCCTTTGCCGGGCCCCGGATGGGGCTGAGGTTTTCCGGGTTTCCCTGGCTCCCCTCCATGGCCTGCAGGCGTTATTCCGCTGGCTGCGCTCCAGTCCCCTCTCTCTGATCGCCCTGGCCCTCTGGGAATGGGCGAAGAAGCGCATCCTGAGGGTGTAGATGACGCGGGACGAATATTTCCGGAAACTGCGGGGGGAGTTCATAGACCACCACCTGGCCCTGCCGGGGTGGATGGAACGGTTGCCGCCCTGGCTGCGGGAATATTTCCGCATTCTCTACTGGGTCTTCTTCCGCCCCAGCGCACTGCGGCTCTACCTGGCCCGCCTGGCCCAGGAGGGAGGAATGGAAGAGGCTGCGGGGTGGAAACTCCTCCGGCTCCCTTCCGTTCGCTCCCTCGTCCTTCGTAGCATCATTTTGACCCTGGTGCTTCCTCCCGTGATGGTGCTCCTGGCCGGATGGGGCCTCTCTGCTCTGGGGGTCCCATTTGAATGGATAAATGCTTTTTGGGGCGTGGTCTTTGGCGTGGCCTGGGGCGTGGCCTTGGGCGTGGCCGGGGGCGTGGCCAGGGGCGTGGCCGGGGGTGTGGCCTGGGGCGTGGCCTGGGGCGTGGCCTTTGGCGTGGCCGGGGGCGTGGCCGGGGGCGTGGCCTTGAGCGTGGCCGGGGGCGTGGCCTTTGGCGTGGCCTTTGGCGTGGCCAAGGGCGTGACCGATGGTGTGGCCGTGGGCGTGGCCGGTGGCGTGGCCTTGGGTGTGGCCGTTTTGATTGGGACATTGCTCGGATTGGCCCGCTTCCCTTTCTGGCTCTGGGAGGTGTTTCTCCCCCGTCCTCCCATCTCCTGGGATGAACTTCCCGTTCTCCCCTGGCCGAAACTGCCCGGATGGCTGGTGGAGCGCCTGAAGCATCCCGGCGAGGCGGCCTGGTGGTTCTCTTTCATCGCCCGCCATCCCTACGCCCGCTGGGCCATCTCCCGGGCAGCCTCCCGGCAACCGGCGGGTACTCTATGGTCTGTTCCTTTGCTCCGTCATCTCCTACGGAACCCGTTGCCCTATGTGGAACCTCAGGTAATTGAAGACCCGGATGTACGTCGCCGGGAAGCCGACCCCTGCTTTTCCTCCAAACTGGTGCTGGCCGAACTGGGAGGGGCCCGGGCCATCCCTGGCTTCTCCGATGCGCTGGCCCGCTTCCTGACAAAACCCCTGCGCCGGCCCCTGCCGGCTCCCCTGGCCCACCTCTTCCGGGCATGGTACCACCTGTTAGAGGCCGCCGCTCCCACAGACCCAAAGAATTTTGATCCCAACCGGCTGGTAGAAGCGCTGAAAGAAGCTTGTGAGGCCTCTTCCGCCCTGGGGGAAGCGGCAGAGGAATTGCCTGCTTTGCTGAATGCCTTTGTTTCCCTGGCGGAGTCTCCGAAAATCGGTGCCCTCCCTCTGTTTCCTCGTGAGGCGCCCAATTTCCCAGAGGTCCTGAAAGGACTCTGTCTCTTTGAGAAGGCCGCTCAGGCCTTTACCGCTTACCAGGCGGCTTCTGGGGAACTGGCCCGCCGGGATTACCTCAACGAGGCCCTCTCCGCCCTGGAGCGGGTACGCCAGATGGCTGCCGAGAGCCCGGATGTTCCCCAGCCCTTTGCGGCACTCATGCTTCTCCTCTCGGAACGCTGGCATCAAATGGTCGCCACTGAGCGGGACCGCCTGCTGGCCCTCCGGCCGGTTGCTCCTCTGGAGGATTTCTACGTGGTCGGGCCGCCTCTCACTCCAGAGTCGGGCCGCCTGTTCGTCGGCCGGAATGAGATTTTCCGCCGCCTGGAGGAACTCTTCCGGAACCCCTTCCAGAAAGGCCCTGTCGTCCTCTACGGTCAGCGGCGGATGGGCAAGACCTCCATCCTCAGGCATATCGGGGTCCGGCTGGGCCCTTCGTACATCCCTGTCCTGGCTGACCTCCAGGGCCTGCTCTCCGATCCCCATCGTCCCATCCGGAGCGACCGGGACCTCTGGCTGGTGCTGATGCGGGAGGTAGGGAAACCGCTGGGCGTTTCTCCCCGGGAGGGGGAATCGGTGGAGGAATTTCTGGACCGAATCGCACCCGCTCGGGGAGAGCGGTTCATCGTCCTGATGCTGGACGAGTTTGAGAAACTGGAGCAGCGGATGGACGAGGGGGCCGTGAGCCGGGGCTTTCTGGAGTACCTCCGGCACCTGATACAGCACCGTCCGGAACTGCTAGTGGTCCTGAGCGGTCACCACACCCTCCAGGAGCGGATGGGCCGCTACTGGGAGCCGCTGATGGGGGTTGCCCGTTCGGTGCGGGTCTCCTACCTGGAAGAAGATGCCGCCCGCCGCCTCATCACCGACCCCTGGGACGGCTTCCGGCTCCAGTACACGGGGGAGTCCATCCAGCGCCTGCTGATGGCCACCGGCTGCCAGCCGATGCTCCTCCAACTGGCCTGCTCCGCCGTTATCCGGGAGGTCAACAACCGGATGAAGCGGGAGGGCTACGAGGTCTACCCCACGGCCCGCCCGGAGGAGGTGGAGCGGGCCCTGGACCAACTGCTGAGGGAGGGGGAGACCTGGTACTTTGACGCCGTCTGGGACTGGCTGACGGAGGAACAGCGGGCAGCGCTGATCCGTCTGGCCCAGGCCTATCGGCCCGGGTCGGAGGGGTGGATTCTCTGGCAGGAAGTTCCAGGGGTTACCGGGGATACCGTTCGGGCGCTGGAGGTGCGGGAGGTGCTGGAAATGGAGGACGGCCGCTGCCGCTTCCGGGTGGAACTCCTGCGCCGCTGGCTGGCCCGCCGCTCCCCATCTGCCCCTCCCCCCTGACCCTTCCCCCCTCACGTTTTTACGTTTCACGTTTCACGCTTCACGTTTCACGTTTCACTTTTCACGTTTCACTCTTCACGTTTCACTCTTCCCCCTTCAGGAGTCCCATGCTACACCGCCGTCACCTTCTCGGCATCTTCCTGACCAGCATGAGCACGCTCATCCTGGAGGTGACCCTCACCCGGGTCTTCTCCGTCACCATGTGGTACCACTTCGCCTTTCTGGCGGTCTCCCTGGCGCTGACGGGGAGCGCCGTCGCCGGAGTGGTGCTCTACTTCTTCCCCCATCTAGCCCGGCCCGACCGGGTGGGCCGCTGGCTGGGGTGGGGGGCCCTGGCCCTGGCCCTTTCCGTCCCCGTCACCTTTGTCCTCTACCTGCAAATCCCCTTCCGCCCCGACCTGAACCGCACCGGGTTGCCCTGGTCGCAGGTGGTCTGGCTGGCGCTGATCTACCTGGACCTGACGGTCCCCTTCTTCCTCTCCGGCGCCGTCATCTCCCTGGCCCTCTCGGCCTGGTCGGAGCAGGCGGGAAGGCTCTACTGGGCGGACCTGACGGGCGCCGCGCTGGGCTGTCTGGCGAGCATCGCCGCACTGGAGGCCCTGGGCGGGGCCGGGGCCGTGCTGGCGGCCGGCGCGGTCGCCGGACTGGCCGGGGTCGCACTGGCCACGAATGAGACACGAATGGGGCGGGTCGGGGGGATTCTCGTCGCCCTGCTCCTGGTCGCGCTGGTCGCCGGGAATGCCCGCTACGGCTGGGTGACCATCTCCGTCAGCAAGACGGGCGGGGAGGAGGCCCCGCGCGCCTACGAAAAGTGGAACGCCCACTCCCGCGTCACCGTCTACGAGATCAACCGCAACCCCTTCTTCTGGTCGGTGAGCGACATCGGCTGGCAGCGGACCATTCAGCAGGGCGGGCTGGGGCACCGTCTCCTGCTGATTGACGCCGCCGCCGGGACGCCCATCCAGGAGTTCACCGGCGACCTCTACTGGGTCTCCTTCCTGCGCTACGACCTGACCTCGTTCGTGTACCACCTGGTGGACCGGCCGGAGACGCTGGTCATCGGGCCGGGGGGCGGGCGGGACGTCCTGGCGGCCCTGGCCTCCGGCGCCCCCCACGTGACGGCGGTGGAGGTCAACCCGGTGGTGGTGGAGGCCGTGCGCGGCCCCTTTGCCGACTTCGCCGGTCACCTCTACGACCGCCCTGATGTGACCGTGGTGGTGGAGGACGCGCGGGGCTACATCGCTCGCAGTCCCCACCGCTACGACGTCATCCAGGCCGCGCTGATAGACACGTGGGCGGCGGGCGCCTCGGGGGCCTTCGCCCTCTCCGAGAACAGCCTCTACACCGTGGAGGCGTTCCGGACGTACTACGAGCACCTCACCGACCGGGGCATCCTGACCGTCTCCCGCTGGTACATGCCGGGGCGGCCCGCGGAGACGCTGCGCCTGGTCTCCACGGGAATGGCCGGTTGGGCCCGGGCCGGCGTCGCCGACCCGCGCCAGCATGTCGCCGTCATCGCCCACTTCGTCACCAGCAACCCTCAGGAGGGGCTGGCCACCGTCCTCTTCAAACGGACCCCGTTCACTCCGGAAGAGGTGGCCGCGATTCAGGACCGGGCGCGGGAACTGGGATTCACCGTCCTCTACGCGCCGGGGCTGCCGGTCACCGAGGAGGTGGGGGCGTTCCTCACCGCGGACGACCCGGCGGCGTGGATTGCCCGCTACCCGCTGGACATCACCCCGGCGACCGACGACCGACCGTTCTTCTTCAACCTGGTCCGTTTCGGGGACCTCTTCTCTCCGGCCCTGCGGGCCAGTGGGGTCTACCAGATCAGTATAGAGTCGGCGGGGATTCTGCTGGCGATTCTGGGGATTACGGCAGCGGTGGGCGTCCTCTTCGTTCTATTGCCGCTGGGGTGGGGCGTGCGGCGGCGGGGACTGGCGGCGCCGTCGGCTCGCATGCTGGCCTACTTCGGCGCGCTGGGCGTGGGCTTCATGCTGGTGGAAATCCCCACCATCCAGCGCCTGACCGTCTATCTGGGACGGCCCGTCTATTCCCTGGCGGTGGGGCTTTTCGCACTCCTGCTCTTCAGCGGGTTGGGGAGCCTCTGGGTGGGACGGCGCCGGGAGCAACCCGCAGGGGGGCAACCGCAAATGGGGCAACCCCAAACGGGGCAACCGGTAGGGGCGGGGCTTGCCCCCGCCCCAGTACAGGCCCTGTGGGGATTGGTGGTGCTGATCGGGCTGAACGCGCTGGTGGTGCCGTGGGTGCTGGATAGGACGGTTGGGTGGCCGCTGACGGCCCGTCTGGCGGTGGCGGTGCTCATCCTGGCCCCGCTGGCCTTCCTGATGGGCATGCCCTTCCCGATGGGCGTCCGGCAGGCCGGGGCCCGGCGGCCCGGGGTGGTCCCCTGGCTCTGGGGGATCAACGGGGTGATGTCGGTGATGGGGTCGGCGCTCTCCATCGCGCTGGCCATCCATCTGGGAATCCGGGCTACGCTGCTCATCGCCGCCGGATGCTATGCCCTGGCCGGCGCGATGTTCTGGAAGGGTAAATTGTAACGGTTGACGCCGATTGAAACCGTCCTCCTTGGGCACACCTCACCCCTCCCCCAACCCCTTCCCTCAACTTTGGCTTTTTGCCCATGGCTCCTCTGCATGGGCCCCTGGCCGCCTCCGCAGCCCTAAAAGAAGGTTATTTTTCGTTGCGGCGGCGAAGCCGCCGCAACGAAAAATATTTTCTTTTTGTTCTTTTGCCTCGCCGGAGGCGGGTTTGGGAGATTTTCCCGCCCCCACTCGGAAAAAGGCCAAACTTCAGGGAGGGGGTGGCGGCGAAGCCGCCCGCCGCAAAACCCCTCTCCTCTATGCATCAAACCCCAGCCGGCGGTCCCGCATGCTGAGCCACCGTTGCTGGCCGATGATCAGGTGGTCCAGCACCTCAATCCCCAGCAGACGGCCCGCCTCCACCAGTTGCCGGGTGACGGCGATGTCGTCGGGGGAGGGAGTGGGATCGCCGGAGGGATGGTTGTGGGCGACGACGATGTGGGCACAGTTGCGCCGGATGGCCTCCCGGAACACTTCCCCCACCCGAATCTGGGTCAGCGTCAGGTTTCCCCGGTAGAGGGTCTGGAGGCCCAGGACCCGGTAGCGGGCGTCCAGGAAGAGGACGCAGAAGTGCTCCTGCTCCAGGTGGCCGATTTCGGCCATCAGGAGCGCGGCGGCGTCGGTGGGGGTGTAGAGGGTGGGGCGCTCTTCCGGCGCGGCCAACGTCATCCGCCGCCCCAGTTCCAGCGCGGCCTGGAGTTGGGCCGCCTTGGCGACCCCCATCCCCCGCTCCGCCACCAGTTCAGAGAAACTGGCCCGGGCCAGTCCCGCCAGTCCCCCGTAGCGGGCCAGCAGGCGCGTCGCCACATCCAGCACGCTCTCGCCGCCCACGCCCGTGCGCAGGATAATCGCCAGCAACTCGGCGGTGGAGAGGGCCCCCGGGCCCAGCCGGGCCAGCCGCTCCCGCGGCCGCTCCGTGGTCGGTAACTCCTTGATGGTCGGACGGTAAGTGGCCTCTTCTCGCTCGCCCATCGCACCAACCCCAGAATGTGAATATAACCACCAAGACACGAAGGCACGAAGTTCTATTTTTAATTTTTTAATTGTTAATTGTTAATTGTTAATTGTCAATCCTTTGTGTCTTCGTGTCTTTGTGGTGTTTCTTCTCCCCGGCCAGTCCCGTATCGGCGCAGGAACCCGTCCCGGGACATCCAGATTTCCGCCCGCCGGAGGCGGAGGAGAGAACGGCCCTGCAAACTGACCGGGTTGAACGTCCACATGATGGCCCACGTGTAGAAGTTCTCCCAGAATTCCCCGAACCGCCCCAGCGCGCGCCGGTAGGGGAAGACGTCAAACCCCAGACGCTGGATCAGTGGAGTGGGGCGGCCGTCGGCGGAGAGGGCCAGGACGGTGATCCCGCCGACCGCCTCCACCCGTTCGCCCTGGGGGTGCGCCGCCAGCCAGCGGGCGACCTCTTCCAGCGAGCGCGTCAGCATCCGGTGGACCCTGGCAGCCCACCGCAGGTCCGGGCCGTTCGCGCTGGGGTGGGGAAGGTGCTCGTTCCAGAGGTGGAGCATCAGCACGGGCGCGCCGGCGCGCACGAATGTGCCGTCGGAGAGGGAAAGGTCGCGCGGCGCCCGCGCCCATTGCAGCCGGAGCAGGCACTCTGGGTCGTTGCAGAACTCAAAGACCCCGGTGGCCCGGCAGAGAAACCGGTCAAATGCCCGCACCAGGGCCCGCATCACCGACCACCGATGAGCAGGATGCCCAGCACCACCAGCAGCGTGCCCAGCCACTGGGCCGGGGAGACGGTCTCCCGGAAAAGCCAGACGGCAGCCAGCACCTGCACGCCGATGACCGCCAGCCCCGTGGTTACAGGAAGGGCCACCGAGAGGGGGATGTAGCGCAGGAGGCCCGTGAGCGTCAGGACGGTGATGAACCCGGATAGGTTGCCGATGATCTGCCAGAGGAGGAATCGGCGCCAGTCCGGACTGTGGGCGGAAATGCGGAAACTGGCGTTGGCGATGACGTTGAAGAGCAGGTTGGCTCCGACCAGAACGACCACGCTCCCCGTCCGGCCTGTTGGCAGACTCTGGAGGCAGAGTTTGGGCATCCTTTCCTCCTTCGCGGTGATGTGCCGGGCATAGGGCTTGCCCCCGGTGGGGCAACAGCAAGGGGTGCGGGCAACCGCCAGGGTTGCCCCTACAGTAATGATATGGTATCGGCACAGGGTGCTACGCGATGGACGCGGTGGGCAGGGTAAAGGCGACGGTCAGGCCGCCGCCGGGGGTCGGTTCGGCCCAGATGTGGCCGCCGTGGGCCTCCACAATGTGGCGGGCGATGCTCAGGCCCAGGCCACTGCCCCCCGTGGCCCGCTGGCGGGAGGGGTCCCGCCGCCAGAAGCGCTCAAAGAGATGCGGGAGGTCCTCCGGGGGCACGCCCGGCCCGGTGTCGGCGACGGCGACCACCACCTCCCGCCCCCGGTCGGTCAGCCGGACTGTGATGCGGCCCTCCGGCGGAGTGTGCCGGAGCGCGTTGCTCAGCAGATTCTCCATCACCTGGGCCAGCCGGTCCCGGTCCGCCAGGACCAGCGGGATGGCGGCCGGCCGTTCCAGCATCAGGGAGATGCGGCGCTCCTGCGCGGCGGACCGGTGGGCTTCCACCACCTCCTCCAGAAACCCACCCAGGTCCAGTGGCGCTTTGTGGAGGGTCAGTTCTCCGGCGTCGGCCTGGGAGAGCAGGCGGAGGTCCTCCACCAGCCGGGAGAGGGTGCGGACCTGGGCCAGCGCGGCTAGCAGGTTCTCCGGGTTGGGGGGATACACGCCGTCCACCATTGCTTCCAGCGTCCCCTGGAGGACGGTGAGGGGGGTGCGCAGTTCGTGGGCCAGGTCGGCGGTCTGGTTCCGGCGGGCCTCCTGGGCGCGGGCCAGACTCTCCGCCATCTGGTTGAAGGCGCGGGCCAGTTGGGCGACCTCATCGGTGCCGCGGACGGGCGCCCGGGCGGAAAGGTCGCCGCGCGCGATGGCCTGGCTGGCCTGGGTGAGTTGCCGGAGCGGGTGGATGATGGAGCGGAAGAGCAGGCCGCCCACGACCAGGGCCACGGCAAGGGCGGCCAGAGTGGCGGCCAGCAGCGCCGCGCGGACCCGGGCGAGGAATGCCTGCTGCTCTACACTCAGAACAGGTACCGGAGGGACGGCATTCGGGAGGATGTACCCCACCAACTCCCCGTTGACCAGTATCTGAATCCCGGCCTGCAGGTCCCGGCGGGTGGCGGTCCCCCGGGGCTCCCCGCGCGTATCCGCGACAATCCGGCCCGATGCGTCTGCGACCTGGAAATCCATCATCCACGGGCCGCCCGCGGGCCCCATCCCCGGGCGCATCATCCGGGCCCGTGGGAGGACCGACAGCGCCTCCCGCAGACCGTCCCACGAGCCGTAGACGGTGTAGTATTCCGCCAGCGCGACCGCCAGCCGCTCCCACGGCCCGCCCCGGGCCAGCGCGTAGCGGCGAAATTCCTGCTCCGTCGCCCAACCCATCAGCGCCGCCACTCCGCCGATGGCGACCACGACGACGGCCAGAAAAGCCAGCATTCCCTTCCAGAACAGACTACGCATCGCCCATCTCGGGATTCAGCCGATACCCCACCCCCCAGACGGTCAGAAGGAAGCGGGGATTGGCAGGGTCCATCTCTATCTTGCGCCGCAGGTTCTTGATGTGCGCATCCACCGTCCGCTCGTATCCCTCAAAGGCGATTCCCTGGACGGCTTCCAGCAGGTCGGCGCGACGGAAGACCTGTCCCGGCGCGCGCATCATCGTCTCCAGGATGCCGAACTCCGTCGGGGTGAGGTCCACCGGTTTCCCGTAGACGGTTACCGTGTGGGTGGCGCGGTCCAGGGAGAGGGGGCCGAACTGGAGGACCGGAGGCGGCGCAGGGGGGCCCTGAACGCGGCGAAGGACCGCCCGAACCCGGGCCACCAGTTCCCGGGGGCTGAAGGGTTTGGTGACGTAGTCGTCGGCGCCCAGTTCCAGGCCCACGATGCGGTCCGTCTCCTCCACGCGGGCGGTGAGCATGATGATGGGGACATCCCGCTCCCGCCGGATGCGGCGGGTGAACTCCAGCCCGTCCATCTTCGGCATCAGGATGTCCAGAATGATGAGATCGGGCTGTTCATGACGGGCGACGTAGAGGGCCTGTTCTCCGTCGGAGGCGGTGACGACGCGGAATCCGGCCTCTTCCAGATAGGCCCGTACCAGGCGCAGGATTTGCGGCTCGTCGTCTACGACCAGAACGGTTTGCATTATCCGGTTCCAAACATCCGGTCTCCGGCGTCGCCCAGGCCGGGGACGATGTAGCCGGCCTCGTTGAGATGGTCATCCACCGCCGCCAGGTAGACGGGGACGTCGGGGTGAGCCTGGGTGAAGCGGTTCAGGCCGGGCCAGGCGGCGATGACGCCCACGAATTTGATCCGGCGGGCGCCCCACCGCTTCAGGATGTCCACTGCCGCCACCGCCGACCCGCCCGTCGCCAGCATTGGGTCCAGCACCAGGCAGACGTCCACCGTCGGGCTGACGGGGAGGCGAGAGTAGTATTCCACGGGTTGCAGAGTTCGCTCATCGCGGGAGAGGCCAATGTGCCAGACCTCGGCCCCGGGCAACATTTGCCAGGCGCCCTCCACCATGACCAGGCCCGCCCGCAGAATGGGCACCAGTCCAACTTTCTCCAGCAGCCGCCGTCCCTCCGCGCGGCCCAGGGGGGTCTGGACCAGGATGGGCTCGGTTTTCAGGTCGGCGGTCGCCTCGTAAACCAGGAGAATGGAAATTTCCCGCACCAGTTCGCGAAACTTCTTCGGGTCGGTGCGCTCGTCCCGCAGAAGTGCCAGTTTGTGCTGGACTAAGGGATGGGCAGAGAAGTAGACTTGAGCCATACTGCCTCCGGGTGGTAGTGTAGCACAGGAATGCTGCAGGGGTAACTGTTCAGCCTCACCTCTCCCCCAGCGGCTTCGCCGCCCGCCGCAGGCGGCGGAGGTGGGGTGAGGAAGCCTGAATCGTTACCTGCAGGGAAGTATACCGCTTTTTTCGCGGGTTGACAAACCGGGCCGGTTATGGTATAGTAAGGAATGTATTTGGGAAAAGGCAACGATGGAGACGAGTAGGTACGGGCTACCGCTCCAGAGAGCCCGGGAGAGGTGAGAGCCGGGCGCGGGAACCGGGCCGAAAATCCCTCCGGAGCCGCCGACCGAACGATGTGGCACAGGCTTCAGCCGATGGGGCGTAGGCTTTAGCCTGTGGGCATCCAGTAGACTCGGCCGGAGTCGTCCTCCGTTATCGGGACGCGGCGATCGTGGGTCGCCGACGGAGAGGTCCCGCCTTTGCGGGGCAAGAAGGGTGGTACCGCGGGAGAAAAGAACTCCCGTCCCTTCGGGGACGGGAGTTTTTCGTTCAGGCCACCTCCACCACCCAGCCCCAGAGGTCGGGCCGTTCCTGGAGTTGGATCTCCACCAGGGCCTGGCGAAGCATCTGGCTCCGGGGGCCGGGACGGCCGTCACCGATAGGATAATCCTTGCCTTTATGATTGATCACGGTGACCGGGGAGAGGACCGCTGCAGTCCCGACGTAGAAGGCCTCCACCGCATCGGAGAGGACTTCTTCCAAAGATAGAGGCCGTTCCACGGCGATCCAGCCGAAGACCTCCCGGGCAATGGTGAGAATGGAATCCCGGGTGATACCGGGTAGAATAGAGCCCAGAGCCGGTGTTACCACAGTGCCGTCATACAGAATTGCAAAGAAGTTCGCCCCGCTCAATTCTTCAATATACCGGTCTTCGCGGGCGTCCAGATACAGGACGTCCACATAGCCCATCTCTTTGGCGATCTTCTGGGGGCGAAGACAACCGGCATAATTACCGGCGGCCTTGGCCGCACCGGTCCCGTACGGGGCCGCCCGATGGACGGAGGAAAGCACGATCAGCCGGTCTCCGCCCATATACAGCCCCACCGGGCAACCAAATACGTAGAACAGGAATTCCGGGGCCGGAGCGACCCCCAGTATCGCTCCACTGCCGATGAGAACAGGCCGGAGGTAAAAACTTCCCTTCTCCGGAGCAGGAACCCAGCGGGCATTCGCGCGGGCAACGGCGGTCACCGCCTCTAAAAACATATCCACACTGGGGGCCGGCAGGGCCAGGCGAGCCGCCGAAGCCCGAAGACGGCGGGCATTGTCCTGAGGGCGGAAAAGAACGATGTTCCCTTTCCGGGTCCGATACGCCTTCAGGCCCTCAAAAACTCCCTCCCCGTAATACAGGACAGCAGCAGCGGGAGAGAGTTCCAGAGTGGCCCCCCGATGTTCGTACAGACGTCCGGGCTCCCAACCGGCCTCGGAGGTCCAGCGGGTCAGCCAGAAAGCGTCCACCTCCGAATACGCAAAACGGAGATTCTCATCCCAGTTGGGGGCCTGGGGTGGAAGAGGAAGAGTGGGCTCGAAGGGCTTTAACATCGTTTCACCTCCTGAGGGTAAGATTAGAATGGATTATAAACCAGGGCGCGGTAAAACGCAAACCGACTCGAAACAGGACCGGTGCAGTCAATCTTTTGCAGAGAACGGCGCACCTATAGAAGAGGCAAGATACGGGGCTCTCCAGGCAGGCTGCGCCCGCCCGCAAAACTCCGCATTCTCCTTTTCGTCCCAACGGCTCTACCGGTTTTTGCTGCTGGTGGGTCTCCTGATCGCCTTTGCCCTGCGCGCCCATCGTCTGGGCGACCAGAACGTCTGGTGGGATGAGGGACTGGCGGTCTGGGCCGTCCGCCACAGTTTCGTGGAGACGACGCTATGGACGGCGGGGGACGTCCATCCGCCCCTCTACTTCTGGTTGCTCTGGCCCTGGGTACGGCTGGTCGGGGAGAGCGAGTTCGCTGCCCGCTACCTGACCGTTCTGGTGAGTATGCTCACCGTCGCCGCGATGGCCCCGCTGGGCCATCGGTTGGGGGGACGGGCCGTCGGCGTGGCCGCGCTCTGGCTGCTGACCCTCTCCCGCTTCCACGTCTGGTGGTCGCAGGAGATGCGGATGTACGCGCTGGCCGCGCTGGGCGCGACCCTGTCGTTCTACTTCCTGGCCCGAATCGTTGTAGGGGCAGGCCTTGCGCCTGCCCCATCGGGGCGACCGGTAGGGGGCAACCGCAAGGGTTGCCCCTACATGGGGTGGGTCTTGGCAACCGTCGCGGCGCTCTACACTATCTACTTCTCGGCCCTGCTGCTGGTCGTGCAGAATCTCTACGTCCTGGTCGTGGGCCTGCGGCGGGCGGACCGGTGGGCGCTGTGGCGGCGGTGGCTGCTGGCCCAGGGCGCGGCGCTGGCCCTCTGGGCTCCCTGGCTGGCCCTGGCCCTCCCCCGCATGCGCTCCTGGTCGGTGGTACAGGAGCCGGCGTCCCTGGGATTTGTCTATCTGCTGGACGGGGTACTTTTGACGCTGGGCATCTCCACCTACGTGGAGCGCTACCTGGGCGCGGTCCTGGCCATGGGGGCGGTCCTTCTCTGGGGGACGGTCAATCTGGTCGTTGAGGCGCGGCGGGCGGGAACCGCGCGCCGGACGGCTGAGGGGTTATGGCTACTCCTGCTGGGGACGTTGATCCCGCCGCTGATGGTCTGGCTGGTCACCCAGCCGCGGATGCTCTTTTACACCCCGCGGGTGGAGGCGCGCTACTTTCTCTCCTTCGCGCCGCTCTTCTACGTCTGGCTGGCGTGGGCGGTGTGCCCTCACCCCCTCCCCGTTGCCCCCTCCCATGAAGTTTTGCCTTTTTCGGAGCGAGGGCGGGAAAATCTTCAAAACCCGCCTCCAACGAGGCCGGAAGAACAAAAAGAAAATGTTTTTCATTGCGGCGGCGAAGCCGCCGCAATGAAAAACAATCTTCTTTTTGGGGCCACGGAGGCGGCCAAGAGCCTATGCCGAGGGGCTACGGACAAAAAAGCCAACGTTGAGGGGAGGGGGTTGGGGGTGGGGGTGAGGGCCGCGCTGGTACTGGCCCTGATGCTCTGGGCCCTCCCCGGCCACTACGCCGACCGCCGTCTGCGGGACGACCTGCAGAGCATGGTACGGGCGATCTGGGCCCAGGCGCGGCCAGAGGATGCCGTCGTGCTGGTCTCCGGTGACCGCTACCCGCTCTTTCTCTACTACTATGACCGGGCCCCTGCCCCCGCCGACCGCCCGCCGGTCTATCTGGTCCCGCAGCGGTCGCCGGTTCTGGATGCGTCGGGAGCGGATGCCGAACTGGCGCCGGTCGCCGGAGCGCATCCCCGCATCTGGCTGGCGGAGGTGGAGCGACATCTGCAGGACCCCGAAGGGATTGCAGAGGCTTGGCTGGCTGAACGATATGCCCGCCTGCTCACACTGGAGTTCGGCTATAACCGCCTGTACCTCTTCGGGCCCGTCGGGGAGGAGGTGACCGCCGAAGGGGCCGGACCCCAGTATTCCCTCTCCGCTGCGCCCGTTGCCGGACTGGAGGTGCTGGGGTACGATCTGCCGGTCCGGGAGGTCCGACCGGGTGACCCGTTGCGGTTGGGGCTCTATCTGCGGGTCGGGCCGCCGCTGGTCCCGACAGGACTGACCGGGGAGAAGTGCTACTGGTACTGGATGACGCGGTCGTCTCTGCCAGGAGTGGTGCTGGTGGGGCCATCGGGAGAGGTGTGGGCGACCCTGCTGACCCTTTGTCCGCCTGACCGGGTCACCTATCAGTTGCTGGAGTTCCCGGTGACGGCCTGCTTGCCCGCCGGATGGTATCATTTTGAACTGCGCGCGCCCGATGGAGAACCGGTCCCCTTCGGGGAAGTGCAGGTCACACATACTCAGCCGGAGCCTTCTCTGGCGGAGATTTCCTATCCGATGACGACACGGCTGGGGGAGTCGGTCCGGCTGGCCGGATACGGATTGTATCGGGATCGGGGCGTCCTGGGGAGGCAGGCCCTCTCGCCAGGCGCGACGGTCCGTCCGGGGGAGCGTCTCTTTCTGGACCTCTACTGGCAGGCCGGCGGGCCGGTGAGGGAGAACTACGTTGTCTTCACCCACCTGGTGGGGACCGCCTGGAACCCGGCGACGGGCAACCCCGTCTGGGCGCAGGACGACCATGAGCCCCTGCGGGGTGGCTGTCCGACCTCGCTGTGGCTCCCGGGCCGTCTGCTCCGGGACCGGTACGAACTGGCCCTGCCCGCAGGGACCCCCGCCGGGGAGTACGTGCTGGAGGTGGGGATGTACCGCTGGGATACGGGGGAGCGGCTGCCCGTCTCCGGCGACGGCGCCGACCCCGAGGCCCGCCGTATCGTGTTGGGGGCAGTGAGGGTGAAACCGTGAGCGAGGGTAACTACCTGCCAGGGAGACTCCGGGCAAGCGCCGTACCTGACTCTGGCGAAGGCCCGCCCCTGTAGCGCAGGCCGCCAGGCCTGTACGCAGGCTGACAGCCTGCGCCACGTTATCTGCAAACCAATCGGCTGACGCTTGCTGCGCTCACCGGCTTTTATTAACCCCTCACCCCCCTTGATCCCCCCTCTCCCCTTGGCCTTGCGGCCAGGGGAGAGGGGGGGATTAAGGAGGGGTTTTGCGGCGGGCGGCGAAGCC
>Ga0272447_1000518_pt1 | contig 28678 bp, 28 predicted proteins | sample YNPCB0133_FD_194589 | JGI IMG/M metagenome (GOLD analysis project Ga0272447, IMG submission 194589) | Hot spring microbial mat communities from Yellowstone National Park, WY, United States - YNP-CB-013-3 | ecosystem: Environmental > Aquatic > Thermal springs > Hot (42-90C) > Sediment | place... | reverse complement strand
ATTTTCGTTCATGCTGCTTCCAGTACGTCGATAGGAGGCGCGCGGGAGGAGATAAACGCTTTGGCGGTAACTTCCTCGAGTGTAGTAATCCCCTGTACTGCTTTCTCGATGCCGTCTTCTGACATGGGAACCATGCCTTCGCGCAACGCGGCTTCAAGGATGCGGCTGCTGGGCACGCGCTCGATAGTCATCGTGCGTACCTCCTCGTCCACCACCAGAACCTCATGCACACTGATACGTCCCTGATAACCGCGTCCACCACACGCCGAACAGCCTGCTCCACGATAGAGCTTCTCCAACGGTCGCCCAATGACCTGTATCTCCGCAAGACTGGGTTCGTACTCCTGCTTGCAGTGCGGGCATATCACGCGCACCAGTCGTTGCGCCAGTACCCCCGCCAAAGCAGAGCTGATGAGGAAAGGCTCCACGCCCATGTCGATCAAACGCGGAAGGGCACTGACCGCATCGTTGGTATGCAGGGTAGAAAGTACCAGGTGTCCGGTCATTGCGGCGCGGCAGGCGATTTCTGCCGTCTCCTGGTCACGGATCTCACCCACCAGCACCACGTCGAGGTCCTGTCGCAGAATAGCACGCAGCTGTGCCGCGAAGGTCAGCCCTGCTTTTTCGTTCACGTTAGACTGGTTGATGCCTTCCAGCTCGTATTCTATCGGGTCTTCACAGGTGATGATATTGCGGGCGACCGACTGCACTTCTCTCAGCGCCGCATAGAGCGTGGTGGTCTTGCCCGAACCGGTGAGACCGGTCACCAGAATGATGCCGTTCGGTCGTTGCAGCAACCAGCGAAAGGTAGACAGATTATGTGGCGAAAAGCCCAGCTCGTCCAGGTTGCGCAGGCTTCTGTCGCGGTCTAGAATGCGCAGCACCACGCGCTCGCCATGCTGGATGGGCAGGGTGGAAACACGCAGGTCTACCTGCCTGCCTTCCACACGGATGGTAATGCGCCCATCCTGAGGAATGCGCCTTTCGGCGATGTCCATGTCCGCCATCACTTTGATGCGCGAGATACATGCTGCCGTCAGGTTGCGAGGGATATTGCGTACATGTTGCAGTTCGCCATCGCCACGACCAGCTTGCCGTCCTCAATTCGCAGGGGCAGCACCTTCAAGCTTCTCGCCATCGCTGCAGGCACCTTGGCGACAGCATCGGGTTGCGCACTGTCGGGGGTAATCTTCTCGTAGTCGACGTCGTATTGTTCCGCCTGAGCCTCTGCCAGCTGGTCGGCGTCGAGGTAGCCCAGCCGAACCAGAATCTGCCCCAGCATTCCACCCTCGCGCTGCTGTAACTGAAGGGCTTCCTCCAGCTGCAGGTAGTCAATGTATCCCAGGTCTACCAGTATCTCGCCCAGTTTGCGCCGACCGTACATGGCTGCACACCCCGCATAGTGTCCTCCTGTTAGTAGTTATCGGTAAAAAAGCGGATAAAGCACAGCAGCCGGTCTGACCAACGTGGTCCCCAGCGCCATAAAGACGAGCTGGAGCTCAGCAGACTGAAGCATGCGTTGCAAGTGCGGACTATCACTGAGGCATCACAATTCCCGCCGCCATTCGAGGGCGGAAATCAACGTGGCCTGGTCGGCATAATCGAGGTCACCACCGATGGGTACACCGTGTGCCAGCTGCGTCACACGGATGCCCAGAGGCTTGATGAGTTTTGAAAGGTACATTGCGGTGGCGTCTCCCTCGATGGTGGGGTTCATCGCGATGATAACCTCTTCCACGCGCTCTGAACGGAGTCTTTGCAGCAGCTCACGGATGCGCAGTTGCTCCGTCCCCACACCGTCCATTGGGGAGATGACACCCTGCAGCACATGGTACAGCCCGCGATACTCCTGCGTGCGCTCGATAGCCATCAGGTCGCGCACATCTGCCACCACGCACAGCACGGAAGCATCACGCGACGGATTACGGCAGATGGGACAAAGCTCTTCATCGGTAAAGTTGAAGCACCGCCTGCAGGTAAAGATGCGCTCCTTCACCTCGATAATGGCTTCCGCCAGCGCATGGGCTTCTTCATCGGACATCCGCAGGATATGAAACGCCATCCGCTGGGCGGACTTGGGCCCCACGCCGGGCATCTTCTCCAGTTCGCGGATCAGTTTTGCCAGAGGCTTGGCGTATTCCATCATTCAGAACAGATTCCCCAGATCGATGTTTGGCATGCCGGGAAGCGAGCTCATCCGGCGAGCCGCTTCGGCAACCGCCTGCTCGCGCGCCTCGTTCACAGCGGAAACAATCAGGTCCTGTAGCATCTCCACGTCGTTCGGGTCTACCACCACCGGATTGATTTCGATGGAGATCAGTTCGCCGGTTCCATCCACGACTGCTTTCACCACGCCGCCACCCACCGAAGATTCTACCCGCAGGTTTTTCAACTCCTCCTGCGCCTTTTGCATCTGCTGCATGGTCTGTTCCAGCATCTTCTGCAGGTCGCGCGGGTTTGCGCCAAAAGGATTTCGCATCCTCATCCTCCTTCCAGTTCAATGTAACCGTTGAAAGTCTGGGCGACTTCTTGCGCGTATTGTTCACCGTCTATCTCTTCACCATCCTGCTGTTTCTCGTTGGACGGCGGATTCGCAGATGGAGAAGCGGTATTCGCGCGCTGCATTTCGCACCGGATGGTGACTGCCCTGCCCCCCAGAAAGCGCGAAATGGTCTGCTCCACAAATTGGCGTCGCTTCTCAGCCTGCATCTGGGAATACGCGAACTCGGTGCGGAACCGCAGTACCACTGTATTCTCGCCTTCTACGCGCGCCGGGCTGGCTTCGCGAAGCACCTCTGCACCACCACGGCTGCGCTCTGCCACTCTGGCAATGATTTGCTCCCACCTGCCCTGAATCAGCTTCAGCAGCTCGAACGCGCTGGGGTCTACCGACGGAGCCGTCGTCGGCTCGGGTGAAGGTTTGACCGCAGTGGAAGCCGAAGCGGGGGCTTCAGCGGGCTGCGGAAAATCCTGCTGGGCTTGTTCAGAGCGAGAAGGACTGGGGGTAGTAGCGGCCTCCCCTGCCCTATCTTTGGGAGCTGACAGTGCCGTTGTAGCAGATGGCTCCAACCTGTGCCCGCTGTTTGCCGGAGCAGTTGGCTCGGTTTCCTTTTTGATGCCGGCTATCTGCACCATCGCCATATCCAGAAGCACACGCTGTTGGGGCACATGACGCAACTGCGCCTGAGCGCGTACAAGCACGTCCAGCATGCTGCTCAGCGTATCCGGGGTGAAATGTTGTGCCAGCGCTTGGAGTGCCCTCAGTTGCGCCACCGGCAGGCTATCATCCAGCGCGCCTACCCGCGCGTACAGCAGCTCGCGCACCCGCTGGGCAACCGCCTCCAGAACGGTGCGCACACTGCTGCCCCGTCGAAGCATTTCATCCGCTGCCATCAGCGCCTTGGCCACATCTCCCCGCGCGGCGGCGTTAATCACCGCGCCCACCGACTCCTCATCCACCATACCCAGTACCGAGTGCACGGTCTCGTAGTCCACGTGTCCGCCCGCGTACGCCAGCACCTGTTCCAGCAGGCTCAGGGCATCGCGGAAGGACCCGTCCGCTGCCCGCGCAATGGCTTGCACTGCCTCCGGCTCGGCGGTATGACCTTCGCGCTCCAGAACGGTGTTGATGCGAAGCACCAGGTCTTCCAGAGAGGCACGGCGGAAATCGAAGCGAATACAGCGCGAGCGGATGGTGACAGGTACGCGATGCACCTCGGTGGTCGCCAGCACAAACACCACATGCGGGGGTGGTTCTTCCAGCGTCTTGAGCAGGGCATCAAAGGCTTTCGCGGAGAGGTCATGCACCTCGTCGATAATGTATACCTTGTACCGCGCCTGTTGTGGCATGTACTGCGCGTTCTCGATGATGGTTTCGCGCACATCGTCGATGCCGGTCTCTGAGGCGGCATCCATTTCGATGACGTCCACTGCCCTGCCCTCGCGGATAGCCACACACATGGCGCACTGGTCGCAGGGTGTGGGCGTAGGACCCTGCTCGCAGTTCAATGCCTTTGCCAGCAAGCGGGCAGTGGTGGTCTTGCCCGTGCCGCGCGGTCCGCAGAATAGGTAGGCGTGTGCGACCTTGCCCGACCGTATGGCGTTTTGCAGCGTTTGAGTGACGTGTTGCTGCCCGATTACGTCTTCGAACGTCTGCGAGCGGTATTTCCTATAGAGTGCGACGTGTGCCATCGTTCACAGGTTGGCGGAAAGCCATTCCTTTAATGCGTTCACCAGCGCGGGCGCAAGAGGTAACTGCGGGTTGGTCAATACTTCCTGCGTATCGCCCGCCGGAGAGGACTTGAAAGCGTGAGCCGTCCCGCTCAGTATTTTCAATTCCACCTTGCTGTTTCCTGCGTTGCGTGCGTGCTGCCACAACAGCTCTCCGTCTTGTTTGGGCGATACGCGCTTGTCCAGTTCGCCATACAAGAGCAGTATAGGCACCTTCACCAGCTTCAATCGCGCCACAGGGTTCTCAAAGTAGAACTCCTGCAGATAGGGGCGGTCGGGCAGCATGAAGTACGGGGCGACATCTTCGTGCAGGGGAGGCATCGGCAGGCGGTAGTAAAGGGCGGCGATGGCAGTATCAAAGTCTGCAAGCCTGCGCTGGATTTTGTCTGCCGACAACCCCTCGCTTTGCCATCGCTGCTGGAGGTTCTCACGCAGGATGATGGCTGGTGTACGCCCTGGCGGAGCGAGGCACACCAGCACTTTCGGTGGGTCGGGAGTTTCTCCCGCCAGCGCCATGCCGATGAGCGCACCGTCTTCGTATCCCAGTACCCCCACGCGCTTGGGGTCTACCTCCGGTTGTTGGCGCAGGAAATTAAGAGCTGACAGCGCATCGCGGGCGACCTGACTGAGGGTAGTTCCACTCTGCTCATTTGCGGGTATTTTGCTCGCACCTACCCCGCGTTTATCGTAGCGCAGGGTCACATATCCCATCTGCGCCAGCTGCTGCGCGAGGTAGCGGTAGAGGTCGGTATTCAATCCGTCGCCGTTGCCGTTGCGGTCTACCGCGCCGCTGCCGGGGATTAAAAGCAGGGCGGGCGATTTCGTGGAAGCAGGGGGTGTGGTCAACGTACCAGCCAGTACGACCCCTTCGCTCGGAAAGCGAACTTCACGCTCGTCCCCCTGAACAGGTGCTGTCAGCCACAGCACAATCCCGATGCCAGCAATCACGAAACGCACAGTGTTCATCTGCTTCATCATCGGTATCAAAAGCGCAAGTGATAGAGTAGCCGTGCACCCGCCGTTGATGCGCGCCTTCCGGGTGTCGACCTGCGCAGTTAACTCCGGCTGGGTAGGTCTGCGGCACACGGCGAGCGTGTGGACCGTTGCTTCCTTCCGGACCTGGCGGGGTTGGCACGTCAACCGTTGCGCAGCGCCCAACCATCGACGCCACTTACGCAGGCACTGCCCACAAGACGGCACCGCGGGCAGGAGTTCACCCCCGCTATAGCGGATTGCGGGTACAGGGCACCGCTAGCTCCCCGGCTAGCACGGCTACTCTATCCCTATTGTAACACATCGGGCGGTGCTATTCCAGACCCGTATACTCGACCGCCTCGCCTTTACCGCTCAGCAACTGCTCACGGGTCAGCAGCAGGTGCTTGCGCACGCGGCGGACGTCCACGGTGTACTCCTTGCCGTCTTTGTCCACGGTGGTGATTTTATCCAGACGCAGGTATCGCTTATCGGTGAGTCCTTCGCCTCGCCAGCCGATGCGGTCCTGTGTTTGCGGTGGCGCATACAACGGGTTGAAGCGCACCGTGACCACGTAGCGCGGAGCCTTGAAGCTATACAGCATCGGGTCTTTGCTCATATCGATCTTCCGCTTGAACTTGCCCCTGATGATGGCTATCTGCTCCTGCATGATGGTCACATCGGGCACATCGAAGGTAAAGACCTTCTGCCGCCACACCTCACCCGCCTCTTTCTCATCGGTGGGCAGGATGGAGGACTTATAGCCCTCGTCGCGTAGCACCACGTCCACGCGACCTGGACGGAAGTCCTGTTTCTGCATCTGCTCGTCGTAGTAGGTACCCAGGTCCACCGTACCGGAGACCTCGATAATCTTGGGTTCCACCATGCGCACCTTCACGTCGAACTTGACGTCGATCGGCGGTTGTGTATCAGGCGGCTGTTTGAGATAGCGACGGTACTGGCGCAGGTCGGTCAAGGAGTAGTTATGCTTGGCAACGTCTATCTGAACCCGCGCCATATACTCTTTCTTGTGCGATTCGTAATAGCGCTCGTGCCTCTGCAGGATGTCCTGCCAAGTGAGCAGGCACTGGTCGATCAGCCCAGCTTTCTCCCAGGCGTGCGCCAGCATATGCCTGCGTGCTGGGGGTATCCCGGGCGAATACTCGTCCGGTCGGTCGGGGAACTCGTAAGCCTTCTGGAACCACTGGACAGCGTTGTGCCCCTGCTTGATTTTGTCGTACCACATCCAGCCCATCTCGAAGTACAGGTCGTACACATCGGGGTTGTTTTCGACGCCCTCCTCCAGCAGCTTCAACGCGGCGGAGAGGTAGCGACGGTCTGAACGTTGCTCGGTGTCGGTGAAGTTGTAGCCGATGTGCCACGCGCCAGTGCTGTAAACGTCCAGATTGTGCGGGTCCAGCCAGGTCACCAGCCGGATGATGGGCAGGATGGCGTCATAGTTGCCTTCGTGGAAGAAGGCGTCAGCGCGCACCCACAGTGCCCCTGCCACCACCTCGCGGAAGCCCAGCATCGTGCCGAAGATGTACTCAGTGGGCAAGCCGGTCATTTTGCCGAACAGTCCCTGCACCTTTGGCTCGAACTGCTTGCGGAGCGGGTCGATTGCGGTCTGCAGCGTGGCGCTCAGCGCCCAAAGCACGACGATAGCCAGTATCAGCTGCGTCCGTCGCATGGTTACACCTCGCGTCGGTCAAAGATGATGACCGCGATAATGAGCAGTATCGCGATGTATAGCAGCGCATAGCCGATGTTCTGAATGTAGTACACGGTTTCGTTGATGATGCGCGTTTCGGGGTGGATAATCTTGTTCTGGACGTTGAAGTTGCCGAACTGGGGCAACAGGTAGTGCAGCACCGCACCGATGCCCTTCTGGATAATGGTACGGTTCTCACCCTTCATGAGCGATTCGGTGACGCTGGAGAGCGTTCCCACAATGTATACCCCCAGCGACATGAAGAAGTTGACGAAGGGGGTGAGGAACACCGAGAAGAAAATCGCCAGCGAGACCAGAATGCCCATCTGGAAGAAAATCATCACGAAGCCCTTCCAGAGGTCCAGCGCCTGTTTGGGCGTACCTCGCCATGCCACTACCGCGAAGAAGACGATGCCCATAAACAGGATGTTGAACAGCATGGTGAGGATGCCGCCCAGGAACTTGCCCAGCACAAACTCATACCGCTGCACCGGCTTGGAGAGCACGGTGTAGATGGTGCGTCGCTCGATCTCGGTGGGTATCAACGAGATGCCCATCACGATACAGATGAACATCGAAGCCAGCTGGATCACACCCAACCCGAGGCTTTTGAGCAGGGTCAGTTCCTCACGCGGGGAGAGGAAGCTGAACAGGGGCGACAGGATAATCAGCACCAGTGCCCCGAACAGGAACAGCAACACCACACGTCGGCTGAGCGCTTCGCGCATGGTGTTGTACGCAATTGCCATCACCGCCGTCATCTCTTTTCGACCTCCTCAATGGTGGAAACGAAGAGCTCTTCGAGGGTACGTCGCTGCGGGGTGAGCGAGCGGATAACCCCGTTCGCACTGCGGATAATGTCCACCACTTTGTTCACTGAAGCATCATCGGGCTGATGCACCACCAATCGTCCATCCTGGCGGTTCACGTGTCCGCCCATCGCGCGGATTTTCTCCGCCACGCCGTCGTCTACATTCTCCGCGACAATCTCCACGCGCCCACTGGGCAACAGTTCGTCCAGCTTGCCTGCCTTCAACAGCTTGCCGCGGTTCAGGATAGAGACGCGGTCGCAGATGAGCTCCACCTCCAGCAGCTGGTGCGAGCTGAGGAAGACGGTCTTGCCCTGTTGCTTCAGGCGGATGATGAGGTCACGGATTTCGATGCGCGCCATCGGGTCCAGACCGGAAGTGGGCTCGTCTAAGAACAGCAGCTCGGGGTCGTTCAGCAGCGCCTGCGCAATGCCGATGCGCTGCAACATCCCCTTCGAATAGTTGCGCAGGGTCTTGTCGCCGTCGCGCGACAGTCCCACCACCTCCAGCAGGGTATCCACTTTCTTCTTGCGCTCGCTGGCAGGGATGCCGAACAGCCGGGCGTAGAAATCCAGCACCTGCCGACCCGTGAGGTACTCGTAGAAGTAGGGGCTCTCGGGCAGGTAGGCAATCACCTTCTTGACGCTGACATCGCCAATCGGCTTACCGAAAATCCATGCATCGCCTTTAGTGGGGAAGATAAGCCCGAGCAGCATTTTAATGGTTGTGGTTTTGCCCGCGCCGTTGGGACCTAAGAAGCCAAAGATTTCTCCCCTATATACTTCCAGATGCAGGTCGTCCACAGCGCGGACCATTTGTCCTGTTGTTTTGTTCAGGTACTCTTTCGTGAGACCTTCGATTTTGATGGCTGACTCCATCGGTTATGCCATGCCTCCTTTTGGTTGGCGCGTGTAATATGGGTTTTGTGGCAAAAACCACCGTGCGATAGTATACCGAAAGCCCTGCGCGGTGTCAAACGACGCCGTTTCTACACAGCGGGGCTCATACAGTATATACGAAAAAACGGATAAAAAGGTGCCTGATACGCCCGAAGGTTTCACGGTTTTTGGGGAAAACTGGCGGTTTTGCGGAGAGGGTAGAGTCTGGACAATTTTTTCCCGCACCCCGCAAAAGGGCTTGCAATGTCACAGGTCTTATGTTGTAATAGAATCAACCGCGTGGAGGGATAGCAAGCATGAAAGTAAACATCACCACAGCACTGGTGTTGATGTGCATTTCTACTCTCCAGGCAACGGGGGGGTATAGATCCCTTCGCCGCGCCGTACACCTTCGTTAGCCTGAACCGTCAGCAAGATACCTTTAGTGACCCCCAAAGCAGGACAGCCGCGCAACCATGAGCACCCCAGCGGGTACCTATACCTACAGCTATGATGCGGCTGGTCGGCTGCTGGGGCTGAATGCGCTGGGCTGGAGCGCGAGCTGGACCTACGCGCCCAACGGCTGGCTGTTGACTCAGACGCTGAACGGGGCAAGCACGACATACGAGTATAACGCACGCGGCTTCTTGACCCGCTTGACCAACCGCGACGTCGGTGGCAATGGACTGTCGGACTTCCAGAACCTGCGTTACGACGGGGTGGGCAACCGCACGCAGATGACGGTGTCTTTCCCCGCGATGCCCAGTTTGGGAGGGGTGACCAACTACAGTTACGACACCAAAAACCAGTTACTGCAGGAGCAGTCCACACGGGTGGGAGGCTATACCTTCACCTTCGCCTACGACCCGGCGCAGAACCTGACGCAGTTCAAGGGGCAGTCTCGCACTTACAACGCGAACAACCAGCTCATCGGCGCGGGCTTTGCGTATGACGCCAACGGCAACCCGGTGCTGTATAAGGGCGTGAACCTGTCGTTTGACGCCGAGAACCGGATGACCGCTTATGGGAACATCCTCACTGCCGGTTACAACGGGGACGGCTTGCGCGCATGGAGACAGACGGCGTCGGGCAGGAGGTATTATCTATATGATGGCGAAGAGTTAGTCTGCGAGCTGGACGCGACGGGCAACCCCGTGGCAGGAGTGGTGTTTGGGGCGAACGGCTTGTTAGTGTCTGGCACCACGGGCTACCAGTTTGACCCGCAGGGCAACGCCGCGCACCTGCTGAACCAGAACGGCACGGCGGTGGCACATCTTGCCTACGACGCCTGGGGTCAGCGCATGTCCGGCAACAACCCGACACCATACGGCTACAAGGGGCAGTGGGGCTACTACACCGACGGGGAGACGGGTATACTGTTACTGGCGCATCGCTACTTTGACCCTGCGACGGGGCGGTTTGTAACCCGATACTGCATACATTACCCCCTTGACCAAAATCGATAAACGTGCTAATCTTTCTCTGCAAAGCACGGTGTGAGTTACAGTTGCCTGCGGTTTCTTGAGGTGGAGTGCTCACCGCTTGTCCTGATTCCGGTGAAGAAAGGAGCGATTGCCATGCGTGCATGGAAGTTACTTGTAGCGGTTTCGCTGCTGCTCTCAGGTGCGTCCGTATCGGCACAGCGCAAATACGACTTTCTCATGTATCCTGCCGATTCCGACCTCAACGTCCGCGTATCGGTGCAGTCCTTTACCTCCGGTACATTGGTGGGTAACTACAACCCCAACACCAACCCCACCGGCACGCGCACTAAGCCCGGCATCTTCAGCAGTTTTGGTCCCACGGAGAATGTGCCTGTGCCTGTGGAAGTCAACCCGTCTGTGGAGCGGAACGTGGCATCGAAACCGGCAGGCTCCTTCAGTATGGTGTTGAACCCCGAAGCGGGCACGGCGGTGCTGATGGACTTCTTCTCTGACCTGCTGCATTCCGGCGCAGCCAGCCTGCCCGCCAGCGCGGAGTTCGCCACGAACGGCTTTCGCACCCGCAACCCCACTTCCACCTATCCCGCCGGACCGTTCACTGTGCCGTTGGGTGACGTGACGGTCTCCGCGCTGACTGTCACGCAAACGGGCGAACCTGTTGCAGGTGTGCTGACGCCGCTGGGGGGCAATCGTTACGCCTTTGCCGTCGCGCCGACGGTGGTGCTGTTCATCCGCGCTGAAATGCAGGGCTCCGTGCTGGAGACCACCTCCAACCCCAACCCGCTGCCCCTTGTGGGGGAGGTGCAAATCGACGGTGATAGCGCGACTATTCTCTCGGTGAACACCATCGACTGGTCGGATGTGGACACTCCGAATCAGCCCATCCCGCAGTTCGCGATGGATTTGCCGACCGTGTTTCCGCCGGGCAATGTCGCGCATCTGCTGTTTGATCTCACGCTGAACGAGGTGCGCACACGCGTGAGCGGCACGTATACCATCGCCGCCAGCGGTGTGGCGAGCTACCGCACGGTGAATGGGGTCATCACGCTGGGCGATTACGCCGCGCCGACAGGGGGGATGAACATCCCTGTCGAGGTGCGCACCCACGGCGAGGTGATGCCTGTGGAAACGCATGTCGTTGCACTCAACGATGCGGGCGAATACCAGTTCCAGACGGCACTGTGGGGCAGCTTTGACCTCTCCGCAAAGGGTTCGCACTGGCTGAGGCAAACGGTGAGGGGCGTTTCGCTGGAAAAAGATGCCCGCGTAGACTTCACCTTGACAAACGGCGACATCGACGGGGATAATGAAGTGACGCTGTTCGATTTCGGGCAGCTGGTGGCTGCGTTCGGCAGTATTCCGGGCGATGCGAACTGGAATCCGAACGCTGACCTGGACGGCGACGGGGAGGTCACGCTGTTCGACTTTGGTATTCTGGTGCGCAACTTCGGCGCCATTGGGAATGAGTAGGTAGAACCGAGGGGGTAAAAAGCATGAATCTCGTACTGCGCGCTCGGGTCGATAGAGGGACGCTCGTGCCTGTGCAACCCGTTCCTCTGCCAGAGGGGGAGGTGGTGGAGATCGAGATTCGTATGCCCAATGAGCCTTTGACAGGCGACAGCTGGGATGCCCTTTGGAAACAGTTTCTGGCGCGTGCTCGTTCAGGGCTGCACATCCCAGATGAGGCGTTGGAGCGAGAGCACCTGTATAACGACGGTAGGTAGACGGGATGCGCTGGCTCATTGATACGAACGTTTTGGTTCGCCTGCGCGACCAGCAGAGTGCGCACTTTTCCGCATGCGTGCAGGCGATCGCGAAGTTACGTGCGCATGGCGACGTTCTGTGTGTATGTACACAAGTGGCCATCGAGTATTTTGTCGTAGCCACTCGTCCTGTGGAGGTCAATGGTATAGGGTTAAGCTGTGAGCAGGCTATTCAAGATGTGCGTGATTTTCGCAGGTTGTTCTTGTGGCTGCCAGAACCTCCGGATGTTATCAACGCATGGGAGCAAACTGTGGTGAAGTATGGAATAACTGGTAAGCAAGCACATGACGCTCGCCTCATCGCTTTGATGTTAGCGCATGGTGTTGAGGGTATCCTGACTCTAAACACAGTCCATTTTCAGCGGTATCACGAAGTGAGAGCAGAATCACCATACCAATTGGTCAATGAGTCTGAATACCACCATGACCCGTCGTGAATTCCATTTTGCATTGTTTGCCGCGGCAGCGGCGTTAAGCGTTCCGGGCGCGGGGCAGCAGGCGGAACAGAAAGCGGAGGATATGTCCCCGGCGTCCATCAACGCCTGGCTGCCCGCTCCGATGCCGCCGGAACAGGCGCAGCAGGTCACCGAGGCGGTCGAGGCGCTGCGTGCCTGTCCGCTGCCAGAAGGCTCCGAACCGGCATTTACCTTCCAGCCACCCCCCCAAAGCGCGGATAACGCACGGAGGATAAGGTACTGTTTCTGAACCGTCACGTAGCAGGCGAAACTGCTCAAGTCGCGCCAAGTCTCTTGGGTTTCACCGCAGACGGTCTGCCCTCAGGACTGGAGATAATCGGTGCGCCTTACACAGAGGCGAAAATCATTGCCCTCGCACAGATTTTCCAGCAGGAGACCGACTGGCACCGGCGCCGACCGCCGGTGTGACACAGCGCGGGGTCGTTATCGAGTTCTTGCTGGTGTCGCCCGGTAGGCGGCTGCAAGCCGGTTGGTCAAGGAGTCGTCTCTGGTAAGCAACACCATACAAGCGGTCTCGATTTCAGGCAGCTGAAGGTGCGTCCTTTCTTTTTTCGGTCTGCAAGGCAGGGATATGAAAGTTCCTTCGCCAACCAGAAACGCTCTTTTCAAGGGCAGCCATGGTGGCGTCAGCACCTGTACCGTAACTGCCGGCAAAGACTGCGAAACATAACGGTGGGGCAACGACTTCCCTCGCTCGTTCACACAGACCAGGACCACTGCCTCTGGCGCCACCAACGCTTTAACAAACAACCCGTCTGCTTGGGATGTCACCATCTCGGCAGGATGGGCATGTGCCAGTATCGGCGCAATGGTTTTCACCTCGCGGTAAGTCTTGCCGATGACTGCCCAAACTTCTGGATAGTCCTTCGCTCCCCAGAACATCTGCTCGCCAACGCGCTCCGTGCAGTGGATGTAACTGATAAGCCCCTTCGCACCCGCCGCCAGCGCGTAGTGCATCATGATGCGTACCTCTTCTGGGGTGGGCATACGCGGGTATTTAGCGTCTGACGGATTACCAATGGGTTCGATCCACATTGCCTGATAGGTAATCACGGTCGGCGTGGGCGCGGAAGCCAGCCGTGCCGTCTCCGCAACCTCATATACCTGACGCAGGTTCCATCCCACCAACAGCGCATATGGGTCGGTGTTGTGGACATCGGCAATTCGTCCGTAGATGTACCAGTTAGCGGGTTTGTACGTCAGGTCAACGGTGAGAAAAGTGAGTGCGTGCGCGTCTGCCCGATAGCAAGCCTCGTCTCGTCGCACCATTTCCATTGCCTTCGTCCCCACGCGAAGGTCGGCAGGCAGACCCTGCTCATAATAGTCCTGCACGTCTGGCTCGTCTGCGAGATAATATGCCCACAACGCCGGGTGCCCGATGTTATCTGCACGCGGCTTGCCATCACCGGCTACCATCGAGATCGCCTTGACATGATGATTCCAGAGATTGTCGAGCTGCTGTTTATCTAGTCCGCTGAAGGACACGTAGAGATTCACATCGTTCGTGGCGTATTCTTCCGGCGTGACGTAGCCGTAGGACCCTAGGGGAAAGAAACCGTCCCGCGCCCGAAAGACCAAGCCAATAGCGCCCGCCGTCGTCTCTATGAGAAGGTAATGGAAGCTGCCTGTCGATAGCGGTTGTGGCAAATCCAGCACGATGGGGCAGAGCCCTTGCCAGGGGTTACGGCTCAGCACTCGGGCGCGACGGGTAATGTCGCTACCGTCCAGATACACCTTCCGCACGCGCGTCGGCGGGTCGCCACCGCCGGTGTACTCTAGGTAGACGAACAGTTGCCTGCCGTCCTCTCCGACACTGAACGATTCCAGACGCACCACAGGGGGCGTCACAGGTACTCGAACCGTTATGCCCTCACCATCCTGTAACTGCACTTCTATACGGACCGGTTGCACAGGTACACTGCGGAAGCGAATGACCAGTTCGCCAAAAGCGTTGGCGGGTAGCGGATTCGGACGTAACCGCCACCACACAATGTCCTCGCCCTTTCCCAGCTGCGTAATGTCACGCCCATTCACCCGCAGACGCGCCACCTGCATGGGCTGGCTGCTGCTATTGCGCAGGTACACTTCAGCCATTCCACTGCCGGGATACCGGTTGCGCGGGATGTCCGCTGCTCCCTCGAACCACTGATAGGCGGTTACACGGTCGGGGCGGAAAAAAGCGGTCTCGACGGTAACCCTCTGCTCAGCCATCGCCGTCCCCCCATGCCCTACGCGGTCATTTCCAGACCCTCCTCCGGAATCCATTGCCGCAGATACTCGGCGTTGCGCTTCAGTTCGTCCAGTAGCACATCCTCGCGCCTCGTGGAGCCAGGGATAATCTCGCAGATGAGATAGATGTTCTGCGGCAGGGGTAGCCACTGCGCCCACGGCTGTTCGTCGCGTGTGCGCAGGCTCTCACCAATGGCGTCCAGCACCTTCGGTATCTCGATGTGCCCTTTCGCGTTATACTCGGGTGTGAACGGCCAGTGCGCGCTGGCATCGGGTGTGGTCTGCTGCAGGTGGATGACCTCCACTGCCGTGCCGAAACGTCTCAGCCATTCGGTATAGTCTAACTCGGCACCGCTCAAGCCGTAATGCATTCCCGCGCAGTGCCCCACATCCAGTGTCAGGTAAACAGGGATGCCTTTGCGCTCGCGGTTCACCTCTACCAGAAACCGCTCCGCTTCCGCCAGTGTCCAAGGTGACTCGCTGGGGATATACATCTGCTCCTGATAGAGTGCGCGGATGCCCTTCTTCGCCAGCGATTCGGACAGGTCGCGGAAGATAGAATACTGGCGGCGCAGTGCCTCCTCGTGGCGTGCAGGGTCAGAGAGCACCTCCACCGAGAAGGCATCCCAGTGCCCCCCAATAGCATCTACCCCCATCGCATTGGCGATATCCGCGCATTCGATAATCCACTCTTTCATGCGCTGGCGCACGCGCGAGTCGGAGTGGCTCAGCCCGTGAAATCGGTGCGTGGCGACGCCGGTGTAGATGTCGTTAATGAACACGCTGTATCTCTGTGCCGCCTCGCGGGTCGCGCGGGCGGTTTCCATCTGGTATTCTTTGTTGCCGGAGAAAAAGGGGTCTAACACATCCGCACAAAACGAATGCACGCGGTAACCGCATTCGCGGGTCAGGCGCATCCAGTTGTCAGGCTCCTCCCAGCGGCGCGTGATAAATGCGCCATTGATGCCCAGCCATAGCCGTATGCTTCTACTCATGCTTCCTCCTCAAACGGTTGCCAGCGACAGACCATCATGTCTACCCGCCCGTCCTCATGGAACCGCACGCCTTCCTGCTGGAGCAGGTGACGTTGCAAAGCGGCCATGCGCGGGTCACGCCGGGCAATCCGCAGGTCACCTTCTTTTCCCACCACGCGCCACCAAGGAACGCTGTCCGGAGCGTGGTACATCACTATCCCCACGATGCGGGCGGAGAGGGGTGGTACCAGCCAGTCGCCCACCTGCCCGTACGACATCACCCTGCCAGCAGGAATCTGCCGCACAAGGTCATACACCTCTTGCATCAGGTTTGCGCCGCTTCGCTGGCGTAACATTTTGCTGTTAACTGCAGTCTGTATGATGGACGGACGGTGGGAGATTTCGCTACAGGAAGGAAACAATCCTGCCATGATAAGAAGGGGAGATGCGCGTTTGCGATGAAGAACCGGCTGGTGCTGACCCTGATGGCGGTGCTTGGCGTGTGCTTGGCGTCGGCAGCTCAACAGGCTCCAACCGAACCATCGGTACATCTGTTCCGTTACCGCTTTGAGCCGGGCGTACCGGTGAAGTATCGAGTGAATGCACAGATGGCGGGCACGCTGCCGCTGTTCGGCGGATTGCCAGTGGAGAGGGTAGTGCTGGATATGACGGTGGTGCTAAAGGTGCAGAAAGTGCGTCCCGACGGCAATGCGGAACTGGGCATTGACGTGGAAACGTTCAAAGCAGAGATGGACGGACAGGCGTTGCCTCTGCCAGCAGACCGTCTGCGAGCCAGCGTGCGCAGTCTTGTGTTTGTGGTTACCCCGCAGGGCGAGGTGGTAGAACGGAAAGGGGCAAGTGCACTACCTTTCCACATACCCATTCCGGGTATCGAGGCGAGCCAGCTGCCGTTGATAGTACTGCAGCTGGTGTTTCCGCAGGAGCCACTCTCCGTCGAGCAGGAGTGGCGCTACTCTCGTGCGATGACCACCCTTCCTGGAGACACACCTGCGCAATTTACAGCGCGATGGCTTAGGGAAGAGGCGGTCAACAACCTGACCACTTCGCTGTTCCAGCAGAAGATGCGCTGGAGCCGTTCGTTCAAAGCGGACATCTTTGACTTGCCCACCACCGACGAGAGCCTGATGGTAAAACAGATCGAGCAGACCGTTAGCGGCGATGCCCAAATATGGTTTGAGCGCAATGAGGGCAGGCTGGTCAAAGCGGTCATGGACGCTCAGTATGAGCAGCGTGTCCGCTTGCTGAACCCCGGCGAAACCGCCTCTCAGCTAGCTCCTGCGCGGTTAACCGCAAGAGTGCAAATCATCCGCGAGGAACTGCTTCCTCGCGAGCAAGAAAACGGAAAAACCGGAAAATAGAAAGGGGTACGAAACATGAAGTTCATGACACGGTTCTGGATGGCGATGGCGGTTGCCACATTACTCACAGTGACAGTACTGCCATCGCTGGCGCAGGAGGGCTACAAACTGCGCCGCGTTTTCAAGGTCAACGACATCCGCCGTTACAAGATGGTGATGGACATGAACGGCGAGATGCTCATGGGCGAAAACTCCATGCCACTGAACATGCAGATGGTGATGACCTTCCGCGAGAAGGTGGCAGGAATCAAGGACGGCAAAGCGACCGTTCACACCACCTTTGAGAGTATGAAGATGTACATGAACGGTCAGGAGTTCGCCTCGCCGATGGCTCCAGACATGAGCAGTGCGGTCATCACCACGGTGGTCGATGACCGCAACAAGGTGTACGAGGTCAAGGGACTGGAAAAGGTAGCTATGGGTGCGCCCGGTATGGGCAACCTGAATATCGGTGCGGGTTTCAATTCGCCTGCCATGTTCCCCGAAGGGGAGATTAAGGTAGGCGACTCGTGGGAGACCGAGGTACCAATTCCCAACGCGGGCGACCTCAAGCTGACCGCGAAGCAAACTTTTGTGAGCGTGGAGAAGGTCGGAGGTGTGGAAGCTGCCCGTATTAGGACCGAGTTCGAAATGCCTTTTGAGAGGCTGATGGCATCGATGGCTGGACAGTCGCCTGCGGGCATGCCTCCGATGACGGGCACGATGAAGGTGGTGTCTTACACCTACTTCGACCTAGCCACCGGCAACGTGCTGAAGGTGGATGGCGATATGGTCATGAGCATGCAGATACAGGGGGGCGGCAATCCGCAGATGCCTCAGAACATGCAGATGAACATGACCGCCAAGATATCGCTCACACAGGTTAAGGAATCAAGCGCGAAGTAAGCCGATACCGGTGCGGTTCGCCCCGCTACCGTGGTGGGTAGCGGGGCACTGTTCTATTGTAGCTGTGTTGCACCACCACGCAGCGGCGTGCCAAACCGGAGTGAAGTGTGATGTTCGTTCACCTCAGCACATACGCCATGGGCTGTGACTTCGAAGTGTATGCCTTCGGAGAGGATGGGCTGTCTCTTCGCGTGGCAGCGGAAGCCGCTGTCGCGGAGATCGAACGAGTCGAGCAGCTCCTAAGCCACTACCTCCCCGACAGCGAGGTCAGCTACCTCAACACCCACGCCGCTCGCGAGGCGGTCAGGGTGCACCCCGAAGTCTTTGAACTGCTGGAGCGGGCGCTACACCTTTCGAGAGAAACGTACGGAGCTTTCGACGTGACCGTCATGCCGTTGCTGCGTTGCTGGGGTTTTTTCACCGGCATCGGTCAGGTGCCGGACGCCCAGACAATCGCCGAGGCATTGCAACGGGTCGGGGCGTCGCAGATACGACTGGACCCTCAGCACCTGACGGTATCCTTCCTGCAGGATGGCGTCGCTATACATCTGGGGGCTATCGGTAAAGGCTATGCGGTAGACCGCGCGATTGAAGTGCTGAAGGAAGCAGGTGCGCCAGCGGCGATGGTGCACGGCGGGCACAGCAGCGTACGGGCGTACGGAGCACCTGCCGACGCAGGAGGATGGCAGGTAAACCTGCCCCACCCTCTGTACCCTGAGCGTAGCCAGGCGCACCTGTTGTTGAGCAACCGGGCGATATCCACATCATCGACTACTGAGCAGTACTTCGAGCGGGGTGGACGCCGGTATGGGCACATCCTGGACCCGCGCACTGGCTTGCCTGTGGAAAACGACCTGCTGTGTGTGAGTGTGCTGGCAGATGAGGCAACGGTTACTGACGCCCTTTCCACAGCCTTTTTCGTGCTGGGTGAGAACGGTATCCGCGAATACATCTCTACCCATCCGGGGGTGCAGGCAGTGATTCTGCGGCAGGGGGCACAGCAACCGGAATGGATAGGCTGACCGGCTTTCCGCAGGAGACAACTACTCAGTTCATGAAGTATAATACATACAGCGAGGATATTGGCTAACACTAACGGTTCTGGCTCCGAAGTGGCTTAAGGAGGTTGACGCTTCATGTCTAAGGACAAACATATTCTGGTATCCCGGCGCGAATTCCTGCGCGATTCAGCCTGGGCTGCTGCCGCTGCCGCTTTTGCGGCGGCTTTTCAGGAGAGGGTGGAAGCGCAACAGAAGTCGCCCGGGTCGGCACAGCAGGTAGCAATCCAGCAGAACGCGAGTGCTCCGGGCTCCCACCGGAACCTCGATCCGGTGAACATCGGCTTCATCGGCACCGGCACGCAGGGACAAACCCTGCTGCAGCGACTGGTGCGCATACCGGGTGTGCGTGTGGTCGCAGTCTGTGATGTCTACCCGCCCCATCTTTCACGTGGACTGCGCCTGGCGAGTCCGCAAGCCATGACCTACAGGGACTATCGGAAACTGCTGGAGCGCAAGGATATCGATGCCGTCATCATCGCGACGCCGTTATACCTGCATGCCCCGATGACTATCGATGCCCTGCAAGCAGGCAAACACGTCTTCTGTGAGAAGACGATGGCATATTCCATTGAGGAAGCCCGACGCATGGTGCAGGTCTCGCGCGAGACGGGCAAGCATCTGCAAATCGGGCATCAGCGTCACTACAGCCCCATCTACGCCCATGCGCGCGAGATGATGACCGAACAGGAGGTCATCGGCAAACTGGTGCACGTACGTGCCTGGTGGCACCGCAACAACTCGTGGCGACGTCCCATACCCGACAAAAAGTATGAGGAGCTGCTGAACTGGCGACTGTATAGCAAGTACTCCCAAGGGCTGATGGCGGAGCTTGCCAGCCACCAAATAGATGTTATCAACTGGTTCACCGACGCTACACCCATTTCGGTGATGGGTATGGGCGGTATCGATTACTGGCAGGACGGTCGTGACGTGTGGGATAACGTGGAGGTCATCTACGAGTATCCCAACGGCGTGAAGGTCGTGTACACCTCTATCCTGTCCAACCAGTACGACGGCTACGCCGAGCAGTTTATGGGTGATAAAGGCACCCTGTTGCTGACCAACGAAAAAGACGGCTTCCTGTTCAAGGAACCGACTGCCGAAGAACTAGGATGGGAAGAACATGCCAAGAAAGCTGCTGGCAAGGGAGGAACCACGGGGTTGGTTCTCGATGTGACCGCCACCAAGAAAAAAGGCACCGGCGCGGTTATCGGCGGGCGAAAGATGGCGGCAGGCTACGAGCTCAAAGACGCCTACACGCTGGAGCTGGAGAGCTTTGTCCACGATGTGGTGCGCAATGGGCAAAAACCGCTCTGTGACGCCGAGGTGGGTTTCAAGGCGGCGGTAGCTGTGCTAATGGCGAACAAAGCCATCGAGGAAGGCAGCAAGATTACTTTTACACCAGACATGTTCCAAGCATAGCTGCAGGCGGCGCGGCTTGCCGCGCCGCCCTGTCTCCCTAAAACTGGTACGAGAAGTAGACCGCTACACCCAGTTCACGGGCATAGGCTTCCACATCCCACTCCGAGGTCATGTGCACCACCAGCACTGGGAACAGATTCGGATAACGCCCTTGCAAACGTTGTATCTTACGGCGCAGGAAACTGTCCACGTCGTTTTTGGAGAGCTGAGCTTTGCTCTCGCCCACAATGGTGATGGTCTCCCCGTTGCGCCTCGCCTGCCCGAAGATGTTGACCTCGAGATGTTCTCCCTGACTATCTTCGACAAACCGGCGTGTCAGCTCTCCGTCGAGCTGCAAACCATAATCGCGATTGAGGAGATGGGGCAACGCCTTGTAGGCGGCGTTTTCCAGCGTGTAGCCGATTGTTATGGAAAGACCTCCCACCTGCTTGCGCAGGTCGTCCAGTCCCCACGTCAGTCGGCGGATGTCCTCCTGGGTTTGCTTCTGCACTTCGACCAGCTCCTGCACCGTGCGCCTCAGGTCAGATATCTCCTCCGAATGCTGCTGCGTTGTCTGCCGCAGTTCAGCGATGGCCTCGGTGTTTTGCCTGGTCATCTGCACCAGTTCCGCCACTGTCTGACGCAACTCGGCAATCGCCTGCGTGTTTTTCTGCGTCATCTCGCGCAGTTCGGCAATCTCTCTGGAGTGCTGCTGAGTAACCTGCACCAGTTCCGCAATCGCCTGCGTGTTTTTCTGCGTCATCTCGCGCAGTTCGGCGATTGCCTGTGTGTTCTGCTGCGTGGCCTGCCGTAGTTCAGCAATCTCCTCCGTGTGTTGGCGCTGAACACGCAGGATGTCCTCGACGGTCTGCTGCATCCGGGCAAAGCGTTCTTCTATCTCCTCGCGCAGCCCCCTTATTTCGGCATCGAGTGTGCGGAACCAGCGCTCGGTCATCGAATCCTGAACCTGCTGGACAGCGTTGCCCAGCACCTCTGCAACTCCCTCCGCTGCGCGCGGATCCATGACCTCTTTGAGCTTTTCGTAGATAGCCAGTGTGTCTATCATGTTGTCCCGCCTCGCTTTTTCTCACTGCAATTATACCACGAGCCGCCGATTTGACAGTAGACAAAGGGATTTCCTGTTGGCGCAGCCGTTTGCCGGTGACCAACTCATAGGCGGCAAGCACGTTGTCCACCGGTGTATTGGGCTGGATGCAATGCGAAGGCGCAAAGATGTAACCGCCGTACTTGGCACCCACACCGTTCGGAAATCCACCTCCAGTACCTCCAGCAGGTTCTGTCCGGGGAACCGTTCCTGCAGCTTCGCTTCGAACTCTGGAGTGGTGTAGAACTGAATGGGCGGTCGGGCTGTTTATGCGCAACGCAAGTGTAAAACCGCTCTTTGGGGCTCATCCATGACATTCCGGCACACCTCCTTTCCCGTTCCTGGACACTTTTTTCGCGTCTCAATGCGCAGACGCCTGCACGTGTCTTCAGCTGGTGCTCGCCACTCTGGCGAAAGCGTCTATCGCGCGGGTAATGTCCTCATCGTCGACGTCCTTGTGGGTGACCAGTCGGATGGTATGTGGAAACACGTCCAGACACAGCACGCCCAGAGTTTCCAGCTGCTGCACGATGCGTCGTGCCGGCTGTGGAGTTTGCACATACACCATGTTGGTTTGCACCGTCGCCATATCCACCGAGAAGCCGGGCATGTTCGCGATTGCCTCCGCCAGTCGGCGGGCGCGCCGGTGGTCGTCTGCCAGACGGTCGATCATGCTGTCCAGCGCGACCAGTCCCGCCGCTGCCAGCACCCCTGCCTGCCGCATCGCCCCACCCAGTATCTTACGCACGCGCCGCGCCTCCTCGATGAACGCCTGCGAACCGCATAGCACCGAACCAACCGGACATGCTAGTCCTTTGGACAGACAGAACATCACCGAATCAGCGCACGCCGACAGGTCTTTCGCGGCTACGCCCAGCGCCACAGAGGCGTTGAAAATGCGTGCGCCGTCCAGATGCACTGCCACACCATGCTGCTGGGCGAGTTTCCATAACTCGCGCATGTAATCCAGCGGCAATACCACCCCGCCCGCTGCGTTGTGGGTGTTTTCCATGCAAACCAGGCGGGTAGGTGGCACATGGTCGTCACCGGGGTGGATGCGTTTGGCGTATTCCTCGACGGGCACGATGCCCCGCTGGTTGGGCAGTGTGTGCAACTGCACGTTGCTAATGAACGCCGCCGCGCCCAGTTCCCATTTCACGATGTGGCAATCCTCGTCGAGCAGCACCTCATCGCCGGGGCGGGTGTGCACTTTGATGGCGATTTCGTTACCCATCGTGCCGGACGGCACGAACAGCGCAGATTCCTTGCCCAGCAACTCCGCTGCCCGCTCCTGCAAACGGTTGATGGTTGGGTCCTCACCGTAGACATCATCGCCGACCTCGGCGTTTGCCATCGCGCGACGCATCTCGGGGGTGGGTAAGGTGACGGTATCACTGCGCAAATCCACCAGACGATGCATGATTGCCTCCACTGATGAGAGAATATTCCCTCTACAGGATACACTGTGCCCGTTTCAAAATCAACGTTATGGAGGTTGAGATGCGGGACCTGAACGCTCTGTTGGAGACGGTGCGCGCGGAGGCACAAGTGCCCGCGCTGGCGGCAGCCCTTATAGAAAAGAACAGACTGGTCGCACTTGGCGCCGCAGGGAGACGTCGCGCGGACAAGGACGACCAGGTACAACGCGATGACCGATTCCATATCGGCTCCTGCACCAAATCCATGACAGCCACTCTGGTTGCCCGTCTGGTGGAGATGGGCAAGCTGGATTGGTCAAGTACGGTGGCTGAGGTGCTGTCGGATATCCGTAAAAGCATCCGTCGCGAATACTGGAAGGTCACCGTAGAACAATTGCTCACACACCGCTCTGGTATGCCCCAAAACCTGAGTGCTCACCGACAGCTGTTTTCTCGACTCTGGAATCGCTCTGCCACTCAGCGGTTGCAGGCGGTGCGAATCATCCTGCAGGAGAAGCCCGTTGCCAGCCCAGGGGAGAAGACCATCTACTCGAACGGGGGCTACGTGGTCGCAGGTGCAATGGTGGAAGCGGTCATGGACAAGACGTGGGAAGAACTGATGCAGGAACATCTGTTTCGCCCTCTGGGAATAAAAAGCGCCGGGTTCGGCGCGCCGACGGCTGGGGCATGGGGGCATCGTTCTGTGGCGGGTAGATACTCGCCGGTGCCTCCATCTCCCCTGGCGGATAACCCTCCTTTTCTCGGTCCTGCGGGTACGGTACACCTCTCCCTGCCAGACTGGGCGCGTTTCGCAATCCTGCACTTAAAGGGCGCCTCTGAAGAAAACCCTCCCCTGCTTCGCAAGGCGACCTTCGTGAAGCTGCACACCCCACCAGCAGGTAGCACCTACGCCATGGGATGGGGCGTATCTCAACCATCCTGGGCGCAGCAGACCGCACTGCAACACGCGGGTAGCAACACCATGTGGTTAGCGCAGATTTTGCTCTTGCCTCGCTCACGAAGAAGCTTCCTGGTGGCCACCAATGCTGGAGACGAACGGGCAAGCGGCGCCGTGCGCCGTGTGATGGAGGTGCTGAGGCAATAGCGATTGCGGTCGCGAGGCACAGGAGAAATCGCCCGCCGTGGCGAACTGAGAAGTTAAGCTACCTGCAGGAGGTTAAGCAAATGGGCAAGTTCGGCATCGCATTGCAGACCTATACCGTGCGCGACGACATGGCGCGTGATTTCAAGGGGACGCTGCAGAAAGTAGCAGAGATGGGTTACCCGGCGGTGCAGCTTTCTGGTACGGGTGGCATGAGCGTGGGGGAAGCCCGGCAGTTTCTCGATAGCCTCGGACTGAAGGTGTTCGGTGGGCATTTCGGCATCGACCAGCTGGAAAACGACCTGGATAGCGTGCTGAGTCTGGCGCGAGGGCTGGGCATGGAGTACATCGTGGTGCCCTGGATGCCTGAAGAGCTGCGCAAGGACGCTGAAGGCTGGAAGAACGTTGCCAAACGCATGAACGCTATCGGCGAGAAGGTGGTGGCGGCAGGCTTCACCTTCTGCTACCACAACCACTCGTTCGAGTTCCAGAAGTTCGACGGCAAGTACGGCCTAGACATCCTCTTCGAGAACACCGACCCGAAGCTGGTGCAGTCGGAGATGGATACCTACTGGGTAAAGCACGGCGGCGAAGACCCTGCCGAATATATCCGCAAGTACGCTGGGAGGGTACCCCTGCTGCACCTGAAGGACATGGCGCAAGACGGCAGCTTCGCCGAGGTTGGGCACGGCATTCTGGACTGGGACGCTATTTTTAAGGCAGCGGAAGAGAGCGGGGTAAAGTGGATGGCGGTTGAGCAGGACACTTGCCAACGCCCACCGCTGGAGAGCGCAAAGCTCAGTCTGGAGTTCTTGAAGTCTAAGGGATTGCTGTAAGCGACGGCGCGGAGGGCGAGGCTTCCGCTGAGCCGTAAACCCTCCCCGCTCGCGGGGAGGTCAGGTGGGAGCGGCTCACACGGAGGTTCGCTCTCCCGCAGGAGCGTGCAGCGATTAAACCTCAACGACAGGCAGACATGCATGGCAACAACTATCTGGCAGAGAATACGTGCGGAATCAGAAGCAAGGGAGGAGGCATTTCCCACACAGCGTGGTGTGACCCTGCGTGCGGTGGTCATTGGCGTTATTCTTGCTCCGTTGATTGCATGGTTTAACATCTCCATCGAAGCCATCCGCTACGCAGGGCAACCGACAACCATCTCGTTGTTTCCACATATCCTGTTTGTGCTTCTTTGCCTGATCACGATCAACGCGGTGGTGGGTCGCTTCGTGCCAAGGTGGCGGTTCTCACCAGCGGAACTGATGACCGTCTACTTCTTTACCCTGATGACCGCGGTGATGGCATCGCACGACCTGATCGAGGTCATCACTCCGATTTTGACCTACCCCTTCAAGTACGCCAACCCAGCCAACCGCTGGGAGAGCGACGTCATCCCCTACCTGCCGAAATGGTTGTTCATCAGCGACCCCGATGCGGTGGATAAATACTACATCGGCAATGCCAGCTTCTGGAACAGCCGGGACCTGCGCATCTGGACGCCACCGCTGCTCATCTGGACGGGCTTTTTCACCGTGCTGGCGTTCGGCATGTTTTGCCTGAACGTGCTGCTGCGCAAGCAGTGGACCGACCGCGAGCGGCTGTCTTATCCTCTGGTGCAGCTGCCCCTGGAGCTGGTGCAGCCGCGCGTGCCGGTGTTCCAAAACCGTCTGTTCTGGATTGCCTTCGCGCTGGCGGCGGTGAACGATATCTGGTTCGGGCTGAACCGATTGTTCCCCAGCATCCCCCAGCCCTACGTGCGCTGGCAGACACTGGAACAGTACATCACCACCCCGCCGTGGAACGCCATCGGCTGGCTGCCCCTCGCCTTCTTCCCGTGGATTGTGGGCATCGGGGTGCTGTTGCCGACCGACCTGCTCTTTTCCTGCTGGTTCTTCTTCTGGCTGTGGAAGCTACAACCCATCATCGCCGCTTACTACGGCTGGAACCAGATACCCGGCTTCCCCTACGTGAACGAGCAGTCTTTCGGGGCGTACATGGGCATCGCGCTGTTCACGCTGTATACGGCACGCAAGGCGCTGGCGCACGGTTTCTCGGCAATCTGGCGTGGCTCGGGCGGCACCGACAAAGGGGAAGCCCTGCCCTACCGCTGGGCGGCGCTGGGCTTTCTGGCAAGCCTCGTGGCGATATATCTTTTCTTTCTCTCCACCGGCATGAGCGGCTGGGTCATTGCGCTCTCGCTGCTCATCTATCTCGCCATCTCGTTGGCGGTAACGCGTATGCGCGCCGAGCTGGGTCCACCGGCGCACGACCTGCACGACTCCGGCCCGCAGCGACTGATCCCTCTGCTGTTCGGCGTGGAGAACCTGAAGCGGCAGGACCTGGTGATGTTCGCGCCGATACAGGGATTCAACCGCGCCTACCGCGCCCACCCGATGCCCACGCACATCGAGGGTTTGCGAGCCGCCGAACGCACCCGTTCCTCCATGCGGGCGATGTTTTGGGTGCTGGTGTTTGCGGTATTCTGGGGCACGCTGACCGGCTTCTTCGTGAACGTACATCTGCATTATCAATGGGGTGCGGCATCCAAGGCGGACACCCCTTACGTCAGCACCATCTTCGGCAGGGAGCCGTACGACCGCATTACCTCCCTGCTGGCGGGGTCGGTCTCCTCCCTGCAAAAGCGCAACGTCATCTGGGCGATGATGGTGGGCTTCGGAGTGACGGCGGTGCTGAGCCTCCTGCGTATGAACATCGCCAACTTCCCCCTTCATCCGGTGGGCTACGCCATCTCCAGCAGCTGGAGCCTGAGCGTGCTGTGGTTCTCGCTGCTGGTGGCGTGGGTGTGCAAGGTGGTCATCATGAAGGTCGGCGGTCTGCGCTTATACCAGCGGGCAATGCCGTTCTTCCTCGGACTGGTGCTGGGCGAATGTACGATGGGTAGCCTGTGGATGCTGGTGAGCATCTTTACCGGTACCAAGACGTTCATCGTCTGGCCTTACGGATAAGGAGGAGTGTGCACATGTCTCACGTGAGCGCAAACGAGAGGATAATGACCTGCGCCGTGCCTAACGGGTCAAAATGGTGCCATTCGTTGTTTCGACGTACCAACGAGATGCCCTGCAGATACAGCGCGCTCGTCGTCCAGCTGCCACCCTCCAGCGACTTCTGCTGCTCCACCAACTCGCTGGCACCGCAGGCTACCCCACAGGGATACCGAGTCCACACCCCGTTCAGGTAGTCCTTCCGCCAGCGACGACCGCCGTCAAAGCCGTAGCCATACTCATACGCCAGCTGCACGTTGCCCCCGCCGTAGTCCCGACGAATCCGAACCAGCCGACCCTCCTCGTCATACTCCAGCAGCCGCGTGTAGCCCGGCCCCGGAAAACTCGCCAGCGTGCCGTCCGCGTTCCATACATACGTCTCCGTCGTGTTGGTTGCCGCGTCCACCACCTGTATCAGCCTGCCTGCGCCGTCATAGGTATACGTGCCACGATGCGGCAGATGGTGAAGGTTTTGAAAGTCTTCAGGAACTTCCAGAAACCGCAACAGACTGCTCTGCTATATTTTAAACCGCTTGCAGATTTGTCAAGGCATTTTTGCGGGGGTCGGGGGGACATTTTTGAAAAAATCTACCGGGATGTTTTGCCCTCACCCCCTGCCCCTCTCCCGACGCTTCGAGTGAGGGGTGTTGATGTTCCCCCTGCCTCTGGGGGGAAGGGGGCTGCGTATACACGGAAACTTAGGGACTGTTCTAATAGCGACGCCTTAGCCGATGAATGCCACAGTTGCTCCGATCAGCGTGCAAAACAGGTTCACCACATCGTTATCTATCCATCGCCAGCCGCCAGCATGTATAGCAGGCACCCCGCAATGCACCGAGCGTTCCACGGTCTCATCGCACACGGCGCACCGGTACCGTGCCTGAACCGTGCCGCCCAGCAGGCTGTCCAGCAGGCTGCCCAGCAGTCCGCCCACCGTGACCATAACCACCTGCTCGAACCCCATCGGGTGCACCGCCCACGCCACCGCTGCCACCACTACACTACCAGCACCGCCTGCCAGCAGACCCAGCGTGGTTACCCCACCAGAATCTCCCGGTTGCAGGGGGCGCAGGGTGAGCACGTGGCGCGGTGGAACAGAGGACAACGCGCCGATTTCACTGCTCCATGTGTCCGCATTGGCGGCGGCGTACGCCCCAACGAAAGCCAGCCACCAGTGAACGTCGCCCGTCAAAGCGTAGACAGCGATGCATGCCGTCGCCACACCGCCGTTGGCGAGTACCTGCGCTGCCTGCCGCCGACTTCCCCGCGCGGTGAGCAGTTCCATACGCCGTTTCCACCCGGCATGCCAGCGGCTGAGGGCACTGGAGGTCACGAAGAAGGTCAGTAACACTGTCGCCGCCTGCCAGCCTCCCGCCCCAAAGGTAACCCATCCCACCACGAACGCCGCCAGCGCGCCCGATGGGGAGAGCCACCTCCATCGGAGGGCAGGCAGCACCACTGCCGCGGCGAGAAACGCAGCCAGCAGGAGGGATACGACCAAACCCTGCACCCGCCCTTCGCTATCGGCGGATGCCGACGAGCGTTTTCAGGTACTTGGGGTCGGTGATGCGGTCAATTGCCACGCGACCGCGTCCGCGTGCGGCGTGGATGAAGTAGCCGTTGCCGATGTAGATTCCCGTATGCGAGATAGGCTGCTTGCTGGAACGGAAGTAGAGCCGGTCACCCGGCTGCACCAGCGAGAGGTCAGGGATGGGGGTTCCGACCTGCGCCTGATGCCTGCCGAGGCGCGGCAGCGAGATTCCGTTGAGGGCAAACACCTTCTGCACAAAGCCCGAACAGTCCAGACCGCTGAGCGAGGTCCCACCCCAGCGGTAGGGGATGCC
>Ga0272447_1000516_pt1 | contig 28751 bp, 30 predicted proteins | sample YNPCB0133_FD_194589 | JGI IMG/M metagenome (GOLD analysis project Ga0272447, IMG submission 194589) | Hot spring microbial mat communities from Yellowstone National Park, WY, United States - YNP-CB-013-3 | ecosystem: Environmental > Aquatic > Thermal springs > Hot (42-90C) > Sediment | place... | reverse complement strand
CTCCTGCTGGGTCGCCTGCGCGGTCGCGATGGGGGGTGAGAGCATGGCGTCGAGCCATCGCCTGTTGCGCTTCCTGGCATCGAGCGCGCTCGGCATCGCCGCCGGCGCTCTGGTCGCTGCCGCCCTGGCGTCGGGACGACGACGGCAGGTCGAGACAGCGCTTCGTCAGCGCTGGCAGCGGGCGCGCCAGGCTGCCGAGTCGGAGGCGGTCGAGACCGAGCAGGAGCTCTGGGCACGCTTCCGCCAACTCGTGGGACTGTCGTCGCAAGACGGGCTCCCGCGCGATATCACGCCTCGGTCCCACTGAGGCAGGCATAGGCACGCACCGGCACCGCCGAGCCACTGCGGATCGGGATAGGCGCGGCGTGGAAGCGGAACCGGCGGCCGAGCAGCCGCGCGAGATCGCGGAGGTTCTCCACGATGGGAATCCCAGCTCGCAAGAGCTGGCTGTGCACCGGTCGGCTCCGGTTTCGCACATCGTCGATATTCCAACTGTCGATACCGACCAGCATCGCACCTGCCGCGACCAGCGATGCCGCCGCCTCTCCCGTCAGATACGGGTTGGCTGCCAGGTACCGGGCGGTTCCCCAATACCGATCCCAGCCGGTACAGACCAGGACAGCATGACCTGCCAGCTGGAGCCCCTCGAACCGCTCCGCGCCGATACCCAGCCGACCGCGAGCGACCTGCCACCGCACGTCGACGACGATTCCGGGCACGTCAGCGACCCGCTCGAGCGGGAGCGCTGCGAGATCGAGTCCGTCCTCCCAGCGATGGAACGGGCTGTCGAGATACGTCCCGGAGTTACCGACGAACGCATAGCGGTGCACCACGAAGGTCGTTCCGCTCGCATAGTGCGGGGCTATCTCCGCTCGTGTCCTGAACTCCAGGATCTCCGGCGGGGGGAAGCCGGGAAACATGGGAATGTCCGGAGCGAACGGATGAGTGAGATCGACCAGCATGGCCCTTTCTCTCCCTCTCTTCAGTCGTCGGCACCACTGGCGAGCATCGTACCGGATTACGCTCCGAAATCTTGGGCTCTCTCCTGCATCTGGCCAGCGCGAGTGCACCTCCGCGCGTGCACCCGCGCCTTCGTGGTCACACGCCAGCGTCCACCTCGCTCCATCGTCGTCGAGCACCCTGGTGACGATTCGCCCGCCAACCCGTACGCTAAGCTCGAACGAAGCGAACGGGAATGACCGCGTACGACCGAGAGAACCATGGTTGGCGATCCTATCCCCGGGGACTTCTCGTCTTGGCCCTCGCAACCTTCGTCCTGTTTCTCGCGCGGGGTATGGTCCTTCCTTTTCTCATGATCTACTTTGCGCAGATCGTCGGTTTGGGCGAAAGCCTGGCTGGAGCAGGCATCGCCCTCTCGTCCGTCGTCGGCGTCGTCGCGACGCTCGCGCTGGCCAGAACGATCGACCGCTCTGGGGCCCGCCGCATCCTCCTGCTCGCCTTGCTGGCCATGGCCGCTGTCCATGCCACGCTCTGGCTGGGTCGCTCGCCTGGGCTCTTCCTCTGCCTGATGAGCCTGTTCGGTATCGCCATCAACGTCTACTGGCCGGCGTCCGATACGCTTGCGACTGCTTTCCTCCCACCGGAACGGGCTGGCGAAGTGTTCGGCCTCCAACGGGTCGCCAACGCGCTCGGCCTCGGTCTCGGCGGCCTGATCGGTGGCTGGCTGGTGACCGGAGGCGACCCGGCTGCCTATCGGACGAGCTTCCTCGTCAGCTCCGCAGGGATCCTCTGCGCCGCGCTGCTCATTTGGTGGTCGGTTCCCGCTGTTCACCGCCGGAGCGCCCTGGACAGGCCCGCTTTACGCGGCGATTGGAGAGGACTACTGGCTGATCGCCGCTTTCTGGCAAGCCAGCTTCTGTTGCTGCTCGGCGTCACTGGCTTCACGCAGTTTCAGGTCAGCGTTCCACCCTTCTTACGGGAAGAAGCGGGATTCCGCGAGCGCACGATCGGCGCGCTCTTCGCTGTGAACACCCTAGTGGTCGTCCTCGCACAGGTTCCGGTCGCCCGCTGGACGACCGGTCGACCCTTTGGACATCTCTTCGCTGCGACCGGTATCGGCTGGGCGATCGCGTACGCATCGTTCGCGCTCGCCCCGCAGACAGCCGCCGCTGCCTCCGTCGGAGTGCTCGTCTACTCGCTGGCCGAACTCCTCTTCATGCCCGTCTCGGGAGCAGTCGTCGTAGCCCTCTCGTCACCTTACCAGCGAGCGCGGGCACTGGCGTTTGCGAGCGTCGTTTGGGCTATCGGATGGGGTGGCGCTGCCTGGATCGCCGGAGTTCTCCTGGAGCGTCAGCTCGCGCACGTTCTGTGGAGCGGGACGGTCGCGGTCATGCTCGGCCTGGCCGTCCTCGCCGCGAGGCTCACCGCGTTTCTCGGCGGACAACCTCCGACCGAACCACCAGTCAGCACCGGACTGGAGCGCGAGTCATGAGCGGGCAACCGACACTGATCGCTGCCCCCTGGACAGGTCTCAGCAGTAGTGAGGCGGCAGATCGGCTGCGCCGGTTCGGCCCGAACGAACCGGAACCGCCCCAGCGGCGCCGGGCCATGGTGCAATTCGCACGCCTTTTCCTCGAACCCTTGACGGTGGTGCTCCTGGTGGCCACCTCGATCACGGCTCTGCTCGGCGAGTTCGTGGATGCGACGCTCATCATGAGCATCGTCCTGGCCAGCACGACCATCAATTTCCTCCAAACCTATCGTTCGCAAAAGGCGGTGGAGAAGCTGCAAGCCGCCCTGGTGCCCACCGCGACGGTCCTGCGTGACGGACAATGGCAGGAACTGCCGCGTCGGGAGCTGGTCCCCGGAGACATCATCCGACTGAACGCTGGAGATCTTGTCCCAGCCGATGCTCGCCTCCTCGAGACGAGCCATCTCACCGTCCAGCAAGCAGCACTCACCGGCGAGTCCCTTCCGGTCGACAAGACGGCCGATCCGTCGGCCCCAGCAAGCACCGATCCGCATGCGCCGCACATGGTGTTCCTCGGCTCGTCGATCATCTCCGGAACCGCCATCGCCGAGGTCGTCGCGACCGGGAAACGGACCCTGTTCGGCGGCATTGTCGCTCGCCTCGGAGCGCCCCCGCCGGAGACGGCCTTCCAACGTGGTCTCCGCGATTTCAGTCTGCTCATCACCAGGACTGTCGTGTTCCTGGTCCTCCTGACGCTCGTGGTCATGCTCGCGCTCGGTCGACCGCCCCTGGACGCCTCGCTGTTCGCGGTAGCGCTCGCCGTCGGTCTTACGCCGGAGTTCCTACCGATGATCGTGACGATCACGCTCGCCCAGGGAGCTCTCCGGATGGCACGCCAGCGCGTCCTCGTCAAATCGCTTCCCGCGATCGAGAATCTGGGGAGTGTCGATATCGTCTGCAGCGACAAGACTGGGACACTCACCCTCGGCGAGATGCAGCTGGTGGCAGCGGTCGATCTCCACGGCCACGACTGGCCGCGCGCCTAACAGCTGGGTTGGCTCAACGCCCGCACGCAGTCCGGTCTCGCCAGCCCGTTCGATCGCGTGCTCCTCGCTCGTGACGTCGCCGAGTATGCGGATGTCGTGAAACTCGACGAGCTGCCGTTCGATTTCGAGCGGCGTCGCGTCTCGGTGGTGGTTCAGGTCGCTGGTCGAGTTCCCCTCCTGGTCACCAAAGGCGCCCCGGAGACGATCTTGCCGCTCTGCACGGCCTACGAGGACGAAGAAGGCGTGCACCCGCTCGACGAGCCGTTGCGGGCCCAGGCTGCAGCGCAATTCCGACAGCTCAGCGCCGAGGGACTGCGCGTGCTCGCTGTCGCCTGGCGCCACTGGGAAGCGGAACGCTCGATCGAGCTCCCTGACGAGAGCGACCTCGTCTTCGCCGGGTTCCTCGCCTTTGCGGACCCGCCGCTTCCCGAGGCCGCGGAGGCGATCCGCCAGTTAGCTGCCGACGGCGTGCGCATCAAGCTCCTCACGGGCGACAACGAACTGGTCACAGCCGCCGTCTGCCGCGCCGTCGGTTTGCCCGCTGAACGGATCGTCCTCGGCAGCGAACTGGAGCGACTCGACCCACTCGCGCTCGAGCGGCTGGTCGAGGAAGTCGACGCGTTCGCTCGCGTGACGCCGGCGCAAAAGCACCGGATCGTGCTCACGCTCAAGGCGCGGGGACACGCGGTCGCCTTTTTGGGTGACGGCATCAACGATGCCCCCTCGCTCCACGCAGCGGACGTCGGCATTTCGGTCATGAATGCGGTGGATAGCGCACGCGAGGCAGCGGACATCGTCCTCCTCGATCGCCGTCTCTCGACGCTTCACGAGGGGATCATGGAGGGACGACGCGCCTTCTCCAGCGTGATGACGTTCCTGCTGATGGAGACGAGTTCGAATTTCGGCAACGTCTTCAGCATGGCGGGTGCAGCAGCGATTCTCCCGTTCCTCCCCATGCTGCCGCACCAGATCTTGCTCAACAACTTCTTGTACGACCTGGCACAGATCGCCATCCCACGCGATCGTGTCGATCCGCTCCTCACCGCCTCTCCTCGACGTTGGGACATCGGTTTCGTGCGGGCAGCCATGCTGGTCTTGGGCCCCATCAGTTCGCTCTTCGACTTCCTGACCTTCGCGGTCTTGCTGGCGCTCTTCCACGCCGACGAGCGACTCTTCCACAGTGGGTGGTTCGTCGAATCGCTCGTCACCCAGTGCCTGGTGGTGTTCGTCATCCGCACCGCACGCGCCCCCTGGAGGGCACGACCGAGCTGGATCCTCACTTTGAACGTTCTCGCGATCGTCGGGATCGGGTTGGCGCTACCCTTCAGCCCGTTCGCTGACGTGCTCGGCTTCGTCCAGCTGCCACCGAGCTATCTCCTCTTCCTCGCCTTCGCGGTGACCAGCTACCTCGCGCTGGTCGAACTGGCCAAGCGCGGCCTCTACGCCTGGTGGAACCACCGTCAGCGGGAGACCGTCCGACCAGGCCGGGCATAATCGGTCGGATCGATCCAGGGGCGCCCCTCCGCCAGTCGCGCCACTCGAAAAGGCGTCAGATCGCGCGACGAGCGTCCGGAGACGATCCACTCCGCCAACGCGCGCCCGATCGCGGGAGCGGTCTTGAACGACGTGCCCGAATCACCGAGAAACGCGAACAAGCCAGAATACTCCGGAATCGGCCCGAAGAGTGGCCGCCCGTCCGGACTCTGCATGACGATACCCGCCCAGCCTCCACGCACGATCCCCTCAGCCAGCGCGGGGTAGCGACGCGCGATCGCTGCCCTGGCGGGCGCGACGAAGCTCGGATCGGCCGTCTCCGGATAGTGGTCCGGGTCAGCCGGCTGAACACCCGCTTCCATGCCGACCAGCGTCGCGGTCTTGCCCTCTGGCCGGTACCACAAGCCAACAGCCGTATCGATCCCGCAACAATGCGCGGGTGCCGGCTCGAGCGGCCAACGGAAGACGACAACCTGCACCCGACGCGGTAGCAACTGATAGTCGAGACCGAGCGGGGCGAGCAGCCGGTTGGCCCATGGGCCCGGTGCGAGAACCACCACTGGAGCAGCGATCGGTCCGCGCGTCGTCTCGACGCCAGCGACTCGATCCCCGGCGAGCAGCACCTCGGTGACCGTCGTCCCCGGCCAGAGCATGGCACCACGCTGCTCCGCGCGGGCGAGCAACCCCAGTGTCGCCGCGATCGGGTCGGCATACCCGCTCTCCGGCTCGTAGGCCGCGACGGTCAACTCACCCAACTCGCGCCACGGCTCGAGTTCGGCGACCGCTGCGCGATCGAGCAGCGTCACGGGAGCACCCAGCGCCTGGTGCAGCGCCACGTTCTGCCGCAGCTTTGCCTCGTCATCCGGTGCGACGACTTTCAGGAAGCCAGTGCGGACGAAGGGCGAGGATGTCCCGACCCGGCTCTCCCATTCCTGGAAGAAACGGAGACTTTCGAGTGCGAGCTGGGTTTCGTGCGGGTTGGGATAGTGCAACCGCACCAGTGCCCCGGATTTCCCGGTTGCCCCAGAAGCGGGAACGCGGCGCTCGACGACGAGCACATCCCGCATCCCGAACTCGGTCAGCCAGTAGGCGACACTCGCGCCGACGATTCCTGCTCCGACGATCACCACCTCAGCAGTCGCCGCCATGCCTTTCTCCCCGGTCGTGGTCATCCAACCAGTTCGCTCCGCGCCGGTCAAGTGCGCACGCTCCGCGGCCTGGGCGAGATGGCTGCTCGTGCCTCCGCGCGGGACACGAATCAGCTGGAGTACAGCAGCCCAGCTGACGAGCGGAAACAAGCGCACGCGCCCGGCGTAGCCAGTCGAGAACGATGGATGCTGGCTGCATCGTTCAGTGTGCGCTTCAGGAACGGTCAACAGCACTCTCGGTGGTGCTCCTGTTCACCGGTCGGTCCCGCTCCGCGAAGCAGAAGCGCGAGTCGTGGTGCTTGCTGCGGCGACAAGCGTGTCCGAGAGGGGAAAACCGCCCTCTACGGTCGAACGGGGACACAGGGAGCGAGCTCGGCCATCGTTCGGGGGACACGCAACGCTTCGCCGTGCGGCCAGCGGATCGACGGAGAAGATGCACGGCTGATCAGCCGTGGTGGCTCCCGGAGAACCAGTCTCCCTTTTTTCGAGGAAAAAACGCGCGGAGCACCGGGGGACGGAGCGCTCCGCGCGCCAAGGGAAGGGAAGGGATTGGGGTGCGGGTCGGTCAGCGGGGGTGCTTCCCGCCCGCCGACATAATCATACCACTCGACAGAAGTCATTGACAAGGGGTCACCACCGAGCCAGAACCGACAGCGGGAAGTGCCACTGCTTCCCCGCCCTGACCGACCGAGAACGACGATGCCTTCCGCCACGATGACCACTCCGGCGAGTCAGCACGCACTCAGCGGGGGACGGCGCGATCGCGGACATGACCGTGCCGCCACGTGTCCCTGTCGCGAGGGCGCGCGCACCGACCCGCTGACGACGCCCTCTCTTCCCACGGAGGAGCTGACAACTCCCGCGGTGCCGAGCTTTCCGCACCGGTCGGGGAGCGGAGCGACAGCGATCATCTCCTCGACAACCGGCCGATACTGCGCACGCTCGCTCCCGAGCCCGCCAAACCCACGCTCGCACCAGCACACGTTTCGCTGCCTGCGAAGAGGGCATCTTGCCTTGCTATACTCTGTATCAGACTCTGCGCGGATCGGGAGTGCCCGAGAGCAGGGGTGCCGATGGCTGCGAAGCGCGACTATTACGAAATCCTGGGAGTCAGTCGCACGGCGACCCAGGAGGAGATCCGCCGGGCCTACCGGCGCTTGGCTCGCCAGTATCACCCGGATGTCAACAAGTCGCCGGACGCCGAGGAGAAGTTCAAGGAGATCAACGAGGCCTACGAGGTTTTGAGCGATCCCGACAAGCGTGCTGCGTACGACCGCTTCGGCCATGCTGGCGTCCAGGCTGGTGTCGGCCATGAGCCGAGCGCGGGCGGCGATCCGTTCGGCTTCGGCTCGCTCTTCACCGATCTCTTCGATTCCTTCTTCGGCGACATGACCGGAACCACCCGGCGCCGACCGGCCCGCGGTGCCGACCTCGAGGCCACGATCGAACTCACGTTCGAGGAAGCGCTGCGCGGGGTGGTGAAGGAACTGGAGATCGAGCGGCTGGAGCTCTGTCCGGATTGCCGGGGAACGCGGATGCGCCACGGCGCTCGTCCCACCACGTGCCCGGTGTGCGGTGGGACCGGACAGCTGCGTCGCTACCAACAGACGATCCTGGGCGCCATGATCACGGCTACCACCTGCAGCCACTGCGGGGGCGAAGGCCGCGTCGTCTCCGATCCGTGCCCGACCTGTCGGGGACGCGGGCGCACCGTGCGGCGACGCACTGTCCGCCTCGAGATCCCTGCTGGCATCGAGGACGGTGCCACCCTGCGCTTGACCGGCGAGGGGGAGCACGGTGAGCCGGGCGGCGCGCCGGGTAATCTCTATGTCCACGTACGCGTCCGACCGCACGAGCTGTTCCGGCGCGAGGGAACGACGCTCTACCTGGACCTGCCCATCAACGTGGCCCAGGCGGCATTGGGTGCCGAGGTCGAGGTACCGACCATCGACGGTCCGGTGCTGCTCACTATCCCCCCGGGGACACAGCCTGGCCAGCGTTTCCGCCTGCGCGGCAAGGGGGCGCCGGAACTCGGCGGCGAGCGGCGCGGCGACCTCATCGTGACCGTCCGGGTCGTGGTGCCGACGGAACTCACGCCGCGCCAGCGTGAGCTGTTCGCCGAACTAGCCGAATCGCTCGAGCGACCGGACGTGCACGAGGCGCACCGCAAGGGCTTCTTCGAGCGGATCAAGGAAGTACTCGGCGTCTGAGCGCTGCGCTCGTGGTGAGGAGGGGGTTCGCCGCCTCGACCGAGCGCACGGCCATCGCTCTGCTGCTGGAGTCAAGCATGCACGAAGAGAGAGCGGCGGGATCTTCCCGCCGCTCCCGCGCCAGGTCAGCAGAACGCCCTGCCTCGGCGATCGAGACAGGGCGTTCCGTTCACGAGCCGGGCAAAAGACCCACGACCGACTGATAGAAGTCAGCGGCCGAGTTCCCGAGCAGGCTCAGCGCACCGACCACCGCCAGGGCGATGAAGAGAAGGATAAAGCCGTACTCCACCAAGCTCTGCCCGGCGAGGTCTCCCCGGCGACGCGGCCCCATGAGTATCCCCGATCTCGTCATCCACCTCCACCAAGTCGACCAGCAATGTTGTTGAAAAGTCCCTGAATGTTGGTGCCAATCAACGCCAGTGCACCGATGACCACGACGGCGACGAGCGCGAGGATGAGGCCGTACTCGACGAGGCTTTGCCCTTCGGTCGCTCGGTTCTTCTGGGTCTCCCACCAGGCCAGCACATCGTACACGTATCGCTCCAGCATGGCTCTTCGCTCCCTCCGAGAATGGTCGCCAGCCGATGACGGCTCGGCTCGATGACTCCGTCTGCCCGATCCGACCGCCCGCTGCCGCTCGCCGAAAACCGTCACCTCCCCTCCTGCTGCCACAGCTCGGTCGGTCAGCGCGGGTATCTACTGTCACAGTACGGTGGGAACCCATGAGACTCGTAGGTGCAGTCGTCTCGACTGGAGTGGGGAACTTCGGCGCGACCCGATCGGGGGAGAACATCCTGGCCAGCGCGCGAGGCAGAATCAGGACTCAGGTCAGGGGCACGAGCAGCGTCCCGCGCCAGCGCTCCGCCGCGATCGCTTCCTCGGCCAGACTGGCACCCAGCTGCTCCAGCCGTTCCGTGACCAGCGGATCGAGCGGCGGCAGGGGATCGAGCGCAGCTGGACCACCAGCTTCCAGAACCGCTACCAGCTGGGCCGACTCGACACGCAGCTCCACCGCGAGATCCGTCACGCCCGGCTGACGCGCCACCCGCACTGCCAGTTCCTGCAGCAGGCGATAGACCAGGTGCGACAGGGGAGGCGCGAGCCTCGCATCCTGCTCCGGCCCGGTGACCGCCACGCGCTCCAGTCGGCTTATCCGGGCTAACTCGCGGAGATAGCGACGGAGCGTCTCCACGAGCCCGATCTCTTCCAGGAGGCTCGGCGCCAACTCGAGCAGCGTGCGTCGCAACCCATGCACTGCTTCGCTGGTCAACTCGCGTAGCCGCAGGAGTTCGGGACGCAAGTCATCGGCCCGCTTGCGCTCGACCTGGAGGCAGATCTCCACTTGCAGTGCGACCGTACTCATGAGCTGCACGAGCTCGTGCTCCAGCGTCCGGCGGATCAGCATCCGCTCTCGTTCGGCAGCTGCCAGAATGTCCAGAGGGCTGGCCAGCTGGCCTGTGCTACCCAAGAGGCGCGTCCGCCGGTCACCGCCACGCTCGCGCTCGGTCACTGCTTGCAGCTGGCTCTCGGCGAGCAAGAGCAGCTCGCGCAGGCGTTCCTGGTAGAGCGAAAGACTCTGGCGACGCTCCTCCAACTGCTCCATCTGATTGCGGAGCATGAAGAGTCGCAGCGTCGCCTCGTGAACGGCCCGATAGGCATCGCGGATCTCGCTGCGCGGGTACGCTTCCAGGTTACTCTCGACCTCGCGCAGCCGGGCGCTGAGCTGGATTTCGCGCTGGCTGAGCCGCTCCACCTCGGCAGCAGTCTGTGCCAACAGCAGCTCGATCTCTTCCAGCGAGCGCCCCGCCTCGCCCAGTTCGGCACGACAGCGCTCCACCGTGCTGCGCAACTCCTCGGTGAAGCTCACGCCGGTCCGCTCACCGGTCATCGTCGCCTCCCCGACGCTCACTCTAGCGAGACGATCGACCGCCGACAAGGCAGGATGCCTAGGAAAGAAGTCCCCAGCTGAGCCGTTCTCCCGCTCGGCTCACGTCGACCAGAGCGGGTGATCCGGCGACGCTCCCAGCGAGGATGGCGCTGACGTAGCGTATCCCGAATGGCTCATGCGGCGCTGGGCGCTCGCGCACCGGTACGAGTACGAGACACGTCCTCTACCGGCTCGCCAGCAGCGCTCGGGCAGGGAAAGCGCTCGCAGCGCTGACTTCCCGCCAACGCTGCGAGCGCTCCACCAGTTCGGTGATTCGCGACCCCGTCACTCGGCCGCCTTCAGCGCCTCGCTGAAGACGTCCAGGAATGCATCGGCCTGCTCCTGCGTAATGACGAGCGGTGGGATGACGCGGATCACCTGATCGTGCTCGCCAGCCGTGATGAGGAGGGTTCGGAGTTCCTGTGCCCGCTTGACCACCCGCTTGACTGCCTCCGGATTGGGAGCCCGATCGGGCTTGACCAGCTCGACGCCGATCATCAGGCCGAGCCCGCGCACCTCACCGATCACCGGGAACTCCTGTTGCAGCTCGCGGAGCTGCGCCATGAGATACCCGCCGATGCGTGCTGCGTTTTCCGGCAGCTTCTCCTCGCGCATCACTTCGAAGGTCGCCACACCGGCCGCACAGGCGACGGCATTGCCACCATAGGTACCGCCATGCGCACCCGGCTCCCAGCGATCCATCAGTTCCTTGTTGGCCACCACCGCGGCCAAGGGGAGTCCGGAAGCGATCCCCTTGGCGACCGTGACGATGTCCGGCACAATCTCGAAGTGCTCGAACGCCCACATCTTCCCCGTCCGACCGACCCCCGTCTGGATCTCGTCGACGATGAGCAGGATGCCGTAACGGTCGCAGATGGCCCGCAGATTCTGGAGGAACCGCTTGGGAGGAAGGACGTAGCCACCCTCGCCGAGCATTGGCTCCACGATGATCGCCGCGACGTCGTCCGGCATCACCATGGTCTGGAACAGGCGCTCCAGCTCCGCGATGCAGACGAGGTCGACATCCTCCGCCGGGACGTTGTACGGGTTCCGGAACGGGTACGGATACGGAGCATAGTAGATCGAGGGAACCAGCGGCTCGTAATGGCCGCGCACCTTGACCCGCGAGGTCGTCAAGGCCATCGCCAGGTGCGTCCGACCGTGGAAGGCCCCGCGGAACGCGATGATGGCCGGGCGTCCGGTCGCCGCCTTGGCCAGCTTGACCGCGCCCTCTACCGCTTCAGCCCCTGAGTTGGTGAAGAAGACCTGGTTCAGCGTGGGTGGCATCGTCGCGGTGATGAGTTGGGAGAGCCGCAGCATCGGCTCGTGGATCAGGATGTTGGCCTGGGCATGGATGATCTTGCCCGCCTGTTCGCGGATCGCCGCCACCACGCGCGGGTGGCAGTGCCCTGTGTTGACGACCGCGATCCCCGAGGTGAAGTCCATCCAACGCTGGCCCTCGATATCCCAGACGTAGATCCCTTCGGCCCGGTCGACGACGACCGATGAGTAGCGCGTCAGGACACGCGGCAAAATCTGCAGCGGATCGACTTCGAGTCGCATCAGTCAACCCCTTTCCTTCTCGTCCCTATCCATCCCAGCCTTCCTCACCAGCGGTTCAAGAGCGCCGTCAGGAAAGCCGTCCGTTCGATCAGCCCCGCAATGCTGACCTGCTCGTGCTCGGCGTGGGCACCGTCACCGGGGCAACCCAGCCCATCCAGCGTCGGCAGACCCAGTGCAGCCGTGAAGTTGCCGTCGCTCGCCCCACCGGTCGCTGCTTCACCGATCTCCAGCCCCAGTTCTCGTGCGATCGCGCGTGCCCGCTCGAACGCTCGAGCGACCGCCGGTGTCCGCTCCATCGGCGGGCGATTCATCCCACCGTACACCTGCACGGTCGCTCCCCGCAGCCAGGGGCGCGTTCCCAGGATAGCCGCGGTCACCCGCTCGGCTTCCTCGGACGTCACCACGCGGAGGTCGACCTGTGCCCACGCCTCGGCAGCGATCACGTTGGAACGCGTTCCACCACCGACGACTCCGACGTTGACGGTCGTCCCGCGCGTCGGATCGCTCAAGCTGTGGAGGTAGGCGATCTGGTTGGCCAACTCCTGGATCGCGCTCACCCCCAGCTCGGGGTCAGCACCGGCATGAGCAGCACGCCCAGTGATCCGCACCGTGAAGATCCCGACACCCTTCCGCGCCGTCTTGAGCGCCCCGCCCGGTGCTGGCGGTTCCAGGCAGAAAACGACCGCACAACGCCGGGCTTCGTCCTCGATCAGCGGTCGCGAGACAGGACTGCCGACTTCCTCCTCGGTATTGATCAACCAGCGGATCGGCCGGTGCGCCAGCCGCCGCTCCTGGAGAAAGCGCATCGCCTCCAGGAACATGGCGATGCTCGCCTTCATGTCGTAGATCCCCGGGCCGAAGGCGAGGTCTCCTTCGATCCGGAAGGGACGGTGCTCCACCGTCCCGACCGGCCAGACGGTGTCGAGATGGGTGAGCACGAGCAATGGCTCAGCTGACGCATTCCCCTGGGCTGGCCAACTGGCGATCGTGAGGTCACCGTACTCCTGCTGTGGGTATTCCTCGATCGACGCTCCGAGTTGACGTGCTCGCGAGCGAACGTACGCGACGAGACGATCGACCGCTGTCTTGTCGGTGCTGGGGGACTCCAGCTCGACCAGAGTGCGGAGTTCGGTGAGGAGCGCCTCGCGCCTGGGCAGGACGTCAGCGATCGAGATCGTCATCGGCCAGCTCCTGCTCCTGCCAGACCTCTTCTTCGCCATGCTCCGGTTCGGGGCGCACGCGGCCCGCGGCCGGCGGGCGCGGCTGACTGAAATGGCGCAGATTCACTTCGAGATCGACGTAGTAGTCAGCGAGTTCCATCAATTCCACCGCTGTGTTGCGTGGGGCAGAAGCGATCTCCACTCGTCGGCCCAGGCGCTGCACCGTCTCCACCAGGTAGCAGTACTCACCATCGCCAGTCACCAGGACGATCACATCGACGTGCGGTGTTTGCAGCAAGACGTCCACCGCCATCTCCAAATCGAGGTCTCCGCGCAGCGCTCCGTCACTCCCACGCCGCAGTGTCCGAGTGACCACCCGGAACCCGTTGCGGCGCAGCCAGGTGAGGAACGGCACCGCGCTCGACTCCTCGCCAGCCAGGGTCACGTACGCGTAGGCACAGACCAGCCGTCGCCCCGCGACGAGAAACTCCAGGAGCCGGGCATAATCGATCCGTACCCCGAGATCGCGTGCGACGAAATAGAGGTTGGACATATCGAAAAAGACTGCGACACGATCGATCTGGTTCGGCAAGACCATCGAAGCGACCCCCTCGTACCGTCAATCCAGCGAGCACACGAATCACGAACGAACAGTGATGATGGGGAGATCGACCATCGTCACCAGCCCGGGGGCATGGGCGACCACCCGCGGCACCGCATTGAGGGCGATCGCGGTCGTTGCCCGGTCGCCCTGGAGACCACCGGGAATGACCAGTTCCAACGGGGTCGTCCCCTCGAGGAGCACACGATCATAGGCCGGATCGGCATCGAGATACATGCGCAAGTGCAACGTGATCCGTTCTTCACCCTCGACGAAAGCCCGGCCGAGTTGGTCGACACCGCACACCCGTCCTGGCTCCACCGTGAAGTAGCGCGTCTCGATCCGACGCTCAGCGATTACCGGTTCGATCCGCTCCTCGTAGCGCTCGATCCGCCAGCCGAGCCCCGCGGCGATGAGATAGGCCGATTCGCGCAGCCCCACGTGGCGCACCGTTCCGGCCGCGGCCAGTTGCTGGAACTCCTCGACCGTCTTGCCTGACCCGATCTTCTCCTGCAACGGTTTGCGCCGCGTCGACGCGTTCTGGATCCGCTCCACTCGCACTGCGGTCACCTGCTGGGCGACACCCGAGAAAAAGAGCGGAAGCGTGTCCATCACATAGCCGGGATTGACGCCGGTACCGAGCACCGTGACGCCGTACTCGCGGGCCAGCCCATCGAGCCGCGCGGCCAATTCCGGATGGCCAGCAGCGGGGAAAGACAGTTCCTCGCACGTGGAAACGACGTTGCAGCCGGCCCTGACGATCGATTCGAGTTGTGGAAAGACCCGATCCAGATACGATCCAGTAGTATGCAGGACGCAATCGGGTCGCGTCTCGGCCAAGACTGCTTCCGCATCGGCCCGTACCAGGACACCGACCGGCCCCTCGAGACCGAGCAACTCGCCGACATCGCGACCGACCTTCGCCGGATCGATATCGATGACACCCACCAACTCGTACGATCGACGCTCCAGCGCGAGTCGCGCCAGCTCTTGACCGATCGGCCCCATCCCGTACTGCACGACCCGATAGACCCGCTCGCTCACAGCCTGTCCCCCTCGCCTGTCACTGACCCTCAGGACTCTTCCGGATTACGGCGTTCCCGCTCCTTGAGCTGGCGGTAATACTTCTTCGGCTTGGGCAGCGGCCGCTCCTCCTCTTGGGCGCGAGCAGCCGCGGCCTGGGCAGCCTGCTGGACGAGCTGTTCTTCGAGCACCGCCAGATCGTCGTAGATGACGATATTGCTATTGGCCTGGGGCGTTCGCATCAGCCGCCGCACCAGCTCCAGGAGCGAACGCACCTGTGCTTGGTCACCACCAGCGCGCTGGGCCGTCGCCAGCACGCTGTCGACGAGCGCGAGCGTCTCGGGTCGTGCCCGGTTCTCCACCAACCGCTGGCGGATGCGCTGCAAAGCATCGGTCAAGTACATCCGCCGCTCCTCTCTTCCAGCGGCTCACCGCGAGCCCGCTCTCCCATCAGCCTACACCGGTTATCTCGTCCCGACCATACCGGTCGCCGCGCTGCTCACAGTATCTGCCACCGGCTGCCGCTGTGCAAGCGCGGTAGCCCTGATGGCCAAGAGAGCGCAGCACCCTTGCCGAAACCACCCCAGCTTTGCATTCGAGCGCACCCTCTCCTCGCTCGATCCACCCTCCTGGTGCCGAGCGGATGCGGTGATCGTCCCCACCTCCTGTCCACCATTTTGCTTCCCCACCTAGCGCCTGGAGCCCCTGCATGCTTCACTTGTCAGCTGGTCGCGATGTGAGGTGCGTGCATGGTCCAACCAGGCCGACCAGCTGACCTTCTCGACCGCTTTCTGGGCAGCCTCCTCGGCATGGCGATCGGTGATGCGCTCGGTATGCCGGTAGCGGGCCTCTCCAGCGATGCGATCGCGGCTCGCTACGGCTGGCTCGATCGCTTCCTCCCGCTCCTCGCTGAGGACGGCACGATCGAGGTTCCAGCCGGAACCTTCACCGAGGATACCGAACTGGCGCTCTGCCTCGTGGAGAGCACGATCGGTCAGAACGGTTACCTCGATGTCACCGCTGCTGGGTACCGCTTCGTGCGACTGCTCGAGGGGCCTGGCAGTCGCTTCCTTGACGAACCGACGAAGCGAGCCCTCGCGAGTGCCCGCGAGCACGGTGATTTCCAACGCGGCATCGCCGGGCCAGAAACCGCAACCGGTAGTGCAGCCGCCCGCGCTGCGCCGATCGGATTGCTCCATGCACTCTGCCGCTTCAACCCCGAACTCTTCGTCCGCGACGTGCTGCGGGCGACACTGATCACGCACGCGGAACTGGAAGTCGTGAACGGTGCCCTCGCAGTCGCCTACGCAGTTCTGCTCCTGACACAAGGGGCAACACCGCCCGACGTGCTCAGCGACGAGGTCGCTCGTTTCATCGACGAGGACGCGGTCGCCCGTCGCTTGCGCACGGTCGCTTCTCTCGCGCTCCCGGCCGATCCTCACGAGGTGGCCAGGTATCTCGCCACCCTCGGGGCATCCGCTCGGGTCGACGAGGTGGTCGCGACCGCCCTCGCGGCCTTCGCGGCAGCACCGGACGACTTTCTCCGGGCCGTCAGCATCGCCGTCAATGCCGGTGGAGCGACCGATACCCGCGGAGCGATCACCGGTGCGCTCGCCGGCGCGGCGCTCGGGGCGGGAGCGCTTCCGCCAGCACTCCTGGATGGACTCGAGGGACGGCCCTATCTCGAGATGGCAGCACGCGCGCTGTTTCACGCTGCCCAGCAGCGGGCTGGCCGCTTTCTTCGGCTTTTGGCCCGGTGAGGCGATGGTGAGCGCGGTCATCTTCGACCTCGATGGGGTCTTGATCGATTCCGAGGCGCTTCAGCTCGCCGCCTGGGAGCAGTACGTTGCCCGGTTCGCACAGCGCCTCCCTCGCGAGCTGCTCCCGCGCCTGTTCGGCCGACGCTTGGCTGATGCGGCGCGCATCATCGTGGCGGAGCTCGCCCTGCCGTCCTCCCCTGAGCGAGCAGCGCAGGAGCGCGACGAACTGTTTCTCGCCTCCCTACCCGGAAACGTCCGCCCGATGCCGGGAGCGCACGATCTCATCGCCGCACTCCGGGCACGCGGCATACCACTCGGGCTCGCGACCAGCGGGCACCAGCGCTACGTCCGCCTCGTACTCGACGAACTGGGACTCGACGATGCCTTCAGCGTCCTGGTGACGGGCGACGACGTGGCGCGCGGTAAACCTGCTCCCGATTGCTACGTGCTCGCGGCAGCTCGCCTGGGAAGCTCACCTGGATCGTGTGTGGCGATCGAGGACGCTCCGCTCGGGGTGGCGGCTGCCCGCGCTGCCGGACTGCGTTGCTTGGCCGTTCCCAACGACCACACCCGGCACCTCGACGGCTTTGCGGCCGCCGATGCGATCCTTCCGGGGCTGGACGCTGTGCTGCCCTGGTTGGAATCGAACGGCTGGTTCAGCTGAGTACTGGTGGTGCCAAGACACCCGATACGAGCCTTCGGGCTTGTCTCATCAGCCGCTCCACACCGTAGTCGCTGGAGGGGCCCTCGAGCTGTTTTGCTACACCACAGGCCACAATCTCGCGACAGTTGACAACCGGTCATCTTTCCTGGAGATCGGGAATCGGTGTAGGACCTCGGCTCGAGTACTACATTCCCATCATGACTGGCAAGAAGCGCGCATCGAACAGTATGAGTGTGCCCCACGTGGCGAGCGCCCCAGCAGCTGCGATCCGCACCGGACGACTGAAGGGAAGAGCCTTCTCGGCGAAGATCAGCGCCGTAAGAAGCAGCATCGCGCCGATGTTCATGAACCCGAGCGGAAGCAGAAGTAGAAAGAGCAGCCAGCAGCAACCGAGGCAGTACACGCCGTGTCGAACACCCATCACCAGTGCTCCGAGCGCACCATCACGCCATTGGTTTAGTACGAAGTGCAGGGGACTTCGACAGTGAGCGAGACACGCACGCTTGAGCGGTGACAATTGGTACAAGCACGCGAGGAGAATCAGGAGTCCGCCAGCACGAGCGAGACTGGTAGCCGCTATTCCCGCCTGGTCCACGACCCGTTCGATCGCTACCACTAACCCGTAGACTGGAAGACCGAACGCTATCCAGAGGACGAGGTACCCGGCCACGAATATCCATGTCGCGACGAATGCTTTGCCCTGCTGCCGTTTCCCCGCTTGCACACGTGCGAACATGAGGATCATCGGTGCCGCGGTAGGGAACATCATCGCGACCATCATCGCAGTCCACGCGGTCAGAAAAGTGAACGCCCCGAGTCCCATGCTGGGGCCTTCCATTATCGACCCAGTTCGTGATCCCCAAGTCCATAGCAGGATCCAACTCGTGGTGGCAACACCGAGCAGGAGTCCGAGGATGATCCAGCGTAGGAAGTCCAGTGGGATTCCCGTGAGCACAGAACTGCGCTGCCCGGGAGCCTCTTTCTTACTCGTGGGGAAACGTCCCGCTTTCGTAGGCCGTGAAAGCCGAAGAGCATACAGCGGGGGCACATTTCAAGGTGCCCCCGCTGTCTCGTCATCCAGACTACCCACGCCAGGTGAAGCGGCTCATCATACCGGAATCACCGCTCCATGATCGCATGTCGGGATCCGACCACTGACTTCCCGCTGTCTTGGCTGGATGTCCCTCGATGATTCCGAAGGCGGCCATCGCTTCAGCCGCTTCGACCTTCGTCGCGCGGCCCCCCGGATCGTAGCGCGGTGCCCACTGCAGTCGTCCTGCCTCACTGACCATCGCCGTGACAATCTCGCCATGCTGAACCATGATCCGGGCCACGCGTGTCGGGAGCAGCGTCGTCACTGCCGGGCCGAGCGCGGCCATGGGACCACCGAGTTGCCCAGTGAAGAGCTGTTCGAGTGCACGCAGCTGCTCGGCACTCGCACCTTCATCGACATACAGACGAACCGTGAAGTTGCCGTTAGCGAAGGCCCCCGGGATTTCGGCAGCCATTACGACCTTGCGTCCAGCAACGTCCAGGCCACCGACGTTCCCACGTTCGATATCGAACAAGATAGCCGTACCGCACCAGCCTCGATCCGGCTGTGCAGTCAAGTCCATCCAGCATGGGCAGAGGAGCCCGCAGTTGCAGACCTCGAGCATCTGTCCCGCAAGTTCCCATGTCATCTCGAATGTACCTTTCACGAATCTGGCACGGCAGGAAGGCTTCATGAACCACGATAGCCGACTACGATCGAATCAAACAACTCATGTTATCGTCGATATATGCTCAGAAAGAACCCACAATCTGATCGAGTAAGAATTAATTCTGATGATCCCTTACTGATCATTATCTGGCCAAGCTTGTAGTGCCACCCTATCCTCTGGGAGAACTGGGAGCATCTTCGACGGTGCCGACCAGCCACCGTAGCATGGCGCAGGCCGTTTCCTCTCCGGTGGAATGGTTCGCTGTGCTTTCACACTGCGGGATTCACTTGCAAGCGCCCTCGCGAGTATCCCGAACCGAGCACGAGCGCAGTGCAACGATCGGCATCGAGCTCGAGCAGTCCAGCGAGTGACACCGGGCGCAGCTGACGTGGAACGACAGACGGGGCAAGGCAATCGTCTCTCGTGGGCACTGCGAACAGCGATGCAAGAAAACAAGGACTCTTCCGATCGGCGCAGGAGAACGCACCGCAACCGTCGATCATGCCGATTGCAGTGCTGCAGTGTGCACGCAACCGACAGTCACCTCAGAACTTCCCAGTCCTCGCTCACGTCTCGATACGAGACACCCGCCGGGAATCACTCTCCTGAAAGGAGGTTTTCGCCCATTGACCGACGCGATCAGGTATCGTGGCCAACTCGCGCGACGTCCGCCAACCCGGTCAGATTCAGTCCGATTCGCTCGAGGCACAATAGCGGTCTCTGCGTACACCGGGTAACGGAACGCTCTACTACCTCTCTCTGTGGCGTCTCTGTGGCGCACGCTGATGCAGGGCGCCCGTGAAATTTCCCTACGGGCGCCCTGACGAGTGAGTTCACGAGATCTCCGGTACTCGATTGAAGACAGTCAACCGGGCGCAATCGGTAAGAGAGCAGGACAGCGTGAGGCTGCCGTCCCCCTGAACGTGCACCCGGGCGTTGAGCAGTTCCAGCACCCGTCGCTTTTCGTGTGGCGTCGCCTCGCTGCTGCCCAGGAGCAGCTCCTCGCGAAGCGCGCTCACGGCCGGCAACAGCATCTCGACTGGCGGCAGCTCGGCAAGCTCGTGCTCCAAACGCGTGCAGGTTGCCTCAACCTCCTGGTACTGTACGGTCAGTTCTCGGCGCTTCTGCTCGATGATCGCGCTTGGATACCCTACGAGATCCAATTCCAACAGGCGGCGAAGCTGAGCCTCGATCTCGGCACGCGCGCGCTGGGCGGCCTCCAACCGCTCGTGGAGTTGCGCGCGCTGCCTTTCCCGGCGCTGTGCCTCGTGGAGCAAGATTTCCTCCAGGGTCTCCGGCTCGGTCAGCAGGCTGACCACCGCTCGCCACACCGCGTCTTCGAGCTGATCCGCGTTGATGTACGGCCGGACAGGACACTCCGACAGCCGCGAACTCCACCGGCGGCCGGACATGCAGGCATACCAGCGGTACACCACCGTCCGGCCGGACTTTCGTCGCTGCGCCCGGCACGTCCCGACGAGGAGACGACCACAGGCGCATCGGATCAGACCACGCAGAAGGTAGGTGTACTTGGCGTTGCGAGGCGCGCGGGCACGCCCTTGGTCGAGTGCCTCGTTCGCCAATCGCCAGAGTTCCGGGCTGACGATCCCCGGGATGGCGACTCGGACAGCGGTCCCCAGCGGCCGGCGCTGCTTATAGTGTCGCCCATCGACCTGCCACTGACGCGTCTTGCCGTAGTACCAGTCTCCCCGGTAGGTCGGGTTCCTGATGATCGCGCTCACCGCGTTGGGGTGCCAAAGGCCACGGTAGGAGTAGGTGCCCGTGAGGCGATGCTTCTGCCCCGGTGTCGGCGCACCGAGCTCGGTCAACTGCTTCGCGACCTGGTACGTCGAGAGCCGCTCAAACCCGACGGCCTCGTAGATCTTCCGGACGACTTCCGCCTCGATCGGGTCGATCACGAAGGTGCCGGCCTCCGGGTCATAGCGGTACCCGTACGGCGTGCGTCCCGGCACGACCTTGCCTCGCTCCGCCCGTGCTCGGCGCCCCAATGAGAGCCGCAGCCCGATCTTCTCTCTCTCGTACTCCGCAAAGCTGAAGAGCTGGTGCTTTAGGAGCTTGCCCTCCGGCGTGTCGTCGGTCGGCACGCGCAGGTAGAAGACGGCGACACCGTGCTTCTTGAGTTCCTCCTCCAATACGAGGGCTTTGACGAGGCTTCGCGCGAACCGGTCCAGGTCCCATACGAGCAAGACCTTGAACCGGCGCTCACGTGCCGCGGCAAGCATGGCTTGCAGCCCCGGCAAGTCCCAGTCGGCGCCAGAATCGACGTCGCGGAAGCGTAGGTCATCAGGGAGCAGCCAGCCTTGCTGCGCGGCGTAGGCTTCAAGCGACTCGGCTTGGATGCCGAGGGAGTAGCCGGCGCGAGCTTGGACGTGCGTCGAGACGCGCTCATAGGTGGCGCAGACGATGGGCTCGGCGCGTGGTAGACTGTTCACGACAGTTCTCCTTTCTCGGCGACGCCCCGCGTGGCTCCCCCACCCTCAACGTGGGGCGTCGTGCTGTTCTGCAACATACTAACACCTCCCTTTCACAAACACGAGGCAATCGTCTGCAGTCATCGTGCTGGATGGCGGTGGCCAGCCCGAGCCTGCGCCCTCACCCGCTGACCTCTCCCGCGTGACTAGCTCATCTGCGGCAGGTCGCCCCTCGAGGCGGCCGTCGAGCCCGACCAAGGGCCGCCCGGCTTACTCGTCGCCCTCGAGGCTCAGCCTGATGACCCTGGCTGCGACCAGCTCCTCCGCCGGCACCGGCTCAAGAATGCCATCGTCGTTGAACCGCCACCGCCGGCCTGTCTCATCGATTAGCGTGATGATCAGGCGGAAGTTGGGTTGCTCGACCCTTCGTTCCAATGCCTCCAACCGTCGTCGGATGCTCATGGTCGCCTCCCCGTGACCTGCCGTTCGAGTTCACTGACCCGCTCTTCGAGGGTGACCAGCTCGGTGACCTGGAGGAGCCGTCCCAAGGTCACATCGGCCGCTCGGAGCCTCACCGGCCAGGAGTCCCCCTCTGCCATCGCCTGCTCCAGGACATCGGCCGCCCGAGCGCCGAGCTGCCGCAGTCGCATGGCCAGCGTGTCCAGAAGCTCGTGGGACAGCTCAGCCACGTATCGCTGCACCAGCGGGTCAGCCTTGTAGCGCTTGGCCGTCGAGAGGCTGATGCCGCTACGCTCGGCCGCCTCCTTGAGCGTCCTGGCTTGCACCAGCTCGAGGGCGAACCGCTTTTGCTTCGGCGACAGCTCATTGCGGTCCATCTTAGTCCACCCCCGCTTAGTCATTGCCCGCCGCTGTTTTCACTGCCGGCCCCTAAACCAGCATACAGCTGCCACTCAAGCCGGCGGAGTCGTTGTCTCAGCGCCATGGAAAAGCGGCCCGAGCCGTTGCTCAAGGTCAGCCAGCCGGATGACCGCCAGTGACCGGCCGTACCGTTCGCCCGCCTCATGCAGCACAGCGACAGCGAGTTGGCCAGGGCGGGCTGCCTCCTCTGCCTGCTCTACGGCCCGGGTGAGCCACTGCGGGAGCCGCCGGCGGTGCTTCACCTCGATCGCAAGCAGCGGGTGGGCGATATCGGGCTGGCCAGCTCTCCCACTGACCGGGACCCGGCGACCATTGAGGCGCTTGGCAATCTCGCGCTCAACGCGCTTCCAGCTGCTCATGGCCAATCTTCTCCCAGATACACGGACAGTTCCGGCACCCTGGTGAGCTGTCGTAGAACCACCGGCAGGGCAGGTCGTAGGCCTCCCTAAAGCGTAACGCCGGGTGCCGGGCATAACAGACGACCAGCCCCAAAGCCTTGGGTTGATCAGGATATCCTCCATAGCCGGACCAGATTGCATCATCGCAGCTCGTGGCTGCCCAGCGGTCGCTCATCGCACCCTCCTCAACGCTGGATCGTCCTCGCGACACCACCAGCCGCAGCCGCGGCACCGCAGCCAGCCCGGCCGGTCTGGCGACGCCACCAGCAGCCCACCGCAGCGGCGGCAGCGACGACCATCGTCTCCAACAGCTCCAACAACGCCAACATCACCAACGCCGTTGATATGAACCGACTCAAGGTTGTTGGCGTTGTTGGCGTTGTTGGTGCCGTTGGAGCTGCTGGATGTTGGATGCTCGTAAAGGCCGGTCGCGGTACGGACGAGCTGGCCGGCCTTGGCGGCGGCACTCAAGTGCCAGCGTGCTGTGCTTTCCTTGATGCCTAAGGCTTCTGCAACCTCTCTGCCACCGACTGCCCGGCCGGCACCTTTTACAAACGCCAAGACCGCCGCCCGCTCGGGCGATGGGTCGCGACCAGCACCTGTCAGGTCATTGGCGCTCAGATCGACTGGCCCCTTCCAGCGGATAACCGGAACCGTGCCCGCTTGTTCGATCTCGAAGGCCAACGACGGCGGTCGCGCTGCTAGGTTGCTCTTGATGCTGGCCAAGACTCGGACTTCGTCATCCTCGGGGTGCTGAACGACCGCCAGTATGCTCCTCGCAGCGGCGGCGAAGGCGATCGACCCGCCACCACGGTGAAGCGGGTTGGCGGTTAATGCCTTCGTCCAGTGACGGATGGTGAGAACCGCGATGCCCATATCGGCGGCTAGAAGACTGAGCGGCGTCAGGGCGCGCCGAACCTCGGCATCTTTCCAAGCGTCGACCCGTGGCGATAGAAACGCGGTGATGGGGTCGATCACAACCAGCTTCGCGCCGGTCTCGGCCACGACGTTGGCCAGCGTTGCCACGTCCTCCGGAAACATCGGCAGCCTGGAGACTTCGTCGGTAGTGATCGTCTCCCACAGGTGAACGCGGCTCAGGTCGGCCCCGGCAGCTTGCAGCCTCGGCCGGAGCGTGTCGGCCGGGTCGTCTTCGGCGGCCAGAATCACCACGTTGGCTGGACCACGCAGATCGCTGGTGCTCCCATCCGGCATGGCAACGCCGGTCGTGACGCGGGCGATCAGATCAGCCGTGACCACGGATTTACCGGTGCCCGGATGGCCTTCGATCACGACGAGCTTGCCGAGCGGAACGTAATTGCGCCAAAGCCAACAGATCGGCTGGGGTGCCACGTCGCTGAGGGTGCGTAGTATCGGGGTCATTGCCGGCCCCCTCGCCATGGCAGGACGATCGCGCAGTCGCCCCGTGCACCTGGCGTCGATGCCGGCGGTGCCGGCGACCGTTCCTGAGCCGAGACAGTCCGGTAGCCGCGCTGCTCGGCCTCCCGGCGGCGGCGCAGCTCCTGGTGGAGCCGCTGCCGCCGCTCGACGTACCAGGTCCTCATCCAATCGCGCTGTCCGACCAGCGTGTCGAGGTACAGCGCTATCACCCGCAACTCGCGCCTGAGCTCCCAGTCGGCCAGGTCGGGCAGGTCGGCATGGCTGCGCCTCAGCCACTGCTGCTCGGTCAGGACGCCTGGCCGGAGCTGACGCGCGGCCTGGGCAAGAGTCGCGTCGTATGCGCTTGGGGCGGGATACCCCGCCGCGGTAAACTGTTCACGCACCCCGACGCGTCGCTCAGCGCCGACCGCCCCGGTGCCCCGCCGGGGCGGAGCGTCATTGGGCCACATCGCCGGCCTCCTCGCGGGTTGCGGCGGCCATGGCAGCCAGCTTGCGGCGCGCGCGCTCAGCAGCACGAGCTAGCAGCGTGTATGCCGCGACCAGCGACTCCGCCTCCTGCCGCGTCAGCACGAGTCCGTCGCGCCGACGCGCGGCTGACTTGCGGCCCATGTGGCTTGCGGTTTGGGGATCGAGACGGCTTGACATGCGGGCAACCCTCACCAGCTCGCCTATCGTCCGCTTCTGCGGCCAGTCGGCGAGAGGTCGCCCGCGCGACGGGATCAGTCTCACCTATCGACACGATTGTACATCACGCACGAACGCGCCTCAAGTGGTGCGGTACAGACAGGCGCGGGTCAGGTCGCACCGTGGTCTGCCGCCACGGCTACCAAGCGCTCGAGGAGCCCAGCCACATCGTCGCAGGTTATATGGAGACGGCGTTTGCACTGGCAGTAGACATCGAAGGGAGTCTCGGTGACGCGCCAACCGAAGGCCCGGCTGAGCGACTCGGCGTCGATGTCCGGCCGTTCCGATGCCAGGAGCGCGCGGAGCTGCGCGGCAGTAGCAGTATCCCCGCGCGCCTCGGCCTCTCGGAGCAACGTAGCCGCCCGCGTGATCTGCGCCACGCGTTCCTCGAGCTCTCGTACCCAACCCTCGGCGCGACGCAGCGTGCCGCTGCGGCCTTTGGCCTGCCGCCGCCGCGCCCGCGGGCTGTATCGCCAGCCGTTGGGCCCACGGGTAAATTCGGGCGCCAGCTCGACGCGCGTCCGTGACACGTACACCCGGAGCCCATCGACGACCAGGACGGGCCTTGCGACGGTGGTCTTACAGCGCACGCAGGCCAGCGTGACCTTCTTGGTGACGAAGACATCTGGTATCCTCCCGCTGGAAACGGTTCGCATGACTCCCTCCTTTCGCCGGCCGCTGGCGGTGTGAGCGCCAGCGGCCTCACACTACGGCACGGCACTCGCGGCGCGCTATCGGGCGCGCGTCTCGCTCTCTAACACGAGCGGCACCGTCAATTGCACGCGGTTAAATACCACGAGCCGCAATTCTGTCATATCTTCGATCGCGTAGCGGAGCCCCTCGCGGCTGAGCCCCGAGTCCTTGACACCACCGTACGGCATGTGGTCGATCCGGAAGGTCGGGATGTCGTTAATGATCACCCCGCCGACTTCCAGCACTTCGAAGGCTCGGAGTGCATGCTCCAGACTGCTGGTGAACACGCCTGCCTGCAAGCCATAGGCCGAGTCATTCACTTCGGCGAGCGCCTGCTCGAAGTCGTCGAACGGGAAAAGAACGACCAGCGGCGCGAACGCCTCGCGGCTGCAGACCGGGTGCCACTTCGGCGCATCGACGAGCACCGTCGGCTGGAAGAAGCGCCCCTCGGCTTTGCCGCCGACGAGCACCTTAGCCCCCTCAGCGACTGCCGACTCGACCCAATCTTGCGTGCGGCGTGCCGCCTTGTCGTCGATCATCGGGCCGAGATCGGTCGCTTCGTCGAGCGGATCGCCCATTTTGATTTTCTTGACGTCCTCGACGAACCGCTCGACGAACTCGTCCCACCGGGCGCGATGGACGAACACGCGCTGTACCGAGATGCAAACCTGTCCGGCGTAGGCGAAAGCACCAGTGCGGATACGCGGAATCGCTACGTCCAGATTGGCCGTCCGGTCGACAATGACGCCCGCGTTCCCACCCAGTTCCAATACCACTTTCTTTTTGCCTGCTCGCGCCTTGAGATCCCAACCGACATCCGGCGAGCCAGTGAAGGTGAGGAGCTTGAAGCGCTCGTCGGTGACCAGCCGATCCCCCACTGTGCGGTCCATCGGCATGATGCTGACAGCTCCCTTGGGCACCCCTGCCTCGTCGAGGAGCTCAGCGAAGGTGAGCATGGTCAAGGGGTCGCGGCTCGGCGGCTTGAGCAGGATCGTATTGCCCGAGGCGAGCGCCGGTGCGATCTTGTGCAATGCCAGGTTGAGCGGGAAGTTGAACGGGGAGATACCAGCGATCGGACCGATCGGGAAACGGCGCGTGAAACCGAAACGCCCCTGGCTATAGGCCATGAGGTCGAGCGGGATTACCTCACCGCCGATCCGTTTCGCCTCCTCGGCTGCGGTCGTCAAGGTGAAGATACCGCGCTGGACTTCGACCCGCGCATCCCGGATCGGCTTGCCGGCCTCCTGCGCGATCAAGCGCGCGAACTCTTCTTGACGCCGGCGCAATCCCTCGGCGAGCCTCTGCAGAATCTCGGCTCGCTCGTAACTCTGCAGTCGCCGGGTGACCTCGAAGGCACGCTGGGCAGCCGTCACCGCGTCCTCGAAGTCCTGCTCGGTCGCGTTGAATGTCACCCCAACCAACTCGTCGTTGTACGGATTGCGGATCTCCAGCCGCTGCGGCGAAGTCCGCCACTCGCCAGCGCAATAAAACGGGTACTCGCGCGCCATCGTCTCGCTCCTCCCATGCCGCTGTCTACCGCTGCGGCCGCTCCGGCAACGAACACCTTGCCTCGGTGATCAGGAGCAACCAGCCTGCTCCTACTGTATCCGAAGACAGCGCCGTCAGCACTGGTTCGCGTCCGGATCCTGCGGCAGCGCCATCTTGACCGGATCGAGAATCTCGTCCGCCTCCTCGGGCGAAAGCACTCCTTCCTCGACGACCACCTCGCGCACGGTCTTACCGGTCTCCCACGCCTTCTTGGCGATCTCCGCCGCCCGCAGGTAGCCGATCCGCGGCGTCAAGATCGTCGCCAGCGCGATGCTGCCATGCGCGAGCTCGGCCAGCCGTTTCTCGTTGGCCTGAATCCCTTCCACGCAGCGCGTCCGGAAAACGTCCAGAGCGTTGGTCAGAATATCGGTCGCCCAGAGCAGGTTGTACACGATGAGCGGCGTCCAGACGTTCAGATCGAGCTGCCCGGAGAGGACACCGAGCGAGACCGCGTGATCGTACCCGACCACCTGGAAGGCGACCATGTTGACCATCTCGGCAATCGACGGGTTCACTTTGCCGGGCATGATGGAGGAACCGGGCTGGACTGGTGGCAGGATGATCTCACCCAACCCCGCACGTGGCCCCGAGCCCAGCAGCCGGATATCGCTGGCGATCCGGATCACTTCGAGCGCAGCATTGCGGATGGCACCCGAGAGGTGTGCGAAGTCGGCATGACTCTGGGTGATCTCGAACGTGTTCCGCGCTGGGCGCAGGGGAAAACCGGTGATGCGACTCAGCTCTTCCGCCACTTGCGCGCGATACCCGGGGAAGGCGTTGATCCCGGTTCCCAGTGCCGTCGCTCCCAGATTGATCTCGGTGAGCGCGAGGCGCGCCTCAGCGATCCGGTCGGCTGCTCGCCGCAAGGCCGCCCCGTATCCGGTGAACTCGTCACCCAAGCGGATCGGCACCGCATCTTGCAGGTGCGTCCGACCAGTTTTAGTCAGATTCCCGAACTCTTGCGCCTTCTGGCAGAAGGCATCGGCCAGCTTGCGGAATGCCTCGATCAGCTTCGGAGTGGCTCGCAACAAGGCCAGACGGCCCGCGGTCGGGATGACGTCGTTCGACGATTGACCGAGGTTGACGTGGTCGTTGGGGTGCACTGGCTTGTACTCGCCGCGTCGACCGCCCAGGATCTCGTTCGCCCGATTGGCGATGACCTCGTTGGTATTCATGTTGTGCGATGTCCCGGCACCCGCCTGATAGGGATCGACCACGAAGTGCTCGTGCCAGAGGCCATCGATGATTTCCTGCGCGGCCTGCTCGATCGCGCGTGCCTGCTCGTCGGTCAAGCGGCCAGCACGATGATTCACGCGAGCCGCTGCGAGCTTGACCTGCGCGGTCGCCACGATGAGATCGGGATGCGGGCGTAGGCCACTGATCGGGAAATTGCGGACCGCTCGGGCGGTCTGCGCGCCATAGAGCGCCTCGGCCGGCACCTCGACCTCGCCGAGCGAATCGCGCTCGATCCGTACCGTCTCGATCGCCATCGTTCCCTGCCTCCCATCCCTATTGCTCGGAGCCCATTCCACCATCTGCTTCCCACCAGCTCGGCCGCTGCGAGCCGATCGCTGCGAGTTCTGTCTTGACGTAGATGAGTCCTTCGCGATCCAGCACCGACTGCTCGTATTCCCCACTCATGGTGATCGCATCGACCGGGCACACCTGGGCACAGAGCCCGCAGAACATGCATCGACCAGCACGCAGAATGAACTCGCCGAGTTCCCGATCACCCTCCTCCGAGGGGACCACGTGCATCTCCAGGCAGCTCGTCGGACAAATGCGAGCGCACAGCCCACAGGCGACACAGAGCGCTTCACCGGTCTCGGGATCGGAGCGGAGCGCCGGCAAACCACGGAAGCGCGGTGCCGGCTCCCTTTTCTCTTCGGGATACTGAATCGTCACTGGTCGCTGGAAAAAGTGCCGCAGCGTGACCAGAAAGCCGCGAATGTCCTGTAAGACCATCGTGCGCCTCCTCGAGCGATCGCT
>Ga0272447_1000515_pt1 | contig 28827 bp, 24 predicted proteins | sample YNPCB0133_FD_194589 | JGI IMG/M metagenome (GOLD analysis project Ga0272447, IMG submission 194589) | Hot spring microbial mat communities from Yellowstone National Park, WY, United States - YNP-CB-013-3 | ecosystem: Environmental > Aquatic > Thermal springs > Hot (42-90C) > Sediment | place... | reverse complement strand
CTCTAGTCCCTCCCCATCTAACTTATCCCCTGAGCGCGCCCGATTGGATGTTCTATCATCAGCAGGGTCTCATGTTGGCCAAAGTGCATTCCTGCGCCATCGTCGGCCTGGATGGCTATGTGGTTGAAGTCGAGGTGGATAGCAGCCGCGGCCTGGCCTCGTTCACGCTGGTCGGCTTGCCGGACGCAGCCGTAAAGGAGAGTAGCGAGCGCGTGCGCGCAGCCATCCGCAACAGCGGTCTGTTCTTCCCCACCAACCGCGTCACGGTGAACTTGGCGCCGGCAGATTTGAAGAAGATCGGACCGAGCTACGACTTGCCGATCGCGCTCGGCTTGCTGATGGCTTCAGACCAGCTTGATCCTGGTTGTCTGGACGGCGCGATGGTGCTGGGGGAGCTGGCGCTGGATGGCGCGGTGCGCCACGTGCGAGGGGTATTGCCGGCAGCGGCCTTCGCCCGCGAACAGGGCTTCCGGCGCATCTTCGTGCCGGCGGCCGACGCCAGCGAGGCCGCGCTGGTGAACGGGATCGAGGTCATCGCCGTGGAGAGCCTGGAGCAGCTCGTCGCCGGTCTAAAGGGCTTTGCCCCACTCAAGGTCGCTGACCCCATCGCGCTGGCAGACCTGCTGCGTTCCCAGTTCGTCGTCGAGCCGATGGTGGATTTTGCCGAGATCAAGGGTCAGGAGGTGGCCAAGCGCGCGCTGGAGATCGCCGCAGCCGGCGGCCACAACGTGCTGATGGTCGGCTCGCCCGGCGCGGGTAAGACGCTGCTGGCGCGCGCGCTGCCCGGCATCCTGCCGGCGCTGACGCTCGAAGAGGCGCTGGACATCACGCGCATCTATAGCGTGGCCGACATGCTGCCACCTGATACGCCGTTGATCCAGCAGCGGCCCTTTCGCGCGCCGCATCACACGATCAGCCATGCCGGCATGATCGGCGGCGGCAAATTCCCTCGCCCCGGCGAGGTCTCGCTGGCGCATCGCGGCGTGCTGTTCCTAGATGAGTTGCTGGAGTCGATGCGCGCACGCTGGAGGTGCTGCGCCAGCCGATGGAGGACAAAGTCGTCACCATCTCGCGCGTCTCCGGCTCGCTCAGCTTCCCGGCCCGCTTTCAATTGGTGGCCGCGATGAACCCGTGCAAGTGCGGCTGGTACGGCGACCCAGTTCGCCCCTGCACCTGCACGCCAGCCCAGATCAGCGCTTACCAGAAGAAAATCAGCGGCCCACTGCTTGACCGGATTGACATCCACCTGGAGGTAGCGCGGCTGAACTTCGACAAGCTGAGCGACATGCGCCCAGGCGAGCCGTCGGCCGCTGTGCGCGCGCGTGTGCAAGCTGCCCGCGATCGGCAGCTCCGCCGCTTCGCCGGCACGCCGCTCACCTGCAACGCCGAGATGGGCGTGGCGGAAGTGAGGCGCTACTGTGAGCTGGACGAGGCCGGGCGCAGCCTCATGCGTTCGGCGATGACCCAGCTTCAGTTGAGCGCGCGCGCCTTCCACCGTGTGCTCAAGCTGGCGCGCACGATCGCCGACCTGGCCGGCAGCGAGCGGATCGCCACTGTGCATCTGGCTGAGGCATTGCAATATCGCCCGCGCCGGCGGGAGTAAATGCGTGGCTATCGTGAACAGGGGACCATCGTCCTTGTGCGCCGCATGCGCGCGTCATGCTGAGCGGCAGCACCTCCTTGCTCTCCGCGACGCGTGCTTCTCGCCCACTGCTTGCGATTAATCGAGATGAAAGACCTCTTCAAGCATGACGAAGCTCTGGTCGGCGTGTTTGCCGCCGGTATCCTCGAAGAAGTCCTTCATGTATTCCTGCCAACGAGTGTTCACCTCGCGGGCCGCCATGCCTTGTAAGGCCGCTTGAAAGTCGGGCGTCTCAACGTAGAAGAACAACGTGCCGTCGCTATGCATGAAGATCGAATAGTTGTGCCAGCCCGTCTCCCGCAGCGCTTGGAGCATCTCTGGCCAAACAGCTTTGTGACGCCGTTTGTATTCCTCAATGAGGTGAGGTTTGACCTTAAGCATGAAGCCTACCCTTTGCATACGACGTAGTTTACGTCCGGCGCAGTAGCTGGATCGGCACGCCACCGACGAATGCGCCCGGCGGCACATCGCGGTTGACAAGGCTCATGGCGCTGACGACTGCGCCCTCGCCGATCACCACGCCGGGCAGGATGGTGCAGTTGGCGCCTACTGTTGCACCGCGCGCGATGCGCACCGGCCCGCGCCGCCACTCGCGATAGGTGAATTCGTGGGCGAGGATGGTGGTGTTATAGCCGATCGTAGCGTCGTCTTCGATGGTGATGTCCTGCGGGAAGAAGATGTCCAACATCACCCCCAGCCCAATCGCGGCGTAGGGCGCGATCTGCGCGCCCGTGAGGCGCAGCAGAAAACGCTTGATGCCGAAGCTGGGCGCGATGCGCGCTGCGTAGATGCACAGCGCGTTGCGCAATACGCGAGCGGTCCCGCCGGTGAGCTGAGGGAAGTACCACAGCGCGGCATGCTCGCCTGGCGCGGGATAAGTTCGGCAACGCGCTTTGCGCGTCTCCGTAGGGGGCAGCGCCATCTGGTCATCCATAAAACGCAGGATCCGCGCTTCGCTCCGTGGCCGACATCACGCCGGCGGTGAGCATAAACGGATAGGCCAGTTCGATCAAGAAGAAGCTGTGGTCCACCAAGCCATGGCCAAGCATGGCTGCCAGCAAGCCGGCGCAGCCCACGGCCAACGCGCGGTCGCGCCGCAGCGTGCGCCTAATTTGGACGATATACCCCACGATCATCCCGCCGCCGATGAGCAGCCCCAGCGTGCCCAGCCGCGTGGCGAAATCGAGCGCGATGTTGTGCGGGTGGGAGAGGTTTGGCTCTTGCCACGCCGCCGGCAGGATATAGAAGCTGCGGTAAGCGTAGAGAAAGTTATCCGGCCCGACGCCCAGCCAGGGATGATCGCGCCACATGGTGAGCGCGCTCTGCCAGAGGTTTAGGCGAAAGAAGCCCGTGCCGCGCTGCAAGTCCAGCGCGCCAGCCAGCCGCGTGCCAGCCAGCGCCTCCTGAGCGAGGCCGCTGAACAAGGCTAGAAAGCCGAGGACGGTAATAACGAGCAAAGCGACGCCAAGCCAGCGCCAGCGCCGACCAGCCAACAGCGCCATGGTGATCACCATGGCCGGCAAGCCCAGCAGCAGGGCGCCGCGGGATTGTGTTAGCAACAGCGCCGCTCCAACCGGGACAATGATAAGCAGATACGCCAGCCGGCGCACGCCGTGCCCGGTTCCCAGCACGGCACCGGCCAACAAGAGCGGCAGCGCGCGCGCTAGGAAGAGCGCGTCGTTATTCGGCGATCCGAACACGCTCTTGATACGCGGCAGCCCAAACTCCGCCGCGATCACGTCTCCGCGGACGTAGTTGACCAGTCCAATGCCTGCGACCGTTGCTGCGCCCAACAGGAATGCACTGAGCAGCGGCGACAGTTCGCACGCGCGATCGCGCTGGAGCGCCGGAAGGGTCCGCAGCATTACATAGAGCAGGGCCGGCTCGACGATCACCAACCGCCACTCTCGAAAGGCTTCCACCCGAAAGTCTGCCTGCAGCGCCGAGAACAGCGCGATGACCGTCAGTCCAAGCACGCTCCAGTCGAGCAGCGTCAAGCGGGGACGCAGCGCGCGGAGTGGCACGCCCCGCAACCGCCAGGCCCACCGCGCGGCCCATGAGACGACGCACAGCAGAAGGAGCAGCTCCACCATGGCGAACGATCGCTCGAACAGGCGCTGCGGCAGCAGGTAGAAAGGGACGAAGAACGCCACCAACATCAACCCCAGCTCCAGCCGTAGGAATATCATCAGGCCAAGTGCGACCAGGGCCAGCAGGCTGATCGTCGTGGCCGGCGACCAGAACAGCACACCGGACGCCAGTCCGCTCAGCACGACTTGTGGGCCAAGGCCAAGGGCGCGGTAGGCTGTGGCAGCGTCTTGTGCCCAGGTGAGGGCCGCGGTGATCCAGAGCAGCGCAGCGGCGAGCGCTGCGCGTGCGCGCCATATAGTGATGCGCCATGGGTCGAGAGGATCGTTGATGCGCACTAACTGGACACGCCACCACGCGCGCCATCGCGAACGATGAACGCTCACAAGTAGGCCGGCGACGCTCAGGCCGCTCATGAGAATCGCCAGCCCGCGCAGTAGCTCCCACGGCGTGTTATCGGTTTGCTTGCTGCTCCAGCCGATCAAAGACCACTGATTCCAGCCGCGATCGACCGTCACCGTCGCTGTGTGCTGTCCTTGCCCGAGTCCATCGGCGACCACGATCGTCTCGATCACAGGATAAAGCCCTGGCGAGGTCATGATGAGGTAAGCGCCGCGCGGCTCGCGCGGCAGGAGGTTGGCCGGCCGGCCGTCTATCTCTACAAAGGTATAGGCGCGGTAGTTGCCGCGCCGCACGATCAAGGCCAACGCATCACCGGTGAAGGAGAACGTCACGCTCGCGTCGGGTCGATCCGGAATATCGGCTCCGAGTTGGCCGAAGCGCCAACCCGGGCTGAACGTGGCGCGCGGGTTGGGTGTGGTGCAGTCCGGCTTGGCGGCCAGTATCTCCGGCATGGCCGTCATCACGTTCTCCAGGTTAAGCGTCCGGTAGAGGCTCTGCGCGTAGCGGCAGTTGGCGAAGAGCTGAGCGCGTGGCGCTTGAGCGGCGATGGGCACAGCCTGGGCCAGTGCGCGGTAGGCCGGGCGTGGCTCGCCATCTTGGCCGATCAGCGCGAAGCCCCACTGGGCGTCGGCCTCTGGGCGTTGGGGGCGGGGACGAGGTTGGAGGACCTCGAGGAACATCGCGCCGGCCCAGGACCATTCGCGCGCCGCGCGCGCCACAGCGCCCACGATGTATTCCGCTTGTTGGGCCTCGCTGACGTTACCCCAAATCGAGGGCTCTCCGCGCCAGCCGGCGGGCAGCGCGTTCCAGCCAAACTGGGTGATCCAGATGGCCTTGTGCCCGTCGTTGTGGGCGACCATCATCTCGCGCAGCAAGATCGCGTGCGAGAAGTTGAGCACGCCGGCGTCCACCCGGCGGTCATCCGGCGGGAAGTCAAAGCCATAGGCTTTGGCCGCAGCGATTTCAAACGCCTCATGCCCACCCAACTGATAAAGCTTGAGCAAGAAGAGCTGCGGCGCGAGGTTGACGTTGCTCTGCTCAACGGTTGGGGCCAGGCCGGCCAGCACGATGCGCGCGTCTGGATCGACCGCGCGGATCGCCGCGCGCGCCGCGCGCAGGAGCTGGAGGTAATACGTTGGATCTATCGGGGCGTTGCCCCAGGCCGCGCTCAGGTTGGGTTCGTCCCAGATTTGATAGCCAAGCAAGAGTTTCTGGCCGTCGGCCGTCTTCAGATGGCCGTAGCGCTGAGCGAAGGCGCCGGCGAAGCGCGCGAAGTCCTCCGGATCAGCCGGCGGCGCAGTCTCGGTGGGCGGAAAGCGCGCTGATGCCGACGGCGCGCGCGCCCATTCCGGCGTCGTCCACAGCACCGGCAGGATGGCGATCCCATAGCGAGCAGCGGCCCGCATGATGCGATCGCTGGTGGCCCAGTCGAACCGCCCCTTCGTCGGCTCCAGCGCATTCCAGCGGAACTCCTGGCGTATGGCGCGGATGCCGCGCTCGGCCAGCCCGCTTAGGCGCGCGTCGAGCGTCCGGTCGTCGTATTGTTCCAGCGCTGTGTTGACCCCCAGCCGCAGTTCTTCTGCGCCGAACACCGGTTGTGGGAAGGGCTGGACCGTGCCGCGCACGTGCAGGGCTTGGGCCGACTCAATGGCGATATAAGCGGTGACGGACAGGATGAGGATGACGAGCGCGACGAGGGAGAGCGCACGGTACCGACGCATGCACGACAACGCGGAAGATTTTACGCCCGTCACGTCGTAAATGTTTGCACAGGTGCATTCACCAAGAGGGGCAGCGTTAGCCATGCTGCCAACGAAGGCGAATCTATCTATACAGAGGATGGGCGACGGCAGTGCCGTCGCCCACCCAGCGTTTTGCCCTTAGCTGTGAGACAGCCTCATATAATGCCGGCCTGTGGCGTTAAGCCGGCTGTGTTTGACGCTCATCCTCCTCGCTGGCGCAGCCGCCTGCGCGCCACCCGAAAGCGACCAGTTGCCGAGGGTTGCGATCCTCCTGCCCCCCGACGGGTCGCGCTATCCCGCCAGCCAGACCATTCAGTTCACCATCGCCGCCGTTGCTCGTCGGGGTGTGGCGCGCGTAGAGCTGATGCAGGGCGACCAGATTGTAGCGACCCAGGTGAACCCCACAAGGTCTGCCACGTTCTCGACGCGCCTGGGCTACGCGCCGCCGCGCGAGGGCCGGCTCACCTTCAGCGCGGTGGCCGTGGATGTTGACGGCAGGCTGAGCAGCCGCTTCAGCATCTCACTGTTGATTGGCCAGGAGCAGGCCGCGGACGCTCTGCCGCCGCTGATCACCACGCCGGTGGTCAGGTCGGATGGTTGCGTGTTGGGGGCGGCCTTTGTCGCCGATGTCACCATCCCGGATGGGACGGTGATCAAGGCCGGGACGACCTTCACCAAGACGTGGCGAATGCGGAACACCAGCGGCTGCGACTGGGGCGAGGGTTACACGATCGCTTTCTTCTCCGACACGCCGATGCACCCCACCGGCAGCGAGCCGGTGCGCCCAACGCCGAGCAACGCAATTGTCGAGATCAGCGTGCCGCTCACCGCGCCGAGCCAGCCCGGCGTTTACACCACGACCTGGCGGCTGAAGGACCCTGCCGGTCGATTCTTTGGCCATCGCGTCTTCGCTGTCATCCGCGTGCCCTAGCCGGCGACAACGCCGGCGTGCCGAAGCTGGTTAATCTCGGCGTCTGAGTAGCCCAGCGCGCGCAGCACCTCTACGGTGTGCTGGCCCACCCTAGGCGGCTGATGGCGCAGCGTAAGCTGGTCGCCTTCCAGCGCGATGGGCAGCATCGGCAGCTCGCAGCGCACACCGTCGGCTACCTCGACGTGCCACAATCGGCCCGCCGCCAAGAGGTGAGGGTCGCACCGCAGGTCCTCCGGTCGCGCGACAGGTGCAAAGGGAATCTCGGCGCGTTCGCAGCCGGCCAGCACCTCCGCCGTGCGCATACGTTTGAACATCGCGGTCAGATCGAGGATCAACCGGTCGTGGGCTGCGCAGCGCTGCGCGTTGGTGGCCAGCGTGTGATCGGCAAGCAAATCGTGACGCTGAAATGCCTCGCAGAAACAGCGCCAGTGCTTGTCGCTGGTGACCGCGATGAAGATCAGGTCGCCGTCGCCGGTCTCAAACGGCTGATAGATCGCCCAAGCGCGTGGCTTGCCGGGCATGGGCGGGATCGGTTCGCCCAACACCGGTTCATAGACCATATGCTGGCCCACCAGGTAAGCCGCCGACTCGAACAGGCCGCTGCGCACAAGCTGACCTCTGCCGGTGCGGTCGCGTTCGCGCAGCGCGGCCAGGATGGCCAGCGCGCTGAACGTGCCGGCGGTGATGTCCACAGCCGAGATGCCGGCGCGCATCGGCTGGCCCGGTGGGCCGGTCATGTAGGCGATCCCGCTCTGCATCTGCACCACTTCATCCAGGGCGACGCGCTTCTCGTAAGGGCCAGGCAGATAGCCCTTGATTGAGCAATAGATGAGCCCGGGATTGCGCTGCGAGAGCGCTTCGTAGCCCAAGCCCAGGCGCTCCATCACCCCCGGCGCGTAGTTCTCAATCAAAACATCGGCCTGCTCGGCTAGCGCAGCGACGATCCGTTGGCCGGCGTCGGTCTTTAGGTTCACCGCCAAGCTGCGCTTGTTGCGGTTGAACATCGGGAAGTAGCCTACGCCGAACCCCTTGAGCGCGCGCGTGGGGTCACCTTCCAGCGGCTCAATTTTGAGCACGTCCATCCCCAGGTCGGCCAGGATCAGGCCACACGCCGGGCCGGCGATGGCGTGGCTGAACTCGATTGCCCTAAGAGCGGCAATGGATGGCAATGACATTCGAAAGGTGATTATCCTACTCCTGCTGCCAATAGGACAGGCAGGGAGGGGAGTGGTCTAATTCGGAATGAAGGGCTGCGTAGTTGAGCGCACGTTTTGGTCATCCGCAAGCGCATTCCTCCAGGTGGATGATGCTTGGGATATGAAGCGCACCAGGATCAGCAGTGCCTCGCCTCACCCTGTCATTCTGAGCGAAGAATCTAAACTCACAGCCGGTCAAATTGCTGTGGGGTCACCAAGGCTGCGCGGTCTTGACCCGGCAGAGGCTTCTCAGCGCGCAAAGATGGCAGGGCGTTCTGTGAATCCTCGGCAGCTCGGTGGGCAGGCGTTTGGATGCTTCGCTGTGCTCAGCATGACAGGCTGGCATGGCGAAGGGCGAGGCGGGGTGCATTCTCTCAAAACGCAGGTGGCGAAGGCCGTCGCTACTTCACCACCAGCACCGGACAAGGGGCGCGCTGGGTCACCGACATGCTGACGCTGCCCAGAAAAGCGCCTTGCCAGGTGCCCAGCCCGCGCGAGCCGAGCACCACCAAGTCGGGCTTGCGCGTCTCGACCACGCTGAGGATGGCATCAGCAGCATTGCCCTCAATTAGCTCGGTCTCGATGTCCTTCACGCCCATCTCGCCCAGCCGCTTGCGCAGCCCTTCCAGCAATTGATTGCCTTTCTCCAACTCGCGCTCCAGCACCTGCGTGTAATTTGGCTCGCCGAGGAAGAAGGAGATGGGGTGATAGGCGTGCAGAATGGTGAGCTTCGCGCCGTAGCGCATCGCCAGCGACGCAGCCATCTCCGCCGCACGCTCGGCGGCCGCCGATCCGTCCGTCGCCAAGAGAATGTGTTCAATCATGGTCGTTCCTCACAAGGTTAAGTTTAGAGAAGAACGCCTGAATTGTCAGATCGCAGTGCCCCGAGGGTGCATGCGGAGCGGGGGCGGTTTGCGAACCGCCCCCGCTGCTGTCGCTGGCCAGGATGCCGGCGACCTCTGGTGTGTACCCCATTTGTGGAGGCCGAGCAAAGGAGTCAGGCGAGGCAGGCGGGTTAAGACGATTTGTGGGTGGAAGCTGACCAGGAGATGCGCGAGCAGGAGCTAGGCTGGCCACAGGTGCGTGAACGACGACGCAGCAAGTTGTTTTCAGGGCAGCGGAGCGAGGATTGATTAGCCCTATGAACACCTACAAAAGAGCGTTTTGCAGCGAAGGGCAAGTCCTCATTGCTATGGAGGAGGATCAATAAACCCCGCTCAACTAGAGCGCCGCAGAGTTACCGAGGCCATACGGCCTTAGCCGAGAGCATTTACGGCTAGGGAGAGAACTCTGGGTGGGCGACAGAATGCCATCGCCCACTCTTATAAGATAACGTCAGTTCGGATTTACGCGAGCCTAGCGAGCAACGCATGCCCTGCCGAGTAGAATGACGCGCAGACTGTCGCTACTCTTAGCAAACTTATTACTACTAACCGCTGTAATAGTCATGACCTATGCAAATATCCCGCGTGCTCCGCACCTCTGCCTGAGCAACCTATTGGCAGAAGACGCGGATAATCCGAACTCACGTAAGATAAGCTTCTACCAGTTAGCAGCCCAACGGCGGTTGCCCTGTTAGTGAATGAACCAGGACCTACTATGAGAGATAATATCGCTACGACGATTGAGGTGTAACCATGAGCAGACGTGTGATGATTGGTCGTGCTGCGGATGTGCCGGCAAATGGCAGCAAGGTATTTAATGCGGAAGGCACGTCCCTGGTGGTGGCGAAGGTGGGAGATGGATATTGCGCGGTGATCAACAGATGTCCTCATATCGCCCTCCCCATCGCCGGCGGCAAAGTTGAGAACGGCGTGATCACCTGTCCATTCCACGGCTCGCGCTTCGACATGTGCACAGGCAAAAACCTCGACTGGGTGCAGGGCGTGGCCGGCCTGAAGCTACCGGAGTGGTCGCGCCGCATCATTGCCCTGGGCAAAGAGCCAACCCCGATCCAAACATTCAAGGTCGTCGAAGAGGCAGGCAACCTCTACGTGGAGCTATAAGTGGACGCCCAGGCCTTCGACGCCTACTTGCTCACGCATCGTGAGCGGTTACTAGAGGACTATAAAGACTTCCTGCGCCAGCCCAGCGTAGCTGCTACCGGTCAAGGTATCACTGAGATGGCTGCGCTGGTGGCGCGCCGGCTCACTGCGCTGGGCGCTGAGGTCAAGGTGGTGCCCACCGAAGGGAACGCGCCGCCCGTGGTGTGGGCTGAGCTGGGGCAGGGTGAGCGCGAGCTGCTCATCTATAACCACTACGACGTTCAGCCGGCTGAGCCACTGGAGCTTTGGGAATCACCCCCATTTGAACCGACCATCCGCGACGGCAAGCTATTCGCCCGCGGCGCCTCCGACGACAAAGGCGAGCTGATTACGCGAATCCATGCCATCGAAGCCTGGCTGGCCACACAAGGCCCGCTGCCTTTTAAGATCAAATGGCTGATCGAGGGGGAGGAGGAGATCGGCAGCCCGCACATTCACGCTTGGGTTGAGCGCCATCTGGACTGGCTGCGCAAACCCGATGGTCAGCCCATAGACGCATGCCTTTGGGAGTTCGGCGGCTTCGATGAGCGTGGCCGCTTCCAACTGACGATGGGGGTGAAAGGCATTTGCTACGTTGAGCTGTGCGTTCGTGGGGTGAGCCACGACCTGCATTCATCCGTCGCAGCGATCGCCCCCAACGCGGCCTGGCGACTGGTATGGGCGCTCAGCACGATCAAGTCGGCAGACGAGCGCATCCTGATAGAGGGGTACTACGACCACGTGCGGTCGCTCACGCCCGACGAAGAGGCCATCTTGCGCGCTATGCCGTTCGACGAGGCAGAGATAAAAGCAAAGTGGGGCATTGATGCCTTTGTCGCCGGTGCCACAGGTTTTGAGGCAGTGAAGCGTTTGTACTTTCAGCCCACGGCCACCATCTGCGGGCTTTCCAGCGGCTGGCAGGGCGAGGGGGTGAAGACGGTGCTGCCGGCGCTGGCCACGGCCAAAGTGGATTTTCGATTAGTCCCCAACCTGACCCCAGAGGTTGTGCTTGACCTGCTGCGCAAGCATCTGGATAAGCACGGATTTAACGACATTGAGGTGAAGTTTCTGGGCGGCTATCCAGCGGCGCTCTCCGATGTCAATGCGCCGATCGTCCACGCAGCAGCGCGCGCTTGCCGGCGGGTCTATCACCAAGAGCCGGTGAAGGTGCTGCTTAGCCCCGGCTCCGGGCCGATGTATTCCCTCTCAACGTTCATCGGCGGCGTGCCGGTGGTCTGCGCCGGCATCAGCCACGCGGACAGCCGCGCCCATTCGCCCAATGAGCACATCATCTTGCAAAACTATTACGACGGCATGCGCTACATCGGCGCGCTGATTGACGAGTTCGCCCGCGCTTAGCCAAAGGTACAATCCGCCCGTGGCTGGCGTAGCAAATGCGGCTGAGGCGCTCTATCACGCCCCGCGCGACGGGCGCAAGTATGAGCTGCTAAAGGGCCGCTTGATCATGTCGCCCGCTGGTATGAAACACGAGCAGATCGGCGCAAAATTGCTCATTGCGCTCGGTCTGTACCTGCGAAATCACCCTTGCGGTGAGCTTTTTGCCTCTAGCGTTGGCTATCAGCTTGCGGAGAACATCGTGCTCTCGCCGGATGTGTCGTTCGTGCGGACGGAGCGCTTACCTGGGGGAGAAGTGCCGGAGACCTTCGGCCAGTTCGCGCCCGACCTGGCGGTTGAAATCGTCTCGCCGCACGATAGCCCAGCGTTGACCGAGGCCAAGGTGCAGCTCTACCTGGAACACGGCGCACAACTGGTATGGGTGATCAACCCCAAGCTGAAGCAGGCGACGGTCTATCGCGCTGATGGGACAACGGGCGTCGTCGAAAGCAATGGCGCGCTGGATGGGGAAGCGGTTCTGCCCGGATTTATTTGTCGGCTGGATAGCCTGTTCTAGGAGCGCGACATGGCTAAAACCTTCCCCCATACCCTCTCCGCAACCGAGCAACTTGACGCTGTCGCCCTCGTTCCGGAAGCGCTCTATCACGCCCCCAAAGATGGACGCAAGTATGAGCTAATAAGAGGGGAGCTGATCGTGTCGCCTGCCGGCTTGAAACACGAACAAATCGGCGCTGACTTGTTGTTCCTTATTCGTAGCTTTCTATTGCAATGCCCTATTGGTAAGGTATTCGGCTCCAGCGCGGGCTATCAGCTTGCGGAGAACATCGTGCTCTCGCCGGATGTGTCGTTCGTGCGGACGGAGCGCTTACCTGGGGGAGAAGTGCCGGAGACCTTCGGCCAGTTCGCGCCCGACCTGGCGGTTGAAATCGTCTCGCCGCACGATAGCCCAGCGTTGACCGAGGCCAAGGTGCAGCTCTACCTGGAACACGGCGCACAACTGGTATGGGTGATCAACCCCAAGCTGAAGCAGGCGATGGTCTATCGCGCTGATGGGACAACGGGCGTCGTCGAAAGCAATGGCGCGCTGGATGGCGAGCGGGTTTTGCCTGGCTTCACTTGCCGGCTGATGGACTTGCTCTAGTTGCCTGCGCGCAGGCAATATGACATGCTGAACGAAGCCTCATTGCATCACGTGGCTGCCGCGACATGGCATGGGTCGCTGGTGCGTCCCCTTTATCACTCATACTGCTTCTCTCGATTGCCGGCCACTGTTCGCCGCGTCTTCACGGGCAACGGCGACCATAGCTTGCCTGATGACGTGTTTGGCGGGTTGGATCGTCGCTACGAAACGGTGGTGTTATTCTTTGTAGATGGGTTTGGCTGGCGTTATTTTGAGCGGATAGCCGAGCGCTATCCTGCGCTGCGCTACTTCTTGGACGAGGGGGTGGTTTCAAAACTCACCTCGATGTTCCCCTCGACCACCGCAGCCCACGTCACCTGCATTCACACCGGCCTGCCCCCCGGCCAGAGCGGGGTATATGAGTGGTTTCAATATCAACCGGAAGTTGACCGCATCATTGCGCCGTTGCTCTTCTCCTACGCCGGCGACAAGGCGCGCGATCGGTTGGTCGGCAGCAGCCTTAAACCTGAAGATGTCTTCCCGCTGCCTACGATCTACTCATCGCTTAGCCAAGCCGGCGTGAAGAGCTACCTCTTCCATAATCGAGACATTGCGAAAGGCGCGCCGATGCGACTGCTCGGCGCAGGGACGCAGTCGCTGACCTATCGGACTTTGCCGGAATTGCTCACGACCCTGCGCCATGTCCTTGAGCGGCGCGAAGGGCCTACCTACTGCATGGCCTACTACGAGCCAATAGATGGCATCGGCCATGACCGTGGCCCAGGCTCGGATTACGTAGAAGCCGAGCTGGACCAGTTCCTCACCATGCTCGATCGTCTCTTCGTTAGCCGTTTGCGCGGCAGTCGCATTCTGTTGATCGTCACGGCTGACCACGGCATGGTTGAGATCAACCCCAACACGACGGACTATCTCAACCAGACGTTGCCGAACTTCTCGGACTACATCATCACCAATCGTAAGGGCGAGCTGCTCACGCCGGCGGGGTCACCGCGCGACTTCTTCTTGCACGTCAAACCAGAACGGTTGAGCGAGCTGCGCGACAGGCTGGTCGAGCATCTACAGGATCGGGCGTTGGTAGTCGAGACATCGGCGCTGGCGGCTGAGGGGTTTTTTGGTCCTAGCCTCTCGGAGCGCTTCTTGGCCAGGGTTGGCAACCTGGTCGTGCTGCCCTTTGCCAGCCAGAGCGTGTATTACTATGAACGTGATCGCTTTGAGAATCGCTATTGGGGTCACCACGGTGGATTGACCCGCGAAGAGATGGAGATCCCGCTCATGATGGCTGAGCTTTAAGCACAACAGTGGTTTTCTCTAGCTATCCGACTTCGGCAGCACGCGAACGTGCAGGCTGATTTGCGGTGCGATCTCGCCCAGCTCTTCGCTATACGGAATAACGCGCAGCGCGTATTCACCTGCGCCCAGTGTCGACGGCAAAAGCAGAATGTGTGAGCCGAAGATCGGCTTCTCGTAGGGCGTGTAGGGAAAGCCCTTATGCGCAATCGGCTGATCAGACTGCACTATCAACTCTCTCCTACTGCTGAACAGGCGCAGGGATACCTTGGTTAAAGGTGGGAGCGGCACATACGGCTTAGTCTGCCAGAAACACTGTACCTCCAGAAACGGATCGCCGACATAAACAGGAACAGGCAGCCTGCAACCAAGTCCGCGCAAGCCCACATCTGGGCGATTCTGCTCCACGACAAACCCACCGGTCGGCAGCGACTCCGGCAAGGGGCGGTAGGGCTGAAAGAAGCGATAGTGCGACAGGCCAAGGCCGGCAAACGTCGGCGTGCCTGGCTGAGGGCCAAACGCCTGCGCTTGGCGGCGGAGCAGCGCCGGCACGATCCCGGTGGGATCGATCACGTCGTCTTGCCAGGTAAGCAGCCAGGCACCCCCCTGACCGGCTAGATGATTGTTAAGGACAGGTACTGTGTCGGCATAGGTCAAGGTGTGACGAACGTTTAGCACAGGATCGGGAGGCAACGCAACCCATGCCCCGCGTGCGCCACGCCAGTAATACTCGAACACCGGCGCGAAGTGGCCGGAGACGAGGATGATCCGTTCGTCCGGAGCTAAGCGGGCGCGAATGTAGGCGACAGCGCCACGAAAGTCCTCGTTGGCGTAGATCGGCTGGCTGAGCCAGAGGCGCACGATCAGGCCAAGGCCGATGCCAAGAATGACGACATGGCCTGGTCTGAGATCTCTGAGCACACGTATGCGGCTGATCGCCGCCCCGATCGCGGTCAGAGCGATAGGAGTGAGGAGCGTTGGATAGCGAGAGGCGAACTTGCCGACGAGAGTGCAGAAGATCACCAGCCCGATGAGAGCTAGCACAACCACCAAGGCCGGAATGGACAAGGATGAGCGATCCCGTAGAGAGAGCACTACAGTCAGCGCGAGGGCAAACAGGATGCCCAGCGCGGCGAAGGGAATCCAATTTGCTGGCAGCAACCTGGGCAGGAACTGGCTTGCCAGCGCTTGCACAGTGAGCACACCCAGATCTGTCGATGCCGGATAGCTCACGCCATAGGTAGCGCGATACGGCCAGAGCATGATGCCTATGTAAGCCAGCAGCACCACCATCAGCACGAGCGCCGCTGCGCTTGGAAAGGCCCTGCCCCAAACGCGCTGCCACCACGCGCGCATGCTGACAATCTGAGCCACGACGACAATCGCACAGAGGACATGTGTGAGAAATGCCAGCATGGCTGTAGCGCACCAAGCTAGCCAATACACCACCCTATTGCTGCGCACAGCAAGCGTCAACATCAGCGTACTTGCGAGGCAAAACATGCTCGCCAGCGCATACATGCGCGCTTCTTGTGAAACAAATATCCCGATCGGCCAGATTATCACAAGCAAAGTGGCGATCAAGGCGCAGCGCGACGAAAGCGCGGATGCCAGCCGATAAGCAAGCGCGACGCCAATCGTGCCAGCAAGCGCTGAAATCAAACGCACGGCAAACTCACTATCTCCTGCGCCAGCTATCCATAGCTTGAGCACAAGATAATACAGAGGAGTATTCAGATTCCACTGCGCTTCGCGCATGATCAGATCTGCTACGTGATGCCGCTGTGCAAACAGCACCGAAAAGCCCTCGTCATACCATAAGCTCTGCTCACCCAGACCCCATACTCGAAGCGCGAACGCGAGCAAGATGAGCATCAGCACCGGCGCAAGCAAACGCCTTGCGGCGGTATAGCTTTGCGGCTGCCCGATGTAACATGCTGCCGTAAAAAGCAGTCTATTCATTGCCAACAACGCATTCGCAGATGCGGTGCACATGCACTAGGGCAAGCCCTTCCCTGCAAACGACGACGCCAGCGATCTTCGAGAATGCTGCCTTCTACCCAGCGCTGCTGCCACCTCCCCGATCAGCGCGCAAACGTCGCTTACAACACGCGTAGCTCGCCGCGATAGCCAAATAGCCGGCCAAACAGCGGATGGCTGACCGTGACTTCGGTGTAGATCCGATCTTCGTCCAAAGCGCGCTCTTCGGCCAAGCTATAGATGTGCAAGAAGCGCGGCAAGGGCAGATAGCGCTCACCACGAATGAGGTACTGTGGGCCAACGGTGGTCTGAATGAGCGCCTGGCCTGCATCGCGCACCGTCAACGCCAAGGTCAAGCCGATGTTGGCAGGGCGGTTGAAGGTGTCGAGGACGCGCGCCGGCTGGCCGGCGCGGTCTGGCCGAGTCAAGGTGTAGCTGGTGAGGGTGCAGGTTGGATAGCGAAACTCTCGCTGCCACTCGTAGCAGAGTTCGCCGGCGTCCATCACGCCGCGATTGAGCACGCGCACGGACACGCGCTCGGCGGGGATGGGCATGAACGGCGCCAGCGCACGCGCCCATGGGAGGCGATTCCACGTCTCCATCATCCCTTCCACGACCACTTGCTGGCCAAGCGCCAGATCGTAGTGGCGTTGGAGCACGAGCGCCAGCTGATCGAAATCACCGCCAAGGGCGGTTCTGAACAGGCTGCTCATGAGTTATCCGTGCGGGCCGAAGATAGCCCGGCCGATGCGGACCATCGTCGCGCCTTCGGCGATCGCGGCCTCGAAATCATCCGTCATGCCCATCGAGAGGTGTGGGAGCGGGAGATCTGGGAGCTGCGCGCGCAGCGCGTCGCGCAAGGCGCGCAGGCTGGCGAAGACCGGCCGCGCCTGGTCGGGATGGGCGACGATGGGCGCCATCGTCATCAGGCCCAGGATGCGCAGATGCGGCAGCGCGGCGATCTGCGCCACCTGTTGGACGAATTGTGCGAAGCGGTCGCGGTCGCCCTCCCAGCCGTGCAGGGGAAAGCCCTGTTTGGTCGCTTCGCCGCTCACATTACACTCCAGCAGGATCGCCTGCGTCTGCCCTTTGGCCGCGCAGCGCGCGCTGAGCTTCTCGGCCAGCCTGACCGAGTCCACAGAGTGAATGAGCGCGAAAGCGCCGGCAGCGTCGCGCGCTTTGCGCGATTGCACATGGCCGACCAGATGCCAGCATAACGCGTGGTCCGTTGCTTGGGATATGTGCGCGATCTTGGGCAGCGCCTCTTCCACGCGGTTCTCGCCGAAGTCACGCTGGCCGGCAGCGACTGCCTCAAGAATTGCGGCTGGCGACGCAGTCTTCGAGATAGCCACGAGCGTCACTTCGGATGGATCGCGGTTGACGCGCAAACAGGCTTCAGCGATGCGCGCGCGCACCTGGGCCAGCGCACGCTGGATGTCCGACATGGCTACTGAACGCCGGGGATCGGTTGGCGATAGACTGTTGTCGGCGTGGACTGGCCGACGGCCATCATCATGATGAAGTTGATGTTCACGTGCGGCGGGCGCGTGGCACAGAACAACACTGCCTCGGCCACGTCCTCCGGCGTCATCGGCTTCACCCCTTCATACACTTTCTTTGCTCGCTCCACATCACCGTGAAAGCGCACAATGCTGAATTCAGTCTCCACCAGGCCGGGATCCACCGAGGAGACGCGAATGGGCGTGCCAAGCAGATCTTGTTTTAGGCTCTCGGTGAGCGACTTAATCGCCGCCTTGGAGAGGCAATACACCGCGCCATTTTGATAAGCATAATGGCCGGCAACCGAGCCGATGTTAATAATGTGGCCGCGCTGGCGTGCGATCATCCCCGGAAGAATGGCACGGGTGACGTAGAGCACGCCCTTGATGTTCGTGTTGATCATCTCCTCCCAGTCGTCTATGTCACCTTCGTAAAGCTTGTTTAAGCCTCGGCTGAGGCCGGCGTTGTTGATGAGGATGTCGATCTCGCAAAAGTCTGCCGGCAGGTTGGCGACGGCCGACTGGACAGCAGCGCGGTCGGTGACATCGAGCTGAATCAGGTGGGTGGGGACGGGCAGCGCAGCGGCCAGTGCCTGCAGTCGGTCGTAGCGCCGCGCGCTGAGCACAAGCTTCGCCCCTTGACCTGCGAAGGCATTGGCGCAGGCAGCGCCAATGCCGCTGCTCGCACCGGTGATGAAGACCACTTTGTTCTGCAAGCTCACCATACCCGCTAGTGTATTCAAGTCCGGCGGATGACGCAGACCACTTTGCCCTGGATCTGGGCATGGCGCGCATCCACGTAGAACGGCTTCATGTTGGGGTTCTCCGGCTTAAGCTTGAGGCGCAGACCACCTTTCTCACGATACACCCGCTTTAATGTGGACTCATTGCGGTCGGTGAGGAAGATGGCAGCCAGGTCGCCGTTGTTGACCTCACTGGTGCGACGCATGATCACGATGTCGCCATCGTTGATCAGCGCGTCGATCATGGAATCACCCTTTACCTCTAGGGCATATAAGCCATCGCCGTTGCCCACGATGCTGCGCGCGATCTGGATGGTGTTCTCTGCATCGGCGAGCGCATCTGGATCTGGCGTGGGAGCCGGCTCGCTGGCCACAATCCGCCCGACGATCGGCACGCTGACCACATCGCGCAGTTGGGCGTGAGCGGCACGGGCGGGCACCACGCCGCGGGAGCGACGCTCATAGCGATTCACGAGGTGGGCTTTCTCCAACGCCTTCAGGTGATAGCTCACCATGGACGTGGAGCTGATCCCTGCGCCTTTCTGAATCTCGCGGATGGTGGGCGGCAGGTCATGCTCGGCCATATATTGCGAGATAAAGGCCAGGATCCGCTGCTGCGGCTCGGTCAACGTGTCAGGTGCCAAGCGGCTCATACACTTCCTCCCGGACGAGTGCTTGAGATGCGAACTTTTGTTCTACCATCAGGCTATCATAATCGAACATGCGTTCTACGTCAAGCTGCTCATCTCGCGGGCTAAACATCGGGTAGAAGTTGATTGACGAGGGTGGGCGACGGCGATGCCATCGCCACCCAGGGTTCTGCCCTTAACCATATACCCGAAGGAGCCACACACAGCGGTTCGGGCGCGCACCGCTGTTATTCGCCCGCCTGGTGAGCGGCCTGTTCCCGGTCCGGCATAGGCTGGGCGAAGCGATGGAGAACGCGGGCGATCTGCAGCGCCGAATCGGGACGCGCCAGGCGCGCAGCCGCCTGGCGCATCTGCACCAGCACCTCGGGGTGTGCTAGCCACTGCTTGAGCTGCCTGAGCACCGCCCAGGGCGTGGGGCACCACGCGCCGGCGCCGTTGTTCACCACATAGTCCACGTTGCCCTCCTCCTGGCCTGGCACAGCGTCATAGAGGATGATCGGACGTTGTGCGGCGAAGGCCTCGCAGATCGTGCCTGGGCCAGCCTTCGTCACTACCACATCCGAAGCGCCCATCAGCTCAGGGATGTTATTGACGAAACCGAAGACGCGCATCGGCAGCCGCGGGTTGAGGAACTCCAGGTTCTCCTTCACGGTCTGATTGCGCCCGCAGACCACGAGGAGTTGAAGGGGCAGGTCGCTTAGCGCTATCTGGCGCGCGGTGACCTCCAGGCGACCCATACCGTCGCCGCCGCCGATCAGCAACACCACCATGCGCTCGTCCAGGCCCAGCGCACGCCGGAGCGGCGGGCCACCCTGCTCGGCGCGCTGCGCGAAGTCCGGAGCGATCGGCTGACCGGTGATCGTGATCTTCTCAGGCGGGACGAGGTTTTTGATCGCCTCTGCGCGCGCCTCTTCGGTAGGCACGATCAGGTGGTCAACGTCAGCGGCATAGTGCGCGGCGTGGCCGGTGACCAGGTCGGTGACGACGTGGATGTAGCGCGCATTCAGTTGATGCCGGCGCAGCGCCTGCGGGACGGCGTGGTTAAACAGGGGATGACATGAGACATATAGATCAGCCGGATGATTGTGGACGATGGCGTCGGCAGTCTTCTCACCCAGCGGCTCTAGGAGATTGCGCAGCGCGATGACCCGCCGGCGGTTGTTGCTGGCGTGAAAGCCCAGCGCATACAGCACCCGCGCATGGTTCACCCACATCGGGTAGGTCTCTGTGAAGGCGTTGATCAGAAAGGGGGCGTTGCTCAGACCATCCACCAGCTCGGTCTCGTAGTGCTCTGGGTAGAGCATGCGTATTGCTTGGGCGATCGCCTGGGCAGCGCTGCGGTGGCCGCCGCCGGTGTTCCCATAAAGCAAGACGATCCGCTTCTTCATCAGGATTGCGCCCCAGAATTGGTCGGCTGTGCGCGGGAGATGCGCGCCAGCCGGCGCTCGAACGCGCGCCGCGTCAGGAGGATGCGCTGGCCACAGGTACAACAGACGAGGCCCACGTCAGCGCCGACCCTCACGATGGTCCAAGTATCTCCACCGCAGGGATGCGATTTGCGCAGGCGCACGCGATCGCCAGGTCGGATCAGCGATGGGCAGGGTGAGGCCACATCGCGTATTTTAATCGGCCGTGCGCCCATGGTGTGCTTGGGTGCATTCATGGATAGGGGCAAAACGCTGAGTGGGCGACGGCAGTGCCATCGCCCTACGCTCTCCTCGAAGCGAACTATGCCGGCGCACCCGGAGAAGCTGGGATAATCGGAGCGACTTCGGCTGATGCGAAAACCCTTCGTCGCCCTGGTGGGCCGGCCAAACGTCGGCAAGAGCACCCTCTTCAACCGCCTGATCGGCGAGCGACTGTCCGTGGTGGACGACCGCCCCGGCACCACGCGCGATCGCATCCAGGCGCCGGTGGTCTGGGGTGGCCACGAGTTCATCCTGGTGGACACCGGCGGGATCGAGCCGTTGGAGGCGCTGCGGCGCGAGGACGCACAGGCCCTGGCAACAGCGTCGGCGGACTTCGTGCGCGAGATCCGTGCCCAGGCCGAGATCGCCATCGCCGAGGCCGACGCCCTGATCTTCACGGTGGACGCACAGGCTGGCCTGACTGCCGCCGACGAGGCAGTGGCCGACATCTTGCGCCAGCGCATCAGCCAGCGCCAGCGCGAAGGCAAGGCGGTCCCACCGGTGATCGTGGCAGCCAGCAAAGCCGATTCGCACTACCTGCGCGAAGCCAGCGTCGAGTTCTATAAGCTCGGCCTGGGCGAGGTCTATCCGGTGAGTGGGCTGCACGGGATCGGCACGGGAGACTTGCTGGACGCGGTAGTCGCAGCGCTCCCGCCCGCGCCGGCCGAGGACGCCCCGGATGACTCAGTCAAGATCGCCATCGTGGGCCGGCCAAACGTCGGCAAGTCGTCCCTCTTCAACGCCCTCCTGGGCGAGGAGCGCGTGATCGTCAGCCCACTGCCGGGCACCACCCGCGACGCGGTGGACACAAAGATCGAGTTCCGCGAGCTGCGCGCGACGGAGGGCGATGGCGCAACCGCGCCTCAGCCAGAGGTCACCCCGATCACGCTGATTGACACGGCCGGCATTCGCAAGCGCGGCAGCATCACGCCGGGCGTCGAGAAGTGGAGCGTCCTGCGCGCGTTCAAGGCCATCGAGCGCAGCGAGGTGGCGTTGCTGTTGCTCGACGCGGGCGAGGGCATTGTCGCCCAGGACGAACACATCGCCGGCTATATCCTTGATGCCAACAAGGGGGCGGTTGTAGTGGTCAACAAGTGGGACATCATCGAGAGCCCCGAGAAGGTCAACCGCTTGGCGCGCCCCGTCCAGGGGCTAGGGCTGCTCACGCCAGCCATGCAGGACTTCCTGAAGCTGGTCCAGACCCGCTTGAACTTCATGGCCTATGTGCCGGTGTTGTTCGTGAGCGCCCGCACAGGCTTTCGCACCGATCAGATCCTCCCCACTGCGCTGCGCGTGTATGAAGCGCGCGCCATGCGCATCGCCACCAGCGACCTGATGCGCATCGTGCGCAGCGCGCTAGAGGCACACGTGCCGACGCATGCCGGCCGCCGGCTAAAGATCTTTATGGCCTCGCAAACTGGGGTAAATCCGCCGACCTTCGTCTTTCATGTTAACGACGAGTCACTGGTGCATTTCTCCTATCGCCGCTTCTTGGAGAACCGCATCCGCGACGAGTTCACCTTCCTCGGCACGCCGATCCGCATGATCTTTCGCGGCCGGGAGCCGCGCAAGCCTGCTCACTCGTAGCGCAGCGCTTCTATGGGGTTGAGCTTGGCAGCGCGCCAGGCGGGATAGACGCCGAACACGATGCCGACGAAGACCGAGAAGCCGGTGGCCAGCGCGATTGCGTCGGCGGTGACGACCGCGGTGAATTGCCCTTGCGAGAACAGGGCGACCAGGTTAGCCAGCGCGACGCCCAGGATGATCCCTACCAGGCCGCCGAGCACGGAGAGCAGCACCGACTCGATCAGAAATTGGCTGAGGATGACCCGTCGGCGCGCACCGATTGCCTTGCGCAATCCGATCTCGCGGGTGCGCTCGGTCACGCTCACCAGCATAATGTTCATGATGCCGATGCCGCCGACGAACAGCGAGATGCCGGCGATGGCCGCCAGGAAGACGGTGATCGCACTGGTCACCGCACCGATCGTATTGAGCAGGTCGCGCTGACTGGAGATCGAGAAGTCATCCTCATCTTGGAACGTGATGCCGTGGCGCTCGCGCAGCAGCTCGGTTGCTTGCTGGATGACAGCGTCAATCCGCGATTGGTCAATCGCTTGGATAATGATAATGCCGACCAGAGTCTCGCCCTTGGCGTTGCGCTGCGGGAAGAGGCGCTCGCGAAAGGTGGTGAAGGGCATGACGATCACGTCGTCGTCGCTGCCCTCCGCGCCGCCGGCGCGTTGGGCGAGGACGCCCACCACTCGGAAGGGCACGTTATTAATGCGGACCTCCTGACCGGTGGGGTCACCGCCCTCTGGAAAGAGTTTGCGATAGGGCACGTCTCCCAGCACGACGACGCGCGCACCGCTGCTGGTGTCCTCGGACGTGAAGTAGTTGCCGTAGAGCAGCTTGGCGTCGTTCAGCTCGCGGTATTCGGGCACGGTGCCGCGGATGCGCGTTTGATACTTGCGCTCGCCGGCGATCACCTGGCCACTGCTGCTTGCCAGAGGCGCGACGATCTTGGCATCCGGCACGCGCGATTTGTCGCGCAGCGCTTCGGCGTCGCCCTGGGTGAGCGAGAGCGCAGTGCCGGTGCGCGCCCCCGGCGCAAAGGCCAGGAAGCCGGCGCGGTTGGCTCCGCGGCCGGCCTCCACGCGCGCGGGGAAGACGAACACCAAGTTTGACCCCTGAGCCTCGAACTGGCGGTTGATGAACGCCTGCACCCCGTTGCCTATCGAGATCAACGCGATCACCGAGGTGACGCCGATGATGATGCCCAGGGTCGTCAGCGCGCTGCGCAGTTTGTTGGCAGCCAGCGCGCGTATGGCTACCTTCACGTTCTCAACAAACACACTGCCCCTCCTCTCACTCGAAGCGCAGGGCCTCGATTGGGTTGAGCTTGCTGGCTCGGCGGGCGGGGTAAAGGCCGAAGAACAGGCCGACCGCTGCCGAGAAGCCCACAGCCAGCACGACCGCCTGCGGCTGAACAATGGCGTCGAAGTCCACGAAGCGCGTCACGCCCAGTGCCAGTCCCACGCCGAGCAAGATGCCGAACAGGCCGCCGATCATAGAGAGCACAACGGCCTCGATCAGAAACTGCCCCTGAATCGCCGCCGGCGTCGCGCCGATCGCTTTGCGCAATCCGATCTCGCGGGTGCGCTCGGTCACGCTCACCAGCATAATGTTCATGATGCCGATGCCGCCGACGAGAAGAGAGATCGCAGCGATCGCGCCCAGGAACAAGGTAAGCACACTGGTCACCGCGCCGAAGGTCTCCAACAGCTCGGTCTGGCTGATGATTGAGAAGTCATCCTCGTCATCCGGGGCCAGGCGGTGCCGCTCGCGCAGGATCTCCCTGACATCTGCCTCCACCTGCGGGCGGACGGCGTCGCTGGTCACCTGCAGATATATCGTGGAGACGATGCGGTCGCCGGTCTGCGCCTGCGCCAACTGCGGGAACAAGCGCTCCTGGGCTGTGCTCAGCGGGATGAAGGCAATCGCGTCCTGGTCGCCGAGGAATGAGGCGCCCTTCTCTTCCATCACGCCGATCACGCGGAAGGGCAGGCCGTTGATCTTCACCTGCTTGCCGATCGGGTCTTCTTCAGGGAATAAATCCTTGCGCACGGTCTGCCCCAAGACCACCACGCGCGAGCGGCTGGTGTTGTCCGCTTCCTCAATGAAGCGACCGATGCTGGGACGCCAGTTGCGCACCTGTGAGAAGCTGGGGGTGACCCCGCTCACTTGAACCTGCGAGGTGCGCGATTCGTAGGCGAAGTTGCCTGTTGAGGTGAAGTCGGCGGCGTGGGCTTCGATGTTCGACACGTTGGCCACCACGGCGCGATAGTCGCCCAGCGTGAGAAAGGCCGACGACCCGAAGCTGCCTGGGCCGCCACCTGGCCCACGCTGGATGCGACCTGGCACGATGCCCAGCAGGTTCGTGCCGGCGCTGGTAAACTGATTATTGATGTAATCTTGGACACCCGTGCCGATGGAGAGGAGCGCGATGACCGCGCTGATGCCAATGCTGATGCCGATCAGCGTAAGGAAGGCGCGCAAGCGATTCGCGCCGATGGCGCGCAGCGCCAGCCCAATTGCCTCAGCAATCCCGATGTTCATACCCTAGTGCTTGAAATCAGGTAGTGGTTGGTCTGGACAAGCCATCAGCGGATCGGCCACTGGTTCATCGCCGACGATCAGGCCGTCGGCGATGCGGATGATGCGCCGGGTGTGCGCTGCGATGCGCGGGTCGTGGGTGACGAAGATCACCGTGTCGCCGCGCTCTATGTTCAGCCGCTGGAAGATGCACATGATCTCCGCGCCGCTCTTTGAATCCAGGTTGCCGGTCGGCTCGTCGGCCAGGATGATGGCAGGGTTGTTCACCAGGGCGCGGGCGATCGCCACGCGCTGCTGCTGACCGCCGGAAAGCTCATTGGGGTGATGGTCCAAGCGATTGCCTAGGCCAACAGCTTCTAGCGCGGCTTTTGCTCGCGCGCGCCGCTCCTTGGCCTTCACGCCGGCGTAGATCAACGGCTGCTCCACGTTCTCGATGGCGGAAGTGCGTCGCAACAGGTTGAACGATTGGAAGACAAAGCCGATCTTGCGATTGCGGATCTCGGCCAGCTTGCTGTCGTTCAGCTTGCTCACGTCCAGGCCATCCAGGAAGTAGCTGCCGCTGGTAGGCTGGTCCAGGCAGCCCAAGATGTTCATTAGAGTGGACTTGCCGGAGCCGGACGGCCCCATGATAGCGACCAGCTCGCCAGGATATATCTTCAGGCTGACGCCGCGTAGGGCCGGCACTTCGATATCGCCCATCTTGTAGATCTTCGTCACGTTGCGCACGTCAATGACGGGCATTGGCTCAGGTTTGCCGTTCTGTTCACCCGCTACGCGGCTGCTGACAATAGCTTCTGCTACCATAGCAATCATGCCCTCCAGGCAATTGGCGTCAGCGACCCAGCACGCTGGGCGCCACGGGCGCTACAACGACGTCACCTGCCTTCGCACCCGAAAGAATCTCGCTAAACGTGTCGTTGCGCAGGCCGGTCTGCACTTCTACCTCGGTCAATTGGTCACCGACCTGCAGGGTGAGGAAGGATTTGCCGGTGTTTCGGTCGCGGCGGATGGCCCAATTAGGAGCCAACAGCACGCCTGAGCGGCGCTCCAGCACGATCGAGGCATTGGCGGTCATGCCGCTGCGCAATTCGGCCTCGGTCGGCTCGATGTCCACGCGCACATCGTATGACACCACGCCGTTCACCAGCCTGGAGGTCGGCGAGATGCGCGACACCTTGCCCTTCACCTCCACGCCCGGCAGTGAATCGAGCGTGATATTCACTTCCTGGCCGATCTTCACCTTGGCGATGTCGATCTCGTCCACGGTGATATTGATGTGGTAGCGCGAGAGGTCCGCGACGACCACGGCGGGTTGCGCACCTGCGCCGACCAGCTCGCCGGCCTTGATGTTAACCGCGGCGATCACGCCATCTATCGGCGACTTGAGCACGGCCTGATCCAGCCGGCGCTGCGCTTGACGGACCTGTATCTCGGCCAGGCGTACCTGGTTCTCTGCGTTAGCGATTTGGACCTCGGCGTTCCTCACTTGCAGGCGCGCTTGTTGCAATTGCGCCTCCGCTTGCTCGATGTCGAAACGGCGAGCGGGGTTGAGCAGCTTGTCGAGGTTGGCCTTGGCGTTCATCACCTGCTGTTCAGCGGCCTTGATCTGCGCGTCGTCGGCGCCTTTTGTGGCCCGGTCATACTGTGCCTTCGCCGAGTTGTAGTTATTGGTGGCCTGCTCAAGCTCTAACGCGGCAGGGTGCGCGCCGATGGCAGCGGGATTGCGCGCGAAAGCAGCGTCGTAGTTGCTCTGCGCCCGGCGCAGGGCGGCTTCGGCGTTGCGCAGAGCCGCTTCGGCGGCGGCGATGTCCTCTGGCTCTGGGCCGGCCTTCAGCTTGGCCAGGTTGGCTTCGGCGGCGGCCAGCACCGCGCGTGCCGCGTCGATCTCGCTCTTACGCACGCCGGCTACGGTGCGGCTGTAGTTTGCCGTTGCGATGATCTCCTGAGCCTTGGCGTTCTCCAGAGCAGTCTGCGCTTGGAGCAGCGCGTTCTTCGCCTGTTCCAGAGAGGCCTGCGCTTGCGCCAGCGCCAGCTCCAGGTCAACCGTGTCAAGCTTGGCGATGACATCGCCCTTCCTCACAGCCTGGCCGCGCTCGAAGAAGACCTCGGCGACGGTGCCGGCTTGTTGAAAGCTCAACCGAATTTCAGCTTCCGGTTCAATGTTGCCCGTGGCGTTCACGGTCGCGGTGAGCGTGCCTGTCTCCAGCCTGGCCGTGCGCTGCGCTGCAGCATCGCCTGACGCGCCGGGGCGCGCGCAGGCCGTGAGCAATAGCCCGCCCGCAAGAAGCAGTTGCGCGATTCGGTAACTCATGTGTGCGCTCATGGCGTGGTCAAACCTCTCGGTGCGTGATTTGGGTGTCTATTGAAATCCTAGTGTTGAGAGATTAACTTCGGCTGAGTCTTCGCGCAGGGTTGATGAAATCTTTTGACGCCTGCTTATGCAGTTGCGAGCTAAAGCCGCGCAGGGCTGCGGATCAGTCGTCCCTGTCCACGCGCCTTCGCCTACTTTGGCGCCTCGCGGCGGCTGGAGCGGATCAGCGACAATGCGACCGGCGTGTTCGCCAACACGATCACCAGCGATGGGATTGCCGCCGCCTGCCAAGCGGACTCAGACGCCAACATATACGTCCAAATAGAAAGGGTCTCCATGCCGAAGGGGCGCAGGAACATCGTCGCCGGCAGCTCCTTGAAAGTGTCCACAAAGACGGTGAGCCAGCCAGCGACAATGCCCCCGCGGATCAGAGGCAAATACACCCTGCCGAGCACCCGCAGCGCACCGGCGCCCAAGCTGCGCGCCGCCAGCTCCATGTTCGGCGTGACCTTCTCCAGGCTCGCTTCGATGCTATTGAAGCCGATGGCCAAAAAGCGCACGAGATAGCCATACATCAGGCTGAAGAGCGAGGCGCTGAGCAACACCGCGCCGCCGGTCGCCGAGAGCACAGCTTCATTCAAAGGCGCGGCCAGCAGCAACACGCCCAGCGCGATGACTGTGCCCGGCACGGCATAGCCCAACGTGGCCAGGCGCGCAACGGCCGGCGGCCGCCCCCCGCCGGCGCGGCGCAGCGCATACGCAAGCGGCAGCGCGACGACGAGGACCAGGCTGGCCGCGCCAACCGACAGCCCAGCCGTGTTCAGCAGATATTGCCCAAACACCATCTCCAACGTCCCCAGGTCGGTGGTGGTCAGCTCTTCGATCGCCCAGGTGAGGAGCTGGATCAGGGGGAGAGCGAACGCCAGAAGCAACACGCTCCCCACCGCTGCTACGGCCAGCGTGCCGCGCCACCCGTGTAAGCGCGTGCGCGTGAAGGGCCGCGCCTGGCTGCCAATTTGGTAGTAGCGTGCCTGACGACGAAGGAAGCGTTCGATCAGAATGACAAGCAGCGCGATAAGCAACAACAGAGACGCGAGTTGAACCGCTGCGTCGCGGTCCATCTGGCCCACCCATAAGCGCACCACGCCCTCGCTGAGGGTGACCGTGTTGAAGTAGCGCACAACCGCGAAATCGGCCAGCGCTTCCATGATCGCTAGCGAGACGCCGGCGGCCAGCGAAGGTCGGATGAGCGGCAGGGATACTTTGAACAAAATGGCCAACTCGCTATATCCTTGCACGCGCGCCGCGTCCTTCTGAGCAGCGGCGAGTTCCAAAAACCCCGCGCGGGCCAGCAGATAAACATAAGGGTATAGGCTTAGGCTCAAGGTGAAGATCGCGCCGGGTAACGAACGGAATTCAGGCAGTTCAAGCGCCGGCCCGAACCAAGCTCGCAGTTGGCTCTGAAAGGGGCCGGCGTAATCAAACAGCGCCATGAAGACATAGCCGAAGATGTAGCCAGGGATGGCCAGCGGCAGCACGAGCAGCCATTCCACCGCTCGCGCGCCCGGAAACTCAAAGTGCGTCACCAGCCAGGCCAGTGTCGTGCCAAGGACCAGCGTGACTACGCCTACGCCAGCCATTAACAGTAGGGTGTTGAACACCATCTCCGGCAGCAGCGTCTCCCAGAGGTGCTGCCATACCTCCGGCGTAAGGTTCAACCAGGCAAGCGCCAGCCGAATCAGGGGCAGCAGGACTGCGCCGGCCAGCAGCGCAACCGGCCAATGCGCTGGCGACATCCAGCGCCGCACGGCAAGGCGATAGCTGATCTGCATAGAGCCAAAAATTATGCACGGCCAGGCTCTTGGCCTGACCGTGCATTCAAACCTCAAGGCTAACCAAGCTTCACTTATAGCCGGCGCGCTCCAGCAGCTTGATCGCCTGAGCCTGGAGCGGGCCATACTTGGACAGCGCGGCCAGGTCGGCCTTGAATGGGCCGAAGCCCTTGATGATCTCCGTCGGCTGCGCCGATGG
>Ga0272447_1000512_pt1 | contig 28877 bp, 26 predicted proteins | sample YNPCB0133_FD_194589 | JGI IMG/M metagenome (GOLD analysis project Ga0272447, IMG submission 194589) | Hot spring microbial mat communities from Yellowstone National Park, WY, United States - YNP-CB-013-3 | ecosystem: Environmental > Aquatic > Thermal springs > Hot (42-90C) > Sediment | place... | reverse complement strand
GTTCGCGGGTGTTGTCGGGTTTTTGGCTGCGAGCGGAGTGGGTGATGGCGTCGGAGTTGCCGCAGCCGCTGGATGTGTTTGCGGAGATAGTGGGGTTGCCAGAGGAGGTAAAGCAGACCCTTCGCCGGATCGCCGAGCAAGGACCACCAAGCCTGTGATGTTCGACGGGTTACCATGACCCTATGAGCGACTGCGCCCAACGTGCGCGGACAACAGCCTAGCACGATGCCCTATGTGTGGAGGCAACACAACCACTCCCGCCTTACGGCCATCCGTGATACACGCCAGCTACCTGCATCGCGAAGGGCTTCGCCCGTTCCTCCAACAGACGTCGAGCTTCCCGAGAGAGTGGCCGGAAGTTTCTGGCAGCCTGCACCAGCTCGCGCAATTCGCGCAGGGAGTTGGGCAAAATAACCGCCGTGTGAACGGGATAGCTCAGCGCGTAGCGGAACAGCTCTTCTACGGAGAACCGTCCGTCGCCTACCAGTCGCCCGACACCCATCACCTTCATCACCGCCAGACCAATCTGCTTCTGCACTGCGAACTCCAGAAACTCGCGCGCGAAGGTACGGGGGTGGTGCGGCTCGGCAGGGTTCAACGGGAATAGCACCATGTCGAACGGAAACCGCTCCAGCATTGTCCTCAAGACTCTCGGGTCATTATGCCCTGAAACGCCGATGTAGCGCACAATCTTCTGCTCTTTCGCCTGCTGGAAGGCTCGCAGCGCGCCGCTGGGGGAAAAGAGTTGCTCTACCTCGTGCGGGTAGGAGACATGGTGTACAATCCACTGGTCCAGTCGGCTGGTGCGCAGCCGACGAAGGCTTTCCTGCAAGTCGCGCCATGCTCCGTCGTAATCGCGGCGGGCGCTTTTGGTGCTAAGGAACACTTTGTCCCGAATACCCTGTATCGCCTCACCGAAGATGGTCTCGCTATTGCCGTTGGCATACTGCACGGCGGTGTCTAAGTAGTAGATGCCTGACTCTACTGCCTCACGGATGATGGCTACCGCTTGCGGACGGCGGCTGAGGTCTTGCAAGATACCTGCCCCGCCCAACGCTAGGATGGGCATCTGGATACCTGTTTTGCCGTAACTACGTGTGGGGATTGTGTTTTTCATGGCTATATTGTACCCTACGTTCACTTGAAAGGTGCTTTTCTGGGCTGGAGGAGGCTACAAGATTGACAAAAGCCCATGAGTTTGCGTACCATGAAGTAGACCCGAAAAGACATGGAGAGGGAACACGCCGATATGAGCAGTTTCTTGCAAAGCTTCAGGGCATATTTCGCAAGTTTATGAGGTTCTGCAACAAGGTGTATACCGCAGTTTTAGGGTGGCGAGGGTAACTCTTTACCCTTATCACGCAAATTGAAGGCGGTAGAGGAATCCGACAGGGAGGCAGCATATTGGGTTGGCAGTGATGCGGCTGAACAACTGTTCAGGAGGAGCTATATACGGCGTTATAATCTGTCTTTCTGAGCGAAGAGAATCTTCCGTAACGCTCAGAGGCGACATTGGTACGAGAGTTAGATGCTGAACCAATCAAGTGACTGTCATGAACGTTGGTAGAATACAAAAAGTACCGTTGCGCGAAGTTTGGAAGCACGAAGCCGTTCGTTCTCTGCGTGGTTGGCAGAGAACGTTGATTTGCTTGGGGAGGTCGTTGGTCTACGATTGTCCCTGATCGAGCGCGAGGCACGGGCTGGTAGCTTCTTGGCGGATATTTTGGCTGAGGATGAACGAGGGAATACGGTGGTTATTGAGAACCAACTTGAAGGGACCGACCACAACCACCTCGGTAAAATCATATCTTACATGAGCAATTTGGAAGCCAAGACGGCTATTTGGATAACGACCAAGCCGCGTACTGAGTACGTGCGTGCCGTTGAATGGATAAATAGAATATCACCCGCAGACACAGCCATCTACTTGTTGAAAGTTGAGGCAATTCGTATAGAGGATTCTCCCCCTGCCGCCCTATTCACAGTGGCTGCTGCTCCCAGTGATGAGCAGAAGGACATCCAGAAAACAGTGAAGGACCTAGCAGAACGACATAAGTTGCGCAAGGCGTTTTGGGAGCAACTGTTACAACGTGCGAAAGGTCGCCTTTCGTTGCACGAACGTATCTCGCCCGGTATCGAAAACTGGATTAGCGCAGGCGCGGGTAAAAGTGGAATTACCTATAACTACGTTGTCAGGATGCACGATGCCCAAGTAGAGGTCTACATCGACGGTGGTGAAGACAGTTACAATGAATCGGTGTTTGAACAACTGTTTGCGCGAAAAGAGCAAATTGAGCAGTGCTTCGGATCCCCGCTGGAGTGGCAACGCTTGGAGGGGAAAAGGGCGTGCCGAATACGGTGTATTGTTGCAGATAGAGGACTCCGAGACACTGACCAGTGGGAGGAAATACAGGACAAAATGATCGAGGCAATGGCACGTCTCGAAAGAGCTTTCCGTGAGCCAATTGCCGAGTTAAAAGTGAGATAAAGTCTGGGCAAGAGTTGATTTGCACATCTCCCTCAACTTCTCCCCCACATCCTCGGCGCGCATGAGTGATTCGCCGACCAGCACCGCATGTACCCCAGCTTTAGCAACACGGCGTATATCTTCCGCCGAATCGATGCCGCTTTCACTGACGATAATACCCCCAGCGGGTATTAGCGGAGCGAGGCGTTCGGTAACCTGTAACGTGGTGTGGAAGGTGGTCAGGTCGCGGTTGTTAATGCCGATGATGGCTGCGCCCGCGTCCAATGCGCGTTGCACCTCTTGCTCGGTATGCACCTCCACCAGCGCGTCCATGCCCAGCTCGTGCGTGAAGGCAATCAGCTCGCGCAGTTCTGTATCGTTAAGGGCTGCCACAATCAGCAAAACGGCGTCGGCGCCAGCCACACGCGCCTCCACGACCTGGTATCGGCTGATGAGGAAGTCCTTACGCAGCAGGGGCACTGCTACCTGTTGGCGGATGGCACGTAGATAGTCCAGATGTCCCTGAAAGAAGCGTTCCTCCGTTAGCACGCTGATTGCGCTGGCGCCATGCTGGGCATAGACTCGGGCGATGTGCAGCGGGTCAAAGTCCTCCCGCAGTACGCCTTTGGAAGGGGAGGCTTTTTTGACCTCCGCGATGACCGCCACCCTTCCATCGGGTCGGCGGATCGCTTGCCGAAACGAACGCACCGGGGGGGCCTCCACCAGTTGCTGTTCCAGCACCTCGAGGGGAGTTCGCGCCTCTGATACTGCTAGTTCCGCGCGTTTGTGGGCGAGAATGCGTTCCAGAATATTCACGCGCTCGCCTCCTGGGTGAATCGAATGTACCGTTCCAGCACCTGCATCGCCGCGCCAGAGTCGATCACCTCCGCAGCCAGAGGAATGCCCTCGTCGATAGACCTCGCTTTGCCTCCCACCACCAGTGCGGCGGCGGCGTTCAGCAGCAACAGGTCTCGTCGGGCACCTCGTTCCCCGCTAAACAGACGGCGGATGACCGCTGCGCAAGCGTCTGGAGTGTCTGGCGCGGTTACCTCTTCCGGCGTGGCACGACGGATGCCATACCCCTCGGGGGTAATCCGCTCCTCGTGTATCTGCCCATCCTGCAGATGCATGATAAGCGTCTCACCCAGTGTGGAAATCTCGTCCAGCCCTGGTTCACCGTATACCACCATTGCTCGCTCCGTGCCCAGCTCGCGCAACACTTCCGCAATCAGCCGAGTAAGCCTCGCGTCGAACACACCCAGCAGTTGACGCGGTGCGCCAGCGGGGTTAGTCAGCGGACCAAGGATATTGAACACCGTGCGCACGCCAAGTTCCTGTCGGACAGGGGCAGCGTATTTCATCGCAGGGTGGTGCGCTCGCGCGAACAGGAAACCAATGCCAATCTCGTCGATGGCTTGCGCCACCTTTTCGGGAGGCAGGTCTAGTCGGCATCCCAACGCTTCCAGCACGTCCGCACTACCGCACTTGCTGGTTACTGCGCGGTTGCCATGTTTTGCGACAGGTACTCCCGCCGCCGCTGCCACAAAAGCCGCGGCAGTGGACACATTAAAGGTCTTCACCTTGTCTGCGCCCGTGCCACAGGTGTCTATCAGTTCCGCCTCGCGCTGCGGATGCACCGCCACCGCGTAACGGCGCATGGTCTCGGCGCAACCAGCGATCTCTTCGGTAGTCTCCCCCTTCATACGTAGAGCAATCAACCACCCTGCGGTCTGGGCGGGGGTTGCCGTGCCGCTCATGGTGGCTTCCATCAGTGCGGCAGCCTCGGCACGAGTTAGGTTTTGTCTCTCCACCAGCTTAGCAATGGCTTGCTGAACGGTCATTATGTCCATCATACCTCCCGAATGTGCGGCGTAGGCTCCGAATTCAATGACTGACAGCCGTCGCTCGTCACGACCACAATGTTCTCGATGCGCACCCCAAACCTTCCCGGCAGATAGATGCCTGGCTCGATGCTAAAGCACATACCCTCCTCCAGTATCTGCTTATTGCCTTTGACGATGTACGGTGGCTCGTGGACAGATAGCCCAATGCCATGTCCTGTCCGATGAACGAAGAACTCGCCGTAGCCTGCCTTCTCGATGACAGCGCGGGCGGCTGCGTCTACCGACTCGGCGGTAACGCCCGGTTTGACGGCAGCGCGCGCCGCATAGTGGGCGTCATACACAATCTTGTATATCTTTTGTATTTCTGGCGTCGCCTCGCCGATGCACACGGTGCGCGTGACGTCGGAGTTGTAACCGTTTAGGCGCGCACCGTAGTCAATGACCACTACGTCGCCCGGATGCATCACCGTGTTGGTGGTGCGGTAGTGGGGTTGTGCGCTGTGCTTACCCGCCGCCACGATTGGCAACCCAAACGCCATCTCTGCCCCCTGCGCCTCGATCTCCGTCTGGATGGCGCACGCCACTTCTCGTTCTGTATTGCCCGCGGCGCACAATGCCAGCCCTGCTGCGAAAGCGTTATCCGCGTAGCGCGAAGCCTGTGTCATGTGCCACAGCTCATCCTCATCTTTGCGAATGCGTGCCGCTGCCCAGATTTCAGTGCCAGGGCGGTATAGGGCGGTTGGCACTATCTGTTGCAGCTTTAGCAAAAACAGCGCTGGCAGCTCCTCGTCAATCGCGATGATGGCGGTGGTCAGGTCCATCTCCTGCGCCACCCCCCGCAACACGGGGTCTACTCCCTCATGGTCTTCCCATACTCGGATGTCGCTCACCCCAACCGCCTCCTGTCGGGCGCTCTCGGCGCTCAGAGCAGGAACGACCAGTATCGGCTCCCCATCTGCGGGCACGAACAAAGCCATGAAACGCTCATGCGCAGGCTCCACGAACCCAGTCAGATATTGCATGTTTACGGAGGGCGCCGCCACAAAACAGTCCACTCCTTCACGAAGCATCGCCTGTTGCATCATCGCTAGACGATGGTGAAGAATGTCGGTGTTCATGGATATCCCTCCTTCTCCCTCCCCAAAAGCATACGCTTGCTCACCGCGGGATATTCAGGAAGTTGCGCAGCAGGTCCTTGCCGGGTTGCGTTAGGATCGACTCGGGATGGAACTGCACCCCCTCGATTGGGAACTCACGGTGGCGCACCCCCATGATCTCGCCATCGTATGTCTCTGCGGAGATCTCCAGACAGTCTGGCAAGCTCTCGCGGGCGATGACTAACGAGTGGTAGCGCGTGGCTTCGAACGGGTTGGGTAGTGAGCGGAAGACGCCGCGTCCATCATGGTATATCGCGGAGGTTTTTCCGTGCATGAGCTGGCGTGCCCGCACAATCTCCCCGCCAAACGCCGCGCCAATGCACTGGTGTCCCAAACACACCCCCAGAATGGGAACCTTGCCTGCAAACCGCTGAATGAGCGGCACGGAGATCCCAGCCTCCGTCGGGGTGCAAGGACCTGGCGAGATAACGATGCGCTCTGGCTGCAGTCTTTCAATCTCCTCCAGCGTGATGGCGTCGTTGCGGTATACTTTTAGGTCTGCCCCCAGCTCGCCGAAGTACTGTACCAAGTTGTAGGTAAAGCTATCGTAGTTATCGATGATCAACAGCATAGACTTACTCCAGTCCAGCTTCTGCCATTTCCACGGCGCGCATCAGCGCACGGGCTTTGTTCAAGCACTCTTGGTGTTCTCGCTCTGGCACCGAGTCTGCCACGATACCCGCCCCCGCCTGAATGTAGGCAGTACCATTCTTGATAACAATGGTGCGGATGGCAATGCAGGTGTCCATATCGCCGCTGAAGCTAAAGTAGCCCACCGCGCCCGCATATACGCCCCGACGGGTCGGCTCCAGCTCCTCGATAATCTCCATCGCTCGAACCTTTGGCGCGCCTGACACGGTACCTGCGGGAAAGCACGCCCGCAGCGCGTCGAAAGCGTCTTTGTCAGGTGCCAAACGTCCCTTCACTTCCGAGACGATATGGATGACATGCGAATACTGCTCGATGGTCATCAGCTCCTCCACGCGCACCGTGCCGAACGCGCACACCCGCCCCAAATCGTTGCGTCCCAGGTCTACCAGCATCACGTGTTCTGCACGCTCCTTCTCGTCTGCTAACAGCTCCTGCGCTAAACGCTTGTCCTCCTCTGGCGTCTTGCCGCGCGGGCGCGTTCCCGCAATTGGGCGCGTGGTAGCGATACGCTTCTCGACCGTAACCAGTATCTCTGGCGATGCCCCGGCTAGCACCACGTCATCTAACCCTAAATAAAACATGTATGGCGATGGGTTCAACGAACGCAGCGCGCGATAAACGTCAAAGGGGTGTGACTGGATGGGGGCATGCCATCGCTGTGAAAGGACTATCTGCGTGCCGTCGCCTGCAGCAATGTACTGCTTGGTTCGGGCAACTGCTTGCTGATACTGCTCGGCTGTTTGGTTCGGTGTGAAGACAACGGGCGCTTGCCTCGCCAGGGTTTTGGGGGCTAGCGGTAGCGGGGCGCGAAGCCTTTCAATCATCTCATCTACCCGCGCGCAAGCAGTGTCATACGCCTTGTCGACGTCGCCTTGCACGTGGGCGTTGCTTAGCGCGATGATTCGGTGGCGCACATGGTCAAAAATGAGCAAGGAATCCGCCAGAAGGAAGCAGCTATCGTCCACCTGCAGGTCATCTACCGCTTCTTCGGGTAGTCGCTCAAAAAAGCGCACCATATCGTAGGCGATGTAGCCGACGAGCCCCCCCACGAAGCGGGGTAGCTCCGCTGGCAGGGCGATGCGATACGGCGCCAACAGGCTCTTGAGCCGATGGAGCGGGTCTGTCCCCTGCGGAAGCGTCTCCCGCACGATTTCTCCGTCGCGAACAAGCCGTATCTCGCGACCTTTGCTGCGAAACACTAGGGCGGGTTCAGTGCCCAAAAAAGAATAACGGGCGATGCGCTCTCCCCCAGCCACACTTTCCAGCAGAAACGAATAGTTCCCCCGCGCGATTTTTCGGAACGCAGACACGGGCGTCTCCATGTCCGCCAGAATCTCGCGGTAAACGGGTATCAGGTTGCTCTGCTGCGCCAGGCGACGAAACTCCTCTCGCGAGGGAGAGAACATGTGCGACAGCCTCCCCGGATCGATAGCGATTTATTATAGCAGATTCGGGCAGCTAACGTCTACTAACGTGAGACACCCCTTGGCGCACCTCACCTTTACACCTGACAGAGCCTTTCCGTCTGACCGCTTCCTCCTGTGCGCAACATGCGGTGGGCGAACCCTGCGCGCGATCGACCCCACCTTATCCGCCAATGCGCAGCAGCTGCGTTGCCACAAGTGCCACCGTGTTGTTCAGCGCGTGCATCCAGACGCACGGGACGAGGCTACGACGCTCCACAAAGAGCCCACCCAACATCACGCCGATGACGAATACAGCCATCCATCCGAGGTACAGCTGGGGATGCAACACCGAGAAGACGAAGGCGGAACCGATGATGGCGACCCACTTACTGCCCGTCTGCGCCCACAGCGCGTTCAGCAACACACCCCGAAAGAGAATCTCCTCGAATAGTGGGGCAAAGACTGCGGCGACCAAAAACAGCATGGCTGTGACCCACGCAGGGTTCTCTGCAGACGCGATGCCTGCAATGGGGTGGGCAGGACTGGGAATATTCGGCAGGACTACCTGCACCAGCACAAGTGTTACCAGCAGGATCGGCACTGTCGCCACATATGCCCCTAATCCCCATGCCAGTTGCGCGGGAAGCGAGTCCCATGCTAGCCCGATGTCCCTCCAGGAGATACCGTGTTGGCGCAGTTGTCGGTTCAACACCCACAGCGCCGCGCCGCCTGTTGCCACTTGTGTGAGCAGCACTAATATCACCAGCGCGGGTGTAGAAGGGGACAACGTTCTCGTGAACATTCCCGCCATCCAGCCGCCAAAGTAGGTCGCCGCGAAATAGGTGACCAGCCCCCACATTACCGCGCTAACATGGCGGGTGGCTAGCACTGGCACTGATGGCTGACGCGATCGAGCGGTACCCTTCCATAACGCATATCCCATCCATGCGCCGATGCCGCTCAGCAGCAGCAGAACGACCACGCCAAAAATGCCCACCAACGTTCGCTGCAGACGGTTTGCCTGCTCACGTGCCCGTGTGTCCCATCTGCGCGCGGCATCCGCATCGCCTGCTGCTAACTCCAGATGCTTCATTGCCAGTAAGCGCATCCAGCCGAGATTCGCCTGCTCGATCGCCTGGCGAAACCGCTCTTTCTCTTCTGCAGAAGACGCTGCACGGCGTTGTCCGTATATCGCCGTACACCATTGCAACACCGCCTGCTTTTGTTCTGGGGAAAAACGGGTCGGTGCCTCTGGCATTCGGCGTAATAGCTCACCGATACGCTGCTGCGCGGTTTGCTGTCCGAGAATGCTTGCCCTGTCGTGGATTAAAATAACGGCTCGTAGCAAGGCTCCCAACGGCGCGTCCCTCGCGGTCAACGTTTTCAGGATCTGCTCCCACTCCAGCTGGCGAACCGTCCCGAACGGGAGAAAGTCGCCATACCACATCTTAGCAGTGAGCTCTGCCTGCATCACCTTTGTGGACCAGGCGTCAAAACGGTCCGTCAAGCGGGGACGAAGCATCAGCAGGTTCGACAGCACAATCACCACAAACAGCAGTAGCGCAACCCCAAAAGCAGTCCAGCCGTTTCGGGTCGTTTGCTCGGCTTCAGTCGGGGTGTTCCACATGGGTCTCCTCGGGGCAAGGTTCAGGGGGTGGCGCTAGTTCATGGGGCGCTGGAGATAGATATCGCTCGACGAACTCTAGCATCCCCTGCAACACGGAGCGCAGTTCGATAGCAAACCTTTGACGGGCGACCTGTAAGTCCTCAATCGCTTTGCGTTGCTGCTCGAACTGCTGACGTATCTGCAGCTCTGCCTGGGCGCGCAGCACTTCCGCCTCTTTGTGGGCCGTGGCACGCAGCTCATCGGCGGTACGTTGCGCCAAGACCAACGCCTCTTTCATCGCTTCCTCCACAGCGCGGTACCGTTCCAGCTCCTGCCTCATCTGCGCGACCTGTTCCCGCAGCTGGGCGTTTTCCAGCACGACTGCTTCGTAATCCGCACCCACCTCGGACAGAAAGCCATCGACCTCGCTGGGACGATAACCGCGCCACGTCCGTCGGAAGCGCTTGCTGGTAATGTCGATGGGTGTCAATCGAACCGGTGCCGTCATCGCTATAACCGCCACAGGATCTGACGTATAATTTGGATGATTACCAGTGCCACAAACGGACTGAAATCCAACCCATACCTCCAAGGCGGCATAATCTTTCGGATGGGGTCTAGGATAGGCGATGTGATTCGCCCCAGCGTTCGCGGCACTGGGTGCCAGGGACTCCATTTAATCACGTTGGCGTACATCAGCCAGGACAAAACGACGTCCGCCAAAATCGCCCAAATGAGCAATTGCAGCAGCAGGTCCAGCACACCAATCATTCTGGTTTGTTCTCCTCCCGCGCAGGAGCAGTGTCACGGGTCATGATGTCGCGCAGGTTCTTGCGCACCGCCTCCATCTGGCTCACAGGCATCATCGGGAAGCGTCGCAGCAGCTCCTGCCACGTCTGGATAGCTTTCTCCCGCTCACCGAGGCGCGCGTAGGTGTGCCCTAAGGTGTTCCATACGAACCATTCGCAAGGAAACTGGATCGCCTGCTCCAGATACTGCTTCGCCTTAGCATAATCCTTCTTGCGGATGAAGTAGTATTGCCCCAGCTCGTAATACATGTCGTAGGAGTTGGGGTTGTTGCGCAGACCACGCTCGTACAGTGCGACCGCCTCACTGTCTCGATCAGAACTCCAGAGCAACCACCCAGCGTTCTCATAGAGACTCACGTTGTGCGGGTCCAGCACGATGGCGAAGTAGGTCATGTTGATGAGACGCTCATGCTGTCCATCGTGCCACCACTCGTCCATTTGCAAAATCCAGCGGTCTACTACACCATCAAAGATGGCGTCGATTCGCTTCTGGACGTCCGCTGGCAGCGGCTGAGGCTGTGCCGCCACCGATACCAACATCAGACATGCCAAACCCGTTATCCATATCCATTTCATCGTTAAAGGTCCTTTCTGTGCAAGAGATGTCTACTCCTATTGTCGGCAGTCGCACTGTCCTGTAGTAGTATACGGGGAATCGCCATCAAAAATCAACGCGATTGACCGACGCACTGCCTTTGGGCTATACTTCGGATGCATATTAGGAGACCACCGATGCGTCGTACGGTTTCTACGCTGCTGTGGCTTGAGGCTGCGCTAGCAACTGCTGGTTTCAGCCTGCTGGCAGTGCGGGTATACATGCAAGGTGTTTCGTGGCAGCAATTTATCTATCCGACGTGGCGCGACACCGCTTTGGGAGTGCTGCTGACCGCGATACTGTTGCTCCTAGCGTTTGCCGGGGCAAAGGCATCGGAGCGATGGGAGGCGTGGGCTTTCTTGCGGAGGTGGATGCTGCAGGTCTATCCGTTGCTCTCGCACATCCGCGCGAGGGAGATGGTTCTTCTGTCGATCATCGCGGGGTTTGGGGAAGAGGCTTTGTTTCGCGGAGTGATTCAGCCGCTACTCGGAATATGGTTGGCTTCGCTGACGTTCGCGGTGGCACACGTTTTGCGCTGGGACCGCGACGGAGTAAAGATGACCGCCTTTTACATGCCCTTCGGTCTGTTGCTCGGCGGACTGTATGCCTGGACACAAAACTTGTGGGGAAGCTGTGTCGCACACACACTGTACGACTTAATCGCCTTGTGGTGGGCGCGACGTGCCTATCATCAAGCGTCTGTGCCAACGGAAGTATGTTGCCTGAACCCGGAAGAAGAGAGCCGAGCATCATTGCAGCCACGGACTCTCGGGCCACCCTGACACAGTACAGCTGCCTCGCTTGGTAGTGTATACTCTAACAGGGATGGACGGGATAGTGCGCGTGAAAATCTGCGGCCTCACCTGCGCAGAGGATGTGTGGGCGGCGGTAGCCAGCGGGGCACATGCGATCGGGTTCGTGTTCGAGCCGTCGAGCCCCCGCTACGTTGGGGCGCGCGAGGATTTGCTGGACCTGTTGCGCTGTGTGCCGCCGATGGTGGTGCGCGTGGCGGTTTACGGGCAGCTGCCTGAGGACGACGAACACGTCTGGGATGAAGTGGATGCCGTGCAGTATGTGACTACGCAAGGCGTGGTGCATCTGCCCTTGCGTTTGCAGCGTATACAGGCGGTGCGCCTGCGTACGGAGGAGGATGTTGCTGCGGCTTTGCGCCTGGAGCCAGACGTGGACGCCCTCCTTGTAGATGCCTACCATCCGCAAAAAATGGGAGGAACGGGCGAGCAAGCGGATTGGGAGCTCGCACGGCGGTTGCGTGAAGAGGCGAGCAAACCGATTATCCTTGCGGGGGGATTGACCCCTGGTAACGTGCAGCAAGCTATCCAACAGGTGAAGCCGTATGCCGTGGATGTTAGTAGCGGCGTGGAGAGCGCGCCTGGCAAGAAAGACCATCAGAAAGTGAAGGAGTTCATCACCAATGTACAGCGATTTGCAGACGGCGCCCGATGAACGGGGGCACTTCGGCATTTTCGGAGGGCGATACGTGCCCGAAACGCTGATCCCTGCGCTGGAAGAGCTGGAGCAAGAGTACCACAAAGCCCGCCAAGACCCCGAGTTCCAGCGCGAGTTCCAGTACTACCTGCATCACTACGTGGGCAGGCCAACGCCGATTACCTTTGCGCAGCGACTGAGCGACTATCTGGGCGGGGCGCGTATCTATCTGAAGCGCGAAGACCTGTGCCACACTGGCGCACATAAAATCAACAACACCTTAGGGCAAATCCTTCTCGCGCGGCGGATGAACAAGCGACGCATCATCGCGGAGACCGGTGCTGGACAGCACGGTGTGGCGACCGCTACCGTCTGCGCCCGCTTCGGCTTCGAATGCGAAGTGTATATGGGCGAGGAGGATGTGCATCGGCAGGCACTCAACGTCTTTCGGATGCGGTTGTTGGGCGCAAGGGTCATCCCAGTGACTTCTGGCACGCGCACGCTGAAAGACGCCACCAGTGAAGCTATCCGCGATTGGGTGACTAACGTGCGCACCACGCACTACATCATCGGTTCGGTGGTGGGACCACATCCCTATCCGATGATAGTGCGCGATTTCCAGTCGGTCATCGGGCAGGAGAGTCGCCAGCAGATGCTGGAGATGACAGGTAAGCTGCCCGATGTGGTGTTGGCGTGCGTGGGCGGCGGCAGCAACGCGATGGGCATCTTCTACCCCTTTTTGAACGACCCCGTTCGCCTAATTGGGGTGGAAGCTGCTGGGCGCGGGCTGGACACGGCGGAACACGCGGCGACGCTGGCAAAGGGACGACCTGGCGTGCTGCACGGCGCGGCGAGCTATCTGCTTCAAGACGAACACGGTCAGGTACTGCCAACGCACTCTATCTCTGCTGGGCTGGACTATCCGGGCGTGGGCCCCGAGCATAGTTACCTGAAGGAGACGGGCAGGGCGGAGTACGTGACCGCCACCGATGGGGAAGCCCTGGAAGCACTGCAGACGCTGGCGCGCATGGAGGGCATCATCGCGGCATTGGAGACTGCTCATGCAGTAGCGCACGCTATCAAAATCGCATCCACCCTGCCGAAGGATGCGGCTATCCTGATTAACCTGTCGGGCAGAGGCGACAAGGATGTGGATATCGTCTCCCGCGCACTGGGAGGACAAGTATGAGCCGAATCGGCAGTCGCTTCGCTGCCCTGCGTGCAGCGGGGGAGGGCGCGCTGGTGGTGTTCGTCACCGCGGGTGACCCGACGCTGGAGTGGAGCGAACAGGTCGTGCTGACCGTTGCCGACGCTGGAGCCGATGTTATCGAGGTGGGGATTCCCTTTAGTGACCCACTGGCGGATGGACCCACTATTCAGGCATCCACCTTCCGCGCCTTGCAGCAAGGGATAACCCCCGAAACGGTGCTGGCGATGATTTCCCGCGTGCGTGCGCGCAGTGAAGTACCGATAGTCGCCATGACTTACTGCAACCCCGTCTGGCAGATGGGGATGGAGCGGTTCGCGCAGCAGGCGGCGCAGGCAGGGGTGGACGGGGTCATTATGACCGATATGCCCCCAGACGAGGCAGGAGAGTGGCACAAAGTTGCCCGCAAGCACGGACTGGACACCATCTTCCTGGTTGCGCCCACCAGCACCCCACAGCGCATGGAGCGGGTCGCGCGGATGAGCAGCGGCTTCGTATACTGTGTCTCTCGCACGGGCGTGACGGGGGCGCGGGAACATCTTCCCGAAGAGGTACCGCAGATGGTGCAAGCCCTGCGTGCGCTGACCGATTTGCCGCTGTGCGTGGGGTTTGGCATCTCGCGCTGGGAGCATGTGAAAGCGGTGTGCGAGGTCGCGGATGGGGCAGTGGTGGGCAGCGCGGTGGTGTCGTTGATTGAGAAAGAGGCGAAGCACGGAGAGCGGGCGATGCTCCAAGCGGTAGACCGATTCGTGCGGGAGTTGAAAGAGGCGACAAGGAGCCGATGAACTTCAGGCTATACATCTTTGATTTAGACGGAGTCATCTATCGGGGCGATGAGCCGATGCCAAACGCCGCGCAGACGGTGCATCGTCTGCGGCAGGAAGGCAAACTGGTACGCTTCCTGACAAACAACTCCGCGCTGACCCGTGAGGCGTATGTGCGTCGCCTGACGGGCATGGGCATCCCCTGCGACGAGGAGGACTTTATGACCTCTGCCTATGCCACCGCGCTGTACCTGCGGGCGCAACAGGCAGCTGGCAAGCGGGTCTATGTGGTGGGGGAAGAAGGGATATATCAGGAGCTGCGCCGCATTGGCATGTTTACCGTCACCGACCCAGAGGAGGAAGGAGCCGATTACGTGGTGGCGGGCATTGACCGCCAGTTCACCTACGAGAAGTTGCGCCGCGCCCACTATGCTATTCAGCACGGCGCGACCTTCATCGCGACGAACCGCGACGCCACATACCCCGCGGCTGGGGGTAGAATCGTGCCAGGCGGTGGAGCCATCGTCGCCGCCATTCAAACCTGCACGGGGGTGGAGCCGCTGGTTATTGGCAAGCCCAATACCTACAGCGTGGAGCTGTTGCTGCAGCGGTGCGGGGCATCCCCAGACGAAGCGGTGCTGATTGGAGACCGTCTGGATACCGACGTGCTGGTGGGTAAACGAGCAGGGTTACACACCGTTCTGGTGTTGACGGGGGTAACGGACGCGGACGCGCTGCGCCACGCGCCGCCGGAGATGCAGCCCGAGCGAGTCATCCAGACGTTAGCGGAATTGTAAGAAAAGCACCCCTCTGCAGGGGGACGAGCAGAGGGGCAAGCCTTCCCGCGAAGATGTCTGGTGGTCGCTCGTAGGAAAGGTAGACCATGCTGTTGCTCAACGAAGATAATACCATATCACGCTATAAAAATCAACCCTTTTTTGTATACTATTCTCAAAGCAGGAGAAAGAAGCACACATGTTGATACGATCGCGGAATCTGCCAGAGCGGCAGCCCAGCGGTTCAGGTGGATGAGGTTTGTGGCAAGCCTTAGAACGTTTGCCCGTTCCGTACCCAAAGAAACCATCCTTAACAGGAGGAGACCATGAGTAAAAAGGTAAAAGCGCCGATAGGGATCGGCATCATCGGCAGCGGCGGGATTGCCCAAGCGGCGCACATGCCTGGCTACGCAGCATATCCTGAGCTGTGCCGCATCGTTGCTGTTGCCGACATCAATCCGGAGGTTGCCAAAGCAGCCGCCGAGAAGTTCCACGTGCCGCACGTTTTCACCGACTACCGCGACCTGTTGAAGCTCAAAGAGGTTGACGCGGTGAGCATATGTACGCCCAACTATCTGCACAAGCAGCCCACGATTGATGCCTTAGAAGCGGGCAAGCATGTGTTGGTCGAGAAGCCGATGGCGATGAACGCGCAGGAAGGGCGCGAGATGCTGGAGACGGCGCGGCGCACAGGCAAGAAACTGCAGGTTGCGCTCAACATGCGCTTCAGCACCGGCGTGCGCACCATCAAGCGGTTCATCGACGCAGGCAGGCTGGGAGAGATTTACTATGCCCGGGCGCAAGCGTTACGCCGACGTGGCATCCCAGGCTGGGGGGTATTCACCCAGAAGGACAAGCAGGGCGGAGGCCCGTTGATTGACATCGGCGTGCATATTCTGGACGCCACCCTGTACTTCATGGGACATCCCAAGCCTGTCTCGGTCAGCGGGATGACCTACACCAAGTTCGGCACGCGCGAGGGCGTGGTCGGCTTGATGGGGCAGTGGGACCCTAAGACCTACACGGTGGAGGACTTCGCCGTGGGGTTGGTGCGCTTCGAGAACGAGGCGACACTGGTGATCGAATCTAGCTTCTGTGCCAATATCGAGCATGACATTTTCAATACGACCATTCTCGGCACCGAGGGCGGGGCGCAGCTCAACCCGCTTAAACTGTTCCGTGAGGAGGAGCAGACCCTGCTGGACATCACGCCGTTCGGGTTACGCGAGGTGAACAGCCATCAGCAGGAAGTGTACGCCTTCCTGCAGGCCATTATCCACGACACCGAGCCAGAGGTGACCGCCGAGCAGGGACTGATGGCGACCGAGATTATCGACGCCATCTACGCCTCCGCGGAGACGGGCAAAGAGGTTGTGTTGAGGTAGCGGTCTGGAAACGTGACAACATCGGACCAGCAGAGACCACATCGGCTGCAACAGCTCCGCCACACGTTGCGCAGGCGCACGTTACTGGCATTGGTAGCACTGGCAGGAGTGGCGGAGCTGGCGTATGCCGTCGTCAACTTCTCCGCCATGCCGCCATACCTTCGCTTCGATTTGGGGTTAGGCGCATGGGTAGGGGCAATCGGTGCAGCCTTTCTGCTGGCAGAAACCGTCCTAAAATCGCCACTTGGTCTACTAAGCGACCGTTTTGGGCGAAAAAGATTGCTGCTGATTGGTCCAGTTATCTCCATGATTACTGCCCCGTTGACCGTGTTGATACATCACCCATTGGGACTGCTATTGCTGCGTGCGTTAGACGGGGTAGGGGCTGCCGCGCTGTGGCCCACCATCTTTGCTGCCGTTGCGGATGTGGTGGAAGAGAAAGACCGTGCTACCGCTATGAGCCTGCTAAACGTGACCTACTTGATTGGCGTGGCGATGGGACCGTTACTCGGCGGTGTGGTGAACGACCTGACAGGCACGCGAACGGCTTCGTTCTATCTGGCGAGCGTGCTGTTTGTGCTGGCGACCATCGTGTGCCTTATTGGAGTGCCATCGCTTTCCCCTTGTCACTCCGGACAACACAGCAATCCCCATCCGCCCCGCATCTCCCTACGCGAGATGTGGGAGAGCGCAAAGCTGGTGCCTGATACCCTGCTGCTCGGTTTCATTTCGTTTTTTGGCATCGGTATGGTGATGTTACTCGTGAAGTTGTACGCGATGGAAGTGTTAAACCTCAGCGAAAGCGGATACGGCTTGCTGTTGCTTCCCCCTGCAGTGGTGTTTGCGCTTGCCAGCGTGCCTGCAGGCAGAGTGGGAGACCTGTGGGGCAGGGAGCGGGCCATGCGCTTAGGGGTTGGGCTGGCGATGGCGGGCATGTGGTTTATTCCGTTTGTGCATAGCTACTGGGTGCTGCTGATTTGTGGATGTGTCATTGGACTGGGCTACATTCTGGCGATACCAGCGTGGATGGCGCTGGTGTCGGAAATCGGGGGTAACCGACGCGGGGCGGTGATGGGAGCGGTGTTCACCGCGCAGGGTGTTGGCGCGATGCTGGGCGCACCGCTGGGGGCGTATCTTTACGATAGAGTGCCAATCCAAATCGGGTCGTGGTATATCCCCAGTCACATCACGCCTTTTCTAGGAACTGCACTCGCGTTAACCGTTTCCTTTGTGCTGACTGTGTGGTTCTTCCGAGACGGCAGGAGACGGCATAAAGCACCATCATAGGGTGGCGCTACCTGAGACACGGCGTTTGTCATGCGGCACAGTGTGGAGGTAACGGTGAGCCCAAGCATCTTCTGCGCGCTGAGTTGGCGACAACCCTTGCCAAAGGGGGTATCTTGATGCGTCGGCTGTTCCAGGCGCGTGAGTTCGGTATCTTGCTTGTGCTGGCAGTGGAAATTGGCGTGTTCAGCGTGCTGACCCATCGACCCGACCGTCCCAACCCAATGCTGGATGCCGCCAACCTTTTGGCGATGGTGCGCGACACGACTGTGCTAGCCACGGCAGCTTTGGGCTCCTGCGTGATTATCATCTCGGGAGGGATTGACCTGTCGGTCGGCTCGTGCATTGCGCTCACTTCCGTCGTCACGGCGCAAGCGATTATCTCGGGTTACTCGCCGGTGGTCGCCTGTGCGATGGGCATCTTGACGACGATGGTCGTAGGGCTTCTCTCGGCGACGTTCATCACGCGGACGAAGTTGCCGCCCTTCATCGTTACGCTGGGAATGATGAGCATCGCGCGGGGACTGGCATACCTCATCACCAAAGGGACAACAATACCGATTCCCGACTCGGGCTTTACGCGCGTGTTGGGCAGTGGCACGATACCGCTGTTCGGACTGGAGGTTCCGGTGCCAGTGGTGTTGCTGCTGGGCTTAGCCGCGGGATTCCATCTGTTGCTGGTGCGCAGCCGTTGGGGGCGTCAGGTCTTCGCACTGGGCGGCAACGAGGAAGCAGCGCGCCTGTCTGGCGTGCCCGTTGTAGCCTTGAAATACTCGGTATATGGTTTGGGTGGGCTGATGGCAGGCGCAGCTGGTGTCATCTTCACCGCCTACTACGGCACGGGGCAATCCACGGCGGCGATGGGATGGGAACTAGACGCCATTGCCTCAGTGGTTATTGGTGGAGGAAGCCTATCTGGCGGACGCGGCTCCATCTGGGGCACCTGTATCGGCGCGCTCATCTTTCAAGTACTGCGCAGTGGGCTAGCGATGGTGGGCGCGTCCGACTATAACCAGCTTATCATTGGGGCAGTGGTCATTGCCGTCGTCGCCTTTGACCAGGTTACCCGAAGGAGGCACGGGTGACCTCGCCATACTAGGCTGCCCGAGCCTGCTCCCGCGTACCGACCCACTTTGCCAGCGTCTCCGCCAACCTTTCGCGCTTCACTGGCTTGCTCAGGTAGTCATCCATGCCCGTCTCCAAACATGCTTGGCGGTCGCTTTCCAGCGAGTGCGCGGTCATGGCGATAATGATGCGGTGTTCACCAGTGGTTCGCTCCACCTCACGGATATGTCGGGTGGCTTCGTAGCCGTCCATCTCTGGCATCTGTACGTCCATCAAAATCAGGTCGTAGTTGTCCGCAAGTGCTTTTTCCACCGCCTGCGCGCCGTTCAAGGCAGTGTCCACCTTGCATCCGAACGTCTCCAACATCCGAACCGCCACCAGACGATTGACCTCATTATCTTCCGCGAGCAGCACACGCACGCCCGCTAAGCAGAAGGTAGGTGACGGTTCGGTCTCCTGCTTCACGTCGCCGCTAGCAACGGGCAGGGTGAGTTCAACCCAGAAGGTGCTGCCTTTGCCGACCTCACTCTGTACACCAATGCGCCCACCCATCATCTCAACCAGTTTCTTGCAGATAGCCAGCCCCAGTCCGGTGCCACCGTAACGGCGTGTTACGGAGCTGTCCGCTTGCGTGAACTCGTCGAAGATGTGCGCTAGTTTGTGCGCAGCGATGCCGATGCCTGTATCGCTTACCCGAATACGCAGCGCGGCTATCCCCTCCTCGTTGGCAGCCTCGTCTTCGATCTTTTCAATGGCGATGGTCACGCTGCCCTGTTCCGTAAACTTCACTGCGTTATTGACCAGGTTGCCCACTACCTGTCGTATGCGCAGCGCATCTCCCACTACCCAACGCGGCACGTCCGGGGCGACGTGGAGTTGCAGGTCTAACGCTTTGTCCCGTGCCGACGCTCCAAACAGCGCGGCTACGTCTTGTAGCATCTCCACGATGTCGAACGGCTCTGGATGGAGGGTCATTCGCCCCGACTCGATCTTGGAGAGGTCTAGGATATCGTTGATGATGCCCATCAAGGCATTTGCGCTGCGGCGGGTCAGCTGCAGGTACTCGCTCTGCTGGGCGTTTAGGGGCGTGTCTGCCAACAGTTCCAGCATCCCGATGATACCGTTCATCGGTGTGCGGATTTCGTGGCTCATGTTGGCAAGAAACTCGGATTTGGCGCGGCTTGCTGACTCGGCCACTTGCGCCAAGCGGGTGGATTCCGACAGCGCGTCCTGCAGCTGATGATTCATTTCTGCCAACGCTTCCACCATCCGGCTGCGCTCAATGGCGATACCCGCGATATGAGCGATGACCTCTGCGAACTGCTGTTCGCTCTCCGACGGGTAGTGCTTGAACAGGTAATGCACGCAGAATACTCCGAACACCTCTCCCGTACTGGAACGGATGGGCAGGGCGTGCATCGCGACGATATCCGAAAGGCTCTCTTCATGGTGAAAACCCTGCCATAACGGGCTGATACTGGCGTCCGCGACGATGACTACATCGTTGCGGAAGGCTGCAGCCCCGTAGGGCGAAGTGGCGTTGCCAATGGGCAGGTCTTGCAGTGCTGCTCGTGCCTTTGCGCTCATGCTGGGCGCGGCAAACAGTCGCAACCGATTCCCAACCGCAAGCAACAGGGCGCAACGCGTGCTTGGATACAACGATTCAAACTTGCGGCACAGTAGGTCCGCCAGCTCCGCCAAAGGCAAGTTGCCAGCGACCTTCTCCAAAACCTCAAGCTCGAACTCAAGCAGGCCTGTGCGAACGGTAACCCACTGGTTATACTCGGACTGTTGGCGAGAATGGTACACAGCCATGCCGACCGCCAGCGACAATAGCAACGCAAGTACAGCGCCAGCAAGGGCAACAATCTTCAATTCGCCCAGGTGAAGGGCTATCTTGTCTTGATGGCTGACGGCAGCCACCACCATTGGCGGATGTGCTAACGTAGACACTGGTACGTATGCAACCAGACGATTGGAGTTTCGCCTAGAGCGCCCACCTTCTTCAATTAGCGCAACTCGGAAGCGCAGCGCGTTCATCAGCTCCGGCGACGTTGCAGAAACGTGTGTTTGAGTAAGGGACGGGTTGGCTGCACTGAAAAGCAAGACCGGCTTATTGTCCCGCAAGGTGTATAAGCGGATGTCATAGAGCTCCTTTGAGTGGTGTAGCCAACTGGTGAGCGTTTGCTTGACGTCGGGGTCTGTCCAGCTGTGTGCAGGGGATGCCAGCAACTGAGCTGCCAGGCTCGCCGTATGATGCAGTTCGCGGCGCATGTGCTGGTGAATTAGATTCTGCGAATGCAGATATATCGCACCGCCACCAACTAGGGCGATGGTGAAGGTGAGCAAGACGGAGAGGATACCTAGTGCGGCAGCAGTGCGGCTTTCTGTTGTGCGTATCCGCTTATCCATAACATCTTCACGTGAGTCGTTGCTCGTCCAGGAGCATTGGCTATCCGCGTGGTACATGAGTGTACCGATTCCTTTCTCAAGCTTACTCTGTCTATTCGCATTATTGGCAGGTAGTTGCAGCGTGTGTACCCTTCTGCCAAAAAACAAGTACCTTTCGCAGGATTTGCACCATCGCGCAAGGAATGTAAATGCAGATGTGTGAGGCGATGGAGGAGCCTTATGGATTGGATGGACGTCGCTGTCAAGTGGGTGCATCTCGTTAGCGTGGTCGTCGGCGTGGGACTGACGCTGTTTCAATACTTAGTGCTGTTGCCGGCGCTGAAGCGGGTGGAAGGTGTATCTGAGGAGTTTATTAAAGCGCTGCACCGGCGCGCTGGCTTGATCATCGGCGTGGCATGGGTGCTCATTTGGGTGACTGGGATTTATAATTTAGTCGTGGTCATCCCCACGGTAAAGCCAAACTATCACATGGTGCTTGGTGCCAAAATCCTGCTGGTTTTGGTGTTGTTCTTTGTCTCCACTGCTCTCTCGCACCCGTCGCTGGCGTTCGAGGGCATCCAGCGCAACCGCGCGAAATGGGTGGCTATCGCCGCGTGGCTAGGGATACTCCTCGTTGTGCTTTCTGGCACGATGAACATGATGCGTCTCAGTGGCGTGGCGTTGAAACAGTTACCCACCCCCACGCAAGTACATGCAATGCCTGCTCCAAATCAGTAGCTGTTTAGGAGGTCTTGCCTCGTCGCGTTCGGCGTCTTTGGGCGACACCACTTCGGTATGCCTCGCGTTCCACCGCCGTCGCCACTGCTTCCGCTACCCGACGGTCGAAAACGCTGGGCACGATGTAGTCCTCGTGCAGCTCGGACGGCTTGATGGTGGCTGCAATCGCACGGGCAGCTGCCAGTTTCATCTCCTCGGTCACCCGCCTTGCGCGGCAGTCCAGCAGTCCGCGGAACAGTCCGGGAAAGCACAGCACATTGTTAATCTGGTTCGGGTAGTCCGAACGTCCAGTGGCGATGATGCGGGCGATGTCGGCGATTTCCTCTGGCATCACTTCCGGTATGGGATTCGCCATCGCGAAGACGATGGGGTCTTTTGCCATCTTGCGCACGTCCTCTGCGGTCAACGTGCCTGGGGCGGATAAGCCGATAAACACGTCGGCTCCCTCAATCACCTCGTGCAGACTGCCCTGTAGCCTTCTTGGGTTGGTCACCTCCGCGATAGCCGCTTTGTAGGGGTTCATATGTTCCGTTCGCGCGGGGTAGAGAGCTCCTGCGCGGTCGCACAGCACAATATCACGCACACCTGCTCGTAGCAGCAATCTGGTCACGGCGATACCTGCCGCGCCTGCTCCGCTTATCACCACCCTCAGCGAGTCTATGGACTTGTTCACAATGCGCAGAGCGTTTTGCAGCGCGGCGAGGGTGACCACAGCGGTGCCATGCTGGTCGTCGTGGAACACGGGGATATCGAGCCGCTCGATAAGCCGTTCTTCCACCTCGAAACAGCGTGGAGCCGCGATGTCCTCGAGGTTAATGCCACCGAACACGGGCGCGATGTTCTCCACCGTGCGCACAATCTCTTCCGTGTCCTGGGTTTGCAAGGCAATGGGAAAGGCGTCCACTCCACCTAGCTCCTTAAACAGCATCGCCTTGCCCTCCATCACTGGCAAGGATGCTGCCGCGCCGATGTTGCCCAGCCCTAGCACCGCTGAACCGTCGGTGACTACGGCTACCGTGTTGCGCTTGATGGTCAGGTTGTAAACGTCTTCAGGGTGCGCCACGATGGCTTCACAAACCCGTGCCACGCCTGGCGTGTATGCCATTGAAAGGTCGTCGCGGGTGCGGATGGGAATCTTTGGCTGCACGGATATCTTGCCGCCGAGATGCAGCAAGAACGTGCGGTCGGAGTATTTGATGACCTTGACGCCAGCAAGATGGCGCAGTGATTTGAGAATGGATTGGGCATGCTCGATGTTGGCGGCATAGATGGTAAAGTCTCGCGTGATGAAACCGCTGGTCATGCGTACGATGTCGACCGCGCCGATGCTGCCTCCCTCTTCCCCAATCAGCGAGGCGATTTTGCCCAACATGCCGGGCTGGTTGGAATACTCCAGACGCACCGTGAAGCTATAGCTCGGGCTCACATGGGTTGTCGTCTCTGACATTGGCGGACCCTCCACTCTGAGGGATGTTCAACATTCCATTCTGCTACAGACAGGTTAATCCCTGCTCGGAGAGGCTTGAAGGAATAGTATGCTTTCGCTTTGAATCGGCAGTGCATCTAAGGAGACAATGGCGATGTCGAACACGCTGCTGTCCACGTTGAAACGCACACACCCGCGTCTGCTGGCTTCCGCTAACGACTTCCAGCGTTTGGCACAGCAGATAAAAAGCCATACGCGCTTGAAAGAGTGGGCGGAACAGTTGCGTCACCAAGCGTTAAATATGCTGCAAGAGCCGGTGAGTCGGTACGAAATCCCCGACGGCTTGCGCCTGCTGGCTACCAGCCAGTGCGTGAAGGAACGTGCATATACGCTGGCGATGATGTACAGGCTGGATGGCGATAGCCGTTTCGTGGAACGGCTGTGGCAGGAGATTCAAGCAGCAGCGCAGTTCCCCGACTGGAACCCACGCCACTTTCTGGATACCGCCGAGATGGCCCACGCCTTCGCTGTCGCTTACGACTGGCTATACGACGTATGGAGCGCACAGCAGCGGCGAATCATCCGGGAAGCCATCTTACAGAAAGGACTGGAACCCGGCTTGAGGAGCTACCGCGGCGAGTGGAACTTTGGCTAGTGGGTGAAATCGGCACACAACTGGAACCAGGTTTGCAACGGCGGACTGACGCTGGGCGCGTTAGCCATCGCTGAGGAGGCGGAATCCGTCGCCACCGAGGTGGTGCAGGGTGCGCTGCGTTCACTGCCCATCGCGTTGGCAAGCTACGCACCAGACGGCGCGTGGGTGGAAGGACCCGCCTACTGGAACTACGCGACGGCATACACGGTAGCCATGCTGGCGGGCCTGCAAACCGCGCTCGGTACCGACTTCGGATTGTCCAGCGCGTCCGGTTTCGATAAAGCAGCGCTGTTTCCCATCTATATGACTGCTCCAAGCGGACGCGCCTTCAACTTTGCCGACTGTGGGGAAGCGTTTCTCACCAGACACAGCACTCCCCACTTCTTCTGGCTTGCCAGGCGGTTTGAGCGTCCCGTATATGCTTGGTATGGACTGCAAGGGGGTCGTGCAGTAGCCCTGCATCTGCTTTGGGGCGACACCGAAGTCAACTCCCCCGAACAGGAAAGACTGCCCTTGTGCGCCCACTTTCGGGGCGTGGAAGTGGCGGCGATGCGCACCTCATGGAGCGACCCCAAAGCCATCTATGTGGGGTTCAAGGCGGGAGCCACCAGCGTACCCCATGGTCATCTCGATGTGGGCTCTTTCGTCCTCGAAGCGTTGGGACAGCGATGGGCGATGGACCTCGGCGCGGATGATTACAACCTGCCCGAATACTTCGGTAAGCGGCGGTGGACGTACTACCGCATGCGCGCCGAGGGGCATAACACGCTGGTCGTCAACCCTTCGCATGAGCCAGACCAGACACTGGGCGCGATGACCCACATTACGCGCTTTTCGGGAGCGGGAGACAATCCGTTCGCCATCGCCGACCTGACCAGCGCGTATCAGCCCGCAGCAAAGCGGGTCGGCAGAGGTATTCGAGTGTTTAGGGACAAAACAATCCTGGTTCAGGATGAGATAGAGCTGCACGAGCCGGGTACGCTATACTGGTTTATGCACACTCGCGCTGATGTTGCGGTGAGCCCAGATGGCAGGTCTGCTGAGCTTCAGCAGGGAGGGGAAACTCTGCGCGTACGTGTGCTTCAGCCAGCCTCTGCGCAGTTAGGCGTGATGAATGCCGAACCCTTGCATGAGTCGCCGCGTCCCGAAGGGCAGGCGCAGAACCACGGCGTGCGCAAGCTGTTTCTTCGTTTGGAGGTGCGCCGTCCGGTGCGTTTGCGTGTGGTGATGGAGCCGCTTTGGCACGAGACGTTTCGGGCAGCGGTGCCTGAAGAGACCGCGCTAGGCGACTGGTAGCAATTTACATATCAAGGAGGAGCATCTATGCGTTTCGGCACGAAAGCGATTCGCGTTGGACAAGAACCAGACCCAATAACGGGGGCAGTGGTACCGCCCATTCATATGGCGTCCACCTATGTCCAGCAGAGAGTAGGCGAGCTCAAAGCGGGGTGGGAGTATGCACGCTCCGGCAACCCCACTCGTGGCGCACTGGAGCGCAGTATCGCCGCGCTGGAGAACGCCCAATATGGGCTGGCGTTTGCTTCTGGGATGGCAGCAGAGACGGCGGTCACTTCGCTGGTGCGCACGGGAGAGCATATCGTCGCCACCAAAGACATCTATGGGGGAACCTTCCGCCTGTTTCGCCACCTTCGGGAAAAGTATGGGATCGAGTGCACCTATGCCGACTTTACCGACCTGAGCCGCGTGGAAGAGGCGTTCACCCCCAACACGCGGCTGGTCTGGATCGAAAGCCCCTCCAACCCCACGCTGGTGGTGCTAGACATCGCAGCGGTCGCCGAGCTGGCGCATCGGCACAACGCGCTGCTGGTGGTGGACAACACCTTCGCCAGCCCCTACTTGCAGACGCCACTGGACCTTGGCGCGGATATCGTTCTGCACAGCACCACCAAGTACATCGGCGGACACAGCGACCTGATTGGCGGCGCAGTGGTGACCAACGACCCCGTGCTTTACGAGAAACTGTACCGCTACCAGAACGACTTTGGCGGTGTGCCCAGCCCCTTCGACTGCTGGCTGACGCTACGGGGCATCCGCACCCTGCACGTTCGCATGGAGGCACACTGCCGCAACGCGATGGCAGTGGCGCAGTTTTTGCAGAGCCACCCGAAGATAGAATGGGTACGTTACCCCGGGTTGCCTTCCCATCCACAGCACGAGCTGGCGCGCAAACAGATGCGCCACGGTTTCAGCGGGATGATTGCGGTGGGCGTAAGAGGCGGAGCGGAGGTCGCGCAGCGTTTCTGCGAGGGCACGAAGATTTTCAACCTGGCGGAGAGCCTCGGCGGGGCAGAGTCGCTGATTGGCTACCCACCGAAGATGTCCCATGCGTCGATGAGTGCCGAAGAGCGCGCCTGGTGCGGCATCCCCGATAACATGGTGCGCCTGTCCGTCGGTCTAGAAGACGTGAACGACCTGATTGAAGACCTGCAGCAGGCACTCGATTCGGCGTAACGCGGACACACTCGCAGGAACCGCCGCAGGCACGGCGAAGGAACACGGCGGACACATTTCCATCTACAATCGGAGGATCGTATGAATCCCTTAACGCTGTCCACGCTGAAATCACTGACCCTGCGGCGGTATGCGCGCACAAAGCGGGTGTCCAGCTACGATAAAACAGGAGGCAATGCCGACTTCTGGAAGATATCCGCTGGCGAGACTGCTACGCTAGCAGACATCGCGGGCGCGGGATGCATCACGCACATCTGGTTCACCGTAGCCTGCAAAGACCGCGACTACCTGCGCAAAACGCTGCTGAAGATGTACTGGGACAACGAGCCAGACCCCAGCGTTTACGTGCCGTTGGGCGACTTCTTCGGTCTGGGGCACGGCATCGCGCAGTCGTTTGTCTCCGCGCCACTGGCGACGGTTGCCCCCGCAGAGCTGGACGGCAAGCGCGGCGGCAACATGGCGATGAACTGCTACTGGCAGATGCCCTTCGCCGAGCGGGCAGTCATTCAGGTGGTCAACGAGTGCGATGTGCCTATCGACGCCTTCTACTTCTATATCGACTATGAAGAGTACGATACGCTGCCCGAAGACGTCCTGCGCTTCCACGCCCAGTATCGGCAAGAGTATCCCACGCGCGGAATCAAGGGGGAACTGGCGCGACAAGGTCTGGATATCGGCTTATTCTGGCAGGAACCGAACATCGACGGCAAAGAGAACTACGTGATTCTGGAGGCGGAGGGCGCAGGGCACTACGTGGGATGCGTGCTGTCGGTGCATAACATCGACCCAATTTTGGAGGGACTAACCTGGTGGGGCGAAGGCGACGACATGTTCTTCATCGATGGGGAGGAGCTGCCGTCGCTGTGTGGAACTGGTTCGGAAGACTACTTCTGCCACGCTTGGGGCATGCACAATCACGCCTATCCCTACGCGGGCACGTCCATCTGGGAGCATGACCCGCGCTACCCCGGACGACATAAATGCACCAGCTACCGATTCCACATCCAGGACCCAGTGATTTTCACCAAGTCGCTGAAGGTGACGATCGAGCATGGGCACGCTAACCTGCAAAACAACGACTACTCCAGCGTGGCGTTCTGGTATCAGACCGAGCCGCACAAGCCCCATCCGCCCATGCCAGGCAAGTGGGAGCGTTGCGCCCGTCCCGACACTTCACGGTAGCATCATATCTCACAGGAGGATACGGCGATGAAACTGGCATGTCAGGATGGAATGGCGCCAGGCAACACGCTTCAGGAGAAGCTGGATAACCTGGCGCAGTTTGGATACGAAGGCATTGAGTTCTGGGGCGCGCAGTTTTTGGACACTGAGCAGGGCGGGATGCGCAAGGAGCGCGTGGCGGAAGTACAGCGACTCACTGCGAACCACTCCGTCAAACCCAGTTCCATCTGCGCGGGCTATCGGGGAGCGCTCCTGGACGCGGACCGCCGCGAGCGCGAACACGCCATGCAGGACATCGAGACCCTGCTGTATGTGGCGGGTGAAATCGGCGCGACGGGCGTGATTGTGGTGCCCATCTTCGGCTCGCCGCGCATCTCCGACCTGACGCCCTATGCCTCGGCGGTGGAGCTGGAGAACGAACTGTTGTGCAAGCTGCTGGAGCCGCTGAGCAAGGTGGCGGAGAAGGCGGGCAGTTACATCCTGCTGGAACCGCTGAACCGATACGAGACTCACTACATGAACCGGCTCGAGCAAGCGGTGAGCATCTGCCAGCGCGTGGGAGGCTCGCACCTGAAGCTGATGGCGGACTTCTTCCACATGAACATCGAGGAGCGCGACATCCCCGCCGCCATCCGGGGCGCAAAGGACTATCTGGCGCATGTGCATCTGGCGGACAGCACGCGCCTGCTGCCTGGCTACGGGCACACCGACTTCCGTTCGGGCTTCGCTGCGCTGAAGGAAATCGGCTTCACGGGCTACATGGCGCTGGAGTGCGGCATTCCGGGCGACCCACGCGAGGAGCTGCCGAAGTGCGCCCAGTACCTGCGGGCGCAGATGGATACATGAATCTCATTCTCGCGCACGATTTGGGCACAACCGGCAACAAGGCGGTGCTGGTGGACCAGCGGGGGCAGCTCATCGATACCGCCTTCGCGGGCTACCGCACCGCCCACCCGGCTCCCCTTGCTGCCGAGCAAAACCCTGCCGACTGGTGGCGGACGGTAGTGCGGTGCTGTCGCGTCCTGCTGGAGAAAGACCCCAACCGACGCCGCCACCTGGTAGCGGTCGGCTTCAGCGGGCACATGAACGGCGTAGTGCTGGTGGACGAGCAAGGCAGACCGCTGCGTCCCGCACTTATCCACGCCGACATCCGCGCCCAGCAACCGTGTGAACGCCTGCAGCAACGCATGGGCGAGGAGCGATACTACGCCATCACTGGCAACCGCCTCGCACCATTCTACTCCCTGCCCAAGTTGATGATGCTGCAGGAGCGTGAGCCAGAAGTGGTCTCGCAAGCCCGGTGGATACTGCAGTGCAAGGACTACTGTGTGGGCAGACTGACGGGCAGATGGGGCGTTACCGACCCGTCTGATGCCTCGCTGACGGGGATGTACGATGTCAACCGCCTGTGTTGGAGCGAGGAGGTGATAGAGGCGGCAGGCATTCCCTCTCGTCTGCTGCCCGAAGTGTTCCCCTCGGCGACGGTCATTGGTGGTGTAACCGCGCAGGCGGCGCGGGCAACGGGGCTGCCCGAAGGATTGCCTGTGGTGC